>Ga0302323_100000447_pt1 | contig 32799 bp, 27 predicted proteins | sample Fen_T0_3_FD_201950 | JGI IMG/M metagenome (GOLD analysis project Ga0302323, IMG submission 201950) | Peat permafrost microbial communities from Stordalen Mire near Abisko, Sweden - Fen_T0_3 | ecosystem: Environmental > Terrestrial > Soil > Wetlands > Permafrost | place: Sweden: Abisko...
ACTCGATGGCAGGCAAGTCGCCGATCTCCTTCTTGCTGGCGGCGCCAAGCTCTTCCAACTTACGTACGGCCGGTTTCACGCGTACCTCGAACGATGCAATCGCGTTGTTGTAGCTGCCCGTCGCGCGGTCGAGCGCCGCGCCTACCCTGCCCCAGTGTTCGACCATAGTGGACATGCGTTCGTGCAAGATACGCCCTTGGTTGCTGATGGCCTGCGCATTTTCCGCCAGCATTTCTTGGCGCCACCCGAAGTGCACCGCCTGAAGCAAGGCAATCAGTGTGGTCGGAGTAGCAATGAGCACGCGCTTGCCCACGCCTTCCTCGATGAGCGAAGGCATTTCCTGTAAGGCCGCGCTGTACATCGCCTCGCTGGGCAGGAACATCACGACGAACTCGGGCGTGCAGGAAAGTTCGGACCAGTAGCTTTTGGCCGAAAGCTTGAGCACGTGGGCGCGAATCTGGGCGGCGTGTTTCGCCATGAGAACAAGGCGCACGTCTTCTGCAGGCGCATCGAGCGCGTCGAGGTACGCTTCGAGCGGTACCTTGGCATCGACCACGACATTGCGACCGCCAGGCAGCTTCACGATCATATCGGGGCGCAGACGACCGTCGTCCCCGACCAAGGTTTCTTGCTGGCAGAAATCACAGTGCTCGACCATGCCGGCCAACTCTGCGACCCGCTTCAGCTGGATCTCACCCCAGCGCCCCCGCACCGCTGGTGCCCGCAGGGCGCGTACCAGGTTGCCCGTCTCGGTCGACAACTTGTTTTGTGTATCGGTGAGACTACGAACCAGCTCGGTCAAGCGACCATAGGCCTGGCCGCGTTCGCGCTCCATTTCCTGAATCTTCACGTCCACCCGTTCCAGCGATTCCTTGACCGGCTTCAAGAGGCCGTCGATAGCAACCTGGCGTGCCTCCAGCGTGGCGTCCCCCTCTTTGTGCGCAGCGGTCAGCTTCTCGGCCGCCAAAGTCAGGAACCCTTCGTTGTTGGCAGCGAGGGCCTGTGCAGCCAAAGCGCGGAAGCTATCGCTCAGCCTCTTTTCGGTGCCGTCGAGCAGGGCTTTCTGCTCGTCGAGACTGCGGCGCAACTCGAGAGCTCTGGTCTCGGCGACGGCGCGTCCCCTCTCGGCCGCGGCAAGGTCTTGTACCAGACGTTGGGCCCGATCTTCGGCGACGCCAAGCGAACGCCGCAACTCCTCGGCCGTCGCCTGAGCCGCGCGCGCTGTTCCATCCACCTCGCGCAGCTTTCCCTCCGCCTCGTGCAAGCGCGCTTCACTTTCGCGCACTTTGCCGTCTCCTCGGCTGCGCTCCCGCGCCGCGGACCAGGCCCAACCCACGGCTGCGCCGAGCACCAACGCGACCAAGAGCGCAAGGGTAGATTCCATTCCCGACATCGGGCGGATACTATCCGAATGTTCAGGTGTTCGCCAGCCGGCTGTTCCCTCCGGCAGCAAGCCGGCTAGTAAGTAAGGCCAAAACCGTAGGGAAACAGCGGGTCGTACTTGGTGTCTCCGACATTGATGGGAATCTGCTGCATCGTCCGAGGCCACGAATGGGGAAGTTTTCCGGTCGGCTTGTAGTCGCCAAAAATCACGTCCGCTACGCCTGAGCCTTCGGTGCCCGGCAGCCAGGCGACCAAAAGGGCATCGGTCAGCGGCAGCCAATCTTCGATAACGATGGGCCGGCCGGTCAAGAGAACGGTCACCACCGGCTTTCCGGATTTGCGAGCGTTGGCGATGGCGCTGCGATCGGCGGAGGACAAGACGAGATTGTTGTTGTCGCCCGTCCCCTCCGCATAGGGCAACTCGCCCACGACGACGACCACCGCATCGGCCTGTCCACCCCCATTGCCATCGCGAGACGAGGTGACGCGCGCTGAGGGAGCCACGGCATGCTCGATGGCACGCAGAATGGTCGTCCCCGGTGTGACGGGTCCAAGCCTGCCCTGCCATCCCACGGTCCAGCCACCGCACTGGGCGCCCACGTCGTTGGACTTGGGCCCCGTCACGTGCACGATCGCGGATTTCTTCAGGGGCAATACCTTCTTGTCGTTCTTGAGCATGACGATGCTTTGCCGAACGGCATCGCGAGCGACTGCTCGATGTTCCGCCGATCCGACCTGAGCACCCAAATGCCGGTCCGTCATCGGGTGCTCCCACAAGCCGGCGGCCGCCTTCACGCGCAAAATGCGACGAACGGCATCGTCAATCCGGGACATGGGGATGCGGTTGGCATTGACCAGGGACTTGACCGTACGGATGAACTGGCGAAAGTCATTGGGGGCCATGGCCATGTCGACGCCGGCATTGATGGCGTTGGCGACGTTTTCCTTGTAGCTGGTTCCCATCTTGTTGATGCCTTCCCAGTCGGATACCACGAACCCTTGGAATCCCAGCTCGCCCTTCAGCACATCGGTAAGCAGGTACTTTTGTCCGTGCATGTGCTGGCCATTCCAGCTGCTGTAGGAGGCCATCACGCTCCCCACGCCGGCCTTGACGGCGGCAGCGTAGCCGGGCAAATGGATCGCGCGCAGCTCTTGTTCAGAAATACGGGCATCGCCAGTGTCGATCCCCTTGTCCGTCGCACCGTCGGCGAGGTAGTGCTTGGCACAAGCAACCACGGATTCCGGGGATCCCAGCTTCTCCCCTTGCAGGCCCCGCACGGCCGCTGGCGCCAACAAACTGGCCAACTCGGGTGTTTCGCCAAATCCCTCGTAGGTGCGGCCCCAACGCTCGTCGCGTGGCACGGCAATACAGGGGGCAAACGTCCAGCGAATCCCCGTGCCCGCCACCTCCTGCGCCGTGACCTTGCCGACTTGCTCGACAACCGCCGGATTGCGGGTCGCGCCGAGACCGACGTTGTGCGGGAAGACCACGGCTCCGCGCAGCTCCGCGTGGCCGTGAACAGCATCGATGCCATACATGAGGGGAATTCCCAACCGCGTCCCCAAGGCCTGCATTTGCAGCCGATCGATAGCGTCGGCCCAACCCTCTGGCGTGTTGGGAGTGACCAAATCCTCGGCTCCGTTGAGAACAGAGCCGAGATAGACTTGGCGGACCTCCGCGCCCTGCAGGGCCACGCGCGACGCCTGGGTCATTTGTCCGATCTTCTCTTCCATGGTCATCTGGGCCAGCAGTTGTTCGACATCAGGGGCCGGCACGCCTGCTGCGCGGACCGACGCCGGGACCAGCGGTGCGGCCGGGCGACTGTTCGCACTGATGCACGCCGCGCAGCTGGCAGCCATGAGTGCTACAAATGGTAGCGAGGTTCGGAGTGGCGTTCGGGCTAGATCGGAATTGTTTGTCATCGAAAATTTCCTACTTCGAGTGGCTCTCTTGTAACTCCGCGCACTTAGGGCTGCAGTTTGGCGATGATTTTCGAGGCGTGCGATGCTGTCCGCGATGAAGACGAAGCCCCGGGTTGTTCCGCAGCTCTTGCCCTCGCCGCGCGAGATCTTTACATTTCTCGATAAACACGTCATCGGGCAAGAACGGGCAAAGCGAACCATCGCCATCGCGGCCTACAACCACCTCAAACGCTGCGACCGGCGGGCTGAAACCGGCAAGCAGCTGATCAAGAAATCGAACATCCTTCTCATGGGTCCCACGGGCTGTGGCAAGACCCATATCGCTCGAACCCTGGCAGAGTTTCTCGACGTTCCGTTCAGCATCGCTGACGCCACCGAATACACCGAGGCCGGGTACTACGGCAAGGACGTCGAGGTCATGTTGGGCGAGCTCTTGCATCAGGCCGGGCAAGACGTCGAAAGCGCCCAGCGAGGCATCGTCTTCGTCGACGAGGTAGACAAGATCGCCCGGCGCACCCACAGCGCCCGCACGGGCGCGGGCGCGCGCGACATCGGAGGCGAAGGCGTACAGCAAAGCCTGCTCAAACTCTTGGAGGGTCGGGCCGTATTCGTTCCACAAAACGTAACCCAACACTGGAACAAACACGATTTTGTCCCGGTGAACACCGAAAACATCCTCTTCATTTGCGCCGGAACCTTTACCGACCTGCGCCCCTATGAAGAAAGCAAAGGCCTTGGATTCGGACGACAGGTCGCCAGCGAGAGTGAACGCCGACGGTCCATCACCGAAAAGGACCTCATCGACTACGGCCTGCTGGCCGAGTTTCTCGGTCGCCTGCCCGTCCGGGTGGAGTTGGAGGCGCTGACGGAAGACGACTTGCTTCAGGTCCTGACTGTGCCGCCGGACGCGGTAGTGCGCGAGTATCAGGCGCTTCTTGCCATGGATGGTGTGGACTTGCGCTTCGAAGAAGGGGCTCTCCGACAGGTGGCTGCCTATTCGCAACATCGCAAGACAGGTGCGCGTATCCTGCGCGGCTTGGTCGAGGAGATATGCCACGACCTGATGTTCGAGGCGCCCGAGCGCCGAGGTGAGACCATCGTCATTGACGCAAACATGGCTCGCGACCGTCTGGAACGCCTTGGCGAAGAGGCAGCCACGCGCTAGGAACAGTCCGTCGCCATGAAAATTTCCGACCTCTTCGGTTCCAGCAAAAAACTCTTCTCGTTCGAATTCTTCCCACCCAAGACGGAATCAGGCGCGGCCAACCTTGCGCGTACCATCCGCGACCTGAAGGAACTGGCCCCCAATTTCGTTTCGGTCACCTATGGGGCCGGTGGGTCGAACCGCGAGCGCACGGTGGACCTGGTGACCCGCATCCAGAGCGAAGAGGGCATCTGTGCCATGGCCCACGTGACGGCAATCGCCTCTCCTCGGGGCGACCTAGCGGCGGTGCTCGATCGATTGGTCGACGGAGGCATCGAAAACATGATCCCATTGCGTGGGGATCCACCGGCAGACATGCCGGACTTCGTTCAACCCGCCGATGGCTTCGCCCACGCTTCGGACCTGGTGAGATTCATTCGCCAGCGCTACGGGAATCGGCTGTGTCTGGCCGGAGCGGGCTATCCCGAGGGCCATCCCCAGTGCCGCGACCTCGACCGTGACATGGACAACCTCGTGACGAAGGTTCGCGCCGGGATCGACTTCATCGTCACGCAGCTATTTTTCGACAATCGTCACTACTTCAACTTCGTCGCGCGCGCTCGCAAAGCCGGCATCACGATCCCAATCATTCCGGGAATCATGCCTATCACGGACGCGGCGCAAATCGAGCGCATCACACGCATGTGTGGGGCAAGCGTGCCGCCGATGCTCCAGGCAGAGCTCGATCGCCGTCGGACGGATCCCTCGGCCACGCTGCAGCTTGGCCTTGCCCAGGCCACCGCCCAATGCATCGGCCTGTTGGCTGGCGGTGCCCCCGGCATTCACTTCTATACCCTCAACCAGTCCCCAGCGACGCGCATGATCCTGACCGCCCTCCGCATCGCCGACTTGGCCTGATACCAGATCCCCTCCTTCCGCCCAGGCGTCGTAGCCGCGGCCGTGGCCGGTCGGCTCTCGGCCACGCCTCGTCACGGGGCCATTGCCGGCCCGTCGATTGCTTCTCGTTCAGCTCTTCTTGTTCAGCTCGTCTTCCACCAGCCGCTTGACCATGGCCGGGTCGAACTTGCCTTTGTTGGTCTTCATGATGTCGCCCATGACCTTTCCGGACTGCTTCGGATCGGTCACCGCCAGACGAGCGATGGCTTCCCTGGCGGCAGCACGAACTTCATCCTCGCTGGCCATGGTAGGCAAGAAGCGGCTACATAGTTCGATTTCGAAATCCAGCTGCGGTAGCGACTCTGCCCCACGCGCGCCCAGGGCCGCGTATTCGTCGCGCGCCTTGCGCAGTTGCTTTTGGTAGGCACTGACCACGTCCAACCACAAGGCGTCGTCGATGGGTCCCTTGAACCCGGCAGCAGTCCGCCTTTCCATCTGCTTGGTCTTGATCATCCGCACGCAGTCCGCGGTACGGGCATCCTTGCTGCGCATTGCTTCCTTAAGCAAATCCTGAAGCTGGGTCTCGATTGACATCGTTCTCTCCTGGGTAATTCCTTCTTGACGGAAACGCTGGCACTGCCGACAGGGCGGCCCGTGATGGCGGCACGACCGAGCGCAAGTTTGCATCGACACCTGGTCGGCGTGAAGCACATTCACACTGCGACCGGCATTTGCACCACATCTGCGCGCCGGGCCAGGAAGTCGTCAACAAAATCAGTCAGTTGTATTCCACCTGGCTTGGCGTTGCTTTTGCTGCTCAACTGCTTACGCCATGTCAGCCAAAGCCGTATCGGTTCTCTTCCTTTGCGCGGCCGCCCTGCCCACCCTGGCAGAGCGCAATGCACGGGCTCAAGCGCCATCTCCCCAATATCCCAGCCCACCCACCGTGACCGAGGGCTCCTCCTCCGGCCAGGGGGTAGACCAGGCAATGCCGTCCGACTACGCCCAGCCTAATCCGGCAAACTCGGAGCAGGAGGGGCCACCGCCCCCAATTCCACCCTACGCCGAAGGCCCCGCTGTGCCAGCATCTGGTGGGGGTTACTGCTTCGAAGGGCCCCACCCCGTCGACAGCAACGTCCAACCTGGCGTCACCTGGGACGGCCAGCCCGGGCGCCACGTGCACCCCTACCCGCCTTTCGACCTGCGCTTGTTCACCCTGCAAAATGGCTGCTACTACTTCATCGGCGACCCAAGCGACTTTGGCTATGCGGGCGAGACCTATAGTTACTACGGCGCCCATCCCATTTTGGCGGCCTACGGCGGCGGCTGGTGTTTCATGATTGGACCGCACCGGCATTCTTGGCGTCCCTGGTCACCGCTGTTCGTCACCGTGGGCCCCTGGTTCTACTGGGAAGGTCCTTACGATCCGTTCTTCTGGACCTACTGGCCCTACTATCACTTCTACTATCGCGCGCACTATCCTCGCTACTACGGTCACGGCGCTTTCTTCCATGGCAACCACATGGTGGCGCCAAGGATTCAAACCGTGCCACGCCCCCAACGCGCGGCGACGGCTTGGCATGGTGCCGGCGGCAACTATCGAGCAGCACCGCTGGGACCGCGAGCAGCACCGGTGGGACCAAGCCCCGGAGCTCCGGGCCCCCGCATCGCGCCTGCCCCCTCGCCTCGAGGGCTAGGCGGCGGCGCTCGCTTCGGCGGCGTACGTGGACGTCGTTGATCTGGACCGAAGTTCGTTGGGCTGGGGCGCGGGAAGCTTCGCCTTAGAGATCCAGATCGGCCTGCGCCGCGCGTTCCATGATGAAATTGAAGCGGGCTTCCACGTCTTTGCCCATCAGGTCGGTGAGAATGCGGTCCGCCTCTGCCACATCGGTGACGATCACGCGTAGAAGACGGCGCGAAGCCGGGTCCAGAGTGGTGCGCTTGAGCTCCTCGGGTTGCATTTCTCCCAACCCCTTGAAGCGCATGCTTTCGGGCCGCGCGTTCTTGGGGAGCGAGGCGATGATGCGCTCGCGATCGGCTTCGTCCAACGCCCAGTAAGTTTCTTTGCCGTGGTCGATGCGGAAAAGCGGTGGCTGGGCCAGATAGACGTGACCGCTTTCAATCAGTGGGCGCAGGTGACGATAGAAAAACGTCAGCAAGAGGGTCGCGATATGGTGACCATCCGAGTCTGCATCCATCAGAAAGATGATCTTGTGGTAGCGCAAGCGCTCCATGTTAAAGGTATCCCCCACGCCACACCCCAGCGCCGACACGACATCCTGAAGCTCCTTGTTCGAGAGCACCTTCTGCAGCGACGCCTGCTCGGCGTTGAGAACCTTTCCCCGGAGAGGCAGGATCGCCTGGTAGCGCCTCTCGCGGCCCTGCTTTGCCGAACCACCTGCAGAGTCGCCCTCGACGATGAATAGTTCGCTCTTGCTGGGATCGGTCGACGAACAATCGGCCAACTTGCCTGGAAGATTCAAGCGGTGCGAGATGGCGGTCTTGCGCGAAACCGCCTGCGATGCCGCCCGGGATGCCACCCGCGCCTTGGCGGCAAGAACGATGCGCTCGACGATGGTGGCACCGGCGGTGCGGTTCTCCAGAAGGAAGGTCTCCAAAGCAGGGCGGACGGCGGAATCGACCAGCTGCTGCGCCTCTGGATTGCCCAAGCGCTCCTTGGTCTGCCCCTGGAACTGGGGCTCGTGCAAATAGATCGACAGCACGCCAACGACACCTTCGCGAATGTCCTCAGCGGTGATGACCAAATTCTTGGGCTCGAGCCCCGAAGCATCCATGAACGAACGCACGGCCTTCACGATGGCCTGGCGCAGGCCCTGTTCGTGCGCCCCACCTTGCGTGGTCGGAATACCGTTCACATACGAGCGCAACGTCTCCTCGTGCGACTCGGTCCACTGCAAGGCCGTCTCCACGCGCATCCCGTCTTCACGCTGGAAATAGAAGGGCTGCGGCGTCGTCGGTGCCTTGCCCCTGTCGGTGACCATCTTGTTCAGAAAGTCGGCGATACCACCTTGATGCTCCAGGACCTCGGCCGTGCCCGCGGCCTCGTCGCGGAAAGTGATCTTGAGCCCCTTGTGCAAGAAGGTCTTGGTTTCCAGGCGAAAGCGAATGGTCTCCGCCGAAAAATCCAGCTTGCCAAAAATCTGTGGGTCAGGACGAAAGAAGATAGAGGTGCCGGTGCCCCGGGCGGAACCGATCTTGACCAGCTTGCTGGCGACTTCGCCGCGTACGTAGCGCTGTTCCCATTCGAAGCCATCGCGCTTAACGCGAGCCACCATTTCTTCGGATAGCGCATTGACGACGGACGACCCCACGCCGTGCAGACCGCCCGAATACTGGTATTGGCCTGACGAGAACTTGCCTCCGGCATGCAGTACGGTCAACACGAGCTCCAAGGCCGACTTCTTGAATTCTTTCTTGATGTCGACGGGAATGCCACGCCCGTCATCGGTCACCGTCATCGAACGATGGTCCTTGTGCAGGATCACGTCAATGTGGGTGGCATAGCCATTGATGACTTCGTCGACGCAGTTGTCGACGATTTCCCACAACAAGTGATGGTAGCCTTTGCTATCGGTGCCACCGATATACATGCCCGGCCGGCGGCGCACCGGCTCGAGGCCCTTGAGGACGGTGATGTGATCGGCGGTATAGCTCGTATCTGGCAGGGTCATCTCAGTTCACCAATTTCGGCGCGTCGGCGGGCGGTGCTACTGCGGGAAAGTGGAGACGCACCACTTTGCCTTTGCGAACCAAGCCGTAGCCGCGGCCCCCGCGTGCCGTGACATGGTACCGGCCCGGCCCAACCGGGATCTTCTTGCCGCTTTCCAGCTCCGCAATCAGGACCTCTTCCTCTTTGGCCTTCCCCAAAGCAAAGCCCAGGACCTCGTCGCCGTCTTCGACCTTGATCATGATGACACCCCTGCCCGGGTTGGCCAGCTCCGCAGCGTCGCTGGCCGCGCAGACGAGCGCACGCGCGTCGGCCGTGACCATGCACAGAAGGTCTTTGGGCTCGATCGGAAGAACGCCTACCACCTCGTCGCCCTCGGCCAGCTTGGCAAAGCGGCGGCCCGCCCGGGTCGACAGTTCGCGGTGTGGATCGAGGTTGAAGCGAAAGCCGAACCCTTTGCGAGTGACCGATATGGCCTGGGTTCCGGCAGGAACCGCCGAAGGACCGTTGCCCGACGTCACCAGGCCTGCCACCACACGTTCGCCATCGCGGAAGTTCAGCAGCTTTTGTACCGGCTCGCCATAACCCGTCGAGGCCGGCACGTCGTTGACACGAATCACGTAGCAACTACCCAGGTTGGAAAGGATGGCCAGCGAGTCTTTGGTCGATCCGCGTAGCGCCGCCAGTACGACATCGCCTTCGCGTAGCCGGGTCGCCGACAGGTCCTTGACTTCGCGCACGCGCTTGAGCCAGCCGTCGCGCGACAAAATCACCGTTACTTCTTCGTCGAGGATGAAGTCCTCGGCTTGGAACTCGACATCGTCCCCGCCCCCGCCGCCAATCTTGGTGCGGCGCTTGTCGGCGAATCTTCGCGAGATCTCTTCCAGTTCCCCACGGATCACCTTCCACAATTTGCGTTCGTCTTTGAGGATGGCTTCGATCTCTTTGGCACGACCGCGCTTCGCCTGAAGCTCGTCGAGAATCAGTTGAATCTCCAGGCGGGCCAGCTTGTACAGTTTGAGCTCGAGGATGGCGTCGGTCTGCTCCTCGTCGATGCCAAAGCGCTTGATGAGCTTGGCTGCCGCATCCGCTTTGCCTTCCGACTTGCGAATGATCCGAATCACCTCGTCGAGCACATCGAAAACCGTCGCGAAGCCGTCCAGGATGTGAATGCGTCGCTTGAGTTCGGCCAACTCGAATGAAAAACGCCCCCGAACGACCTCTTCACGAAAATCGAGGAACTCGCTGAGGATCGAACACAGATTCAGGCGAACCGGGCCCGCCACCTCGCGGTTTTCGGTTGGAACCAAGCACGTCATGTTGACGTGAAAGGAAAGTGCGATAGGCGTGTGCTTGTACAAGTAGGCCATGACCAGGGCGGCGTCGGCGCTAGGTTTCAGTTCGAGAACGATGCGCACCTCATGAGTGGACTCGTCACGCACGTCCACCAGCATGGGTAATTTCTTGTCGATGATGACGCCGGCGATACGCTCGACCAGATCGGCCTTGGAAACGTTGTAGGGGATGGACGTCAGAATGATGAGCGGGTTTCCTCGCTTGCTTTCTTCGGTCTTCCACTCGCCGCGCAGGTGGATCGGGCCTTGGCCCGTCTCATAGATATCGCGCAGCTCCTTCTTGGAATTGGTGCAAAGGCCGCCGGTGGGAAAGTCCGGGCCTTTGATGTATTTCATCAGGTCCTTGCACTCGAGCTTGCGGTCGTCGATGAGTGCTATGCTGGCCTGGCAGACTTCGGACAAGTTGTGCGGGGGAATGTTGGTCGCCATGCCCACCGCGATGCCGGCACACCCGTTGGTCAGCAACTGCGGGATCCGCGCCGGAAGCACGATGGGCTCCTCGACCGTACCGTCGTAGTTGGGGCGAAAGCCAACCGTGCCTTCCTTGATTTCGTCGAGCAGCTCGATGGCCAAAGGAGCCAGTCGGGCCTCGGTATAGCGGTAGGCGGCGGGGGCGTCACCGTCGAGAGAACCGAAGTTTCCGTGCCCTTCGACCAAGGGGTAGCGCAAGGAAAAATCCTGGGCCATGCGCACCATGGCGTCGTAGCAGGCGGTATCTCCGTGGGGATGGTACTTGCCGATGACGGTACCAACGATGTTGGCGCACTTGCGGAAGCGCCCGTCGGGGTACAGGTGCAAGTCATTGTGCATGGCGAACAAGATCCGTCGCTGCACGGGCTTGAGCCCATCGCGCACGTCGGGCAAAGCCCGGGAGGTGATGACGCTGACCGCGTAGTTGAGGTAGCGCCGCTGCGCTTCGTCGACCAGCGATGCCTCGGCCGGTTCGGGCGGTAGTGCCCCGCCTCCATCCGAGCCGCCTCCATCCGAGCCGCCGCCGCCACCGCGGCCGCCCTTGTCTCGCTTGGGCGCGGCTGCGTTGGGATTCGTATTTCCGTCGAGAAGATCTAGCTGTTTGGCGGACATGGTGCTTCGAAAAGCCGATGGGGCTTCGTCCGCCTCAAGCTACGGGAGCGCGCCAAAGAGATCAAGAAAGGATGCCAGGCCGTACGCGCGAGCCGCGCGGCAGCTCAGCTTTCAGGATCTTTTCGCTTGAAGCCGCGGGGCGGCTGCCGGTCGCGTGCATCAGGATTGGAGCGAGAGTAATCAATCCAACGGTAGCTGGGTGGCTGGCGCACATCGACGTGCACGAAACCCACCCGCGGGTAGTAACCTACGCCAACCCCCCCGGCATCGATTGTGTCGACAAAGGCGCGCACCTTGCGCGGGTCGACGCCAGCGATGCGAATATCCGCAGCGGAACCGTGGAAGTGATTGCTGGTCGTGCGGCGCTGAAAGCGGTAGCCCGAAAGCAACTCGAGCCGTCTACCACCAAAGTGGTCGTAAATATGCGAAAGAATCGTCACGAGCCGGGTATCGATGTCGTGTTCGAGCCCACTGCGACGGCACTTGAAAATATGGCTCACCTCGGCCAGCGCCTCGACGTTGAATGAGCCGTCGGGGTTGTAGATGTTGACCTCGGCTTCGGTCTTGTAGGAAATCGAATAAATGTGCAGCTTGCCCGACGGAGGCTCGGGGGGAATCGACCTCAATTCCTTGTCCGGTACGGCCCAGCCCAGCGGCTTGCCCGGACGTTTGACGATTCGTCGCCTGGCCTGATGCCTTGCCGACGCCTTGAAGGGGGATGGCTTCGCCGGCAGGGCGCCATTCGTGGACGACGGCCAACCCGGGGCGCTTTCGTCAGCCCCCGCTGCTTGAGCACTGACCATGACGGTCAGCATCACAAAAAACATCCGCAGCATGTGTTACAAGATTCAGCTGCTCAGAGACATCTGTCAACCTTCGATAACACTTTTTATCGGCTGACCATCCGGTCCCGGTTGTAGGTGCAAAAGCTCGATCCCGAGATGTTGGGCCACGTTGAAAATGCGATCGTCACGATAGAACTCGGCATAAACGATCCTCCGCAGGCCCGAATTCGCCACCTGTTTGAAGCAATGCCAGCACGGGCTGGCGGTCACGTAAAGAGTTCCGCCGTCAATCATCACGCCGTTCTTTGCAGCCTGCAAGATGGCATTGCTCTCCGCGTGAATGGTCGCAACACAGTGGTCATTTTCCATCATGTGCCCGACTTCGGTGCAATGGGGCATCCCCCGAATCGAGCCGTTATAGCCTGTCGACAGGATGGTCTTCTCACGCACGATGACGGCACCCACGAATTTTCGCGGACAGGTCGATCGCGAGGCCACCACGTTGGCGATGTTCATGAAGTATTCGTCCCAAGACGCTCGTTGAGGCATGGTGATTTCTACCAGCTTCCACGACGAGGCGGCGCCGTGCAATTGGGCATTTCTCGCCGAACCCGCCGGCACAGCAGGGACCGCAAAGCGCCACATTCCGCTAGCAACATCGTGAGCGCGTGCTCGCACAAAGCATGGCCAAGTGTTCAAGTGGCCAATCCAGCCTTTCGTTCTGCTAGTATGCCCGACTCCCGTGGACTGGAAAAACACCCTTACTCTGCCCAAGACCGAATTCCCCATGCGCGCCGATCTGGCCCGCCGCGAGCCGCTATGGCTCAAGCGGTGGTCCGAGGAAAAGCAGTACGAAAAAGTGCTAGCCGCGCGTGAGGCCGCCCAAGCCGAGCCCTACGTGCTCCACGATGGCCCGCCCTACCCCACGGGCGGCATCCACTACGGCACGCTCCTCAATAAGGTGCTGAAGGACATCATCGTCCGCTCGCGTTTGCTCATGGGCAAAGCGGCGCGCTTCGTGCCGGGATGGGACTGCCACGGCCTTCCCATCGAGCAGCAGGTAGAGAAGCAGTTCGGCGGCAAAGCCAAGCTCGACACGCAGGAGTTTCGCCAGCGCTGCGAAGCCCACGCACGCAAGTTCGTGGATGTCATGCGCGGCGATTTCCGGCGACTGGGTTGCCTCGGCACCTGGGACACGCCCTACCTGACCCTCAACAAAGACTACGAAGCCACCATCGTGCGCGTGATGGCGGCCTTCGCGCGCAAGGACCTCCTCTATCGAGCCAAGCGGCCCGTCCACTGGTGTACCACCCACCAGACCGCTCTGGCCGAAGCCGAGGTCGAGTACGCCGACCACGCTTCACCCTCCATTTTCGTCCGATTTCCGATCGTGGCGGGCCAGCCGGCGCTGGAGGCGATTGTGAGCAAGATGCCCGCGGCACTGGTCATCTGGACCACGACACCGTGGACGTTGGCGGCGAACCTGGCCATCGTGGCCAACCCCGAGCTGGCCTATGTCGCGATACCAGTCGAGCGCGCCGGCCAAACACCGGAGTACTTCATCGTCGCGCGCGATCTGGCCGAGGCCTTTCTCGCAAGCTGCAAGCTCGCGGCGGGGCCCAAGGAAAGATGGATCGAGTTAGCGGGAAGCAAGCTGCAAGGATTGCGCGGCCTGCGCTATCAGCATCCTTTCATTGCGACGCCCAAGTCGGACAAGGACTTCCGGCTGACCTTCGCTTCGCACGCTACGATCGAGGCTGGCACCGGGCTGGTCCATACCGCCCCCGGCCACGGGGCCGACGACTACGCTGTGGGCCGCCGCGAAGGGCTGGAAGTATATGCGCCGGTCGACGGCCTGGGCCGCTACACGGCAGAGGTGCCGCTTTGGGCCGGCATGCAAGTATTCGAGGCCAATCCCAAGATCGTGGCCCATCTCGCCGACACCGGCTATTTGCTGAACAAGCCCGGCGAGCAAATCAAGCACCAGTACCCGCACTGCTGGCGCTGCAAGAACCCCGTGCTTTTCCGCGCCACCAGTCAGTGGTTCGCGCGCTTGGGCGACCTTGGCGATGGCACCAGCCTGCGCCAGCAAGCGCTCGACGAAATCGACCGCACGCAATGGATTCCTGCGTGGGGACGCGATCGCATCCGCGGCATGATCGAGGTGCGCCCGGACTGGTGTCTATCGCGCCAGCGCGTGTGGGGCGTGCCAATCCCCGCCTACCTTTGCAAGACGTGCAACGAACCCTTCCTGCAGGCAGACGCCATGGAATACGTGGCAGATATTTTTGCGCGGGAAGGATCGAGCGCCTGGTTTGCGCACCCCATCCGCGAGCTGGTACCTGCGGGCGTGACGTGCCCGCGTTGCCACGGCCGCGACCTTGAAAAGACCCACGACATCGTCGATGTTTGGTTCGAGTCGGGCGTGTCGTGGGCTGCTGTTGCCGACGGCAAATTGGTGCCCAAGGGCGCCAAGGTCGACCTGTATCTCGAAGGCGCCGATCAGCATCGGGGCTGGTTCCATTCGTCGCTGCTGGCCGCTGTCGCTGCCCGCGGGACGGCCCCCTACAAGGCCGTGTTGACCCACGGCTGGGTGCTCGACGAGCGCGGCAAGGTGTACTCCAAGTCCGAAATCGAAAGGGCACGCGCCGCCGGCATCAAGACCGACTATGTCGAGCCCAGTGTGTGGATGGAAAAGAACGGCGCCGAGTTGTTGCGCCTGTGGGCAGCAGCAGCCGACTACCAATCGGATGTGGTCTTCTCGAAGACCATTCTCGACCAACAAGCCGAGTCCTTCCGCAAGATCCGCAACACCTGCCGGTTCTTGCTTTCGAACCTGTACGACTTCGTACCGGAGCGTGACCAGATCGCCGACGACAAGCTTCGCGAGCTCGACCGCCTGGCCTTGGCGGTTCTGCGCGAGCGCAACGAGCAGGTCTACGAGGCCTACCAACGCTACAGCTTCCACGATGCCGTTCGCCTGATGGTCGACTACTTGGTAACGGTCTCGGCCGAATACCTCGGGCCCATCAAGGATGCTCTGTATTGCGAAGGCGCTAGCTCGCTTGAGAGGCGAAGCGTGCAGACCGCGCTCTTCGAAATGGTGAAAACCGTCGCGACGTGGATGGCGCCGGTTCTATGCTTCTCGGCGCAAGACGTCGCCGACGAGCTCGCGCGCCAGACGGGAACCCCGTTCGACGTACACGGGCAGCTTTGGCAAGGACCGAAGGCCGCCACGGATGGTGCGGACGAGCACGCTCTGGCTGACCGCTGGGGTGGGGACCTGCGCCCCAGGCGCGAGGCCGCACTGGCCAAGTTGGAGGCTTTCCGCGCGGCCGGTCACAAAGCCCTGGAAGCCAGCATCAGGGTCATGCCCACCACGGGCGAGCGCGAAGGATGGCGCAGGGATCTCGACCATCTGACCGAGCTGTGCGAGGTCTCGAGCATCGTGTTGGCGGAGGGCGATGCCCCGGTAACGGAAATCACCGTCAGCGAGGCCGGCGGACCCGAGTGTCCGCGTTGCTGGCGACGCACCGGGGTCGCCTCGGGCCACGACCAGGATCCCAACCTTTGCATCCGCTGTGCTTCCGTGGTCAGCTCACTGGGAACGCCATGAGCGAGCATTCCTCTACCAAGACCCGCAATGTTGTTTTTGGCATCGCCGCCGTGCTTTCACTGGCACTCGACCAATGGACCAAGGTTTTGGCGCGAGAACAGCTGCGCCCCTTGGGTCCATGGAAAAGCAAGGTCATCATCCAAAACTACTTCGACCTGCGTTTCTCAGAAAACTCTGGCGTGGCCTTCGGCATGTTCCAGCAACTTCCAGGTGGCCGCATTTGGCTGACAGTCGTAGCGCTGGCGGCGCTGTTGCTCGTGGGGTACTACCTTACGCGCAGCAGTCCCAAGCAGACGCGGCTGCACCTCGCTTTGGGACTGGTAGGCGGCGGCGCCATCGGTAACCTCGTCGACCGCATTGCCTTCGGCCGCGTCACCGACTTCATCGTGTGGCACGTCGGCAGCCATGAATGGCCCGCTTTCAATGTCGCCGATGCCGCCTTGGTGGTGGGCGTTTGTCTCATGGCCTTGGACATGCTCCTCGACAAGCGCGGGCAGCCAAGCGCCGAGACAGCACCACCAGGACAGGCAAGCAGCGGAGAACGATAGTCCATGCGGGCATCGGCAGAAAGAGGCTGACGGTGCGCCCCATTCTCGTCGATTTCGGCATCGACATCCCGCTTTTCGGGCATCTCGATCTGCCGTCGTACTTCGTCATGCTCACGCTGAGCTTTGCCATCGGCGCGCTCATGACCTATCGCGAAGCCCCACGTCTGGGGCTCGACCGCGAACGCGTCCTCGACCTCAACATCTACATCGTCATTTGGGCCATCATAGGTGCGAGGCTTCTTCACGTCATCGCCGACGGACACTTCCACGACTACGTCAATCTGTGCGTCGACAATTTCAAGGTCCGCGCCACCGAGGCCAAAGTCAACCTATGCAATGCCAGCAGCGAATGCGGCTGGGACTACGTGTGCAACCTGGCCACCCATACCTGCCACCCACCCCGCGATTGCTTTGCGGTTCTCGAAGTCTGGCGCGGCGGCCTCACGTTCTATGGCGGGTTCATCTTCGCGACGGTCTTTTCTTTCTACTTCGCTCGTAAGCATCACATGGGTATGTGGAAAGTAGCCGATCTCTGTGCCCCGTGGATAGCCTTCGGGCTGGCCCTTTCGCGCGTGGGGTGTTTTCTCAACGGTTGCTGCTTTGGCAAGGTGACCCAGGTCCCCTGGGCGGTGCGCTTTCCCATCGGCAGTCCCTCGTGGGAGGCCCAACACGAAGCGCGACTGATCGCCGACCACGCCGCGGCCCTGCCTGTCCACCCTACCGAGATCTACCTATCGCTGCTCAATCTGCTCACCTTCGTCGGGCTCTATTTCATCGTACGGCGGCGCAAGACCGTCGATGGCCAGGTCTTCGCCTGGTTGCTCATCCTCAAGGGCGTTTTCCGCTCCTTCGTCGAGATTTGGCGTGACGATGACCGGGGCGTCTTCTTCGGTTGGCTGTCGACATCGCAAGTCATCTCTCTGCCGCTCATTGCGCTCGGCATCTACCTTTTGCTGCGACACCGACGGCCTGCTGAATTGGCTCGTGAGACAGCCCCATGAAACCCACCCTCTTCTATCTTGGCTCGGGGGCCCACGCCATCCCCGTCCACTCGTATGGCTTCCTCATCGCGCTTGGATTGGTAGTCGGTGTCATCCTGGCCGTGCGCCGCGGACGCAGCGTAGGTGTCGAAACTGGAGCCACGCTCGACCTGACCTTCTACGCCATCGTGGTCGGCTTGGTGGGCGCTCGCATCCTCTACGTGCTCATGCACGCCGGGGACTATGCCCGCTTGTGCACCGGCGACGGCAGCTCCCGCACCCTCGGCCAGTGGGTGTCGGACTGCACGGCAGGGGTCCGCTTTTGGCAAGGCGGACTGGTGTTCTTGGGAGGCGCCGTGCTGGCTGCGGCCACCACCCTGCTGTTCGCACGCCGCCGCGGCTTGGCCTTGGGCGAAGTCGCCGACGTCCTAGCGCCGTCGGTCAGCATCGCGCACGTGTTCGGCCGGCTCGGTTGTTTCTTGGTGGGCTGTTGCTACGGCAAGCCGTGGTCAGGCGGCGTTCACTTTCCTCCCGACAGCGTGGCCTATTCAGAACTGCTACGCGACCACGCGTTGATGACCGGCGCTGCCATGACTCCGGGGCTTCACCCGACCCAGCTCTACGAAGCGGCAGGCGAGCTTCTAATCTTCTTGATGCTGTCCTGGCTATGGCGTAAACGCAGCTTTTCTGGTGCCATCGCTTTGGTCTACGCCTTTGCTTACGGCGCACTGCGCTTCGCAGTCGAGATTTTCCGTGGGGACGAGATCCGTGGCTTTCTGTTCGAGGTGCGCGCTCCACGCCTCGCGCGCGCGCTGGATCTGCCGACAGCCGATGCCCTTTTTCTGTCGTCTGCGCAAGCCACGGCGCTGGTCCTGATGGTGGCGGCTACGCTTCTGTACCTGTTGTTACGCCGCCGGAGTGCCGCCGACGACCTCGACGAGCAAGCCGCCTGAGGGCGGAGCTGCGCAGGCCGGTCGGGCGGTGGGAGCGGTTGATGGACACGTCTTCAGGTGCCTGCGACGGTGACGCGCGCCACGCGAAACGTCGGGCACTGGACCGACGAACGACGATCGATGTCGTCGGCGACGGCATCGATGCCTTTCCACAGGTCGTCGAAATTGACCGAGATGGTCACCTCACTGACGGGAAACGTGCGTTCACCGTTCTCGATCCAAAAGCCGGCTGCGCCCTGGGAGTAGTCGCCGGTGACGGCGTTGAAGCCAAATCCCATGAGATTGGTCACATAGAATCCCTGCGCCAGGTTGGCCACCTCCTCCACGCTACTCTTGCCCGGTCGTAGGATGAAGTTCGAGGTCGTCACGTGCGGCCCGCCACCGACCGAACGACCGGCGGAGCCTGTCGATCGCCGCCCCAGTTTGCGCGCCGAATAGGTATCGAGAAGAAAGGTGCGCAAGATCCCCTCGGAGACCACGACATTGGGCCTCACGGCCAAGCCTTCGCCGTCGAACGGTCGCGAGCCCGGCGCACGCGGTACCAGTGGATCATCGACGATACTGACCAAGGGTGAGGCAACCAAGGTGCCCTCTCGCTCTGCAAGGTAGCTGCTCTTGCGCCACACTGCGCCTCCCGACAGCACTCCCGCCAATTGCCCCAGTAACGTCCGCGCTGCCTCGGGTGAAAAGACCGCTGGCACCTGACAGGTTGGCACTTTTCGCGGCCCGAGCTTGGCCACGGTTCGTCTCGCGGCCTCGATCCCCACCTCCTCGGCTGGCAAGAGCCCGGACACAAAGCGATTCGAAGTGTAGTGAAAGCCGTTGCGTTTCTTGCCTTCGCTATCATCGCAGACCGGCTCGACCACAAAGGAAACGTTACTGCCGCGGTAGGCACCCGAAAAGCCGGCCGAGCTTGCAAACGCCACGGCCCCGACAGCGCGGCCGAAAATCGCGCCTTCCGAATTGGTCACCCGAGGATCGAATTTCAGCGCCGCAGCCTCGCCCGTCTTCGCCCACGCCTTGGCCTGCGCCACGTCGATGGACAGTACCGAATCGTCCCAAAGATCGAGCTCCGGCAGCGCGCGCGCCAGGTCTTCGCCAGCGGGAAGGTTGGCCAGCGGTTCGGGCTCGGCCAAGCGGCACAGCTCTACCGATTCGCGGGCAAAGACGTCCATCGCCCGCACGCCGAAGTCGGAGGTGTAGGTGACAGCAGCCCGCTCGTCCTTGATGACCCGCAGACCCAGCCCGCGGCTGCCCGCCTCCTTGACGAGCTCGGGTTCGCCCATGCGCACCTTCACTTCGAGCTCCGCCCCGTCACGCACCAGAACCTCGGCGCCATCGGCACCCGCGCGCAGGGCAAGACTCAGCATTTGTTCGGCGAGTTCCTGGCAGCTCCGCGGGTTGGCTAGAATGCGCTTTGCCTGCTCCGTCGTCATGTGGCTCGAGTCCCTCCCACCGTGATTTGCGCAATCTTCACCGTTGGTGTGCCGATGCCGACCGGCACCGATTGGCCATCTTTGCCGCACGTCCATGTCCCTTCGGACAGCAAGAAGTCATGCCCCACCATGGTCACGTTGCGAAGAACTTCCGGGCCATTGCCAATCAGATTCACGCCCCGCAAAGGCGCCGTGATCCTGCCGTCTTCGATGAGGTAACTCTCGGTCAACGAAAATACGAAGTCGCCGTTGGAGATGTTCACCTGGCCTCCGGAGAAGCGCTTGGCATAGATGCCGCGAGAAACCGAACGGATGATATCTTCGGGCTGGTCTTGCCCCGCCAACAGCAGCGTGTTGGTCATGCGGGGCAGCGGCGGCTGGCGGAAGCTTTCCCGACGTCCGTTGCCGGTGGGTTTCGTGCCGAAGTGACGGGCCGAAATGCGGTCCTGCATGTAGCCAACCAGGATGCCATTTTCGATCAAGACGTTCCTCCCACCCGGAACGCCCTCGTCGTCCACATTGATCGACCCGCGGGCGCTGGCAATGGTGGCGTCGTCCACGACTGTACACAACGGCGAGGCCACCCGCTGGCCCATCTGGCCCGAGTAGTTCGAGGTCTGCTTGCGATTGAAGTCGGCCTCCAGACCATGCCCAACCGCCTCGTGGAGCAAGATACCGGACTCACCGGCAGCAAGCACGACAGCCATCGGACCGGCAGGAGCCTCCTCCGCGTGCAACATGGCGACCGCCAGGCGCGCCGCCTCCCGCCCATGGTCCTCGGGTGTGGCACCGAACTGCTCGAAAAGCTCCAAACCGCGTCGCTTGGCCGTGCCTGAGCGCCCTGTTTGGCGCTTGCCGTGCTCCTCGGCCACCGCATTGACGCCAATCCGAATCATGGGCTGCCGATCGCGCGCCATGGTCCCATCCGATGCGACGATCAAGATATCGGACCACCCTTCGGCAAAGCCCACCTCGACGCGGATGATTCGCGGGTCGAAGCCGCGCGCGGCCGCGTCGGCTCGACGCAAAAGGGCGACTTTCTCTTCGCCGGGACGGTCGAGCGAAAGCTCGGGCACCGGGTAGAAGTTGGGAAGAGCGCGCGACACCAGCGACACCGGCGCATGGGGTTTGCCATCGGCGGCTATCTGGGCCGCCGTGCGAGCCGTATCCATCATTCGCGCTTCGGAAAGCTCTTCCGTGTACGCGTATCCCGAAGCATTGCCACGCACAACGCGCACGCCCAGGCCGACGATGATAGCCCGCCCGACCGTTCGTACACGCCCCTCTTCGAAGGCAAAATCGCAGGAGGAATGGTACTCGAAATAGAGATCCGCGTGATCTCCACCCGACGCTAATGCCACGCCAAGCAAACGCTCGGCGGTGCGGGCCTCTATCGCGTCGAGAGGAGTCGCAGGATATGAAAATGTCGAACTTGGGACCGTCATGCCAGTCAAGCGGGAACCTCAGGCCGTCAATACTGCCGCGCAGGGTGTGCCGGGACCAGGAAAATACCCGAGCAGATGATCGCCATCAGGCAGCCTAGGACTTCGAAGGCGATTTGAAAGATGGGCTGACCCCCAGGGCTTCGCCGCTGTGCAGGCGGATCTTGTACAGGCCTCGAACTTCCACTTGTCGGATACGCTCGCGCGTCAGGTTGAGAATAGCGCCGACCTCTTCCAACGTAATGCCACCACGGTCGGCAACATCCAAGGAGCACGTCTCGGCCATCTCCCACACCTCGAGATGGGGAAAGTTCAGCTTGATGGCGCCACTTTCGGGATTCACGTCCAAGTACAGGTGATGCTCGCAGCTCACGAAGGGGCAAGGGCGGGTCATGCTCTGGCATTCGGCGCGCGACTTGGGCCGGTCAACCTCTTCAGGATAGACCAGCGAGGCCGCTAGACGCTTCTCATCGCGGGTCAGTCGTTTGGGCGCGATGGTCTTGGAACGAAATCGGCCATCCCGTGATGCCCGCACCTTCAGGCGAATTTTGGCCACCTCCGGCTGCGCCAGCTCCTCGGGCTGTGCGGTCGGCTCGCCCACCTCGACTTGTTTGTCCAATCTCTCTTCTGCCATGGTTATTTCCTCACACGTGGTCGTCGGGGACCCCGTCAGAACAGATCGCTACCGCCCCCGACGGCAGTTCCCACAGCCGACGCACCGGCGCGGGCGGAAAGACTTGCTTCCACACCTGTGATCCGCCGAACCAGCTCGCCGGCTGCCTGCTTGGCCGCCACGATCTCTGCTTCGATGGTGGCGCGACGATCGGGGTCTAGCGTTGGGCCTTTGGCCTCGCGCTCGAATCCCGCGATGAGCTCGCGCACTCCCTTTTCGACTCGCTCGATCTCTTCCTTGAAGCGAACGAACGAGCGTTGGATCTGTTCGATGGTGAGATCGGCTGCCATCATGGCGCGCACCTCATTCACCCGTCTCACGACGTTGGGAGGATAGACACCGCACGACCCGCGATGCTTTCCCTTGCGGCCCACCCGGACGGAGCGAGGCAAGAGGCCAAGCTGCACGTACTTGCGCAAGGTGGCTTCGGAGAAGCGGACACCCCGAGCGGTGAAGACGTCGACGATCTGACGTGACGTCAGACCATCCGGCAACTGCTGCTCAATCTCAGCCAGCTCTTCCTCGCCAAGAAGACCAGCAGCCCGGTTCCTCACCACCGGGATCTCGCTGCTGATTAGGTTCTGGCGCTTCTCCATGCTAGGGAAGCAAATGTATTCTATTAGGTAGTTTATATTCAATATATAAAACAACTAAGACTTTGTTCAGGTGGGAAAAGGTATCTATTTCGTCCCGTTGTCCCCCGGCTCGCTTTTCCCGTCGGAAAAGGCGCGCAGCTCATCCGCCGGTCGCGTAGGTGAAAAGCCTCGTCCGCGCTGACAAATCGTGGCCCACACAGGCGGAGGTCTCGTGCAAGACGACGAAGTAAACGGCCCCCGCGAGCTTCTCGAACGCATTGTCTCGATGCTCACGCGCAGGGTTCAGGTCAGGGAATGATCGCGAGCCGACGGGCGTGGGCGCATGGGTTTGCGCCAGCCTTCCCCCAACCAGTGCCCTAAGGTCTTCTGGCGCTGCCGCCTCCGCTCGAAGACGGCCACCCAAAACGGCTGCGCTTCGCCATTTTCAATCTTCCGGCCCGCTTGGTCTCACACGCGCGCAAGCTACTGGCGCGTCTCGTCCACGGTATCTTCGCATGCGCCGATTTGCTAGTCAGCCCGGCTCGACTACGCCTCGCCCACGCGGTCTGAACGCGCACCCGGGCCCGGTCAGCGGGCGGCCGTTTGCCGACCCTGGCCGGCTGATTTCCGACGGCTGGCATGTCCAGGAGGTCCGGCCACCGCGCCATCCGCGCCCCCCCCGTCAGCGATCCAAAATCGCGAACGCTGCTTAGAACGAAGAGCCCGAGTGCAGATACTTCCAGTGCTTCTTCAACCAGCGCTTGGGCCCTTTGTCGGTGCAGCCAAAAGCGCGATCCCCCGGAGCACAAAACACGCGAATGTGCATGTGGTCGTCATGCGGCTGCGAATCGGTCGGTTGGTGCAGAATTTCGCGTGCCCGCGCCACGAGCTCCTCCGGCGCGCCTTTCCGTTCGCCCTCCTGGATCAACAAATCGGCCAGCGAGCTATGCATGAAGATCCACTGAACCTCGACCGACGAATTCGACAACATCGCACGCACCAGAGCCCAGTTCCGTGGCGCATCGAAATGGGCATCGGCTAGGGAGGCGCGCACCATTTGCCCAGGTCGTGCTGTGGACCACCGCACCGCCCGCCCATCGCCCGAGAAATGGATCATCGCAGGTTGACCGGTCAGCGGCTGATGCGCACTGTCAGTCGCAAAATAGAAGATATCGATGTCACGCCCACTGGCGTGCGAACGATGCGAGACACAGTCCCCCCCTCGGCTAGCTGAGAGATCTCCCAAGTGAGCCAGGCTGCCGGGCATTTCCTGGTCGACCTTTTGGAAGACCTGGCTCAGCCAACGGACCACCTCTTCCGTCGCATAGTTGTGTTGGCGCGCTCGCCAATCGGAAGGGACCGCGTAGCCGGCCCCCACGAAGGGCATGGCGACGCCGTGGACCAGTGCGCCCCTGGCATGGGATCCCAGCGAGACGCTAGAGCCGTCGTTGGCAAAAAAACCAAGACAGCCCGTCCAGCCCAGGATACCGAGGACCACGCCAGCAAGTTGCAGGCGCGGCCTCGTCATTTCGAGATTCAGTCGACCGCAGCGAGAACGGACGGCCAAGCGGACGTCCGACACACCCTATCCGTAGGCTTTCTCGATGCGCTCTTGATCCTCTTTGCATCGAATACAGAGCGTGGTTTCGAGACGCGCCTCTAGCCGTTTGATCGAGATGAGCTCTCCGCACTGCTCACACAGGCCGAAGGTACCTTCTTCGATTTTCTCGAGCGCGTGATCGATCTTCTGCAAGAACGTCTTTTCGCGGCCGCGCAACCTGAACGTGAAAGACTGCAAATACTCTGACGAGGCAAGATCCATCTCATCCGGCAAATCGTCGGATTCGAGAGTCATGTCCTCGCTCAAGGTGCGTTGCGCGTTCCGCAGGATGTCCTTCTTACGGGTAAGAAGAATGTCCCGGAAGCGTTTGAGGTCTTTCTTCTTAAGACCGGTCCCTTCCATGTATCCCCTTGTTTCAGAATAGCTTTGTGTTGATGCGTAGTCTAGCGCCCGTTACAATCCGTGGCACCAATGACGGGAGAGAGTACCACTCCTTGACAGGTTAGACGATAACTGCCTAAATGCCGAAAAGTCATACAGGGAGTTTTGCATAAGCGGGGTGATTCATGGCCGGTTCCGATAAGAGGAAACAGAGTCTCTACTTTCCAGAAGAAATGCTCAAAGAGATCCAAGAAGAGGCCACGCGTCAAGATCGCTCGCTTTCATGGATTGTCCAAAAAGCGTGGAAGATCTCGCGCAAGGAGATCATGAAATACCCATCCGTCAACGAGTTCCCTGGTGAAGACGACGAGCGCGGCGCGACTGAATAGTCCTCCGCAGCGAGCCGCTCTCTCGGTCTCGGTCGAATCGGGCCTTACGGGTTTGTCATTCACCGAATCTCCGCACAGCTTCGGCTGGGCCAGGCTATGACCGACATACTCTTGGTCGGTGACGAGATATCGCCGGTATTTGACGGCGAGAATGCTGCTTGTGCTGCAGCGCTAGCCCGAGCACTCTCGGCCGCAAAACACCGGGTGACCATTCTGACCCTGGCGAGCGAGAAGACCACGACACGTCTGCCCGGCATGGCAAGGCGGTTGCGGCCTGTCCTCGCCCATTTGGCGGATGGTGACCGCGAATGCCCGCTTTACGAGGGCCGCTCGTCGATCAGTCAATGTGCGATGTACGTGCTTGGTGTCGAGGCTGAGGATCGTGGCCACAAGGCTGCTTTCCTGGCCAGCGCTGCCGCAGCGATGGTGCGCGATGAGATTTGCCGTCCCGATTCGATCATAGCGTGGGGGGAAACCGCAGCTGCGGTCCTGCCCGCCATCCCGGCTGGTTCGCGCATCTTCGTTCTGCCAACCGGCACGTGGGGCCCACCTCTATCGGCAAGCGAGCGTGCGGCATTGAATCCCAATGCCCCTGATCTCGCAATGGCCAAGGGATCGCTGGCCGGGCTCGGTGCCATAGACGCAGATGTGGTGGTTTTCCCAAGCCCCTCCTCTGCTCGCCTCTTCGAGGTCGCCAAGGAGTTTTCGTTCCGTGCATCGGATCAACCGGTGGTCTCGGTCCGCTTTGGCTGCAACGAAGCGCCCTACGATCCAGCCACCGATCCCGCGTTGGCAACGGTCTTCTCGTCCGAACATCCGGGAGGAAAGGCTGACTGTCGCAGGGCGCTGGCGCGGCGAACGTCGCTGGCGTTGGGCCCGCGAACGCTGCTGATTGCGACGGCGCCTCTTGCTATCGCCGACGGTGGGCGGGCCCTGATCCAGACCATATCGAACTTGGCCCAGGCCGATGTCGCGATTGTCGTGCCTGCGACGGGAGAGCCGGCCCTCGTAGATCAAATCAAGCGAATCGCGATCGAAACACCCGGCAAGATCGCGGTGTACCCCGACGCCTCGGGAGAAGTCGAAAGGCAGATCCTCGCTGGCGCTGACGTGCTGTTCCTTGCAGACAAGGACAACCATCTCGCGCGAAAGGCTGGATTGGCCATGCGCTATGGGGCGTTGCCTTTGGTCCCTGATTGCGCCGCCTATCACGACTATGTGATCGATTGCGACGTGGCTTCGCAGACCGGAAACGGGCTCCTCTACCAGCCGGACGACATGTATGAACATACATCCGTTGTTTCACGCGCATCCGGGTTGCGCGCCAACCCGGATGTTTGGCAGCCCCTGCAAAGGCTCTTGATACATACGGCTCCCCGCTGGGAGACGACCGCGGCGCTCTTCGAAGACCTGCTTGTCAGCCAACAAGTTTCTTCGTAATTCGCACCACCAATTCGGAGCCGAGAGTGACCAGTTCACCTTCGGCCCAAAGCACGCCGTTCAGCCTGAGGCGGAGGCGCTCCCCTCGACGCGCGCCCAGCGACAGTCGGCCAAGCAGCATCATGGGTGCCCCAGGGCTCGCCTCCGGCGGTCCCAGCTCGGCCGTGATTTGTGCTCCATTTGCTGCTGCGGCAGCGGAGCCGCGCGCATCCGCGGTCGATGGCGCACAAGAGTCGACAGCGCCAGTGTCGACGAGAGCAATGGTGCCGTCGGCCAGCACGATAGCGGGAACGCTCATCTCGCCCAGAAACAACAGGACCCTCCAAGGGTCCGTCGGCGACAAGGCGCGCGTTTCGTCGAAAACGATGGCATCGCCTGCACCAGCCTCCCTCACTTGAGGCGCGGGCACTCGGGTGCGCGCCAGCTCGATGCGCAGATCGGCAAGCACTCGCTCTTGAGCACTCAATGGCAACTCCCAGGCCCGTTCGAAGAATGTATCGCGGCCGCCGAGGTAGGCCCAGCCATGAAGCCCCCCCATGTTAACGGACGCACCGAGCGCAAAGGGAGCAAGCGGGGCTAGCGCGGCAAGAGTAGATGATGGGTGCCTGTGCCCGTCGAATTGAATGCCAGGAACGAAACCCAGCCCAGAACAGATGGTCAAGAGTACGCCTTCGAAGATGCCGCGCTCGACCCGCGACAGCCGGTCGCCTCCGAGCGGCATGACGGTGTGGCCGAGAACGGCGTTTACCAAGGCAAATGCCAGCCTCTTTTCTACGAACAACAAGGCGTCACCGGATGCGCTGGTTAGCGAGACCGTTTCGTGAGTCGCCGCCGCTTCCGCCATCCAGGCTTGGTCGAGCATCAGGAACTTGGTTTTCAGGGTCACACGCCCCAGCCGTCCCATCTCCAACGTGACCTCCTCGGGCATGCAAGCGCACGCGAACAAGCGCGCCAGAGCGAAGCAGGTTCCCCCTGGCGGTTTCCAACCCTCGACTGTCCTTCCCGCGCTAGCCATGACACCTCGCCGTATTTCCATGAAAGCCCACACCCTCGAACGAACAGACTAAAGAACGCTTTGGGGGCCAGCCTAATGCAAAGATTTGTTCGTAACACGAACAAATCTATCGATGGTATGAACCATGTTTGGTGCGAATTGCATCTAGCTCAGGTATATTTATTGAACAGAGGAACACGTATCCGTGAAGCCTTACGAACGGGTTATCGGTATCAGCTGCAAGCAGATGGTGGACTACTGTCTGGACTACCTAAGTGGTAGCCTCCCGGCCGAAGAAAAGGCGACTTTCGATGGCCACCTCACCTACTGCCCAGAGTGCGTCAAATTCTTCGAGACCTACAAGAAGACGCCCGAGCTGTCGCGCGATGCAATGGCCTTGGACATGCCGGAACGTGTCCGCGGCGCGGTCCATGACTTTCTACGCCAACGCTACCAGAAGGCGCAGTGACGATGCCCTGGCAGGGCCAGGCATGGAACAAAACGCGCCGATCCTGCATTTGCCGCAAGCTGCATGCTTGACAGACGAGGCGACAGGGGCAAGATTGCGTCAATAGAATGCCCGTCGGCTTGGTTTGTTCCCGTTGCGATGCACTGACCGGCCTCGACGCGAGCCGGTGTCCTCTCTGCGAGGTGCCTCTTGGCGAGCCAGTGCCATACCATCCTGCACCAGTTGCCAAGCCGATCGTGGCGCGTCCGGAGGAGTCCATGTCGACGAAGAATTGTCCAACTTGTGGGAATCATGTTCCTGAAACGGACCACTTTTGTGGTCAATGCGGCACCCGCATGGACGACGCTGCCGCCGTGCCTCCAGGAGGGCCCGGCAAGACCATGTTCTTCTCAGGCGTCCAGCCGGCCGGACTAGCCAAACTGGTGCTGGTCAAGGCGGACACTGGCGACGGCCTCGCCTACCAGCTGAGCGGAACGGAACACGTCGTGGGAAGAACCGAGGGCGCCATCCTCTTCCCCGAGGATCCACTCCTGTCACCACGCCACGCGAATTTTCTTTACCGTGACGGCAAACTCTTCGTCAGTGACGAGGCCTCGACGAACGGTGTCTTCATTCGCATCCACACGCCGGCCATGCTCGACTCGGGAGCGGCTTTTTTGGTGGGCGAGCAACTGCTGCAAGTCGAAGCGCTGGCCCCGGACTTCGGGCCCCAGCCGGACGCCGAAGGCACGTATTTCTATGCCAGTCCGAAGCGCGCGTCGAAAATGCGCTTGATTCAGCGGATACGAGGCGGCGATATCGGTCTCATCGTCCGGGCCCGCGGGGATAGCATTACCCTTGGCCGCGAAGGCAACGACGTCAACTTTCCGGACGATCCCTTCATTTCCGGGCGTCATGCCGAAGTCAGCATCAGTCAGGATGGCGGCTTCGTAATCACCGATCTAGGCTCGAAGAATGGCACGTTCGTTCGCATCGTTGGAGAATCGCCGCTCGTTCATGGCGACTACGTCTTCGTTGGCCAGCAACTCTTCCGTGTTGAAATTACCTAGTAGCAGGAAGCACAAGATGCACAAATCAATCCTCATTCCCACCAACCGCGCGGAGGATATCTCGTGATCACCTGTTCTCGCTGCGGCAAAGAAAATCAGGATCTCTACAAGTTCTGCCTTGGATGCGGCGCCAAGCTCCAAGCGGCTCCTGCGCCAGCACCAGTAGTGGCACCGTCGATCCACGAAGACTATCCACCGACCCCGCCACCCCGTTCGATCAGCGTGGCCAAGACGGCGATACCACCGACAGCTGAAGTCTCCGGGATGGGAGCGACCATGCTGCCAAACTCGGCGGCCTTTCAGGGTCTGGCGCCGAATGTTGCCCAGGAAGCGAGCCAACCATCGGTTGCGGACTTGCCTCGATCGCTGTCGCCCGCCATGGGCGTGCCCGCTGCCGCTCCTCGGGTGCCAGGACCGCATTCCGGTGTGGCCTCGGTTCCGCTTGGGGTTGGCTCGGTTCCGATGCAAATGCCCTCTCGGCAAAGCCCGGCCGGAGGCATCAGTCTGGCCACTCCGGCCTCGGGCGCCAAGCCCGTAACGGCGGTTCCTGCTACCGCCTTGTCGGAAGCCCCGGCCCAGGCGGTCCATTCATCGCCGTTTTCGCCACCTGCCATCGAAACCATCCCCTGCCCGACCTGCGGCAAGCAAGTTGCCTCTGCCTTTGCTTTCTGTGGCGGATGCGGTCATCGCATGAAGTCGACGCCGGGCGCCGTGGGTGAAGCGGCCGTCCAGCGCGCCGAGGCGGTCGCCCCAGCACCGATCCACATGGCACCGCGCGGGCATGTAACCTTGATTCGCCCGGACGGAACCGAAGGCGGTGTCTATCCGTTACAGGCGGGCGAAAACCTCATCGGCCGCGGGCAAGGAGCGCTGTTCGATGCCGACCCCTATCTATCCCCGCGACATGCCGAGTTCCATCTCGTCGAGGGTGGCCTCGAGGTTCGCGACCATCGTAGCCTCAACGGCATCTTCGTCAGAATCACCGAAGAGGAGCTGCTGGAGTCCGGCGATAGCTTCCGCATCGGGCAGGAGCTATTGCGCTTCGACGCCATCAACCCGTTGACGCCCCTTGAAGATGGAACGGAAATCATAGGAACGCCCAATCCCGGTTACTGGGGCCGGCTGTCGGTCGTCGTTGGTCGCGATCTCGATGGTCCTGCGTTCCCGCTCTTTGACGACACCGCAAGGCTAGGACGCGAACGCGGCGACATCCTGTTCCCCGAGGATGGCTATGTTTCGGGCGCCCACTGCGAGCTATTCATGCGCGAAGGACGGGTGTTTCTGCGCGACTTGGGCTCCTCGAATGGCACTTTCTTGCGCGTCAGGGAGAGGCGGACGGTGCCGTCCGGAAGCCTCATGCTGATGGGACAGCAGCTGTTTCGCGTAGCTTACAAATAGCGCAAGTTTCGATCGGCCGTCTAAACCAGCGTTCGCCATGGTTGCAGAACCATGCCCGCTGATTATCTAGAACAGGAACATCACCTGCAGTGGTGCTCCTGTTCTGGGGCCTGGGCTGACTACTTGTTCTCGCCGGGCTTGCCGAAGAACGCCTTGCGCATATCGCCCGTTTGCTTGGGCTCGACGTAGCGAAAGCCGTTGGGAATCTTATAGCGAGAGCCATTGTCGAAATCGAGAGTGATATCGACGGGGCCCTTGTCCCCGTTGGGGGTCACGACGCTTATCTTGTTTCCGGACGAGATAACCACCTGTTCGCAGACATGCTTGCCGAACATGATACGGGCCTGGGTCTTGCCGGGCTGAAAACCGCCGCCAATGATATTGACGTGGTCACCACCCGCAGAAATCCCTTCGGGGGGTTCCACCCGTTCGACGCGAATCTTTGCATTGTCATCACAGGACGCCATCAGTCCCAGTACGAACAAGGCCGTTATCAGGCGATAGACACGTTTCATGGGGGTCCTCCTCGATTCGTTGGCCACCTTAGCCCGCATGCGTTGGTCGGTCAACGAAGACTCTGCTAACGCATCGTGAATCTTCGGGCGCAGCTTTCGCGCTCGACGCTGAGACGCCTTCCTGGCAGTGTCGCAAACCATCGACGTTGCTAAGCTGTCGACGCATCGATGCTAATGCCCTTTGCGGTTCAAGAGTTCCTGTCGGCCATCGAACGAGAATTCGCCACGCCCCATTTGGATAGTCCTCCGCGAAGGCTGGCGGTCTATGGCGCCGTCCCGTCGCTGGGGTGCGCCTTGGCAGCGCACCTTGCGACCGGGGCTGACCATCCCGACGTGCTGCTTTACGTGGTTCCCGACGCCGAACAAAGCCAGTCGCGCGCGAAGGCCATCGAATTCTTCCTGAATTCCGGTGGCGCCCACGACGATCCGTTGGCTCCATCCCCGGTGATGGAGCTAGGGGCACCGGAGACGTCGCCCTACGCCGAGGTCCACCCCGACCGCCGCCTCATCATGCAGCGATTGTCATTGCTCTATCGGCTGGGGCATGGCCTGGCCCCACCGGTCCTGGTCGCGTCGGCCTCTGCACTATTTCGTCGCGTGATTCCGCCGATGGCGTTTGCCCATCTGGCCGGAGCAGTCGACGTGGGAAGCACCATCGACCGCGAGGCACTGGTCGGACAGCTGTTGCGCGCCGGCTTTGTCCGTAGCCAGGTCGTAGAGGATCCAGGTACCTTTGCCGTACGCGGTTCGGTCATCGACGTTTTTCCACCGGTGTACCGGCATCCCATTCGCCTGGAGCTGTTTGGCGACGAGATCGAATCGCTTCGCCTTTTCGATTCCGCCTCCCAACGCACGTTGCGTCCCATCCAGCGCATGGTCTTTCACGCCGTGCGGGAAACGGTGGCCAGCGCGGGCGCCGATCCGCGAGCACGTATTTTGGCGGCTGCGGACCATGCCGCCTTCCCCTCCAGCCGAACCCGCACCATCCTGGAATGCATCGATGCCGGCCAGGAGTTCTTCGGCATCGAATCGTTGGTGCCAGTCTTCCACGCCACCATGGCGACCTTCTTCGACTACCTGCCGGCGAAGACCAGGTTGATTGTCGAGGATCCGGAAGCGACCCTGGACGAAGCCCGGCGCAACATGGTTCGTATGCGGGAAAGCGCCCGACAGCGCCTGGCTGAGCAGCGCCTGGCCTTGGATCCGAATGACTTCTTCATGGACGAAGCCCTGGCGCAATCAGCTCTGCTGACGTGGCCCCATCTCGAGCTCCACAGCGTCGAAATCGAAACGAGCGCGCCCGACGAAGATGCGCCCTTGCGCTTTCGCCTCGACGCTGTGCCTACCTCTGGCCTGCGTGCCGAGCTGCTAAGGGAGCGCGGAAACGAGGACATTGGCCACGCTCTCGCGCGCAAGCTTCGCGCGTGGCTGGATGACGGCTACCGGGTTTGCCTGGTAGCTCCCAGCCGCGCGCATGCGGAGAGACTATTCGCCGTGCTCTCCGCCATGAAATTGTCACCCAGGCTCGATGGAGGGGGCAAGCACCAGCTTGCCGGGCTCGTGGCCAACATGGGCAAGGCGCCTGAGCTTTGCCTCCTGGTCGGGCCGCTCGGCCGCGGGTTTCAACTGGCGCAGGATCGGCTGATCGTCATCTCCGAGGAAGAGATTTTCGGACCACGGGCCCACCATCCGCCACCGCCCAGCCAGGGCGCCTCGTTCGGCGGATTGTCCAGCATCGCGGAAGGAGACCTGATCGTCCATGACGAACACGGCGTCGGCCGTTACCGTGGCCTAACCAAGATCTCCGTTCGCGGCGTCACCCAGGATTTCCTGTACCTCGAATACACAGGCGGGGCCCTGTACCTGCCTGTGTACCGTGTGGGCGTCATTCATCCCTTTGTCGGCGGTTCGCCCGAGGCGGTTCGACTCGACAAGCTCGGCGGGGCGACGTGGGTGGAAAAGCGAAGGCGGGTCTCGGCGGAAACGCGCAAGCTGGCCGAGGAACTGCTGCAACTTTATGCCCAACGTCGCGCCCTGCCGGGGCATGCTTTCGCGGCACCCGACGTCATCTTCCAAGAGTTCGAAGAGAGTTTCTCGTTCGAAGAAACGGCAGACCAAGAAC
>Ga0302323_100000448_pt1 | contig 32795 bp, 23 predicted proteins | sample Fen_T0_3_FD_201950 | JGI IMG/M metagenome (GOLD analysis project Ga0302323, IMG submission 201950) | Peat permafrost microbial communities from Stordalen Mire near Abisko, Sweden - Fen_T0_3 | ecosystem: Environmental > Terrestrial > Soil > Wetlands > Permafrost | place: Sweden: Abisko...
CGTCTCTGCGATCTCATTCTGGCGATACCCAGCAAGCCGGGCTCCTTCGGCGGCAAACAGCGTCGCACTATTGAAAGATCTGCCATTCTGCCTATCGCAATCGGTGGCACAGCACACCGTGAAAAATGCGGTTGCATCCCCTGCGGCAAGTTTTCTCCGCCGGGGCGAACTAGGGGTCCAAGGCGCGATGCCCTAGGCCTCAGTCACCTCACGTACGAAACAACTCGAACAATCTCTTGTCATCAGTTGGATCAACCTCCTTTCCCGTGTGCGCTTAATGTATCCCTCTGTTCATCGCACGTCAACAGTACTTTTTTGCCTCAATCGAATCAGTCGCTAGGGTCTGTCATCTGGCATTCGCTCCACTTCCATTTACCCTGCGGTTCGGATTTGGGTAAATCACTCCCTATATCTATGCAATTGATTGCGCATATGACCCCACAAGACAAACACCATCTTTTCTGAAACTTCTCGCTCTGCCTACGCCAAACCATTGTCTTCATGGACGTTACCATGGTTTACAGAGGACTGCTGCATTTATCGCAGAATGGACCACCGCGTGCATTCACAGAGTGTGAAACAAAACTCTGTCTGATTGGCTACCTGATCTGTGCGTGGCTCATCCGACATTGATTGATTTGGCCCCGGTTATCGTCTGGAGCTTTTGCCAGTCGAAACTCGAACGAAAGAGCGACTTCTGAAAGAGCGACTCTTGGAGGATCACGATGAAGAAGTTTTCCCTAGCTTTACTTGCCTTGGCAACAGTCCTTGCGATCGCCCCGGTTGCAAAGGCTGATCCGATCACCCAGATCAGCGGCACAATTGACATCAACACTTCCAACGATCACTGGAACTCGACGGGCGTTTTCTTCACCTCGTCCATCAGCCCCTTCGGTGCTCAGGATGAAACGAAGAACCTCACTATCATCGCGAACGGGTCGCCCGTAACAATTGGTACCAGTTCCCTGTTGTTTGGCAGCGCCCCGCCGAACACACCAGAGACCTTCACGTTTACCTCTGGCGGCAATACGGGCGTCTTCACCATCACAAACGTATGGGCAACCTCGAACACCGCGGACTATATCACCTTGCAAGGCATCGGTTGGCTGACTTTGACCGGCTTTCTTCCAACACAGGCGACTTTCACCGCTGCTGGCAGCGACTCGAGCCACAACTACGGTGGTGAGGGCTCCTCAGCCATCAATTTCAACGTACTCGCGCAACCGACACCCGAACCCGGCACCATGACGCTGTTCGGCACCGGCCTTCTCGGCTTGGCCGCGCTGGTTCGCCGCAGGTTCATGCCCTCCCGCTAGGCAAGACGAAGTAGAAAGCAGTACATACCGCTCCTTTATCGTGAAACCCTTCAGGGTATGAAAAAAGGTGGAATGCGAAACCCGCATTCCACCTTTTTTGCTTTGGTCTTGTTCTGCCCGGCGCTCACCAGCTATGCAGCCACTCGGCATCCCGGCCGATGCGAATGGGCGCGTTGAACAGCTCACTCAGTCTCGATTCTGTCAGCAGGTCTTCCCGCAGCCCATCGCCGACGATTCGTCCATCGCGCATCAAAATTACCCGTCCGATCTCCGGCAGAATATCGCCCAGATGATGCGTTACCAGGACCAACCCCGTGCCCGCGCGAGCCAGCCCGCGCAGGCTCTCGCGCAGTTCCCGTTGCGCCGCCAGGTCCAGCGCGTTCGAGGGCTCATCGAGCAGCAGTTGGCGCGGCCGATGCACCAGCGCCCGCGCAATCAAAATGCGGCGCCTCTCCCCGGCCGACATCTCGCCAACCCGCCGTTCCGCCAGGTGCAGAGCCTCCATCCGGAGCAGAGACTCGATGGCTCGCTCGCGCATCTCGCCGGTCACATGCAGATCGGGCCATAGTGTTGAGGCCGAAAAGAATCCGGCAATGACCGCATCGAGGCCAATAGTGAAAGCCGTTCGTTCGCCCGGCAGTTCCCCCATGAGGCTCGCCGCGACCACGCCAAAGTGCTTGCGCAACCCCGTCAGATCCCAGCGCTCGCGCCCAAAGATGCGCACGCTCATCTCCGGCTGAACGATGGGATAGATCTGGCAGCTCATGGCCAGGATCAGAGTGGATTTCCCGCAGCCATTCGGCCCCAGAATCGCCACATGCTCCCCGGCGCGAATCGTCAGATTCACGTCGTGCAGCACTACACGGTCGCCGCGCGCCACATTCGCGTGGCGCAGCTCAAGGAACGGCGCTTCTTCGCTATTGCTTATTTCCATCGGATAGAAACGGCTCGATTTTAAAACGACTCGGTTGTGGCGCGGCCCCGGCCGCCCTTCTTGCTCCGATACAACAGCTCATCGGCTCTCGCAATCAGTTCGTCGGCGCTCTCGCCTGGTCGCCATAGTGCGGCGCCCACTGAGCTCGAGAGTGAAATTCTCCTCTCATCGCTGCCAAGGACCGCAGTCTGCGCAATCAGTGCAACGCATCGCTCCGCCAACATGCGAAGCATCCCTCGATCCACGTTCCGGGCGATCGCCAGGAACTCGTCGCCGCCCCAGCGCCCAACGGTATCCGTAGGACGAAGCGATCCCATCAAGGTCTTCGCAACTTCCTGCAAAGCACGGTCACCGCCGGAGTGGCCGAATGTGTCATTGATCTTCTTGAATTCGTCGATATCGATCACCATCACGCCGAGTGGGTCCTTGTGCACCCCGTACTCGCTCAACGCGGTATGCAGAGACATCTCCAGAAAACGGCGATTCGGAAGCTCAGTGAGATGGTCGAGAAAGGCCAGCCGGTTCATTACTTCGGTTTTGCGCAGCAGGTCAAACTCTGCTGAGTTGTCGCTGAAGATCTCGATCGCTCCGATGATGGAGCCGTCCGCCCCCCGCATGGGCTGAACCCGCGAAGAGACCGGAACGCGCCGCCCCTGCTTGTGCCGCAGAAACACATTGACCTGATGCGGTTTTCCGTCGGAGATGCTCTCCGCCAAGGGACAACCGTCATTGCACAGCCTTCTTCCCGTGTTATCGACGTGACACAGGATGTCGTCCTGGCAGGACTTGCCAAGCAATTCTTCGGCCGTGTAGCCCGTCAGCCGATGAGCGCCTTCGTTCCAATATTGAATCCGCCGCTCGCGGTCCACGAAGTACACGCCATCGCCGATATGATCCAGCAGCTTTTTATAGAAGGCCGGATCATTGGGAACCGCTTGGTCTTTCGAGTCTTCAGGCTTGATGAGACGCCTCCGAACTGCACATATTATCCCACTCTTTGCGAGTCGATCACGCAGGAGGTGCGGAATGCCGAGGGAGCAACGCCTCCAATCGTCACTCGCTCAGCCCCATCCACCTGCTAAATTAGATGGATTGAATCCCATGACCGAGATTTCCAGCACCTCCCAATTTGTCCTTCCCAGAGGCTTCAGCTTTGGCGCCGCCAAGGCAGGGCTCAAAGCCAGCGGCCGCACCGACTTTGCCCTCATCGTGGCCGACAAGCCAGCCAGCGCCGCGGCAGCCTTCACCGCAAACCGCGTCACTGCGGCTCCGCTCATCGTTGACAAAGAGAATCTGCGGAAGACCGGAGGCAAGGTGCGCCTGGCCGCGATCAACGCCGGCAACGCCAACTGCGCCGCCGGACAAGCTGGCCTGGACGCAGCTCGCGCCACATGTGACGCCGCAGCCGAACTCTTTCACTGCAAGCCCGAAGAGGTCTTTCCCTCCTCGACTGGCGTCATCGGCGTACCCCTGCCTGCCGAAAAGCTCATCGCCGCGCTTCCCGGCCTGGCCGCCGGCCTGAGCGCCGAGTTCGACCACTTCCAGCAAGTCGCCCAGGCCATCATGACCACCGACACGGTCGAGAAGACCGCCTTCGCGCGGCTGGAGATCGCCGGGAAGCAAGTCCATATCGCCGCTCTCTGCAAGGGCGCTGGCATGATTCACCCGCAGCTTGTGCCCCACGCGACGATGCTGGTCTATATCTTGACCGACGCCGACGCCGAACCGGCCGTTCTCGACGGCTACCTTCGCCAGTCGATCGAGGTCAGCTTCAACCGCATCTCGGTCGACGGCGACACATCGACCAACGACACCGTACTGCTGCTGGCTTCAGGCGCCAGCGGCGCGCCGGTGGAAGCCGGGAATGCAGCGTTTGCCTCGGCCCTGACCCAGGTCTGCACCTCGCTGGCTCGGCAAGTTGTGGCCGATGGCGAAGGCATCTCGCATGTTGTCGAGTTGCATATCGAAGGCGCGGCCACCGACGCCGACGCACTCAAGGTGGCCAAGGCGATCGCTCACTCACCACTCGTCAAGACCGCCTGGTCGGGCTGCGATCCCAACTGGGGCCGGCTGGCAGCGGCCATCGGCTACTCAGGAGCCGAGATCGACCCCGAGCGCATCGACATCAGCTTCGGCGATCTGGCGATCTGCCGCGACGGTGGCCGCGCCGCCGAATTCGACGAAGCTGCCGCCCACGCCTACATCACCCAGCGGGAGTTCTCGATCTCCATCCAACTCCATCAAGGCCCCGGCTCGTGCCTCTTCTGGACTACGGACCTGACCCACGAGTACATCAGCATCAATGCGGACTACTCGACTTAAGCGGCTGCCTCGGCGCAGGCTGCTTCGCGGCGGCAACTTGCAGCACTCCGCGCCTGCATCGCCATGAAGACCACAAGCCCAAGAGCCACGCCGCCCAAGGTATCCAGCAGCACATCGCTGAACTGGCCGCAACGGTTGGGCAAAAAGCTCTGGTGAATCTCATCCGCGCTGGCCACCAGAAACGTGACGGCAATCGCCAGCCCGTGCGCTCGCAATTGCCTCGACAGCTTCGACGCCTCACTCTGAAACTCGATCCAGAAGCCACGAAAACAGACCAGGCAAAACGCTCCATAGCCCATGAAGTGACCGGCCTTGCGAAGGAGGATATGAATCATCCCCCAGTGCAAGCCCACGCCGTAGCCAAAGATCGCCTCAGCCGCCCGCTCCAGCGGAGCGCTCGTGTGGTCGGCGCCTAAATAGGACGTGGACTCGACGGCAAAGACCAGCGCGCAGGCCAGTACCGGAAGCCACGCGCGCAACTTCAAACGTCGGCTTGTTGAACTCTGGACGGGATAGACCCCAAAGACCATGGGAGATGAAGCCATGAAAATCGCTCCTGAATGACCGGCTCCGCAATCGAACACACCTGCGGCGCAGTTCACTGGCTGTATACGCGACCTATCGGCACAATCCGATGTGTCGTGATAAAAATCGTCAAATATTTGAAAAGCCTCACTTTGCACTGTCCGGAAACAAGACAGCCTGCCGCACTTCACTTCTCAACGCGCATTTCTCTGCCGCACCAGGTCCGTTTACAATCGCTGCAGCGCGTGAGGAAAAACCAACGATGACGACCAAGACGAAAGAGCAAAAAGACGCCGCAACCGCTGCGCTGGCTGGCAACCACGGCTTCTCGCTCATCTCAGACAAAAAGCTGCTCGATCTCTACTCCGCGATGGTGAAGTGCCGCATGATCGAAGAGCACGCATGGGATCTCTTCGGCTTCGAAGGCCTCGGCGGCAACAGGGATGCCGGCCCGCGCCGGGAGGCCGCCGCGGTCGGCGCCGCCATCGATCTGCTGCCTGGCGACACCGTCGTTGCATCGCGGCGCGACCTGATCGCGAACTTCCTCAAGGGCGATCCGCTTTCCAGACTTCTCAGTCCAAAATCCGTCCGCGCCGCCGAGTCCAGCCTTGCCGACCTGCTTCATCTCGCCGCCACTGCCGCCGCTACCAGCAGGTTGAAGAAGAACGGCAAGATCGCCGCCGTCTTTTTGTGCGGCGAATCCACTTCCTCCGGCACTTGGCAGGAAGCCCTTATCAAGGCCGGAGCCGACCGCCTGCCGATCCTCTTCGTCCGCCAGACCAACCTGCCGGACGAGGCGCAGAGCGGCATGGCGAGGGACTTTGGCTTTCCCGTCATCCCCGTCGACGGCAGCGACGTGGTAGCCGTCTATCGTGTCGCCACCGAGGCCATTACCCATGCCCGCAAAGGCAACGGAGCCACTCTGATCGAGTGCGTCACCACCCGCTCCGGCGACGATGCGGAGACCGACCCGATTCTGAAGATGGAGGCATACCTCAGCCGCAAGGGGCTCTTCAGCGAGAAGCTGAAACGCGATGTCGCCGCCGCTTTTGGAAGGGAGCTGCTTGCCGCCATCGAGAGAGCTGCGCCAGCCCGTCCTTCAAAGCGTTCCAAATTGGCTGCCAAACCGAAGAATTCCTAGTTCAAGCCCATCCGCGGATTTGTTCGCCAGCTTGGCTCACTTGTTCGCTCCAACCCTCGCGGGCGAATGATAAAGTGAGGGGTATGGTTCGGACAAAACGCAGCTTACTGGCCGCTGTTTTTGAGTGCACGGCAATGCTCGCCGGCTTGTTTGTCTTCAGCCCCAGCCAGAGCGCAATTGCACAGGTGCCGGCGACGGTCTGCGGGCCTGCCACACTCGGCTCGCCTTACATCCCGGTCGATAGCTGGGTCTATCCGGCCATGCTGCGGCTCTACTCGATGGGCTTTGTGGATGATGTCTTTCTCGGCCTGAGGCCGTGGACCCGCGCCAGTGTGAGCCACATGATCGAGCAGGCCGGAGCCCGCATCGAGGATGCGGAGGAAGACACAAACAACGGACCGGCCGCCGAAGAGGCCCGCGGCATCTATGACGCGCTGATGCACGAGCTCAACACCGACACCGAGGGGCCATGCCTGGCGGGCAAGGGCAACGCGCGCATCGAGTCGGTCTACACAGTCGCCCGCGGCATCAGCGGCACGCCGCTGCGCGACAGCTACCATCTCGGCTCGACCGTCATCAACGACTACGGCCGCCCCTATCAGAACGGATTCAACAGCTACTCCGGCGCCAGTGGCTATGCCACCGCCGGCCGCTTCGCATTTTACGCGCGCGGCGAGTTTGAGGCGGCGCCCTCGGCTACCGGCTACTCGCAGGCGCTGGGCCAGGCACTCAGCACCGTGGACGGCACAACCTTCCTCAACGCCGCCACCGGGCTACCTTACAATCAGGCCACGATACCCATGGGGCCGATCGCTGCCATCACCCATGGGCGCTTCATCGAGGCCTTCGCCTCCGCCCACGTTCTCAACCACGAGTTCTCCTTCGGCAAGCAGGACGACTGGCTCGGGCCTGGGTTGGGCGGCGGCATGGCCTACTCCAACAACGCGGAAAACATCTATTCGTTCCGCATCAACCGCATCGAACCGCTGCGCGTCCCGCTGCTCTCCAGGCTCACCGGTCCCTTCCGCTACGAATTTCTGATCGGTTCGCTCCGGGGGCACAACTACATGCCCAATCCCGCGAATCCGGGAGGCACCAATCCGAATATGGCCAATGTGGTCAATCCCGGCGACCCCTGGGTCCACCTCCAGAAGGTCAGCTTCCGGCCAACGGAAAATCTTGAATTCGGCTTCGAACGCACGGCGATCTGGGGCGGCGAGGGCCACGGACCCATCACCGTTCATACCTTCCTGAAGAGTTTTCTCAGCTTTGCCTCTCCCGGCGGCAACGGAAAAAATGGCCGCGAGGACCCCGGCGCGCGTTTTGGCGCCTTTGACTTCTCTTACCGCCTCCCCTTCGTCCGCAACTGGCTCACCCTGTATACGGACTCGGAGGTGCATGACGATGTCTCCCCCATCGACGCTCCCAGGCGGGCCGCTTGGCGGCCGGGGATCTACCTCTCTCATGTGCCCGGAGTTCCAAAACTCGACCTGCGCGTCGAAGCCGCCACCACCGACCCATCCAGTTCAGATCATCCGCTGCAATACTCCTATCCAAGCCACTACGGCCACTTCATGTACTACGAGGGAATTCAGAAACAGGGCTACACCAATCAGGGCCAGCTCTTCGGCGACTGGATCGGCCGCGAAGACAAGGGCGGGCAGGCGTGGATTACCTATCATCTGAGCGGCAATGAATGGCTCCAGGTCGGCCTGCGCAATCAAAAGGCCACGCCCTACTTCATCCCCGGCTCTACGACCCAGACGATACCCGCCCATAGTCCCGGATGCCCGTTCAATTCTCCTTGCCTGGCCCCCGGCGGCACCACGCTGAACGACATCAACTTCCAGATCGTCAAGCGCATTGGCAAGGATTTCGAGATCAACGGCAACTTCGCCCTCGAACACTGGAAGGCTCCCATCTACCTTCCCGGCCAGCAGACGGTCACCACCACCACCATCCAGCTCACATGGCTACCAGGGCGCAAGGTCAGTTTTTAGGACGTGTTTCAAAAGGCCGCACTGAGTCAGTACACAACATGAGCCGAGCGAAAGAAATCGCAAAACAGAGGGCTTTACCGCGCGCGCGGATGGGTGCGGTCGTAGACCACCGTTAACTGCGCTGTGGTCAGTTGCGTGTAGCGCTGGGTGGTCGAGAGGCGCTCGTGGCCCAGCAACTCCTGAATCGCACGCAGGTCGGCGCCTTCCTCCAGCAGATGCGTTCCAAAGGCGTGGCGCAGCGTGTGCGGATGCACGTCGGCCGAGAGCCCGCGCAAGATGGCGATGCGCTTAACGATGCGGGCGACCGAACGCGTCGTCAGGCGGGCCTCTCCACCTGGTTTGCTCAGTCCGCGCAGTTGCAGATTAAGAAACAGCGCCGGGGTTGCGTAGCCCTTTGCATCTCCCAACGCAGCCAGACGCGCCGCGCGCTCGGCAAGATAGGCCCGGATCGCCTCGGCGGCGGCATCGCCCAGCGGAACATAGCGCTGCTTCTGCCCCTTGCCGCGAATCAGAATCGCTTCATTGGCCCAGTGAATATCTTCGAGGTTCAGCCCGGTCAATTCAGCGTTGCGAATGCCGCAGCCATAGAGCAGCTCCAAAATCGCCGTATCGCGCGTGGGCCAACTCGCCGCATCTTCGCCGACTGAATCGACGACGCGGTTCATCTGCTCGATCGACGGCACGCGGGGCAGATGCTTAGGCAGCTTCGGCGTGGCCACAAGCGAGGCGGCATTTTGTTCAAGGCGGCCCGTGCGCGCCAGCCACTTGAACCAGCTTCGAATCGCCGCCAGAGCTCGCGCGGCCGACGCCTTTGAGAGGCCGCGGTCATAGAGTGTGCCGAGGTAGGCGCGGATGTGTGTATGCTCGATGCTCTCCGGGCTTTGGTCTTTTCCGTATTGCCCGGCGATCCAGGCAACGAAAGCTTCAAGCTCGCGGTGGTAGGCGCGAAGCGTATGCGTCGATGCGCCGCGCTCATTGGCCAGCACCCGAAGATAGTCCGCGACTAGATCCTCCAGTGGCGAGGAGGCAACCGCAATGGCTGTAGCGCTCATACCGGCTCCTCCACGGTGTCCGTGGCGACCGTTGGCGAGGTCTTCTGAACCAGATGCAGGCCGCGACGCTCGGAGTCTCCGGTGATGGGGACTTCGGCGACCTCGGCAAAATGCCGCGTGGCGCGCGGGTGATGCTCGCGATGCACGGCTTTGAGGCGGCTGAGCGCCAGATGCGTGTAAACCTGCGTGGTAGAGATGTCGGCATGGCCCAGCAGCAACTGCACACTGCGCAGGTCCGCACCGTGTTCGACCATATGGGTGGCGCAACTGTGCCTTAGCCGATGAGGACTGGCAGAGCTGTCGGCCATTTTGACCACATGCCAGACCCACTGGCGGGTCAGAGGCATGCCGCGCAACGAAAGAAAGAGCCGTGTGGCGCCTTGACGGGCGTTTTCCTGCCGCGAGGTGCTGGAGGCCTTTCGCCTGGAGTTTGCCGAGCTGATGCGAGCCAGATGCGGCCGGCCATGCTGAAGATACTCCTCCAGCGCCTGAAGCGCGGAGCGGCCCAGCGGAACGATGCGCTCCTTGTCGCCCTTGCCGCGCACCTGCACGCGGCCCAGATCGAGTGCCAGGTCGCCAGTCGAGAGATCTGTAACCTCAGAGACGCGCAGTCCGCCGGCATAAAGCAGTTCCAGAATCGCCCGGTCACGCAAGGCCGTTGCCTGTGCCTGAGGATGCTCGGCAGCCATGCCGGCGCGTTCCAGCATCTCGGCAACCTCAGGCTCGGCCAGCGACTTCGGGAGTACCTTCCACGCCTTGGGGGACTCGATATTGACGGTGGGATCGTGATGAATGCGGCGGTCCAGCAGAAGCCACTTGTAAAAGCCGCGCAGGCAACTCAGCTTGCGCGCCATGGAACGCTGGTCGATGCCGTGGTCGCGAAGATGCTCGAGAAACGCCGAAACATCCTGCTGTGCTGCGTTCAACAGAACACCGTGCCGTGTCTCAACGAACTCGGCGAAGGTCTTCAGATCGCTGTCGTATGCTTCGCAGGTGAGCGGACGAAGGCCCTTCTCCACGCGCAGATAGGCCTGGTAGTCCTTCAACAGCGATAGATTGCCCACAGTTCCCACAGCTTCGATTATCCGCGCCGAAAGCTGCTTCCGCCGCCTCCTGATGCGCTTCCGAACCTCGTTCATCAAGGACTCAACTTCGGCAACAGAGGACTTTCGAAAAGGTTGAGTCGAGCGTTGCCAGCCTTGAAATAGCAGACCCAAGGTCCGGCAGAGTATAACGACGGAATGGGTGCATTGGCGGCAGTTGAGATCGATCGATGGCTGCGCGCTGGCGGCCTGGTCGTTGCGTCCAGCGACCGCGCCGTGCGTGCCATCGCCGCGGAGTTTCACCGCGCCCGCCGTGCCGAGGGGTTGAACGCCTGGCCCGCGCCCAATCTCCTCGATTGGAGGAGCTTCGTCCGCAAGGCATGGGAGCTGCGCGGCCCTGACGCTCGCCTGCTTCTCAATCCCACGCAGGAACAGAAGCTCTGGGTCGAGATTGCCGGCAAAGACCGCTTGCTGGCGACTGTGCTTGAAGCCCCGCGCCATCGCCTGGCGGATCTGGCCATCGAGGCTCACGAACTGCTCTGCTCCCACGCGCCTCGATTTCTGCGCACGGCAGTTCGCGCCGATTGGCAGCAGGATGCAGCGGCCTTCAGCCGGTGGCTTGCCGGCTTCGACGAGATCTGCCGCTCACAAGATCTGCTCAGCCCAAGTCGCCTGCCCTACGAGTTGATTCCACTGCTTACGGCAGACTCGACACAACGCGCTCCATTGCTGCTGGCTGGCTTTGATCGCATCCTGCCTGTTCAGCGCGACGTCTTCAACGCCTGGGGTGAGTGGCGCGAAGTGGCGCGTGCCGAGACATCAAAAGATTTGCATTATTATGCCGCCGACGATGCGCAGGCGGAGATCGAGGCCTGCGCAATCTGGTGCGGCCATCAAATCGCAGCCAATCCCGATCGACGGCTGCTGGTCGTGGCTCAAGCTGCCAGCGCGCGGCGCGGTGAGATCGAGCGCGCCTTTCTTTGCCACACCGGCCCAGCCTTCGAGTTCTCGCTGGGAGTTCCACTGAGTCAGATTGGTTTGGCGCGTGCGGCGCACCTTGTATTGCGCTGGCTCGACGGCTCGTTGCTGGAGCATGAGTTGGACTGGCTGTTTTCCACCGGCTACGCCGCAGCTACTTTAGAGGAGTCCTCGGCGCTGCAAGCCTCCATGCGAGCGTTGCGCCATCGCGGCCTCGAACGAACGCAATGGACGCTGGCGGCCTTCCTCAGCCAACGCTCTGCCTCTGAACTTCTGCCGGCCTCGTGGATTGACCGCGTCACACAGGCTCAGCGCCGGCTTGCCGATGCTGCCCGCCGACCGCAAAGTCCGCTCGACTGGGCGGAACTGGTTCCACGGCTGCTCGAGGAGCTTCACTTTGCCCAGGCACGCCCGCTTTCAAGCGCCGAGTTCCAGGGGCTTCATCGCTGGGAGCAGGCCGTCGAGAGCTGTGGCTCACTCGGCTTCGATGGCCGCCGGATCGGCTGGAAGGACTTCCTCGCTCAATTGAGCCGCACACTGGACGAAACGCTCTTCACCGCCGAGTCACGAGACGCTTCGATCCAGATCGCCGGCCCCGCCGAGTCGGCCGGGCTCACTGCCGACGCCATCTGGTTTCTGGGCGCGGACGAGGACGCATGGCCTGCGAGCGGCGCAACCCATCCGCTGTTGCCTGTCGAGGTGCAGCGCGAAGGCGGAATGCCGCACGCCACTCCGCAGCTCGATTGGGAGCTTGCCCTCTCGATCACCAACCGGCTCCTTGGGTCGGCTGGTGAGATCCATTTCAGCTATGCAAGGCAAAGCGACCGGGCCGAAGCTCGCCCGTCACGGCTCATTTCGCAATTTGCCGGAGAGGCGCGGGAGCTGCCGACGGAGTTGATCGCTCCCGCCACCGAGGAGCCGGCCACGGTTTGGTTCGAAGATTTCAGCCGGATTCCCTTCCCTCCGGGCAAAGTCGATGGCGGAGCCGCCGTTCTCACTGCGCAGTCGCAGTGCCCCTTCAAGGCCTTCGCAACAGCTCGTCTCGGCGCGAAGGATTGGGAACCGGCAGAGGCTGGCCTCACTCCATCGCAGCGCGGCAACTTGCTCCACAAAGTACTCCACGCCGTCTGGGCTGGTCCGCCCAACGGGATTCGCAGCCATGCTGAACTGATGAGCCTGAGCGATCGGCAGGCATTCGTTGCCAGCCTCGTCCAGCGCGTCTTCGCGCGCGAGTTGCGTCCCCATCTTCGCGAAGTCATGCCGCACCGCTATCTGGAGTTGGAAGAGCTGCGGCTTGTTGAACTAGTGACCGAGTGGCTGGAGTACGAAACCACGCGTGTTGCCTTCGAGGTGGCAGAGACCGAGGCTGGACGTTCGGTTCACCTAGCCGGACTCACGCTCGATCTGCGGCTGGACCGCGTTGACCGGCTCAACGACGATACGCTGCTGGTGATCGACTACAAATCAGGCAACGTCTCGCCCAACTCGTGGGATCTTCCCCGACCGGCCGATGTTCAGCTACCACTCTATGCAGGATTTGCGATCGATCGCGAAAAGGAAGCGCTGGGCGGACTGGTCTTTGCCAAGCTGCGTTCGGGCAATCAGGAACTCACTGGGCGGCTCTTCGATCCAACGGCCACGTTGTTTGCCGGACTCAAGGGAACGAGCTCCCTCGTGAAGAACAAGCTCGAACTGGAGCAGCTTCTCGACTGGCGCGCGTGCATCGAGCAGCTCGCGAGAGACTTCATTGATGGAAGGGCCGAGGTGGACCCGTGCGAGTATCCGAAGACCTGCGAACATTGCGGCCTTGAGGCACTCTGCCGCATTCAGGAACATCAGGGGCTGGTCAAATCGGATGACGATGCCGAAGCCGGGGAGAGCGAAGATGAGTAAGACGCCCGTACAATCTCAGCCCCCGGATCAGAGCGAACGGCAACGCGCACTCGACTCCTCGCGGTCGATTCTTGTGCAGGCTCCGGCAGGTTCGGGGAAAACTGACTTGTTGACGCGGCGATTTCTGCGGCTCTTGAGCGAGGTAGAAGAGCCCGGCCAGGTTGTCGCCATCACCTTTACCAATGCGGCCGCCGCTGAGATGCGCCATCGCATCTTGGGCGAGCTCGAAAAAGCAGCCGCAAACGCCCTGCCCAGGCAGGACCAGGAGACCGACGAGTTCTCGATGGAGGCGCTGGCCCGCCGCGCATTGCAGCACTCCGAGGCGCTCGGCTGGAAGCTGCTCGATCTGCCCGTCCAGCTTCGCGTGCGCACCATCGACTCCTTCTGCCGCGAACTGGCCCTGCAGGAGCCGTTGCTCTCCGGATTCGGCGGCGGCCTGGAGATCGCCGCACAGCCTGACGAACTCTACCGCCGCGCCGCCCGCGAGACGCTCAAAAAAGTAGACGAAACAGGCTCCGCACTGGGCTTGGCCGTCGAGAAACTGCTCACCTGGCGCGACAACGGCTGGCAGGAGATGGAAGGTCTGCTGATTGAAATGCTCAAGAGCCGCGACCGCTGGATGCACGGCTTTCTTCTCGAACGCGAACCGGATTGGGAGGCCCTGCGCAATCGGCTTGAGCGGCCCTTCGCGAAGGCTGTGCGAGAAGCGCTGACCGCGTTGAGCCATTTGCTCGATCACGTTCCCGGCGCGCGCAATGAGGCGCTCGAATTAGCGCGATTTGCCTGCGAACAATGCGGCGGCTTGCGTCATCGGGAACTCGCCGAGATTGTCGAATTTCCCTCGGCTCCATTCACCAGCGACGCGGACTCTGAGGAGGCTCGACAGATTTATGTGAGTCTTTCCAAACTGCTGCTCACCGAAGATGGCTCCTTCCGCAGAGCGGTGGACAAGAGGCTGGGTTTCCCGGCGGATCGCAAACGAGAGAAGACCCGCCTGCTTGATCTGATCGCCGCTCTGGCAGCCGTTCCAGGGCTTGAAATAGCTCTGGCCAGCATCCGTGAGCTGCCACCGGCACGTTACACCGAGGAAGACTGGCAGATCGTGCGCTCCTGCTTTGCCCTGCTGCGCCACGCCGCCGGAGAGTTGAAGATCGCCTTTGCGGAGGCGGGGCGAGTGGACTACCCGGAGGTCGCGCAGATCGCGCAGCGCGTCCTGCGCGGCGAGGACCGCCTGCCCACCGATGCGGCACTGGCCGTCTCCGATGGCATTCGCCACCTGCTGGTCGATGAGTTTCAGGACACAAGCCGACGCCAGCACCAGTTGCTTTCAAGCCTCATCGCCGCCTGGCCTGAACGCGAAGGCCGCACCTGCTTTGTTGTGGGCGATCCGATGCAGTCGATTTACTTCTTCCGCGAAGCTGACGCCGAACTCTTTTCGAGAGTCAAGACGGCTGGCCTGGAGGTCTATCAAGACGATCCGCTGCTCTTCGACTTCGTTCCCTTGAAAGCTAACTTTCGCTCCGCGCCTGGACTGGTCGAGCGGATCAACCGGGACTTCGAGAAGATCTTCGAGGCCGACGACGGCAGCGGGATCACGTTCTCCTCTGCGCAGCCCGCTCGGGTAGAGACGACCAATGCAGAGTCGCGCTTTCAATTGCATCTCCAGTTCGTTCCCCAGCCTGCGCGCGGAAGTGCCGCCGATCCTGAAAGCGAGATCGCACACCAGCAGCAGATCGCTGAAATCGTCGATCTGATTCGCGCATCGATGAGCCGCGTCGAAGAGGCTCGCTCCAAAGGAGAAAGATTCCGCATCGCCGTTCTCGGACGCGCCAAGACTCACCTTGTGCCCATCGCCACCGCCTTGCGTGAGGCAGGCATTCCCTTTCGCGCCGTGGAACTTGAAAAGCTCGCAACCCGCCCCGAGGTGCTCGATGCGCTGGCGCTAGCTCGCGCTCTCTTCAGTCCACAGGATCGCGTGGCCTGGCTGGGTGTCTTGCGTGCTCCCTGGTGCGGCCTCTCGCTGGACGATCTGCATAGAGTCGCCGGTGATGCTGAGCCGATAAGCCGCACTGTGCCGGAGTTGCTGGCCGAGCAGCTCCCACTGCTCAGTGACGCCGGTCGCATCGCCGCAGCGCGTGTGTTGAATGCAACAGCCGCCGCCACCGCACTCCGCACTGCACAGCCGGCTGCAACGCTGGGAACATGGCTCGAAGAGGTATGGCTGACGCTAGGCGGCGCGGCATGCGTCGACGCGACCGCCCAGGCCAATCTCAAACTGCTTTGGAGTTCGATGGATCAGTTGCCCGGCGGCGAAGCCGATCTGCTCGGGCCTGCCCTGGACGCAGCGCTCGACCAGCTTATGGCGCTGCCCGATCCTGCAGCCAGCGGCGACTGCGGCGTGCAGTTGATGACGATTCACAAGTCCAAGGGCCTTGAGTTCGAGGTGGTCATCGTCCCTGAACTTCAGGCCTCCAGCGGCCGCGGAAAGCCCAGGATGCTCTCCTGGCTGGAACGCGGACTGGCCGGGCCCGATGAGTTGGGAGAGATCACCGAGTTTCTCGTCGCGCCCTTCCAGCGCAAGGGCAACGACCGAGGAGAGGCAAAGACCTGGGTTGATCGAGTCTATCGCGAACGCGAACGGCAAGAGACTCGCCGCATTCTCTACGTGGCCGCCACACGCGCACGCGAGCAGTTGCACATCTTCGCACGTCCTGCCTGCAAGCTGGAGGACGGTGGCTTTACACTGGCTTCGCCTGCCGAGAGCCTGCTGACAACGGCCTGGCCAGCGCTCGAAGAGGAGATTCGGACGCGCTTTGAGCAATGGAGGGCCGACCGAACCGAATCGGAGACCCAAACGGAAGGAGAGATCGTTTCGATCGCAGCTTCCGGCACGAGCAATCTGCTGGTGATGCCGTCCACAATCCGGCCCACGCTGCTGCGCCGCCTTCCGACAGAGTATGGGACCGCAGTTTCGCAGGTTACGAAATCGAGGCTCAGAGCATCGGCTGCAACGGATTCAGCGATCTCCGGAATTGCAGGCGTCTCCGAGCCGCTCTTTGCTCGTCACGAGGGAGGCCTGCTCTCCCGCGTTCTAGGCACAGCCGTCCACCGGCTCCTCGAAGAAATAGCTCGTCTGCGCGCCAGCCTTGAATGGGAGGCCGCACGCCCGGCATTGCGCAGCTTCGAGGATCAGATCGCAGCCCAGATCCGATCCTCGGGCCTGGACCGGCTCCAATCCGCGAAGATTGCGGCCCAGGCGCTCGACCTCGCGCTCAACGCCTCCCATGATCCCGCCGGTTCATGGCTTCTTTCACCGCATCCGGGCGCAGCCAGCGAGGTCGCATGGGCTGGAATCATCAACGGCCACTTGCGCACGGTGCGGGTCGACCGAGTCTTCCAAGCCGGTTCAGCTCCGGGAAGCAAGAGCGGAGATTGCTGGTGGGTCATCGACTACAAAACGGCTCACGCCGAAGCGATCGATCTTGCCACGGAATTGCGCGCACTCTTCGCGCCGCAGGTCGAGGCCTACAGCCAACTGCTGCGCAATCTGCACGGCCCGGAGACGCGGATCTTCGCTGGCCTCTATTACCCTCGAATGCTGCTGCTCGACTGGTGGGAACCGACGTCCTGAATTTTTGCAGGCGTGAAGCCCCTCGCCTCCGCTCGCCAATTTTCAGCGGATACCTCCCTGCCAAAGTGACCGTTCCCGAACGGCGAGAGCTGTGGTTCAGATCACTTAACTTTTCTATGTTGATTTATTCAAAAGATTCTTTGTACTTAAAACCACTTTGGGCTGTACAATCTCCACGAGGAGAAACATGGCCGGAGATATGCAACTTACGTGCAGCGATTGTGGGCAGGACTTTACCTTCACCGCTGCTGATCAGACGTTCTTTCAGGAACGTGGTTATTCGACCCCAAAGCGTTGCAAGAATTGCCGTCAGGCAAAGAAGAACGATCAGGGGGGTTCCGGCTACCGTTCGGCTCCGGCACAGGGTACACCTGTGATTTGTTCGGGTTGCGGCCAGCCTACAACAGTTCCTTTTGAACCGCGTGGCGATCGCCCGGTCTTTTGCCGGGATTGCTATCAGGCTCGCAAGGGCAGCGGTGGCGGCGGCGGCAGTTCCCGCGGACGCGGCAGGTAAAAGCTTTGAAGCGGGTCCAATAGCCACTCTGGATATTGGGCCCGTCTTCATCTCGACGCATACAGGCAAAGCTCCACAGTGACCCTTGATTGGCTACGGGCACCGATTGTGGGCTTTGACCGTTTGATGTTTGTCTAAATTCCGGTACGCATTTTTTGCTAGGAATATCTCAAGCCCCCCCACACTCCCAATACTCTGCTTTGCCGTGAACGCAGGCATGGTGCGTGAAGTTACCCCCGAGCGCCCCATTCCATTACGAATGTAGGATAGACATTGCGATTGATACGTAATTAAACTAGCAGTCACGTACTCATGGGTCACAAAATGCTTCTTCTCCTCGCCATTCCCGGTTTTGCTGCGGCTCTTGTCGCGGTTGGTTTTCTCTACCAATGCCTCGGAGCGCGCCGTGACCGCCGGCGCTACGCGAGTGAAGGGCGTTGGATCAACATCGGAGGCCGGCGCAAGCTCTACCTGCTGGAAAAGGGATCGAGCGGGCCGACTGTTTTATTTGAAGCAGGAATCGCAGCCACCAATTTGAACTGGTTCCACATCCAGGAGGCAGTTTCGCGCTTCGCGTCGACAGCATCGTACGATCGCGGCGGTCTGGGCTGGAGCAGCAAGTGCCGCACGGCGCGTACGCCTGCGAATATCACGGTTGAGCTTCACAAGATGCTTGAAGAAGCCGGCATCAAGCCGCCCTACATCCTTGTGGGACATTCCTTCGGCGGCCTCGTGATGCGGCGATTCGCGCTCAGTTATCCAGAGGAAGTGAGCAGTGTCGTGCTGGTCGATCCAATGCGCTGCGAGGAGTGGCCGCCGCTGGCCCCCGGCAAGCAGTGTGAGATCGATCGCGGCAAGAGACTCTCCCGCTTTGCCATTCCCATCGCGCAGGTCGGACTCGCCCGGCTCGCCGTGACATCTCTGTTTTGCCGCTCCGGCCGCGTTGCATCGCAGTTGGCGGGCGCAGCCGGCGATGGCGGAAAGCATGTGCTTGACCGCATCAAGAACGAGGTCGGCAAGATGCCCCAGGAGGTCTGGCCCATCGTTGCCGCCCACTGGTCCAGGCCGGGCTACTACGCCGGCATGAAGAGCCACGTCGAGGCCGTGCCCGACACCGTGCGGGAGATGAAAGACGCCGAACCCATCCTGGGCATCCCTGTGCTGGTCTTGACTCCGGGCAAATCGACGCCCCTGTCGGAGATCGATATTGCGCGCATCGGCAACTGCGTTCATCAGGTGATCGCATCGACCAGCGCGCACTGGATCCATCTCGACCAGCCCGATCTGGTGATCGATTCGATCCGCGAGATGGCCATGGCCTCGGTCACAGAGCCCGCAATCGCCATTGGCTAGAGCGTCGCGACCAATCCCCTGATCCGCCTTACTTCTTCTCTCCAGCAGCGAACGCTGTCCATGGGCCGGATTTCATGTCCTTGAGAATCGGCTTGAGGTAGTCGTACTCCGGATGCGCAGACAGAAAAGGCGCGGCCAGGAAATCCTCACCGCATGGATGCCCGGCATGAGCGACGATGCTGAGTTTGGCCGCGAGATCCGAGTCGGCCACCTTGCCGGTGACGGAGCCGCCAGGGAAGTAAGGCGCCCAATCCCACTCCGGAACACCGCGCTTGACCCGGTCCACATGCCCACAGAGAGTCCGCTCATCCGCCTCGGTCTTGCCCGTGAAGCTGTCGCCGTGGTCGGCCAGAAACTGCTCTGCTAGCTCGATGTCGATGCGGCCTTTGGCCCGCTCCATCTGTGTCTCTGCCGCAACCCGCCGCGCGTTCGGCGAGCTCGACAGATTCTTCCCATCGAACTGGTCGGTCTCGTCCTTGATCAGTTGCGGATCGCGGGCAAAGTTCGTGCTGACAAAGTAGCCGTCCTTCGATCGCCAGAGCGGCGTGTTCTTCAGGCCAAGTTCGAGATAGGCGATCTCCCCGGACTTGCGGTCGCCAATCAGCCAGTCATTCGCATAGCCACCATTGTTGCCTTCTTTGATGAGCCCGATAAATTCGTCGATCGAGCCGGCATATTGCAGCGCCTTGCGCGAACGCACAAACTCCGGAGTCCCATCCGGGTTCCATCCTTCGAATTGGGTCATCGTCGTCTCGGTGATCATCAACCCCGCAGCGTTGACCCCGAAGTCGTCCTGACTGGTGATGATGCCCGGCGCGCCATCCATCAGGATGCGGTGGCCGTGTGTTGGCTGAATGTCGAAGATAATGGTCCAGCGCGCGCCATCCGTATAGGTAGTCCAATTGTTATGCGCGATGACAATCTTGCCGCCTTTGGTATAGCTCCCCGTCGCGATGAACGCCGAGCAGCGGCCTTGCGGCGCGATATGCGGCGCATTCGATGCATGTTCCCGCTTGTTGAGCCAGGGCACGTAATACTCCGGCAGTTCGATGCCGCCGTTCAGCGCCACAATGTCCCACAGGTCCAGCTTTACGCCCTTCGAACGCACGCCTTGGACAATCCCTTCAAGCTCCTGCCGGTACTCGGCGTCGATATGCGGCCAGAACATCTTGCGTCCAGCCTCGCGGAAGAACTCCCAATCGCGTTTCGTATCGTGGGTGCTCTCAAGCTTGATCACGCCCACCATGTCAGCAATCTCGGCAGAGAGCAGACGGCCATGCTGATAGCCGATCTGAGACGGGCTGCCCTCAAGGTGAACGTAGCTCCAGCCGGCTCGCTCAAAGCGATAGCCGGGAGCGGCCTCCGAGCGCGGAACTCCAGCTGCGCTGGCGTGCGAAGCCAAGAGCAACAGAAGCAGCGAGAGCAAACACAATGACAGCGAGTGTGAGCGGTGCCAAACCATCGAGATTCCTCCGGGATGCCCTGAAGATACCACGGAGACTCTCGATTTGCGAACGCCTGCGTGCTCGGAATGCGTTCTAAGCCAAGCAGTGATGTGATCGAATCTTTGGAAGATCCCGCAACATGCGGCACAGCTCAAGCTGCCCATTGTATAAATGCCTGCCGGCTTGCGTGAGAGTGCAAACTACACCAAGCCTTGCTCACTCTCGTTGACGAGTCCCGGAAGATCCTCGATGAATGCGGGCTCGCGGGGCGTCTCCAGGACCACAGGCTCGGGAGCTGGCCTGCCGACGGCAGGCTTGGGAACAGGAGCGTTTCGAGTAGGCTTGGACTTCAACGCATTCGCAGGCTTCTTCTTGGCTGCGGCCGCCTTGCGAGCCGGTGGTTTGGCCGCATTCTTATCCGGCCGGCTTGCGGCAGCCTTCGCCGCCGGTTTGGCTGCGGATTTACCGGAGAGCTTCGCCGGCGCCTTCCCTGCCGGCTTGGCCGTCCGTTTGGCAGGAGACTTCGCCGCGGGCTTGGCCGCGGATTTGGCTGGCTTCTTCGTGGCAGCCTTCGACGCCGGCTTTGCAGCCACCTTGGCTGGCTTCTTCGCGGAAGCCTTCGCCTTGGACTTCTTCGCTGCGGGCTTAGCCTTTCGCGCGGGCTTCTTGGCCACCTCAGTATCCTCATCGAACTCGAACTGATACTCTGCGACGAGTTCTCCCGCGCCAGCGCCCGGCGCGGCGGGGGGCATGGGAGCGGCATCCAATGGCTGCAGATGCCACTGGCCATCTTCGCCCTTCACATACAGAGCACCCATGTACATGCGTGTTTCAGGCGCTTTGCGGTGGCTGTGTGGTTCGGCCGTTCTCGCCCCATGCCGCTCGGCCTCGGCCAGAGCGGCCGATTCCGCCGGCATGTACTCGGTCTCCTCTTCCGGACTCAAAAGGTTGTCCGCCTGCGGTGTGTAGGCCTGCCTCTGATGAGGACCCGCGGTGGCATACGGCTCGGCCGGTGTGCCCGGTTCCGCCTGATCGGCGTCCAGCCCCAGTCGCGTCATCGACGGCGCCCGATCGGCGGTGGAGAGCTTGGACCAGATGCTCCGGCCAAATCCCTTGAGGCTGAATCCTGCCTTCTTCTCTGGCTTTTCCGCAATTGCCGACTCATCGGCCGAGGGCCGTGCCATCTGGCCAATGAGCCGTGAGATCGGCGTCGCGGCCGAACGAGTCAGAGCCGTGGAAGCCGTGCCAGCAGCATCCGTGGTGCGAGCGTCGGGCCGGTTGATCACAAAATCCGGTTTGGGGCCCTTGCCAGAGAAAAACTGCGAGACAAGCCGGTTCGAATTGGCCACACCAGAACTGCCAGGCTGCATCACCAGGTAGATCGTCGTGCCATCTTCCAGCACAGCCGACCCCATCAGATCGAGTCCCGGACCCACTTCAAGAGGAGCCTTGGGCCCTCCAACCTTGATCATGGCATTCGCGGGAGTTTCGACGGGCGTGTGGACGGGAGCCTGTGGCTGATGCCTATGAGCAGTCTTTGCCGACGCATTGGACGGAGCCTTCACCGGTGGTTGCGCTTGCGGCCTCTCGGCAGGCTTTGAGGCAAACTTGGCCGGAGACTGTGCCGGGGCCTTCGGTTCAACCCGGATGGACTCGGAGTTCTCCGGAGACAGCGGCTTTTTGTCGGTAACAGGGATGGCCTTGGCTGCCAATGGCTCGGACCCCGCTTCGACCACAGCGCCACCGTAGGGTTTCGTGTTCAGTGTCGGCCATGAGGTGACCGGGGTCGCCCGTGTGACAGTGATCGGAACCGTAGTCTGCACGGCGGTGTAGTCTGCAGTATCAGCAGGTGTAAAACTCACCGAAAGTGTATGCGTTCCTGCCGGGAGCACCTCACCGGCGGCTGGCCTGTAGACCAGCGTTCCCGGAACCAGCGCCGTGGCGCAAAGCTGCATGGAACTGAGCGGGACTCCGGAAGAGATGGCGGCGGGCAGCGGCCAGGTGACCATCGGCGTTGCCTTGGTGACCGTGAGAGAGACCGCGGCCCCCGCCGTCCGATAGAAGCTGCTGTTATTCGGAGTGAAAGAGACGGAGAGCGTGTGCTCTCCCGCCTTCAGCACTTCACCCCTGGATGGCGTATAGACCAGCGTTCCTGGAACCGATGAAGCTGCATTCAGTTGAGCTGCGCTCAGCGCTGTGCCATAGGAGATCGCCACAGGCGTCGGCCAGGTAATCTCTGGAGTTGCCAGAGTGACCGTGATTGGCACCGAGGCCTTCGCCAGAGCATAGTTGACTGCATCGGATGGAGCGAACTCGACCGAGAGCGTCTGGACTCCGGGCGTAAGTATCTCGCCCATAGCGGGGTTGTAGCTGAATCGTCCCTCGACCGGCGCTGTGGCATTCAGTTGGGCGGCGCTCAGAGCAGTGCCATAGACGACAGATCCAGGCGCGGGCCATGTGATTGCTGGCGTTTCCTTCTCAGGCCGCATCGCCTCTTCTTTCACTTCACTGTCCTGAGTCGGTTGCAGATGCCATCTGCCATCCTCGCCCCTGAAATAGGTCGCGCCCTGATAGCTGCGCGTCTCGGGGGTCTTCGACTGGCTCGGAGCGATTGAGAGATCCGATGGCTCCGTTTCCTCTGCTGTGGTGATGAATGGAGTAGCATCGCCGCCCGCCGTCAGTAGCGGCCGCTCTTCCAGTTCAGGCTCAGTCTCGTCGACGCGCGCGAAGTCAGTCTTCGCCGAAGTGTATGCCGGGGTCTCGGGCTGACTGGCGGTTGAAGATGCACGGAAATAATCTCGGTCCGAAGTCAAGTCCTGTTGGGTCGACTGCTGCGGCTCCTCGGTCGAGGAGATCTTGGAGGTCAAGCTGCGGCCGATCTTCTTGAAACTGAAGCCCGACGATTTCTCTTGAGTGAGGGGGAGCCCGCAGGCGCCCCGCGCCATCTGCCGGATCAGCCGGGAGATGGCCGAATCTTCCAGCGCCAGCGGGATGGCGGTGTGCTGCATGCGCCTTACGGCGGCGTAGTCGTTGGGGATCTTCCACTGGGCCGGCCGGGTCAGCGCCTTCGTAATCTGGTCCTCGGCCACGCCCACGCCGCGAGGCTGAAACCGGTTGAGCACAATTTCCAGCTTTGGAACGTCCGTGACGAAATACTGCGAGATCAGCCGATTTGCGTTGCGCAGACCGGCGATGCCGGCCTGGATCACAAGGTAAACCGTGGAACTGTCCTTGAAGAGCCCTGTGCCCATCAGATCCAGCCGCGAGCCCATGTCGATGACAACATTGTCGAAGTCCTGCCGCGCAACCGTGAGCAGCTTGTCGATCGACTCATTCGGAGCATCGAACCCGGGGAACTTGCCCGGAGCCGCAAGCACCGAAACGCCCGTGCCGTGCTTGACCAGAAGCTTGGAAAGAAAGCTCGAGTCCAGCCGGGCCACATTCTGAAGAGCATTGATGGTCGAGTACTCGGCGACAACCCCGAGGTTGAGCGCGGCATCTCCCAGCGGAAGATCGAGATCGATCAATAATGTGCTTTGCCCTGATTCCTGAGCCAGGGCTACGGCAAAATTGCAGGCAAGAGTCGTAACTCCGTCTCCGCCCTTGGCGCCAAGAAATGCAAGCAGACGACCGACTGCCTTTTTCTTGGGGCGTGCAGCGGGACGGCGGGACGAGACCCGAAGCAGAGCCTCGGAGACTGTGTGTTCGGCAAACGGACGCGTGAAAAACTCACGCGCGCCGGCGCGCATGCAGCGAACCAGCAACCCGGAATCGGCCTTCTCCGAGTAGACCATCACCGTAGCCGTGCTGCTGGCACAGATATGCTCGACCAGCTTCAGGGCGTACTCCGGGTCACTGTCAAGGTCGATCACAATGACGTCGAAACGCTGCTCCAGCAACCTCGGCAATTCGACCAAACGGGCAGGGTAGGACGAAAACTCACGGATCTCGCCTCCATGGCAATCGGAGATGACCCTGGCGATCGCCTTACGGTGATCTCCATCCGGGCCAATCAGTGCAATTGACAAAAGGTCTTCGCCAATAGAGTCCTGATCCTGATCATCAGGATGCAAAGATGAGTCTAGATTCACGGAAGTGCTGTCCCCCAGCTACACACAACATTCCTTGCGAGTTAACTCCGAATCCAAAGGCCAAGTGTGAGTTGGACACAATTCTACTCCAAATATCACACTCTACGAAAAGGAAATCGGCGCCAAAATTGCTGCGAAAAAAGGGGGAGTTCAACGAGCATTTCATGGTGGTGGCGAGAGCCATTTCCACCCGCAATACACCCCGCGAGCTCCGGAGAAAATCCAGAGGCACAACGGAGTTTTCGACCTGAGTTAGCGCTTCTTTGCGCGGTTTGGAGCAGGCTTCTTGGTTCCCGGCTTCACTGCTTTGGCTGACTTGGCAGTCGAAACGGGGACCGGCTTCTTCTTCGATGGGGCCAACCGTGCAGCCGCGGCTTTGATCGGGGCCTTAGCTGGAGCTTTCCCTTGCGGCTTTGCCGGGCTCTTCGCAGAAGCCTTCTTCGCCTGCGGCTTCACTGGAGGCTTCGCCGGAGACTTCACCGGAGCCTTTTTGGGAGGCTCGGGCTTTGCCTTTTGAACCGGCTTTTTAGCAGGAGTGGCGGCCTTGGCCGGCGCCGATGGCTTCACTGCCGTAGCTGCTTTCGCCGGAGGAGTTGCCTTGACTTCAACCTTGGTCTTGGAAGCCGGCGCGAGTTTCTCCGCCTTCTTCGGCTTGGGCGCTACCAGAGGCGTAGGCGGCTTCGCAGCCTCCACATGTGCAGTCTTGGATTGAGCCGGCGACTTGGGAGAGCGCTTCTCCCGAGCTGGATCGGGAGTCGGTTTCGAACTCAGCTCCTCGCCCTCATCTTCGTCTTCCAGAACAGCGTCGGAATCATCTGAGAGGTCGACATCCAGATCGGTCTTGGGAAGATGCAAGCCCAGATCGATGTCATCGTCGTCTCCGCCGATGTCGTCCAGGTCCTCGTCCTCGTCCAAGCTGTCTTCCGCCTCCTCTTCGTCGTCGAAGTCCTGCTCCTTCAGCTTTGCCTCGGCGCCACGCTTGGCACGCGGGCGCTTGATGGTGACCTGCGGCGGCGGCGCCGGCGGAGAATAGGGCTCAAGGAAGGCGCGCTGCTCTTCCGGTGTGCCGAGCTTGCCATCCAACAGTTCAAGGAAGAGAGCTTGCACGATCTCCTGATAGGCAGGCAATTCTGCCGTAATGCGCATCTCTTGCATCAGCGCGTGAGGAATACTCTGGCGCACTTCAGGCCAAACCTTGAGGAAGAGATTAAAGCGCTCCTTTACAGCAGCATCTATACTCGTAAACCCAAGCCAAAGAACAGCTTCCGGGTCATAGCTCATGAAAAGCTTAAAGCTAGTCGAAGGCGTGGCGTTTTCCTTGGCAAGCAGCTTCTTGGCAAACCCTGCGGCCAGCGCATCCAGGCTATTCCACTCCTCGACGAAGCCAGGACGGAGCATCAGCTTCTTGAGCGCAGTCAGATCCTTGGGAGCCAGCTTGGCTGTGAGCAACCGCATCTGGGCCGCCGACATATCCGGATGAACTCCCTGCAAAAGAAGCTCGACAGCCAGATCATGCAAAGCCGTCAGCTTTTCCTCGTCGGCCTTGGCAGGGGTCCAGGCGGGGAAGAGAACCTTCATCCAACCCTCGGCATCGAGTGCCTGCAAGACCTTCAGACCTTCTTCTTCATGGCCAATCTGCTCCAGCTCCCGGCTGCGCGCTTGGGCGGAGATCTCGTCGATCACCCCTGCTTCCTTTGCATTCTCGCAGCGAACCCGGGTCTTGGGGTCCATCTCCCATCCCAGGCGCGCGATGTAGCGGGTCGCGCGGATCAGCAGCGATGGTTCTTCAAGAAAGCCGTAGTTAGAGACCAGGCGCAAAGTGCGGGACTCGATATCCGCTGCGCCGTTCATCGGGTCCATCAGCAACCCATACGACCCCTCGTTAAGCGAGATAGCCATCGCGTTCACGGTGAAGTCGCAGCAGCGCAGATACTCCTGAATCGTGGCCGGATGAAAGACAGGCTTGCCCGGCTTCGGATATTCGGCACGGTAGGCGCTGACTAGATCGACCCGAACGGTGCCGGGGAAACAGAGGTACAGGGATCGAGAAGCCTCATCCTCTCCCCAGACATTACCACCAAGTTTTTCAATTGCTTTCTTTAACTTAAGAGCATTTCCATGCACCGTTACTTCAAGTTCTCTCACGGCGTGTCCGCTGGTCAGATCGCGCACAGCGTCGCCGGTGAGGAACAGGATCGTTTGGGCTTCGCGAGCCACCTCGCGCAAATGGTTGAGCGCGTTCCGCTGGTCGCCTGACAGCCGGTTTTCAAGAAGATAGATGTAATCGGGCATTCCGTTTCCTGCTTCCGCACTCCAATTTCCTCGCCAAATGGCTCATGTAGTTGCTGTTACAGAGCGGCGCGGCAATGGTTGCAAACCAGTACCTTAACACATGTGGGTGTGATTGGAAAGACCTCTACTCACCGGGGTTATGGCTTTTTCATTTCCCGCTTCCCGCACTCTCTCCGCACCCCTGAATCGGCGCCGGATTCTTCCTCAGAATCACGCAGAGGCACTGGCTCGTGCGACAATTCAGAACGATGGCCTCCCAGCGCAAACCGGTGATCGTACGCAAGTTCTCCAGGGACTGGTGCGCCGGCTACGCGGGGGCGAGCTTCGGCCAGGATGCGCCGGAGCTGGAGATCCTGGACCAGACCGGGAAGCTGCTCCGTATCGGCTGGGAACAGGTGAAGTGGGTTTGCTACGTGCGCGACTTCCCTTCAGGAGATAGTGCCAACCCCGAGCGGCTGCTGCACAAGCGCTTTGCCATCCGGCCCCGTACGCCCGGCCTGTGGCTGCGCATGACCCTGACTGACGGCGAAGAACTTGAGGGCCTGGCGGCCAACGATCTCTCACTGGTCGAGGGAGCCGGCCTGCTGCTCACTCCTCCCGACACCCGCTCGAATACCCAGAGGATCTATCTGCCCCGGCAGGCCATCCAGACCCTGGAAGTGGTGGGACTGATTGGCGCTACGGGACGCAGGCGGAGCGAAGTGCCCGGCCGGCGGGTGGAGCAGCCCGAGCTGTTTCCGAACGAGGCCGACAGCGAGTAGGCCGGGAAGATTCCTGGATTCCCGCATGCTCCCAGCCAGTGCCCCTTCCATTCGTCTACAATTCCATCCATGAAGCTTGGTGAGTTGGCAACCCGGTTGGGCGCGGAGCTGCGCGGAGACGCGGAGCTGGAAGTGACAGGTGTGAAAGGGATTGAGGAGGCTGGGCCCGCGGAGGTGACCTTCGTGGCCAATCCCAAGTACGGAGGCTTGGCGCGCAAGACCAAAGCCGCCGCCGTGCTGGTCGAACCGGAGTTCCCCGAGATTGAAGCGGCGACTCTGCGGATCAAGAACCCTTATCTGGCCTTCTCACGCACGCTGGGAATCTTTTATCAACCGCCAGCTTACGCACCGGGAATCCATCCGACGGCTGTCATCGATCCGACGGCGGAGATCGGTGCTGGGGCGCACATTGGGGCCTACGTGGTGATCGGACCGCGGGTGAGGCTCGGCGATGCCGCCACGCTGCTGCCTCATGTGGTCCTCTACCCCGGCGTTCAGGCTGGGAGCCACTTCTTCGCACACGCGCACGCCGTGGTGCGCGAGGACTGCATTCTGGGCGATCACGTCACCCTTGAAAACGGAGTCGTGATTGGCGCCGACGGCTTCGGCTTCGCCAAAAATGAACTCGGCCACTGGGAAAAGATTCCGCAGTCCGGGCCGGTTCGGATCGGCGACCGGGTCGACGTGCAGGCCAACGCCTGCATCGACCGGGCGACTGTAGGTGAGACCCGCATCGGCGACGGCACAAAAATCGATAATCTAGTGCAGGTCGGACACGCCTCGCATGTAGGGGAGAACACGCTGCTTTGCGGGCAGGTGGGGTTGGCCGGATCGTCGGATGTGGGCAACAATGTCATCCTGGCTGGGCAGTCGGCGGTGGCTGGGCACTGCAAGGTGGGCGATGGAGTGATCCTGACCGCGCAAAGCGGCATCTCCCATGACATTCCGGCAGGCAAGATGGTCTCCGGCTCGCCGGGCTTCGACAACCGAAGCTGGCTCAGGGCTGTGACCATCTTCCAAAGGCTCCCGGAGATGATGAAACGCCTGGATCGCGTGGAAAAGAAGCTGGCCGCTCAGAGTTCAGTCGAAGGCGCTGCGGATACTGACGGGAGCCCGAAGTGACTCTCTCGTTAGGCTCACGCCGGGCAGTCCTGGCTATGACGCTGGTCTTGGCGTGGGCCTCGGCCTGCCACTCGTACCACATCGATATGACTGTCGAAAACCGTACGGGCGGTGCGATTCAACTGCTGGAAGTGACTTACCCAAGCGCCAGCTTTGGCGCCGGCAGCCTGGCTACTGGCGAGCGATTCAACTATCGCGTCCAGTTGCGTGGCAGCGGACCGCTGAAGCTTCAGTACACCGGCAGGGATGGCCAGCAGATGCAGATCGAGGGGCCGGAGTTAGCCGAGCCGCAGGAGGGCCGGCTAGAGATTGTGCTGCTGCCCGGCGGCAAGGCTGAATTTCAGCCACAACTGAGTGCCCGTCCTTGATCGAATCACCTTCGAGCGCGCATCCGATCCAGCTCTGTCTCTGGTCTTAAACAAAGCAAAGGCCGGGAGCGAGCGATTCGTTGAGAGAATCACCCGCCCCCGGCCTGCCAAATGCAAAAGATAATCTGCGGCTTAGCGCACCATGCCCTGGAAGAGCGGCGATTGCAGCAGGCTGGAGAACTGCGCATCGGTGGTCGAGAAATGGATCGACATGCGCCCGGAGTCCGAAGCGAGTGAGGTAGCAGTCAATGCCTGCTTCTCAGCCTCCGTGCCGCTCATCTTGCGCACCGTCAACGCAGCGCTCAGCAGCGATGAGAGAGTAGCCGAGGCAAACGGGTCGCCGGTGGAGATGGTCAGGTCGAACTTGACGCCATGCTGGAAGTTCATCGAATACCACGAGCCCTGCAGGCGCTTGCGGATCGAATCGAAGTCCGAGGTAGAGCCGGCCTCGCCCATGATCTGGCCCATCATCGTCTGCGTGCCCTTTTTGTCCAGGATGCTCCACAGCGGCTCAGAGTCAACGCTTTTCATTGCCTCCATCATGGACGTGTTATTGAGCAGGCTGGGTGAGATGCCGTCGCGTGCGTCGAGCGCCTTGCCAACCGCCTCGGTGTCGCCGAAGACCATTGTCGAGGCGTCAACAAAGCAGACGACCATGCCGGTTTTGGACAAAGGATAGACTTTGTTGGTTCGTACCGACACGGCTTTTACTCCGCGCTTACGGAAGTTGGCGAGAATGTCGGTTACGGGGAACTGCCCCTGTGCGATGCCAACAGTATCCAGCCTCTCGTCTCCTTCCTTGGCGCGGAAGAGCACAAAGGCCAGTTGCTCGACATCGTGGTTCTCATTCAGGCCCGATTTTTGCAGCGCTTCTTCAAAACGCTTCAGATCGGCCGGCATGACGCGGTTGCGAAGATCCATGGCCGCCGACGAGTTCTCCATCGCATGGTAGTCGATGGCCACCAACTGCTGGACGTTGTGCGGCACGGCTTGCCGGGCATCTGTGGACAACTGCGCCGCATGCGCGGAAACTGCCGCGGTGGCCAATAGTACTGGAACTGCAAATCTTAGGATTGCCTTCAACGAATTCACCCTCCACAAATACGGCTGCTGCTGGATGCAGAAGCGGAACCACGGTTAACGCTGGATTCCCTCCCCTGCTCGATCACCAATCATGCCGCGTCTGTTTGACTTCCATTTTACCTTTTCGGCGTGGAGCGCTGCGCATTTCAAGCGGCCGGTGCCGCGCCTGACTCTCCCGGCCAGGCCAAAGGAACCGCAAGGCGGCGCTCGAAGATCTTGGTTTGCTCATCGAACTCACTTAACTGACGCATCCACTCGCTCCCCCGCTCACAGGCTGCTTCCGGGAGCAGGCCAATGATCTCGCCCTCGACCGGCGTGGCCTTGTACCGCTTGGCCAAAGTCGAGGCGGCGCCAAAGACCTGAGAGATCGGCGTAACCTTAAAGTCGGTGATATTCATCGTCAGTTGCGCGCGGCCCTGCGCAAGCACTCCCATTGCTTTCACGCCCTTGAGTCCGCCCGATGCGGCACGAATCTCACGGGCGATAGCGCGCACCATGGCAACATCGGCAGTATCGAAAAAGATGTTATAGGCCACGAGAAACTTGCGGGCCCCCACCGCGCAGGCGCCGGCCGTGGGATGAAGGGTGGGGCCGCCAATGTCGGGGCGGCGTGAAGAGTCCTTGCCCGCCACCTCGCGCAATCCCTCGAACTGGCCGCGGCGCACCTCTTCCAGATTGGCTCGGTCGGGCCGCGCGGCGGCCGCCTCGTAAAAGAAGACCGGAACGTTGAAGCGGCGCCAGATCTCCAGGCCGGCCTGCCGGGCCAGCAGAGCGCACTGTTCGAGCTTGATGCCGGAGATGGGGACAAACGGGATGACGTCGGCAGCGCCGATGCGGGGATGAACTCCCTGCTGCCGGGTCAGATCGATCAACTCGGCGGCCTTGCCAGCGCCACGCACCGCCGACTCGACCACCGCCGCGGAATTGCCAGCAACGGTGACCACGGAGCGATTGTGGTCCGAGTCCATCGACCAGTCGAGCAGAGACACCCCCTCAACGCACATCGCGGCCACGATGGCCTCGACCTTGCGGGCATCCCTGCCTTCTGAGAAGTTCGGTACGCACTCGACTACCGGTTCGCTCATGCTCTCTTTCAAGAAACTACTTCCAGAAGGTATAGCCCACCTGGATCTGAATGCTGGCATTGACGCCGGGGTTGCGGTCGCCCAGCGACGCCGAGGAAATGTGCACGGCGTTGACGCCCAGGTCGATCGACCGTTTGGCGTGGATAAAGTAGTGCGCGCCGAAGCCGCCCTGCGGCGTAAAGTTCCACACACAGGTCCCGCCGTCGATTCCCGGCACTCCATTGACGGGCGGTGTGCTCTGGATATTCGGCGGATACTTGTGAGTCGTGTAGATCAGCCCGCCCGCGCCCTGAAACCAGGGCTGAAAGCGGCTCGACCGGGTTAGGATGTTCCAGCGCAAAATCACCGGAGTCAGGCTGACGCCGCGAAAGGTGCCGCCGCCAAAAGCGAGTGGACAGGTGGTGGCTTGCCCTTCGCTTCCGACGCAGGGATAGTCCACTACATGAGGCGCCGGCGTGTAGCTCTGCCAAAGCGGCATCACCTCTCCCCCAAACTCGAATTGGCCGCTAAACGGGCCGGCATGAACGACCGGACTCAGAGGTTTCGAGAGATGAAAGCCAGCCCAGAGGAATTTGTATGCCGATCGGTCGCCGAGGCCAACGCCGTAATTCACAAACGGGCCGTAATTCCAGCTCCGGTTCTCACGAACCCGCTCGACGGGAGTCATCTCGTGGGAGGAAACCGAGGGGAGGGTCGCCTGCTGGCTCTCACCCGCCGAAGTTGAGGCACCCTCTGGAGTTTCCGCAGCGACAACGCTGGTTCCAGCCGCAACGACGCCCGAAATCAAAACAAACGCGAAAAACTTTGAGATTGGTTTCAACGTTCTTCCCTTCCCTCAAAAAAATATCGACTCCCGTAAAAAGGCCGCCTCAATCGGGCGGCCTCTCGAGCGCCTTCTGTCGATCGCTCTACCCGGCCGCCGCTTCCATCTGCGCTTCGTCCATATCGAAGTTCGAATAGACGTTCTGCGTGTCGTCGAGGTCTTCCAGCACCTCGAGCAAGCGCATCATCTGGCCGGCCGTATTGCCTTCGAGCTTGGTGTAGGTGGAGGCAACCATCGTCACTTCGCTCATCACCGTCGGAATGCCGGCAGCTTTGACGGCCGCGGCAACCGCTTCTTGAGAAGCCGGCTCAGAAACGATCTCCCATGTGTCGCCTTCGTCGTTCAGGTCTTCGCCGCCGTGTTCGAGCACGATGTCCATCAACTGCTCTTCGGTGGCCGCGCCCTTTTCAACGGCGATCAGGCCCTTCTTCGAGAACATGAAGCGTACCGAGCCGGACTCGCCCAGATTGCCGCCGTTTTTCGAAAAGGCGTGGCGGACCTCGCTGACTGCACGGTTGCGGTTGTCGGTCAGCACTTCAACGATGATGGCGACGCCGCCGGGGCCGTAGCCCTCGAAGGTGATCTCCTCATAGCTGACGCCTTCCAGTTCGCCTGTGCCGCGCAGGATCGCGCGCTTGATGTTGTCCTGCGGCATATTCTCGGCCTTGGCCGCCAGAACGGCGGTGCGAAGCCGGGCATTGGTGTCGGGATTGCCGCCGCCCTTGGCAGCAACCGCGATTTCCTTGAGCAGGCGGGTGAATATTTTGCCGCGCTTGGCATCGAGCGCGCCCTTCTTGTGCTTGATTGTGGCCCATTTTGAATGGCCGGACATGGAAACCTCAGTGGTAGTGAAGATGGGGCGCGGGCACGCGCCTGACCTTGTGAGTATACCATTGGCGGCGGTTGGCGAGAGTCCGCACCTTCCAGCCGATCAGGGCAACGGCAAGAGAACTCCCCGGCGTCGCCGGTACACTGTTGTCAAGACGCATTTTCCATGACCGAAGCCCTCCAAACCGCACCCGA
>Ga0302323_100000450_pt1 | contig 32679 bp, 28 predicted proteins | sample Fen_T0_3_FD_201950 | JGI IMG/M metagenome (GOLD analysis project Ga0302323, IMG submission 201950) | Peat permafrost microbial communities from Stordalen Mire near Abisko, Sweden - Fen_T0_3 | ecosystem: Environmental > Terrestrial > Soil > Wetlands > Permafrost | place: Sweden: Abisko...
GGGACGACATCAGTCCCGCGGGATTCCGGGAAGAACCAGACGGCAGCTTCCTGATTTCCACGACGCGCGGGCTGGCTCGCTACGTGCCGCACACGCGGGAGTCCGTCGCGGTTCCTCCCCGGGTGGTAATCACTGCGGTGTCTTTGGGCGATCAGAACACCAGCGTGCGCAGCCATCCCGAGCGGGACAGCAAACACGGCAGTTTCCATGTGCAGTTCACGCCGCTCACCCTGAGTGGTACGGGCGGAGTGTCCTGCCGCTACCGGCTCACCGGCCTGGAGGATGAATACGCAGAATCCAGCCTGCGCGAAGTCCGCTATTCCAGCCTGCCTCCCGGCGACTATGAGTTCTCGGTGCAGTGCCGGAACGAGCTTTCTTCGTGGAGTCCAGAGGCCGCGCGTTTTTCGTTCACCATCCTTCCCCCCTGGTGGCAGACGGTGTGGTTCCGCGGTGGAAGTGTGATCATGGCGCTGGTGGGGGTGTGGCTGATTGTGCGCATCCGCACCCATGCGCTGAACCGCCGCCGTCGCCAACTGGAGGAGGCCGTTGCCCAGCGGAGCGCGGAACTGTTGCAGAAAAACCGCGAATTGGAAGAGATTTCGCTCACCGATCCCCTGACCCGGGCGCGCAACCGGCGCTATTTCTACGAGACGATTCCAGCTGACGCGGCGCACGTCCTCCGGCAGTACCGGGGCTTTGCTGCCGGTGACCAGATCCAAACGCCGGAAACCGAACTCGTGTTTGCCATGGTGGACATCGATTTCTTCAAGATTGCCAATGACGAGCATGGGCACATGGCGGGGGACCAGTTGATTCAGGAGATCGCGCGACGCCTTTCGGACCTGATCCGCAAGTCGGATGTGCTGGTGCGATGGGGTGGAGAAGAATTCCTGGTCGTCTGCCGATCCACGGACCGCGCTCATGCAGCGTTGCTGTGCGCCCGGATCCTGGAAGTGATCAATGCCACGCCTTACCGGCTCGAAAACGGTGCGACGGTGATCCTGACGTGTTCGGTCGGCTGGGCTCCGTTCCCATGGATTCCGGAGGCGGTGGATGCGCTGACGCTGGAACAGGTCATCGAGATCGCGGATCGCGCGCTCTATCTCGCGAAAAAGACCGGCCGCAACCAGGCCATCGGGCTGTTGCCTTCCAAGGCAGCGGTGCTGACGCCATACGATATCAACATCGAGGCACTGCGGAACGGCGATTCCGTCATGGCGGACGTGATTCAGACGGAAAACCCGCTGCGCGTCCCGCCACGCACGCAAGCAGCCTCGGCGGGCGGATCCACTCCAGTTTCCGATTAGCTGCCCCGTCTGCCGGCAGTGACGCGCGCGCTACGATTTTTCCAACGGATACGATTTTTCGCGCCACACCCGGATTCCACCGTCCATGGAAATCACGTTGGTGTAGCCCATCTTTTGCAGGTTGTCGGCTGCCATGGCCGAGCGGAAGCCGCCACCACAATAGAGCACCAGTTCAGTTTTCGTATCGGGGTACCGTTCCTCGATGTCACGCTCGATAATGCCCCGGCCCAGGTGGACCGCTCCGGGCAGGTGGTCCTTGGCGAACTCGTTGTCCTCGCGAACGTCAATGAGTGCAAACCTGTCGCCTCGATCCAGCCTGGCCTTGACTTCTTCCACGTTGGTTTCGCGAACCCGTGTGCGGGCGTCGTTCACAATCTGCAGGAAACGCGGTGCGTGCTGATGCGCCATAGGTCCTCGGCTCCTTGTTGAAGCAGGAAAATGCGGCGGGACTCGCGTGCGGGAGAAGCCGCCCGCTCTGTCCCGGGTTTCCATTGTAGTGAATCGCGAGGCGGATGGCTTGCCTCGTCCGGCCTGGAGTGTGGTAAAGATGGATGGAACAGTTTTTAGCGAACTTCTGCCGGACTTCTCTCGGAACTATGTCTCTGAATATCCGCCAATCCCGCATTCATTCCTTCGGTTGCTACACCACCCGGCCCATCAAGAAAGGGGCCCTGGTTGTGGAGTACATCGGAGAACGGCTCAGCCCCGCTCAGGCTGAGGATCTGTACGATGACGCTCCGCACACCTATCTGTTCGCCCTGGACGGCGGAAAGCATATCCTGGACGGCTTTGGCGTGGCGGCATTCATCAATCACTCGTGCGATCCGAACTGCGAGACCGATCAAATCCGGGGAAAAATCTGGGTCATCGCGGCGCGCGACATCGAACCGGGGGAAGAACTGACGTACGACTACAACCTTTACGACGGCGACGATGATGCACCCTGTTTGTGCGGCGCGAGGCGCTGCCGGGGAAGCCTCTATTCGCGAGAGCACCTGCGCAAGCTGGCTCGGATCCGGGCCAAAAACACGGCAGCCGCCGTTTGAAGGACTAGTCTTCCCAGGCCGCCGGAGGCGATCGTCTGGGCGGTGGCACTCCCGTGCCATCACCTGAAGCACTGCTGTGCCATTCCAAGATCAACGGTGGAGAAAGAGAATGTTCTCACTCACCCTCAGAAGACTAGTTCCTTTCGGCGGTCAAAATGAATTTTGGCGATTTCTCAGTTCAGGGAAACACAGCCGGCGCGGCCAAGGCGACGGCGCGGATCCTGATTGCGGACGACAGTTCCCTGGTTCGCCAGCAACTCCGCGCGGTGCTGGAACTGAATCCCGATTGGGAAGTGTGCGGTGAGGCGGGGGATGGCCGAGAAGCCGTGGAAAAAGCCCGCCTGCTGCAGCCAGACGTGGCGATTCTCGATTTCTCCATGCCCATGATGAATGGTTTGCAGGCGGCCCAGGAAATCTCCCGCCAATTTCCGGAGATGCCCCTGCTTTTGTTCAGCGCGTTTCTCTCCCGCCAACTGGTGGAGGAAGCTCGCAAACAGGGCTTCCGCGGCGCGGTTGCCAAATCCGATATCTCGCACGGACTACTCCTCGCCATCGAAACACTGCTCGAGAAGAAGGAATTCTTTTCCTCCGATTTCTGATTATTCCCACGCCCTCGTGCCGTAACGCCCGGTGCTACAATCGAGCACCGGAGAATGAATTTGGAACGCGCGAGCGCAAGCCTGGACAAAGTGATCGGCGATGCGCTGCATCGCGTCCGGTCGGGCGATACCGCCCTTCTGGCGTGGCCTTTAGTCTGCGGCAGCGCGGTGGCGGACCGAACGCGGGCGCTGAGTTTTTCGCGGGGAGTGCTCTATGTCGAGGTGGCGGACCAGGGCTGGCGGCGCGAACTGATGTCACTGGCCGGACGCTACCTGGCGGCGGTGAATAAGTACTCCCGCGAACGCGTGGAGCGCATCGAGTTTGTTGTGTCGAAGCAGGCCCTCTGACGGCCGGGATGCCGCTGCCGGAAACGCTGTTGCGATCACGACCGACTTTTTGATCTGCTGGGTCCAACCATGAAGGTCAACGAAAAAGACGTCGCCTATGTGGCTGATCTGGCCAACCTGGAACTGTCCGAAGAAGAACGCGCCCGCATGCTGCGCGATCTGAATTCCATCCTGCAGTACATCGAACACCTGAACGAGCTCAATACCGACAAGGTTTCGCCCATGGCCCAGGTGTCGGACCGCCATGGCGTGGACGAATCGAAACAAGATGGCGAACACTTTGCCTACGCCGCGCGAGAAGATGTCCGCAACGGCCTCCGCGAGTCGTTGTCGCATGACGAGGCTCTGAAGAATGCCCCGGAGGCGGACGGTACGTTCTTTGTGGTGCCGAAAGTGATCGAGAGGTAGGGCTCATGGCGGCGGGCGCGGAGATCACAAACTTCACCATCGATTCGGTCCGAAGGGCAATCGCCGAGCGGCAGACGACTGCGAGCGCTCTGGCTCAGGATTTCTACACGCGCATCCGGCAGGAAGATCCGGAGATCGGCGCCTTTCTCACGCTCTCGGAAGAGCGCGCGTTTGCGCAGGCGGCGCGCATCGACCAGATGGCTGCCGCGGGCGCGCCCTTGCCGCCCCTGGCGGGAGTTCCCGTAGCGATCAAGGACGTGATGGTGACGCGCGGCGTGCGCACGACCGCGGGTTCGAAGATCCTGGAAAATTTTGTGCCGCCGTATGACTGCACGGCCGTTGTGCGTCTGGAGGCGGCGGGCGCGGTGGTTCTTGGCAAGCTGAACTGCGACGAGTTTGCCATGGGATCGTCGACCGAAAACTCGGCGTACCATCCGGTGCACAATCCGCGGGACAAGAGCCGCGTGCCGGGCGGATCGTCTGGCGGATCGGCGGCTGCGGTTGCTGCGGGAATGGCGGTGGCAACTTTAGGATCCGATACGGGTGGATCGATTCGGCAGCCGGCGTCGTTTTGCGGCGTGGTGGGACTGAAGCCGACTTACGGCCGCGTTTCGCGCTACGGATTGATTGCCTTCGCTTCGTCTCTCGACCACATTGGGCCGTTTGCAAAGACGGTGAAAGAAGCGGCGCTGGTGCTGCGCACGATAGCAGGGCGCGATCCGATGGACTCGACTTCCGCGGATGTGCCGGTACCGGACTACGTCGCCGAACTGGAGAAGCCGGTCCAAGGCTTGAAGGTTGGCGTGGCCAGGGAGTATTTCGGCGATGGACTCGATCCGGAGGTCAGGGCGGCGGTCGAGGCGGCCATCCAAAAGCTGGCCGAGCTTGGATGCGAGGTAGTACCGGTTTCTCTGCCGCACACCGAGTATGCGATTCCCGCGTACTACATCGTTGCAACGGCGGAGGCGTCGTCGAACCTGGCTCGCTACGACGGCGTGCGTTATGGATTTCGCGCGCCGAAATCCCGCACGCTATCCGAAATGTACCGGCGAACCCGCGACGGCGGCTTCGGGATCGAGGTCAAGCGGCGCATCATGCTCGGGACCTACGCGCTGAGCGCCGGTTACTACGATGCGTACTATTTGAAGGCACAGAAGGTGCGCACGCTGCTCACGCGCGACTTCGACGAAGCTTTCAAGAAGGTGGATGTGATTGCTGCGCCCACCTGTCCCACACCCGCTTTCCGGCTAGGGGAGAAAGTCAACGACCCACTCGCCATGTATCTGGCGGATATTTATACGGTGACGGCGAACCTGGCAGGCGTGCCGGGGATTTCCCTTCCCTGCGGCGAGAATCACGAGAAGCTGCCGATTGGGTTGCAGCTGTTTGGCCGGCACTTTGACGAAGCGACCTTGCTGCGGGTGGCGCACTCGTACGAGAGGACTGCGTAGGGACAGCCGCCCTCGGTTGTCCAGAGCGAGCTGGGCTTGCTTTCTTTGTCTTTTACTGGATTCTTTCGGAAGAGGAAAGCCGGGTAACCACGGAGGGCACGGAGGAACACGGGGGAAGGTCTTCAGATCAAAGCGGTTCGTAGTAACGGTCACCGGCGCAGGCGCGGCACAAAGGCTGCCCCTCACGCTGAACTTCACGGCGGAAATTGATTCCTTCCCTGCACTTGGCACACACGACGCGCTCGCCTTTGTATCCGGGAAATTCCTCTGCGGGTAGTTCGACCTTCACCCATTGCATCGTGAACAGATCGTCCTCCGGCATTTCGCGGTAGGCCAGCATCTGCTGCTGGTTCTTGCTTTCGATTTCGGGATGCATGCTGCGGGCGAGCGCTTTCGAGGATTCTTTGGCCGCGATGCGAATCGCCTTGCCAGTGCTCACGTCCACGAAAGTCGCAGCCATCTTGCCCCAGTCGCGAAATTTCAGCGCGCGCTTGCCGAGACGGCATCCGGTGACGATGGCGATGGCGTCGGTCGCGCAGCGGTCGATCTCGACGAAGGTGACCAGGCGCTTGCGGTCTTTGCCACGAGGGTCTTCGACGCCGAGCTTCTCGAGCCCGAGCATCGCCATGCGAACGCCCAGCACTTGTCCGGCACAGAGGTGGCCGTGGGCCTGTTCTGCTTCGCGGAGATAGTTGTCGAGGGAGAGCATTTGTACTTTGTAATCTGAAACTTGGAGTCGCGAACTTAAATTACCAATTACAAATCACCAATTACAAATTTCCCTTACTTCCTTCTCCACCTTACGCCCTCTTTTGTGTTCTCTACGATGATGCCGGCAGAAACCAGTTCGGCACGCAGGGCGTCGGAGGTCTTGAAGTCTCGGGCTTTGCGGGCGGCTTCCATCTTCGACATTTTCTGATTCACGTCGCCGTCGGAAAGCTGCGACGAGCCGGCGATTTCCAGCAGTTCGGGGCTGATGTCTTTTTCCCGGCCTTCGGCGCGAGCCCAGTCGAGGATTGCTTTCATCTTCGGTTGGTCATCATCTTTCAGCACGCCGAAGATTTCGTCCAATTTGTCCAAAACTGCCAGCAGAGGTTGGGCATCATCCTTGCGCACTTCTCCTCTGTCGAGCGCGGCGTTGGCGCTGCGCACCATGTCGAAGATGGCGGCTTGGGCTTGCGCGGTGTTCAGGTCATCGTCCAGGGCGCCCTTCATGCGCTCGATGGTCTCGCCGGCCAGTTGCGTCATTGCCGGATTGGCGCCTGCCGGAAATTGCGCGCTGGTCAAACGGAAACGGAAGTTACGGAGCTTTTCCACCGAACTCGCCGCTGACTTGAGCCCATCGAAAGTGAAATTCAACTGGTTGCGATAGGGGACCGACGCGAGCAGCCAGCGAATCGAAGACGGCTTGTGCCCCTTGAGCACCAGGTCGCGGATGGTGAAAAAGTTGCCCAGGCTCTTCGACATCTTCTCGCCTTCGACCAGCAGAAAGCGAACGTGGAACCAGAAACGCGCGAACTGCTTTCCGGTGAGCGCCTCGGATTGCGCAATTTCGTTTTCGTGGTGGGGGAAGATGAGGTCCTCGCCGCCAGCGTGCAGGTCGAAACTCGGACCGAGTTTTTCCATCGACATGACCGAGCACTCAATGTGCCAACCGGGGCGTCCGGGGCCGATCGACGTGTCCCATGAGGCCTCGCCCGGCTTGGGAGCCTTCCAGAGGGCGAAGTCGCGGGCGCTGTCCTTTTCGTACTCGTCCACGTCCACGCGGGCGCCGTCTTCCATGCCCGCGAAATCTTTCTTCGACAATTTGCCGTAGGCGGGAAACTTCGCGATACGGAAGTAGTACGAGCCGTCGTCGGTGCGATAGGCAATGCCTTTTTCCTGGAGCCTGGCGATAAAGTCCGCCATTTCAGGGATGTGTTCGGTGGCACGCACGAAGGTGGGCGGTTCGATATTCAGGGTCGCCGAATCTTCCAGAAACGCCTTCTCGTACTTCGCGGTGTACCGCTGGACGGTCACCCCATCGCGCGCGGAGTTGCGGATGATCTTGTCGTCCACGTCAGTGATGTTCATGACGTAGCGGACGTCGTATCCACTTTGGCGCAGGAAGCGACAGAGAAGGTCAACCGCAACAAACGTGCGGAAGTTTCCGATGTGGCCGTAATCGTAGACGGTAGGCCCGCAGGCGTACATGCGGACGCGGCCATGGTCGAGTGGCTGAAACTCCTCAACTTTGGCGGAGAGTGTGTTGTAAAGGCGAAGGGCCATGGTTGGGATCGGTGTCGGGATACGAATCTTTCATTTTAGGTGCGCGAAAGAAAGGGGGTCAAATACGGATTGGGAGAAGGGAACGGACCTTAGAGCGCCGTAACTAGAGAGTAAACATGTGAGTGAGTGAGTGAGTGAGTGAGTGAGTGAACGTTAAATTTGCTGGGTTGCTGGGCGCTGGGCGCTGACTTGGAGCCGAGTTGAGCAAACGCTGCACTCTGGGCGCTGGCGCGCGCGTGAAGTTGAGTTGAGCGAAGGTGCGCATGGGATTGAGGGCAGTCAGGGCGGGGGCTTTTGGTGGAGCTGTCTGACCAGCGTACAGAGAGCCAATATCTTTTAGAAATAGGCGACAGTCAAAATACTCTCCATTAACTTCCAACAAACACCCGAAACTGTCGGGCGGAGTTGGTCCTTGCCGCCGGGTGCCCCACTCATTCGCGTACTTCGCGAATGAGTGGGTGTCGCCACCATCGGAATGTATCGGATCACAATCAAACTCGATTCGGGCGGGTACTCGGACCAGTTCTCCAAGGGATATTATCCTACCGAAGATCCATGACACGAGCGGTACGCAGCACCCACTCATTCGCAAAGTACGCGAATGAATGGGGCACCCCGAGATTACATGGGCCACCCGCCCAGATGAAAAGACGTCTTGTTGACGGACTTTTTCAACACCCACAGGGCATGATCACCAACTACGCGCCTTGCGGACCCCTGGGCTTGGGTTAGTGAGCCGCTTGTCCAAAGAACACCGTAACGCCGTAGCGCCGCTGATATGGCTCGACTTGAGGGACAATCACCGGCATCAGCGATGAGTGTTGGTGGGCCAGGTGACTCATGTGTGTTTGGTAAACATAGCGTCCGATGAACCAGCCCATAAGTCCGCCAGTCACCACATCAGAAGCGAAGTGTTTTTGCGCGGCTATTCTCGAAGCGCTGACTATTCCCGCAAGACCGTACGCGGCGACCGCGACAATCGGTTTGTTCTTGTACTCGTGGGAGACAAGAGAGGCAATGGACCAAACCTGTATTGCGTGTCCGGATGGAAACGAAGTGCCGCCACCCCAAAAGTCACCTGGATTCTTCTCGTCGGGCCGATTGCGGCGTGTCACTTCCTTCAAAATTCCAGCGACTATCAATCCGTCTAGCAGTGTCTCAGTCCCGAGCACACCGATCTCCCTCGCCTTCGCATCATCTCTCCACACCCCATACGCGTAGGAGCCAGCGACGAAAGGAATAAGCGTATACGAAGAGCCGATGTTAGAAACTCGCCCACCCCAACGGACTTGTCCATTGCTGTTCTCGAACGAGTTCGCAATGTGGTGATCAGCGGCAATCAGTCCGGCCATCGTTGCGGCGGACAGTATCCACCATTTCGCATTCTGCTGATCCATACGAAATGGGCTGGTGAAGATCTCCTTCTGATCGAGGAGAATGTTGAGCAACAGCTTGCGTCCGAGGGGTTTCAGCCGCTCCGTGTCGCCCGGATAGAAAATTCGGTCACGTCGATCAAGTGCTGTCAGGCTGTGTGCGTTGGGTGGCGAACCCTCGTTCGCGTCATGCTCGGTCGTTGATGGAGCGGATACCAGCGGATCTTTCGTGGTGATTTGCTGGGAGTTGTCAGGATTTTCGGTCGCGCCTGCGGCACACCCAAGCAAAAACACCACAGTCACAAGACATCTGAGTCCTTGCTTTGCTCTCACCATTCCTCGAATCGACCACCTTTGTACAGTCATTTTAGGCGATCCTTTGATGCTGAAGGTGACAGGTACGATTGTCGGGCAAAAGCGAAATAGTCGGTCTTGCCCTGTGGGTCTCAAGCCGCCAACGAGCTGATCCAAGATTGTTTGGTTCCTAACAGAATCCCGATAGTTGTTGTAAACAGGCGATTGCCGGGTGCCCCACTCACTCGCGCAGTTTGCGAATGAGTGGGTGTCGTCACCATCGGAATGTATCGGATCACAATCAAACTCGAATCGGGCGGGTACTCGGACCAGTTCTCCAAGGGATATTATCCTACCGAAGATCCATGACACGAGCGGTACGCAGCGCCCACCCCGAGATTGTATGGACCACCCGCCCCAGATTGAAATTGTACTTGCGATCCATGATGTTGGCAGTTGACGCGGTACCCGTGCAGAGGGTTCCTTGCCACGCAAGCGCCGTACCCGTAGTGGTGTACATCCAGCAGGGCTGCAGGCGGGAATTGGTCTGGGGCAACCGCGGAAAGGCCCCACGTCTCGAAAACCGCGAGACGTGGGGCAGCCTATCACTTACCCGGCCGGAGGAGCGCGCCATCCGCCGAAAGAGAAATCACCGGCGTTTTCTCCCTTCTCTGCGGGGCGTGCTTTATTTCGCCACGTTGAGGTTGTAGGTAATGTTCTCCGTGAAACCGTTAGCAAAAGACCCCTGAAAGTGCAGAGTGTGATTGCCGACCGACAGCGGCGGCAGCATGACGTAAACCCCATCATCCACCACGGGGGAGTACTTGCCAGCCACGAACGGTCCCTCCCCGATGGCACTCAGGACGTTGTCTTGAGGCCAAGTGACTTCGAATTCAGCAGACCGCACCCGGAAATCCCTCTGCAGGTTGCGGATGCTTTTCCCGTCGACGTCAGCCTTCAGATTGTGGATTCCAGTGAGAAAAGACTCTACGCACTGGCGCATTTCAGCGATCGTGCCCCCCAGGAGGGGCGGCAGGCTATCGCCACAACCGAACGCAGGCTCTTCCGGAGCCGAATCCTCTACGTTAAGGATCGGGAAGAACAATGCTTTACCGGCGGGTACCGAGCAGGAGCGTGTCGCCGAACCGGTGCAAATGCCGCCCGTTTGGCAAAACTTTCCTCCCAGGAACCAGACGGGACCCGACTGTCCAATACTGCAGTCCCCATTGTCGAAAAGGGGATGGCTTGCCACGGGAATGGAAAATGTCCATTGCCACCAGGCGGCGGACCATTCGCTGTACGTCCTGCCATAGGCTACGGAGTCTGGCGCAATCACCTTGGCCTCTCGGCCATCGTTGGCCATGACACTCGGTACGGTCAGCCCTGCCAGGCCCAGGCCTAAAACAACGGCAACAATTACGATGAAATATGCGTGTTTCATTGCATTTCTCCTCTTTATTTATCTGGTTTGGGCCGCGAGTCCGATTACCGCGCTCGCGGCGTGTTGGTAAAACGGGGAAGTAGTCCGGCTACTCTGCGACTTTGGTTGTCCCGCAATGGAAAAAGCCACCGATATCGAGAGCGAGTTCGCGCTAACGTCTGTGTTTTCCGCCCCAATTACAGAGGCTGAACAAAAGCAAAAGCGTTGGCCTTTCTCCGAAGCCAGCGCAGGGCCCGCCAGTCCGAGCTGGACGGCCATGCATCCGTTCTGCTCAGGTTGAACCTGGCGGATCCCGCGCTGACTGACGATTCGCTTCACGCCGCCACAACTTTCGCTAAACCTTTGCCAATGACAACTCTCTCTTGGCATCCGCAGATCGGGCAAACCTCGAGGTCGGCCGCGAAATACCCCTTGCAGTGAGCGCACGGGAGTCCTAAGAGCATCGCTTTCGGGAGCGGTTGCAGACCGGGCGGTACGGAGTCGGAACATGCAGTTCGAGGTCCCATCGCTCGCACCTTCAGGATGCTCTTGGGCAAGCACCGCCATGGTGCCGTACCGGTGGAGGAAGGAACAATGCACGGTGGGTGAATTCGTGGTGAACTGTCGGTGTACCGGCGTCAGGAATGTCCTGTTTTAGTCCACATGAGGTCTGGTCCCATTTGACAGGCCCTTGAAGGGGATTGACGCTTGCATGGGCAGGGAGTAACGTTCCATTTATTAAGAAGAATCGGTGGGTTACTGACCATGCAGGTACCCGCCACAGAGCGGAACCGCGCCCGTTTCGGCCCCTTTACCGTTGACCTGATCTCGAGGGAACTGCACAACAACGGGCACAAGATACATGTCCAGGAAAAACCCTTTCAGATCCTCGCCATCCTGCTGGAACAGCCGGGGGAGTTAGTCACACGAGAAGAATTTCGCCGCAGACTCTGGCCGGCCGATACCTTTGTTGACTTCGAGCACAGCATCAACACGGCAATCAAGAAACTGCGCGAGGCGCTGGAGGACAATGCCGATGAGCCGCGTTACATCGAGACTCTGCCGCGGCGCGGCTACCGGTTCATCGGCTGCCCGGCAGCGGCGCCCGGGGCAGAGGCAGGGCCTGCACCGCGCACCCGGGAACTGATCGCAGTACCCCGGGAAACCTGGCAGACGCGATTGCGTCGTCGGCAGTACGTGCTCCTGCCCGGGGCAGCTGTACTGGTTGTTGCGTTGCTGGTTGGGCTGAATGTAGGTGGTGTGCGCGACCGGTTGTGGCAGCAGCGGAATCCGGGGCAAGGCCCGGCGATTCCCATCGAATCCCTCGCGGTGCTGCCCTTCGACAACCTATCCGGGGATCCCTCCAAGGACTACTTCGCCGACGGGTTCACCGACGAACTGATAACTGACCTCGCTGAGCAGGCTCCGATCCGAGTCGTTTCACGTTCTTCTGTGATGCGGTACAAAGGATCCCGAAAACCTCTCCCGGAAATCGCGCGGGAGTTGAACGTGGATGCGATCGTGGAAGGTTCGATATCGCTCTCCGACCAGCAAGTGCGGATTACCGCGCAGCTCATTCACGCGCCGAGCGATCGGCATTTGTGGGCCCACAGCTATGAACGGGATCGAAAGGATCTTTTTTCCATCCAAAGCGAAGTGGCAACCACGATTGCCAGCCTGATCCGGGCAACCACAGACGACATGAGTTCCGCCAATGTGCGTTCTCCTTCCCCCCACCAGCGGTTTACCGCCGCGACCTACGAAATCTCGTTGGAATGCCGGAAGCTGAGAATGACAGCTACCGAGGAGGGCGTAAATCACGCAATCCAGTGTTATCAGCACATCTTGACCCTGGATCCTAATTGCGCTGCTGCCTACGCTGATCTGGCCTTTTCTTACCTCGCCTTGGGGTTAGATAGCGTACCAAAATCTCGTGCTGCCGCGATCAGAGCCTTGGATTTGGATCCGGCGCTTCCGGAGGCCCACCTGGCCCTTGGGGATTTCAAAGCGGCGTATGAGAAAGACCTGACAGGAGCGGAGAGGGAGTTTAGCCAGGCCCTGGCACTCAACCCCAGCTACGCGCGGGCGCATCTCGACCATGCTCAGGTACTAGTAGCGACTCGGCGGATGGCGGATGCCGTTGCTGAAATCAAAACCGGGCGAGAACTTGATCCGTTTTCAGCTCGTGACGCGGTATTTTCCGGCATGATTCTGTTCATGGCAGGACAGTACGACAGAGCAATCGAGGAAGAAAAAGCAGCCCTGCAACTTGATCTGCACCTGGACCGGACACACTATTGGTTGGGGTACGCCTACGAACAAAAGGGGATGTACAACGACGCGATGGCGGAATATGAAAGAGGGCTAGCGGACGATGATCACGGCATCTTCCTGGCGGCTCTCGGGCGCTCTTTTTCACTGGCAGGAGATGCCAGGAAGGCGGAAGAGGTAAAGGGCAAAATTGAGCATTTTTCAGGAAAGGACTTCGTGTGGCCCTACGATGCCGCCCTTTTTTACGCGGCATTGGGTGACCACGATCGTGCTTTCGAGTGGCTGGAAAGGGACCAGAAACAGCGGGATGGCTGGCTGCTGTTTCTAAATGTCGATCCCCGCCTCTCGGGCCTGCGCTCCGATCCGCGTTTCCAGAACCTCGCTCACCGCATTGGCCTTCCCTGAAACTGGCAGGCTACCGGCGCGCCGTCCGTGTGCAACATTCCGAGGCGGAGTGGGTTGGTTTTTGTGCGGCGGGCGATCGTTCGAATGCCGCGAGACGCGGGCCAGCCGGTTCGTGCATTTTATGCCGCCACCGACAGTGCCCGGTACTCCTCGTCGGATTGTGCGGGCAGCAACACCCAGAGGGTATAGATTCCCAGCGCCGTGCCGAGCGGAACATTGAACAGTGAAATGAAACCGATCACCAGGGCGACCATACGCGCCCAGGGCTCCCGTTGCGCCAATCCCCATCCCGCAAGGAATCCCGCGGCGCCTTTCACCATGATCACGCCAGCGATGAACGTAAGAAACGGACGCAGCCAGTTCGTGATTTCCGGGCCCGGTCCGTTGGGAAGATGGATCACGCGACCGAACAGAGTCTGCGCCACCACCACCAGCACCACGCCACCGACCACAATCAATGCCGAGTAGGCCATCCACAGCATGCCCAGCAGCCGGACGTGTTCCTGCACCCGGTTCCGCCGATACTCCGCGGGGCCCAGCACGGGCTTGCCACACTTTACGCACCGCAGTTGTCCCTGCTGCAACGGCCCGCCACATTGATCGCAATACATGGTTCCCTCTTTTCCCCGGCGCACAATTGTGCTCTCTCAGTGATACGCAAGCAAGCATGGGAGAGTTCCGGTTTTGCTGAGAACTCAGAAATCGGGAACTGAGAACTCAAAAATGAAAAGGCCGCCCGGCAACAGGGCAGCCTTTTCTTTCAAGGGAGAATAGTTCCAACGGAAAGCAAATCCATCGAAACTTTCTGCCGAAATCTTATGAGCCTTAAAAGGGGGGTGTCAAGCAAATTTTAGGAATTAAATGGCTTTAGTTTCAATGCTTTACAAAACACCCGGGACCCCCTCCGCGGTGACTCAAAGTGAGACAAAACTACCCTTCCCGCCCCTTAAAAACCTTTGATTGAGTCACTTACCGCCTCCCGGAGGCCTGCTCCGCGGTCTCCTCCAGGTGCAGGGAGATGATCTCCGCGACCTCCGGCCGGTCAAAAACGGTGTCGGGAAAAAACCGCTTCATGAGGACGCGGAACCCGCCAAACGCCAGACCACCCAGCAGCGCGAAGCCCATCAGGATGCCGCAGAGCACGATCACATTGAAGAGCAGGTTCGCCAGATTATCTTTCTTGGTGGTGTAGGTGTTCTCGTTCCACGTGACCTCGGCGTCGTAGCTGATGGATCCCAGCAGCGCCTTCGCTTCTCCGAGGGAGAGTGGCCCCGCGGCAATTACTACGATCGGCCCGGTGCGCTTGTCGAAGAACGGCGCAACATCCACGATCGGGGTCCCGCCCGGCTGTGGTGTTGCGGGCTGACGCGTGGCCTCGATCTGTTTCAGCTTCTCGGCCGCGATCTGCGGCGTCGGATAGGAAATCAGCATCAGCGTCGCATCGCCCGCGCCGGCCGTGTATCGGGCAATCACAACTTCCGCTCCTGACTTGAAATCCACCAGCGGAGTGGGCAAGGGCGATCCGATGCGGTCCAGCGTCACCGGGCCCATGATGTACTTGGCCGTATTCTTCTGATACGAAGTCCTGGGCAGATACGTGGGCAGCGGCGGCAGATTGCGCGCATTGCCCTCCGGCTCCGGCAGCGCCGCGGCCAACTCTCTCAGTTGCGCGGCCGACATTGCGCTGAGCTTGTCGAACACCGCCTCCACCATCACATTCCCCTGATGGAACAGGATGCGGTTATTCAGCGAAGAACCCTGCGCCCCGATTTTCTCGTTCAGCATCTCGGGCGATTTGTAAAAAGTAAAAGCTCCGTAAGCCCCGCTGGCGTCCGCGAACACCGCCGCTTTCAGTGTGAGCTTGCGGCCGTCGTCGCGCGTGTAGGTGGCTTTCTCGACACGCTGGAAGCCGTACTCCTGCAGGACCGAAGCATTCGCCGGGTCCGCCGCCGCTGGATCGGGACTGCCGGTAACCGTGTCCATGGCCTGCCACCCCGCAAACTCCCGGGGCAGCACGGATTTCGCCTGACCAGCGCCCAGCGCTGCCGGCCCAGCGGCGAGAGCCGCGGCACACAGAAAAAGACACGACAGAATTGCGATCCATCGAGAAAGCTTCATGCGGAAAGAGACAGAACTCCTGCATGCTTAGACTACTGGGAGCCCCAGAAAGTTTCCAGCTGGGGTGACAGGCCCTGGTCTCAGGTGGCTGCCAATCCTTTGTCTCGCGGACGGCGGCAGCCTGGCCGCTAGTCCGAGGAATACAGCGGGGCCATCGCTTTCGCCAGGTTGACAAAGCGGTTGAGAGAGTAGGGGTCCTTCGACTCCGCGTAAATTCCGCTTCGCAAAATTTACGCTCCGCTCAGGATGACAGCAAAAAGGCGGACGGCGAGTTGCGTCCTGAAACCCGTCCCCTGACACGCAACTTACTGCGATGTCTCGGTGAATGTCGCGACCGGATGCCCGAGTCCGTACGGGCCTTCGGCGGTGATGTGGACGGTGGCGGCGCCGTTGGGCAAGGTCAGCGTGACGGGAGCGTTGCCGTTTGCGTCGGTCGTGGCCAGGCGACTGGATAGCGTTCCGGCATCGGTTGTAAAGAAGACCGTGGCGCCGGGAGCGGTGCCGCCGGATTGTCCTGGCTGGAGGGTTACGGAGAGATTCAGCTTGGTGCCGCGCGTGCCGGACTGGCCGTCTCCCTGCTTGGCGAAGGTGGCGGCGGGATTGCCGACGAGGATCCATCCGGATTGCTGCTGGGCTGTGCCCGCGCTGTCGGTTGAGGGGACAGTGAAGTGATAGAAGCCGGACTTGGAGCCGGCGGTTACGGTGATCGCGCCGCTTTGATTCGTCGTGACGGTGCCCTGCGTGACGGCCAGCGTGATGCCGGCGTCAAACTGCGGAGTGCCCAGGGTGACGGTGCCGGAACCGGCTACGATTTTCGGGGAGAGCGTAGCTGTGCCGCCGGCGGGAACTTGCGTGGTATCGGGATTGAGGTCCCATTCCGCGGCAGGAATCTGCGGCGTGGTGCCGCTGATGACCAGAAGAGTCGCCGAGTAAGCGGGAAGCGTCTGAGTCGAAGACCAGGCCTGGATCGATGACGCGACAATCGTCTTGGGATTCTTCTTGGCGAGGGTGTAGCTGGTGACCTGCTGAGGGGTGAATCCGTTGATGGCGATCTGCGCGTTGACAGCTGCGCCGGGCTTCTTGTTGATCACTATCAGGGTAAGTGTCTTGCCGGTGGAATCCACCGCGGCGTAACTGCTAAACAAGTTGGCATTGGCGTCGTGCGTCGCGGAGACCGAGGTTGGGGCGAAGGCGTGATGCTGTCCGTCGTAATTGCGGTAGAGCTTGATGGCCTGGTAGTTCGGGTTGGCGGGGTCGGGCGCAACCCAGCGCGAGGCCAGATAGAGGCGTTCGCGGCCCAGGATGCCGTAGGCGTCAGCGTCGCCGAGGGCGGTGGAGAAGTCGGACTCGCCGGCGATGGCGGCGCTCCACTCGGTGAAGGCTAGCGGCGTGCCGGGGTAAGTGGAATTGGCAATTGCACGCATACGCAGAATGCGGAACGGGATCGTCTTTTTGGGCTGGATCTGCGTGGCCCAGGGTTGATTGATGCCGCCGGATTCGCTGACGTACTTGGGATCCCAGTAATCGCGGTAGATGCGGGTGGCCAGGGCACGCTTCTTGGCCGGAGTCCATCCGGAGGTGTCGGGCGTGTCGGGATAAGCATGGATGTCAAAGACGTCAACCGAGCGCGTGCCGGCGATTTTATCCTGCCAGTAAACTTCGTTGAGCCACCACGGGAGAAGATCGTTGCCGGCGTGAGCGGCCTTGTCGTTATTGTTGGCGCCATTCCAGTAGAACCACCAGCAGCAACTGACCGGACCGAGGCGGATGGCGGCGGGATCCCAGGACTTCAGCGCGCGGGCTTCGGCGATGAACTTGTCGCGCATCTCGTTGTAGGCGGCGGGCTGCGGATGGACGTCGCGATGGGTGCCGCTCCAGATGTCGATTTCGTTATCCATGTCGTAGAAGTGGGGAGCACTGCCGAAAGCGGTGGCGAGCGCGGCGGCCCACTGGCTGCGGTAGAGAGTGTTGGCCGGGTCTCCGTTCTGGGGAGAATCGCGCAGCGGGAAGTTGGCGTCGTTAGGGTCGTTGCCGGTGATGGGCGTGCTGCAATCGGGCTTCAGGCCGTTGCCATCATCGGAGTTGTAGGGGTTGATGCCGCATTGCGCACCGTATTTGGCGATCCCGAAACTGTAGGCGCTGCCGTCGGTGACGTTCTTGGCGACCCAGTCGAGCATCACCATGGTCATGAGCGGATTGCTGGCGGCGGATTTGACGTCCTGGATGAACTTAGCGGAGTCGGCGTCGCCGATCTCGGTGTATCCGAAGTCGGCGTAATACCAGTCGTTGGCGGCGTTGTAGGTGCCGGCTTTCCAGTTATAGCGGGAAGTGGCGTTGCCTCCCCAGCGAACGACGGTGATGCCGCTGTCAGTGATGGTGGGAGCATCTTTAGGATAAGCGCCGCCGTACACGTAGGGACTGATGGCGTGGCGGGTGCTCAGAACGTCGACGGCGACGTGGACAGTCGTGGCGGCGGGCTGGGCCGCAGGGGCCACCGCGGCCGAACTGGCGCTGGACGCGGCTTCTACGGCGGACTGGTCTTCGCGAGGGGACAGGGGTTGCGGTCCGTTGCCGGAGAGGCTGGCGGTGAAGATGAGCGCGCAGATCGTGGCGGCGAGTCCGTGGAGAAAGGGGTGACGCATGGGGAGGGCCTCCGTGGGAACTATCTTACTGGTTGAGGGAAGGATTGGAGGGACGCGGAGGTACACGGGAGGCGAAGCGGATGTTCGCGCGCAGAGGTGGCCGGAAGGACGATGTGGGTCGCAGGAAAATTCGCGCGCGGGCCCTCGCTTCGCGCAGGATGACGAGGCCCTTTTTTGACTTCCGCGTTTTGAGCGCTGATGATGAGATAGAAGTTCTCGTCGTAGTGAGCTTGATGGGTGCAGCTTCCAAGATTTCTACCGAGGTCCACTGTGAAATTTGCTCGACTCTCAATCGTTGCTTTTTCTGTGCTCGCGGCGTTTGCTGGATTTGCCGTGGCTCAGGGCGCACCGTTGGATGGCACGAAGTATTCAGCCACTCTGACCAACAATCCGGTTTATCAGAAGAATTGCGCCAAGTGCCACGGCAAGACTGCCGAGGGACGGCATCCGTTTGGCGGGCCGGCGCTGGTTTCCGAGAAAGTTGGCAACGCGTCGGCCGACGACCTGCTCGGGATCATCACCAACGGCAAAGGGCACATGCCGAAGTACGGTGGGAAGCTGGCCGCAGATCAGATCGAAACTCTCGTGGAACAGATCAAGGCGGCAGTGCCGAAAAAGTAGACGGCGGGTTTGTGGATGGTGGAAGGCTGCGAAGTTACTTCTTCATCAGGCTGCTATGGCTGGCGACGCAGAGCCACTTGCCATCCTGAAAGACCCAGGTGTCGGTGAAGCGTCCGAAGTGCTCGTAGGGTTTGCCGCCGTAGAGACCCTTGGTGTGGTAGTTGCCGGTCACGATAGCGGTACTCGGGTACATGGCGACTTCGATGTTCTGGATGTTCATCAGGCTGGGCTTGAACTTGGGATCGGCGAAATCGGCGAGAAACCTGCCGCGGTTGCTGACTTCTCCGTCGTACTCGGTGTTGATGAACTTGTCGCCGATCATGCCGGCGATAGCGGTGGCGTCGCGGCTGACCTGGGCTTCATTCCACATGCGCTCCAGCGCAATCAGGCTGGTGGTTCCTTTATAGGAAGCCGACTGAGGGTTTTGCGCGAACGCGCATGCTGTAACCAACAGGCAGCAGAAAATTGACTTGATCATGGCGCCTTGCATTGGGCGCGGAACGCCCACCTTTCAGGGAAAGCCTTCGCCACGATAGCAAAGAGCCGTTCTTCGGTGCCATGGGAAACACAATCAAAACATTACCAACGTCACCAACCGGCAATTAGCATTATTGCCCCGCGGACTTGTCGATCTTACTGGCAACCTTCACGCCGCTCAGGCCGCTTACGTATTTGGAGACGCCGCGGTAGAGAGATTCGGCGATGCGTTGCCGATGGTCGGCGGTTTGCAGTTTGCGTTCGTCAGCCGGGTTCGAAACGAAGGAGATCTCAGCCAGGATGGAGGGCATGTTGGCGCCGATCAGCACGACGAAAGGAGCTTTCTTCACGCCGCGGTTGCGGACGCCGGAACCGCGCAGGGAGAGCCCGCTGTAGAGAGAGTCCTGCACGTTGCTGGCGAACTCGTGCGACTCTTCGATCTTTTCCTTCAGCGCGATTTTCTTCACCAGGTCCTGCAGTTCATGGATGGACTTTTCTGAAACCGCGTTTTCGCGGGCGGCGACTTCCAGCGCTTCCGGAGACGACGTGAAATTCAGGTAGTAGGTTTCGACGCCGCGGGCGTCGGAGTCGCGGCTGGAGTTGGCGTGGATCGAGATGAAGAGATCGGCACGCTCGCGGTTCGCAATGGCCGTGCGGGTTTCGAGGGGAATGAAAGTGTCGTCCTGGCGCGTGTAGATGACTTCGGCGCCCAGCCGGGTCTCAAGCGCGTGTCCGAGCCGCTTGGCGACGTCAAGCACCAGATCCTTTTCCAGCAGGCCGTTGGGACCGATGGTGCCGGTATCGTGGCCACCGTGTCCGGCGTCAATCACGATCTTGCCGATTTTGAGGCCGAGAGCGCGGATCAGCGAGCGGTCGCCGGCGGCGTTGGGTCGAGCTTCGCGAATCTCGAGATCCGCAGTATCGGGCGCGGCGGCCGGGCGCGATTTTTTCTTGCGCGCGGATTTCTGCGACTTCGTTTCCATTCCCGGCGAGATGGCGGAGCGCTGCGCGGGCGTCACCTCGGGCCGGAGCTTGTCGGGCTCCAGGGTTGCAACCGCGGTGGGAGCGGGAGCATGTTCGTCGGCTTCAACGATGGTTTTCGGGATCTTGCGGTTCGATCCGCCGACAGCAACGGTGGTCTTTACAACGCTACCCGCAGCTGGCTTCGACGGTTCGGCGGCTGCAGCCGACGCGTCTGTGTCGTCGCGGCCTGATTCCTGGTCCGCGGTTTTCGGCTTGGCAAACTGAACCGGATTGTGCGCCGGCTTTTTTGGCGGCGTCAGTTCGGCCGGTTTTAGATCTTCACTAGCGTCCGATGCCTGCGCGCCAGGGTCATCATCCACCGAGGCTTCGGTATCGGAACCAGCCGGTGCGTCCGGCGGATGGGCTTTCGCCATGAGCGTGGCCCGGCTCTGCTTGCCGTGTATGTCGATGATCAGGCGGTACGGGTTGGGGAGCTGGAAAACGTCGTACCGGGCAAGGTCATCCACTTCGAGGACCACACGGGTGCGGCCTGGCTGGAATTCGGCAACACGAATCTTCTTAAGGAAGCCGTCATCCACGTCGAAGGTCTTGCCCACCAGGGTGGAAGCGAGCTTGGTATCGCGCAGGTCGAAGAAGATGCGGTCGGGATGGGAAATGCGCTGCGATTCGTACTTGACTTCCTGCTCGATATCGATGGCCACCCGCGTGTAATCGGGCGTGGACCAGTGGCGCAGCCCGGTGACGCGGGGCAGCTTGCTGCGGCGGGCGTCGGAGGAATCGACGGTTTCGTCGTCGCCGGTGGTGCGCGGTTTACGGGCCGCCTTGCGCGAGGCCTTTTCCATTTCCTCCGCGTCCGCGTCCAGTTCTTTCATGGCAGAGCGGGCATCATCGGCGAGGCGGTTGCGCGGATACTTATGGAGGAAGGTCTCGAAAGTGGCGCGGGCCTCTTCCGGGTCGTCGAGGTCGTCTTTATAGATTTCGCCGATGGTGAAGAGCGCGTCAAAGCGGTACTTGCTGCCGGGATATTCCTTGCGCAGGAAACGATACTGCTCGATGGCGCCACGCAGGGTCTTGTTGTCGTCGAACTGGCGGCCCATTTCGACCATGAGTTCGGCGGTGGCGACTACGCTGGGGTCCGCCTTGGAAGAAGTTGGACAACCGAAGTAGACAAGGCGATAGGCGTTGACGACCCGCTGGTATTCGCGGCGGGTGCGCTCGGCGGCAGGGCGTCCATTGAGCGCTTCGCGGCTGCGCTCGGCTTTGGAGAACTGCTGGCGGGCCCAGGCATCATTGTGGTGGACGCGAGCCGAGGCAGAGAGCAACGGCAGCAGCACCATGAGCAGGGCTGCGCTGAGGCGCAGGGCGCGAGGGCCTCGAACTAGGGTCGTGGAAACCTGGGTCTTCAACTTCGTTCCATCATCGCACTCCAGCACTACCACATGCGGGAAGCGACGCTATTCCGTGTTGCTGATGAAAAGCACGCCGCGCGCGTCGCGCTGCACTCGAACCGGGTCACGCACCGGATTGCCGATGACGTAGGAGCCGGGCTCCCCGCCACCGTAGTACAAGTTCGTAATCCTGCGGACGTAGTTCCGTGTCTCCGCAAAGCGGGGAACGCCGGAGCTGCGCGCTACGGCCCGCGAGCCTGCGTTGTAGGCAGCCAGGCTGAGGCGGATGTCCCCACCGTAGCTCTCCAGCAGTCTCTTTAGATGCCGAACCCCGGCATCGACGTTCTGGTTCGGGTCGAAAGGATTGGAAACGTTGAGCGAACGGGCAGTCGAGGGCATCAACTGCATCAGCCCCATGGCCCCTTTGCGGGAAACGGCATTGGGGTTGAAGTTGGATTCCACCTTGACCACGGAACGGACCAGGTTGGGATCCACATTATGACGGGCGGCCGACTGCACGATGGCGGCGTCAATCTCCTGCTCGGTGAACACGCGGCCGCGGCTGAGATGGAGGACCGAGCCATCGAGATAAGTATTGACTTCAGAGGCAGCCGAGCGGGCGGCACGGATAGCGGCACCACTGGTCGGAACGGGCTTGAAGCGATGCTCGGTGGAGCTCCAATAGACAAGACCGGAGCGGCCAGCAGCGGGAAGCGCCGGACTGGACGCGCTCGCGGGAGCCTCGTCGTTGGTGTAAACCTTGCGCCCGGACTCGTCGGTGGTGGCGGTAATGTTGACCGGGCGAGAGCCGTTTTCGGCCCACGCCGGGGACGTGGAGAAGGAGGTCGCGACCAGAGCGGCCATCAGGACGATTTGCAGGCGCTTTCGCATACGAGTTTCAGCATCAGCCAAAGGCACACTTCCACCTATCGGCCTACCTGCCAGGAACCTGACGGAGAACAGAACCAGAGTATGGCGATTATAGGGTGCGGAGGGGGGGGCGGCAATCTATCCGAAGGGCGTAGAACCACTGGAGTAATGTGAGGCAAGTTACTGAAAGGACTTGATTTCTCCAAATTGCAGAAGTCAGAAGTCAGAATGCAGAAGTGAGCCATGATTGCAGAGGTCAGAGGTCAGACTGGGTAAACTGGCTCCGGGCCGCCAGCTCCGAGCTACGATCCCAGAAGCAACCGGTTCGCTCGAAGCTCGTAGCCCGCGGCTCGAAGCTGGTTTACTTCTGCATTCTGACTTCTGCCTTCTGCATTTCTTCTACAATCTCCCTGTGAATTCAGAAGCGTTGCGCAAGCTGTTTCAGCAGGTTCGTAAGGGCAAGCTCTCGGCGGATGAGGCGGTCGACCGGCTGCGTCACTTTCCATTTGAGGATCTGGGATTCGCCAAGGTGGACCATCACCGGGCGCTGCGGCAGGGAATGCCGGAGGTGATCTTCGGCCAGGGGAAGACTCCCCGGCAGATGGCGGAGATTTTCAGCCGGCTGGCGCAGCATGGCGGGAACGTGCTGGCGACCCGGGCCAACGAGGAGCAATACGCGGCGGTAGCGGCCAAGGTGAAGGCTGCGGAGTACCGTCCGATGGCGCGGGCGATTGTGCTGAAGCGCGACCGCAAGCGCCATGGCAAAGGCGTGATCGTGGTGGTATCAGCGGGCACAAGCGATATCCCGGTAGCCGAGGAGGCGGTGGTCACGGCGGAGATGATGGGGAACACGGTCCAACACATTTATGACGTGGGAGTGGCGGGGATTCACCGGCTGCTGGCGCATCGCGGGGCGCTGGGCAAGGCCCGGGTCATTATTGTGTGCGCCGGGATGGAAGGGGCGTTGCCGAGCGTGGTCGGCGGACTAGTGGGGGTTCCGGTGATTGCCGTGCCAACCAGCGTCGGATATGGAGCGGCGTTTGGCGGGCTGGCGGCGTTGCTGGGGATGATGAACTCGTGCGCGTCGAACGTGAGCGTGGTGAATATTGACAATGGGTTTGGGGCGGGGTACGTGGCGGCGCTGATTAACCGAAAGTGAGGAACGCCGCTGCGAATTTTCCTGATTGCGGGCTGCCCCAGGTTCCGCTTGACCAGGGAGGCAACTCCGAAGCGAACCCAAATTGCGTATCTGTCAGTTTCCGGAGCAGCCCGTCACCCGGGTGCCACTCCTCGTCTTGGTCGCCCCAATTCCCACACCAAATGCTGAAAGTCGGGGGGCAGTTTGCAACTAATCGAGACGCTCTCTCCCGAGCGCGGATGGACAAACTGAAGATACGCGGCATGAAGAGCAACGCGAGCAATGAGGGGCTCCGACGATTCCGCGGGGTGGTATTTTCTGTCGCCGATCACCGGGTGGCCCATCGCCGCAAATTGCGCTCGGATCTGGTTCTGCAATCCCGTCACCAGCTCAACCCGGACGAGGGAAGCATCCGCAAAAAGGCGTTCGACGGTATATCGAAGCTCGGCGCGGGCGGCTTTGGGGTCTCTCGCGGTGCGCATCTGTTGAAACATTCCTTCCCGTCGAAAATAGTGCACCAGTGTCCCTGTCTGAGCGTCGAGGCGGCCGCGCACTACCGCGAGATAGCGCCTTACGGGAGTATGGGCGAGAAACTGCCGCACCAGCGCATGTCGATCCGAGCCGGTTTTCGCAAACACCAGGGCCCCAGAGGAAAAACGATCGATACGATGCACGACCATGGCGCGTTGTTTCTTGCGCTCGAGTCTCGCGACCAGCAGAGACAAAGCGGACGGAGTGTCAGAACCCTTAATGGGCACGGCCAGGAGTCCGGCCGGCTTGTCGAGAACGACCATGGCATCGTCTTCGTAAAGCACAGAAAGCTCCCGGGAGAAACGAGGCCGGCGCCGGTCTTCTCCGGTTGCCCCCCGTTGGCCCGAAACGTGGTCCGGCTTACCGGTGCGGCCGCCGGCCTTTCGCGGACGTTTCTTCAGCGGACGTTTCTTCATTGGTTAAGTGCCTGCCGATCAGGTCATTATCGAGCCATTCCGCTGACATCGCAAACTCGGGGGTCGCGTCCGGGTGGCCCGTGATCCGGCGGGAGGCTTCCCTGCTGATAGACTTTCCAGTTTGCCACTCTCTGGAGCCGCGGCGAGCCGCGTCTCTGCATTGAAGGTGTTTTATGCCGGAAACTTTGCCGCTTCCCAATCCCACTCCCCTGACCACGCTCACCGAGGATGAAATTCTGTTCCGTGACAACATCCGGCAGTTTGCCGAGGACAAGATTCGTCCGCGGGTGAAGGAGATGGACGAGAAGGCGGTGTTCGATCACGCACTGCTCGAGCAGTTTTTCCAGCTGGGGCTGATGGGGATTGAGATTCCGGAGCAATACGGCGGCGGCGGGGGCAGGTTCTTCGAGGCGATCCTGGCGGTGGAAGAATTTTCACGGGTGGACGCGTCCGCGGGCGTGATTGTGGACGTGCAGAACACGCTGGTGGCAAATGCTCTGCTGAAGTGGGCGAATGACGACCAGAAGAAACGGTATTTGCCGAAACTGGCGTCGGACACGGTAGGCGCCTATGCACTGAGCGAGGCGGGATCGGGATCGGATGCGTTTGGACTGCAGACCAAGGCGGAACTGCGCGGAGATAACTTCATTCTCAACGGGCGGAAGCTCTGGATCACGAATGGCAAAGAGGCGGGCCTGTTCATCCTGTTTGCGACCGTGGATGCGTCGAAGGGCTACAAGGGGATCACGGCGTTCCTGGTCGAACGGAATTTTCCGGGATTTGCCGTGGGCAAGAAAGAAGACAAGCTGGGGATTCGCGCGTCGTCGACATGCGAACTGATTCTGGAGGACTGCCGCGTACCCAAGGAGAACGTCCTGGGCGAAGTCGGCAAGGGATACAAGATCGCGATTGAGACGCTGAATGAAGGGCGCATTGGGATTGGCGCGCAGATGCTGGGCGTGGCGCGCGGGGCCTGGGAATGCGCCGCGAAATACGCGCAGGAACGGAAACAGTTCGGGAAGGCGATTGCGGAGTTTCAGGGAATCCAGTTTCAGATTGCGCAGATGGCCACCGAGATCGAGGCGGTGCGGCTGATGGTCTACAACGCGGCGCGCATGAAAGATGCGGGCATGGACTTTGTGAAGGAAGCCGCGATGACCAAGCTGTTTGCGTCGCAGGTGGCGGAGCGGGTCACTTCGCTGGCGATCGAAATCTACGGCGGGTATGGATTCACGAAGGACTATCCGGTGGAGAAGTACTGGCGCGATTCGAAGATTGGGAAGATCTACGAAGGAACTTCGAACATGCAGCTGGCGACGATCGCGAAATTGGTGATGGGCGGAAAGTGAACCCTAACCACCGGGGGCACAGAGGAGCGCGGGGAAAGCGTCGATTGCGGAAGTTGGAAGTCAGATTGAAGAACTAGAATCTCTCTCGGATCCTAGTTGTTAAGTGATATGCCGGTCACCGGAACCATGGCCACGTTCTCCCTAGACGCGTTGCGCGAGCAGGTCGCGGATTTGAATGTGGCGGGCGGCGTCTCGCGCGAGACCGCATGCCTGCTGTTGCGGAGCGGGGATCAGGTGCTGCCGGAACTGCTTGAATCGGCGCAGCGCCTGCGAACGCGGCTTAAGCCCGGAGTCGTAACCTATTCGCGCAAGGTCTTCCTTCCTCTGACGAATCTTTGCCGGGACTACTGCGGCTACTGCACCTTCCGGCGCGATCCCGGCGAACCCGGCGCGCATACCATGACCCCCGACGAGATCATGGAAGTGGTGCGCGCGGGAGAGCGCATGGGGTGCACGGAAGCGCTCTTCAGCCTGGGCGACAAGCCGGAGTTGCTGTTTCCCGAAATGCGCGAAACGCTGCGGCGGCTCGGCTACAAATCGACGCTGCACTATCTGGAAGCCACGTGCGCCATGGTGCTGAAGGAGTCGAGCCTGCTTCCGCATCCGAATCCGGGATTGATGAGCGCGGAGTGGATCGAGAGGCTGGGGAGGGTCGCTCCCAGCATGGGGCTGATGCTCGAAACGACCAGCGCGCGACTGCTCGAAAAGGGCGCCGCGCATGACAACGCTCCCGACAAAGTGCCGTCGAAGCGGCTGCGCGTCATTGAAGATGCCGGGCGGCGGGGGATTCCGTTCACCACGGGAATCCTGATCGGGATTGGCGAGACAGTGGAGGAGCGCGTCGATTCCCTGCTGGCGATCCGCGGTCTTCACGAAAAGTATGGTCACATCCAGGAAGTGATTGTCCAGAATTTTCGGGCCAAGCCGGGAACGCCGATGGCGCACTGGCCAGAACCGGATCGCGGCGATATGCTGCGGACGCTGGCAGTGGCACGGTTGCTGTTGCCGGAAATGAATATCCAGGCACCGCCGAATCTGTCTGATCCGCACTACGCGGACTTGCTGGATGCAGGCATCAATGACTGGGGCGGAGTTTCTCCGCTGACGCCGGACTTCATCAATCCGGAGAAGCCGTGGCCGCACCTGGACGATTTGCGGCACCGGACCGAGGCCAAGGGATTCGAGTTGCGGCAACGGCTGCCGGTTTATCCTGAGTTCATGGCGGGGGCGGCGGCGCAGAGCGCGGAACTGGCGCGGCGCCTTGATGGGGCGGCAGATTCCCAAGGCTACGTGCGGAGGGCGGCGTGATCACGGTTCTTACCGGCGGGACGGGCGGCGCGAAGTTCGTGGACGGACTGCGCCAGATCGTGGCCGGCGAGGAATTGACTGTCATCGTGAATACCGCCGATGATCTGCTGTGGTGGGGACTGTATGTGTCTCCAGATGTGGATTCGATCACGTACATCCTGGCGGGAAAGTTGAGCCAGGAGCGCGGATGGGGCGTGAAGGGCGATACTTTTTATTGCCTGCAGGCGATGGGGCAACTGGGACAGCCGATCTGGTTCCATGCGGGCGATCGCGATCTGGCCACGCATATTCTGCGCTCGAAGTTGCTGTCGGATGGGAAGACGCTAACCGAGGTCACGGCTGAAATTTCGGGGCGGCTGGGAGTGAAGGCGCGGATCCTGCCGATGAGCAACTCGCGCGTCGAAACACGAATCGGAACTCCGATCGGCGAACTCAGTTTTGAAGAGTATTTTGTGCAGCGCTGGTACCAGGACCCGGTGGAATCGGTGCGCTTCGCCGGCGCTTCCGACGCGGAACCTGCGCCGGGAGTGATGGAAGCGATTCGGAACTCGGAAGTGGTGCTGCTGGCGCCAAGCAACCCGGTGACCAGCATTGCGCCGATATTGGCGGTACCGGGAATTCGCGAGGCCTTGCGCGAGAGTCGAGCGCGGATTGCGGCCGTCAGCCCGATCGTGGGAGATGCCGCAGTGTCGGGGCCGGCCGGGATCTTGATGCAGTCGCAGGGCTGTGAGGTTTCAATTGCAGGCGTCGCGGAGTACTATCGCGATTTTCTCGACCTGCTGGTGGTGGACACGCGAGACGCTGCGGCGGCGGAAGGGTTGCGCCGCAGCGGAATGAGGGTGCACGGCACGCCGTCGATCATGCGCACCAATGACGACCGGGTAGCGTTGGCACAGGCAGTGCTCAAGGCCGCTCTGCAGTCTCCGGCGGCATCGGATCACTCATGATTCTAATTCCGGTAAAGAATCTGGTGAACGCGAAGCAGCGGCTGTCTCCCGTGCTGAGTCCGGAGGAGCGCGGGGAACTGGCACGCGCCATGTGCGAGGACGTGCTGGACACGGTGTCGCGTTGGCAGGGACGGCCGGAAGTGGCGGTGGTGACGAGTGATCCGTTTGCTGCCGAGTTGGCGGCTCGATTCGATTTTCAGGTGATTGCGGATGAATTGAATCCCGGGGAGACCGGCGCCATCGAAATGGCAACGGCGGTTTGCATGGAGCGGGGCGCCGGCAGCACGCTGGTGATCCCGGCGGATATTCCGCTGATTGACGGGGCGGAATTGCAGATGATCATGGACTCGGCGGAGAGCGCAGGAACGGTGCTGGTTCCGGATGCGGCGGGGCACGGCACGAATGCAGTTTTGCGGGCGCCAGCGGACTTGTTTCCGTTGCGTTTTGGGAATGACAGTTTTCTGCCTCATCTGGCGGCGGCCCGGGCAACCGGGCTGCGGTGTGTGGTCCTGGAGCTGCCGGGGATCGCGCGGGATGTGGATCGTCCGGAGGATTTGCAGGCACTGGCAACGGGGCGGGGGAACCGGAGGTCGCAGGAGCTGGTCCGGAGCTGGAAGTTGGATGCTCGCGAGCAGGTTGTCAGTGGGTAGTGCGGGCGAGATTCGGATTCTTCCGCTGACCGTTGCTGGAGAGATTCATGCTCGGGAATCGCTGAGCGAATCACTGCTTGCGGCGGCCAAGGCATCAGGATTGCAGTTTCAGGATGGAGACGTCCTGGTGGTGAAGCACAAGGTTGTTTCGAAGTCCGAGGGCGCGCTGGTGGCCTTGGACGAAGTGCATCCGTCGGCGGCTTCGCGGGCTTGGGCTCGACGCTATGGACTCGATGCGCGCGTTACGGAACTTGCCCTGCGCGAGAGCCGGCGCGTGGTACGGCGAAAACGTGGCGTGCTGATCACCGAGACGCGGCATGGATTCATCTGCGCCAATAGCGGAGTGGATGTTTCCAATGTCGATGGCGGCACGCACGCGGCGTTGCTGCCGAAGGATCCGGACCGGTCGGCGGCGGGATTGCGTCGAGCTTTGAAGAAGCGGCTGGGGGTGGATATCGCGGTCATCGTCAGCGACAGTTTCGGGCGTCCTTGGCGCGAAGGGCTCACGGAAGTGGCGATCGGAGTTGCGGGGATGCGGCCGCTGGTGGACTACCGCGGACGGCGTGACCGGCACGGTTATCCGCTGCGGGTCAGCATTGATGCGGTGGCCGACGAGCTGGCTTGTGCGGCGGGACTGGTCTGCGGCAAGCTCGAGGGCACGCCGGCTTGCGTGATTCGTGGGTTTGGTTATCGCCGGGGGAAGGGCTCGGCACGAGAAATGATCCGGCCGGCGAAGTACGACCTTTTTCGATAGGAGAAATTCTGTGGCCTGGCAGTCACCGGAGTCGGAACTGGAACGATTTCCCTCATTGACGTGGGATGACGCTGCGCTACGCGCTTCGACGGATATTCGCGGACCCCTCGAGCGCGTGCTGGAGCAGCAGGATGGCGCGTGCCTGACGGATCAAGAGCGCTACCGCCTGGCCAACGCGGAAGGCGCGGACTTGACGGCGCTGCTGGTGGCGGCCGATCTGCTGCGGCGCGAGTTGGTGGGGAACATCGTCAGCTACGTGGTCAACCGCAACATCAATTTCACGAATATTTGTTTTGTCGGCTGCAAGTTCTGCGCATTCAGCCGGGGCCCACGCGAGGGTGACTCGTATTTTCATTCGCTGGAAGACATGGGCAGGAAGGCGAAAGAAGCCTGGGACCTGGGGGCCACCGAAGTCTGCATTCAGGGCGGGCTGCCGCATGGCCTGCCGCCGTTCTATTATCGCGACATTCTGCGCGCGGTGAAGAACGCGGTGCCGGGGATGCATATTCACGCGTTCTCTCCGATGGAGATCGTGTACGGCGTGGAGTTAACCGGGATGCCGCTCGGCGAATATCTGGCGATGCTGCGCGATAACGGGCTCGACACGCTGCCGGGAACGGCAGCGGAGATTCTGGACGATGAAGTGCGGCAGGTGCTCTCGCGGAATAAACTCTCGAGTGCACAGTGGCAGGAAGTAATTCGAACAGCGCATGCTTGCGGGATCCGCAGCACCTCGACCCTGATGTACGGGCACATGGAAACGCCGGAGCACTGGGTGCGGCAGTTGATGCTGTTCCGGGAAATCCAGAGCGAGACGGGCGGGTTCACGGAATTTGTGCCGCTGGGGTTTGTGCATCAGAACACACTACTGTTTCAGCAGGGGCTGGCGCGGTCGGGGCCGACGCTTGCGGAACATCTGAAGGTGCACGCGCTGGCTCGCATTTTGCTGGCTGGGTCCATTCACAACATTCAAGTGTCGTGGGTGAAGCTGAACCGGAGACTTTCGCAGTTGTGCCTGCATGCCGGCGCCAATGACTACGGCGGGACGCTGATGGAAGAAAATATTTCGCGGGAGGCTGGAGCGACGGCGGGGCAGTACACCAGTCCGGAAGATTTTCAGTCGATGATCCTGGAAATTGGGCGCATTCCGGCGGAGCGCAACACGAAGTATTCGCGCATGCAGATCAAGCTGCCGGTTGAGAGCGTGAGCTCGGAGTGGGGGCTTGTTCCGGAGTTGGCATGAGCAGAACGATCGCTGTGATTGGCGGGACGGGACCGGCGGGCATGGGGTTGGCGCTACGCTGGGCGCGGGCGGGCGAAACGGTCGTTATCGGATCGCGGGATGCGACGCGGGCAGAGCAGGCAGCGGAAAAGATCCGGCAACGAGTCGGCGCACAGGCTAAGGTTTCGGGCGCGGAAAATTCGGCGGCTTGCGCGGCTAACGATCTTCTGGTGCTGACGGTTCCATTCGAAGGCGCGGCGGCGCTGCTGAAGCAACTCAAGACTGCGATTCGTTCGGGCAGCGTGCTGATTGATGCGACTGTGCCTTTAGCTGCGAGTGTGGGCGGGCGAGCAAGCCGGACGCTCGGTGTGTGGCAAGGATCGGCGGCTCAACAAACTGCGGAGCTTGTTCCCAAGGGAGTGTCGGTGGTGGCCGCGTTCCAGAATGTGTCGGCCGACGTGCTCAATGGGGATGAGGATGTGGATTGCGATGTGATCGTTTGCAGCGATGATCCGAATGCCGCGCAGATCACAATGGACTTAGCGGTAAAGATTCCCCGGGTGCGCGCCATTGACGGGGGCAAACTGGAGAATGCGCGCATCATTGAGCAAATTACCGCGCTGCTGATCGGGTTGAACATCCGGCACAAAGGGCATGGCGGAGTGCGGATTACGGGGCTGCCGGAGAGTGCTTACAAGACCGGGATGGACTCGCCTTAGTTCGGGAACACTCAGCGCGGCCGGCGAGGGCGCCAACGCTACCTTCCAATGACTTTTCCTGCCTCACCTCGTCCCTTCGCGGCTAACTGTCTGTCAGCATTGGCGCTATCTCCCTGTAGTTCACCTCACAGGGCCGCGTGACCCACATCACACCGCCCTGCGACCTGAAAATCCATAATCTTTAGTGAACCTCGGGGGCGCCCAACGCTCCCGGTCGTGGGGGTATGCGTGGCTAAAGGGCGTGTTTCCATCGTGGTTGAGCGATGCAAGGCATGCGGATTCTGCGTCGAATTCTGTCCTACCAAGGTGCTGGCGTTGTCCTCGGCATTTAATTCCAAGGGATACCATCCGCCGCACGTGGTGGCGCCGGACAAGTGCAGCGGATGCGACCTGTGCGGAATGTACTGTCCGGACTTCGCTATTTACGGAAAAAGAACGCAGGAGCCCAAAGACGAAGGTGAGAAATGAAAGCTGATCCGCGGGGAGTACTGACGGGTACTCATTTTATTGATGGCGACCATGCCTGCTGCGAAGGGGCGCTGGCAGCCGGGGCGAGGTTTGCGGCGGGGTATCCGATTACGCCGTCGACCGAAATCGTGGAGCGGTTTGCGCAGCGCGTGCCTACCGTGGGCGGCAGCTTCATCCAGATGGAAGACGAACTCGCGGCCTCGATTGCGTTGCAGGGGGGCGTTTGGGGTGGGGCGAAGGCGTTCACCGTTACGTCGGGGCCGGGGTTCTCTCTGATGATGGAGCACATCGGCTACGCGGCCATGACCGAGACACCGTGCGTGTTCGTGGACGTGCAACGCGGCGGACCTTCTACCGGACTGCCCACACTTCCGGCGCAGGCGGACATGATGCAGGCGCGCTGGGGATCGCATGGCGACTACGAAATTATTGCGCTGTGTCCGAATTCGCCGCAGGAATGCTTCGATCTGACGGTGAAGGCGTTCAACCTGTCGGAAGAGTTTCGCGTCCCGGTGATGTTCATGATGGACGAAGTGGTCGGACACATGACGGAGAAAGTCGTGATTCCGCCGGCTGACCAGATTGATGTCGTGCCGCGGAAACATACCCACAAGTCGGTCGAGGAATACCTTCCCTATGAGACGAACGGCGACATGGTGCCGGAGATGGCGCATGCCGGCGAAGGATACAAGTTCCACGTCACGGGCCTGACGCACGACGAGCGTGGCTATCCGAATATGACGCCACAGATGCAGCGGAAGCTGGTGACGCGGCTGCAGCAGAAAATTCGCTCGGCGGCGGACCGCATCGCGATGTTTGAAGAAGAAAAAACATCTGATGCCGACGTGATCGTGGTTTCGTACGGGATCACCTCGCGGGTGGCGCAA
>Ga0302323_100000451_pt1 | contig 32619 bp, 28 predicted proteins | sample Fen_T0_3_FD_201950 | JGI IMG/M metagenome (GOLD analysis project Ga0302323, IMG submission 201950) | Peat permafrost microbial communities from Stordalen Mire near Abisko, Sweden - Fen_T0_3 | ecosystem: Environmental > Terrestrial > Soil > Wetlands > Permafrost | place: Sweden: Abisko...
TCAAGGTCGCGATCGAAGCGTCGGATCTCTGCCCACGCTTCTGCGCGCGCGTGTTCGAGGTCCGGATGGGTGAGTCTCCGGACTGGTTGAAGCGCCGCATCGAGGCGGTGGGCGTGCGACCCATCAACAACGTCGTCGATGTGACGAACTACGTGATGATGGAGATGGGTCAGCCGACGCATGCCTTTGACCTGGCCAAGATCCCCGGCGCGGAGCTGCGCGTCCGCTGGGCGCACGAGGGTGAGCGGCTCATGACGCTGGACGGCGTCGAGCGTGGGCTCACGACGCGTTGCGGAGTCGTGGGATCTTCAGGCCCTGGCCTAGCCCTTGCGGGCGTGATGGGTGGCGCGGCGAGCGAGGTCTCGATGGACACGCGTGTCGTCGCGCTGGAGGCGGCCTACTGGACGTCTTTGGCGGTGCGTCGCGCAGCCAAGGACGCGGGCATCGCCACGGAGGCTTCGCACCGTTTCGAACGCGGCGCGGATCCTGAGGCTCCGCCGGTCGCCCTTGCGCGCATCGCGCACCTGCTGGCCAAAATCGGCGCGGGCAGCGTGCGGCCCGGGTTGATCGACGTTCGGCCCGTCACGCGCGTGGCCAAGGTCATCGCCTTGCGCCCGGTCCGCATGCGCGCGTTGCTCGGTGCACAGGTGGCGACGGGACAGGCCAAGACGGTGCTCGCGGGACTTGGCTTTTCCGTCGCGGCCGAGTCGGATGCTGAGCTGCGTGTCGAGGTGCCGAGCTGGCGCGGCGATGTCGTGCGCGAGGTCGACGTGATCGAGGAAGTCGGGAGGCACTTTGGCCTGGACAAGATACCGGCCACGCTGCCACCGGCGCGGGAAGTGGAGGGGCTGCGTGTGTGGCAGTCCCGAGATAGAGCCCTGCGAGACTATCTCGTGGGCGCCGGCTTTGCGGAAGTTGTCGGCTATGCGTTCGTTGACGCTGCGCGCGCTGCAACGATCCCCGGTGAGCTTGTCGCCTTGGCGAACCCGCTGGCCGAGGACCAGGCGGTGCTCCGCCGCTCCCTGGTGGTGCCTGGGCTGCTCGCTGCGCTCACGACCAACCTGCGACACGGTCGCCGCGACGTGGCTGTGTTCGAGACTGGGCGCGTCTTCCACCCGGGCTCGCCGCTTCCAAGGGAAGAGCGCCGCCTGGGCATCCTGCTGGCCGGCCAAGGTCGATCCGCGCACTGGTCGGAGCGCGGCCGGCCCGCGGACCTCTTCGATCTAACGGGCGCGGTGCAAGGATTGGCAGCGCGGCTCGGCGCACACGTGGAGCTGCGTCGGCCCACACCTGCCGAGCTGCTGCCGCATCTGCATCCAGGACGGACGACCCTCGCCCTGCTAGGCGAGGAGACGTTGGGCAGCCTAGGCTGCCTGCACCCGGACCTGGCGGCGCAGTGGGATTTGCGCCAGGACGTGTTTGTCGCTGAGATCTCGATCGAGACGCTTCTGCTGCAAGGGCGGCCCGCCCTTCGCTATCGGCCGCTGGACCGTTTCCCGGCCGTCCTGCGTGACCTTTCGATCGTCTGCGACGTGGGCTGGGACGCGCGTGGGATCGGCGTGCGTATCCGCGAGGCCGCCGGCGAGTTGCTGCAGTCGGCGGGTGTCGTGGACCGCTACGTGGGTGCGCCAGTGCCCGAAAATAGGGTCAGCCTGACTTTCGCATTGCGTTTCCAGAGCAGCGAGCGGACACTGACCAGTGCGGAGGTCGAGGCAGCGCTCGGACGCGTCGTCGGCGCGCTCCGTTCGGCCGGGGCGGAGATCCGCAGCGCCTGATTGGGCTCGGGTGCACGGGGGAGGCCATGCAAGACAGCTTTGAGATGCTCGAGAGCAGGGTCCGCAAGGCGGCGGACCTGGTGCAGCGCTTGCGGGGTGAGAACGCAGGGCTGAACGAAGACCTAGACAAGGCCCGCAAGAAGCTGGCGGAGGCCGAGAAGCGCGCGCAATCGACGGCCAAGCCCGCCGCCAGCGAAGCGCAGCCAGACAAACGCGCTGGCGAGCTCGACCGCGAAATCGCCGCCTTGCGCCAGGAGCGCGAGGAGATTCGGCGTCGCGTCGAGGCGCTCGTCGCCGTGCTCGGCGAGCTCGAGTGATCTACTAAGTCGCTCGGCCGCCGGCGTGGCAGGGCATTGCCCTCGGCGGCTTCTCGTGCTCAAATCGCAGCCAATGACCGAGAAGCCCAGTTCCGTGCAGGTCGAGATCTTCGGCCAGACCTACTCGGTCCGCGCCGGGACAGAGGCGGGGTATGTCGAACGCCTAGCCGCCCATGTCGACAGCCAGATGCGCGAGATCGCCCGCGCTGCCGGCGTCGTCGATTCCTTGCGCGTGGCAGTGCTGGCAGCGCTCAACATCGCCGACGAGAGCGTCCGACTGCGCGAGGAAGTGCGTCTTCTCAGAGAACGCGCAGCCGCCATCGCTGACACTCTCAAGAGCGTCGAGGACGCCTCGAAGTAGGCGGCCAGGGCGCGGGCAATGGCGCCAGGTTGCGTTTGCCTCCTTGTTGAGCAAGCACTAGAATCCCTTTGAGGCCCCCTGCGGTTCGCGTGATGGCAAAGGAAACCTCGAACCAACGTCTCTAACTCGGGGACCCGGAGTCACAACGCGGTGCGCATGCCTCTTCACTGAGGAAGCCTGAAGCGCTGTGCAGGGTTCCCACCTTGTGACCAGGTTCAGGTCACCCTCCACACGGCTCTTGCGGGGGACCTCACTGCGTCTTGGCGGTGCTTCGAGAGCGGAGGGCTTGCAGTGAGCGAGGCCGGGAAGCCGATCGGCGAGCTGGGCGAGAGGGCCCTGCTGCGCCATCTCCGCTCGCGGATTCCGGCCGGTGAGGGCGTCGTGCTCGGCGTCGGTGACGATGCCGCGGCAGTCATGACCGGGCCGCTGACGCTGCTGACCAGCGATGTGCTCGTAGAGCATACGCACTTCAAGCTGGAGTGGGCGCCGCCGCGTCTGCTGGGCCGCAAGGCGCTGTCGATCAATATTTCCGACGTGGCGGCCATGGGCGGCATCGCGCGGCAAGCGCTGGTGTGCTTGTGCCTGCGTCCCGAGATCACGCTCGATTTCGTGGATGCGCTCTACGACGGGCTCCTCGAACGCGCAGCCGAGACAGGGGTCAGCATCGTCGGCGGCAATCTGGCCTCCACGAACGGTCCGATCGTCGTCGATATCACCGTGCTCGGCCACGGTGACCATTTGCTCACGCGCACGGGCGCGTCACCGGGAGACCGCATCGTCGTGACTGGCCAGCTGGGCGCGGCTGCGACCGGCCTACGACTGCTTTCCGAAGGCGCGCGTCTGGACTCCGATGGGACGCTCGTGGCGACGGGGCTCTGGACAGAGTCCTCGCGCCAGCCAATCGAGCACTGCCTGCGCGCCCAGCTCGATCCAGCGCCACCCTGGGCCCTGGCCAGGCTGCTCGCGGAGAGGCAGCTCGTGCACGCGGCGATGGATCTCTCGGACGGCCTTTCAGGTGATCTGCTGACGCTCTGCGAAGCCAGCGAGGTCGCCGCGGCAATTGACCTGGCCGCATTGCCGGTGGACCCACACGCAGCCAGTCTCACGCGTGCCCGTGGCGGGGACGCACTCGGTCTGGCACTGCACGGCGGCGAGGATTACCAACTGCTCCTGGCAGTGGCGCCCGACGCGCTTGCGGAAGTGAGCGAGGCAGCGGCCATGTGGGAGATTCCGCTCGCAGACGTGGGCGAGATCATGGCGGGCGCTCCTGCCTTGGCCCAGCGCGGCAGCGACGGCCTTCGCCCGCTGAATCCGCGCTCCCACGACCACTTCGCGCCTAGTCTGGGCATGGGCATGACTCCGCAGCCATGAACGCCCGTCTGCGCCGCGCGCTGCATGTCTTGCTGCGTCTCGAGGATCCGCCGCATCGGACGGCCCTTGCTTTTGCCATTGGTGTCTGGATCGCGTTCTTTCCGCTGCTGGGCACGCACACGGCCCTGGCACTGCTGATCGCTTTCATCTTCCGCCTGAACCGCGTGACACTCCTGCTCGGCGCTTACGTCAACAATCCCTGGACGCTCGTCCCGCTCTTCATGGCCGGCACGTTTCTCGGCTGTCTGCTGCTGGGAATTCCGCCGAGCGAGCTCTGGGCCTTGGAATGGTCCCGTCGCGCCTGGCATGCGCGGGACTGGTACGTTCACCTGCGACCGATCGTTGCCCCTTTTCTAGTGGGCAACGTGGCGCTCGGCACGGTGAGCGCCCTCGCGAGCTACACGATCGTGCGGCGCGTGCTCGAGCGCGGCCGCGACCGAGCCGCGCTGTCGCCGCCCGACGCGAATTGAAGCAAGCATCAGCCGCGGGTCAATGCGTGGCGGGCCAGCGCCAGGCCCACGGAGGGCCAGGAGCGCCGCCTGCCGCAGGCCATGGCCCCGCGCCCACTGAGCAGTGCGCGTAGCGACGCAGCGGGTGCCTCTGTCGAGATTACGCCCTCGACCACAGTTGCGTAGCGGCCCACGTGACGTTCTTCGCCGGCGAGCGGCAGCGAGTCCGAACCGGCGAGCAGCGTGAATCCACGACTGCGACCGAGCGTGAGCAGCCGCGGCAGCAAACCCGGACGCGCTCGTAGCGCCACATCGCCCAGCAAAAGCTGGGCCGGCGCAGCGGTCTGGAGCAGCCTGCGCACCAACCGACCGCGCTGCCCGATCCACTTACCTGGCGACCACGGCAAAACCGCCAGGCCGTTGAGCTCGCGAATCTTGTCGATCGCCTCGCCGGTTGCGAGCCCGTCCGGTACGGCCGCTGCGACTCCCAGCGCGAGCACCTCGAGTCTCTCCCGCGTGACGATCTGACGGCCAGCCACGATGATCAGCTCGAACGCGTCCTCGGCCAAGAACCTGATGCCGACGTTCTCCGAGCAGTGGGCCAGTTGCCATCCCCGTGGTCTCAGTCGCGCACCGCGCAGATCGGCGAAGGCGTTCTCCGTCGCGCGTTCGGTAAGGCAAAGCACGTGCGCGCGAATGCCACGAGCGGGTGCCACGCTTGACAAGTTCCGCCGGGCAGCAGCGAAGAAACCGTCAACGTCGTAGCAGGGGTACAGATGCGCGTGTGTGTCGGCGACGATCACAAGGCCGGTCGCGCGCGATGATGGTCGGTGCGCGTTTGGTACACACGCCCCACGCGCAGCAGCGTAGTTTCGTCAAACGATCGCCCCAGTAGCTGCAGGCCGACCGGCAGATCGCGCACGAGGCCGCAAGGTAGGGACAAGCCAGGGATCCCTGCAAGGTTCGCCGGAACGGTGAAGACGTCCTCCAGGTACATCTGGAGGGGGTCCGCGGTCTTCTCGCCAAGGCGAAAGGCCGTCGATGGCGTGGTGGGTAGGGCGATCACGTCGCAGCTCTCGAACGCACGCTCGAAGTCGCGGCGGATCAGTGTGCGCACCTTCTGCGCCGCCAGGTAGTACGCGTCGTAGTAGCCCGACGAGAGCACGAAGGTGCCCAAAATGATGCGCCGCTTGACCTCGGGCCCGAACCCGGCGTCCCGCGTCTTGCCGTACATCGTCAGTAGATCCCCGGCGTCGGAAGCCCGAACGCCATAGCGCACCCCGTCGTAACGCGCGAGGTTGCTGGATGCCTCGGCCGTGGCCACCAAGTAGTAGGTCGCGATGGCATGTTCGATGTGCGGCAGCGCCACCTCGACCAGGCGCAGGCCGGCTTTCTCGAGCACGGCCAAGGCCTCGCGGAACGAGGCCAGCACGCCGGCGTCGATGCCGTGATCGAGGAAACCCCAGGGCACGCCGACGCGCAGGCCAGCAGCGTCGCCGTTCATCTGCGCGCGGAAATCCGGCACATCGACGGCGGCGCTCGTGGCGTCTCTGGGGTCCCGGCCACAGATCAGTGACGCGAGTAGCGCCACGTCTTCGACGTCCCGCGCCATGGGCCCCACTTGGTCGAGCGAAGAGGCGTAGGCCACGAGGCCATAGCGGCTGACGCGGCCGTAGGTGGGTTTCAGGCCCACAACGCCGCAGAACGCCGCTGGCTGACGGATCGAGCCGCCGGTGTCAGTGCCCAGGGCTACCGGCACCATGCTCGCGGCCACCGCCGCTGCCGAGCCACCAGAGGACCCACCCGGCACCCGTGTCGCGTCCCATGGGTTGAGCGTGGGCTCATAGGCACTGTTCTCCGTGGAAGAGCCCATCGCGAACTCGTCCATGTTCGTCTTGCCCAGGACGATCGCGCCGGCGCGCTCAAGCTGCGCCACGGCCGTGGCAGTGTACGGAGGCATGTAGCCCTCCAGCACCCGCGAGCCACACGTGGTCGGCGCGCCCTCGACGTGAAGCACGTCCTTGATCGCCACAGGCACCCCGGCCAGGGGCAGCGTCTCGCCGGCTCTGACTGCCGAGTCGACCTGCCGCGCGCGCTCGAGGGCCCGCGTGGTGAGCAGACTGCGCCACGCATGCACTTTGGGCTCGACCGCGGCCGCGCGCTCGAGGTGCGCAGAGACGACGTCCACGGCCGACAATGTCCGCCGCTGAACCCCGGCAGCGATCTCACACGCTGTCAGCTGGATCAGGCTCGGCATCAGGCCAAGACCCGCGGGACGCGGAAGAGGCCGTCAGCAGGATCCGGAGCGGCGCCGAGGACCGCGTCGCGTGCCAGGCTCTCGCGCGCGACGTCTTCGCGCAGTGGGCTCACGTCGCCGGCGTGACTCATGGGCTCGACTTGCGCCAGGTCGAGTGCGCGGATGGACTCTGCGTAGGCCAGGATGTCGTCGAGCTGGCGCGCGAAGATGACGCGTTCTTCCTCAGTGAGCAGGATACGCGCCAAGCGCGCGATGTGGTCGACGGTCTCGACGGTGACACGCGGCATGGCGCGTACTATAGCCTGGTCAGTGTGTGAGCTCCAGCCTCAACCCCGCCGGCACCATATGAGGTCGGCAGCCAGGGTGCCGAGTCCTCAAGCCCCGTAGAAGGCGCGCACTTCTCGCGCCACTCGTGCGCGCCACTCTTCCGGCAGCTCCGGGTAGAGCGGTATTGACAGCACCTCGCGGCAGAGCCTCTCGGAGATCGGCAGCGACATGGACAGCGAGGCGACCGGCACGATCGCCGGCTGTCGGTGCAGGGGCTTGGGGTAGTGCACCGCTGTGGCGATGCCATTGCGCGTCAGGTGCCTCTGCAGTCCGTCGCGGTCTTCTGCCTTCAGCGTGTAGAGGTACCAAGACGAGCGGCAACCGGGCCGCTCGGACGGGAGAGTGACACCCGCGATGCCAGCCAGCGCCGTGTTGTAGGCGAGAGCGTGCTGGCATCGCTCCCCGATCCATTCGTCCAGGTGACGGAGCTTGACGCGCAGCAGCGCGGCCTGAAGAGCGTCGAGCCGGCTGTTAGTGCCCAGAACGGTGTGCTCGTAGCGCTGTGCCCCAGCGCCGTGATTGGCGATTGCGCGCACGCGCTCAATGAAGTCACGGTCATCCGAGGTGACCATGCCCGCGTCGCCACAGGCGCCCAGGTTCTTGCTCGGATAGAAGCTAAAGCAGGCTGCGTGGCCGAGGCTGCCGACGCGGCGCCCCAGAAGCGTGGCACCGTGGGCTTGCGCGGCGTCCTCAAGCACCGGCAGACCGCGCCGGTCGGCGATCTCCCGGATTGCGACCATGTCAGCAGGGTGGCCGTAGAGATGCACAGGCAGAATCAGCTTGGTCCGCGGTGTGATGGCGCTCGCCAGCTGTGACGGGTCCATCGTGCCAGACTCGGGCTCAACGTCCACAAATACCGGACGCGCGCCGTTGAGCAGGATCGCCTCCGCCGTGGCCACGAACGTGTTCGCCACGGTGAGCACTTCGTCGCCTGGCCCGACGTCGTAGGCGCGCAGGCAGACGGTCAGGGCGTCCGTACCATTGGCGACGCCGCAGGCGTGGGCCACACCGCAATAGGACGCGAACTCCTGCTCGAAGCTACGGCACTCTTCGCCGCCGATATAGCGGCCAGATTCGAGCACGCGTAGAACAACTGGCTCGACATCCCGGCGGATTCGCTCATACTGCGCGGCCAAGTCCAGGATGGGTATGGTCTGTTCCATCATTTCCCCGTGCACGCCTGTGAAGCGCGGCGTGACTCTAGCGCCATTGACTGAGCGTCACAACCCGGGACGCGCGTCTGTCTCAGCCAGAAGGTGGTCCGCAGCCAGCCCCAGCGAGGTAGCCAAGAAGTCTGGAGCCGCTGCGGCGAGAGCCTCGCGGTTCGGGAAGCCACCCGGAATGCCGATGGCGAGCACGCCAGCCGCGCGAGCCATGTACACGTCCTCCGGACTGTCGCCAACGTAGGCCGCCTGCTCGGGCCTCACTCCAATGTTCGCCAGGGCGACGAGCAGCGGATCAGGGGCCGGCTTGGGGCGAGGGGCCTCACCGGCGCACACCAGCGTCTGCCACTGGGCATCCAGAGCAAGCTCTGCCGTCTCCCGTGCGATGCGGCGGCGATCACCGCTGGTCACCAGACCCAGGCGCAGGCCGGCTCCCGCAAGACGCGCGAGCACAACAGCCGCCTGCGGCAGCGGCAGGGCACGCTGGCGCGCGTAGAGCGAAAGCCAGCGATCGTCCGCCTGCGGCCACTGCTCTTCCGGCAGACCGACGCGTCGGTAGGTCTCGTACCAGTTCGGCGAATAGGTCTCCCGAAATCGTCGCTCGTCGAAGGCTATCCCATAGGCCGCGAACACCTGCCGATAGCATTCGAAGGTGGCTGGGGCCGAATCGACGAGAGTCCCATCCCAATCGAACAGGACGGCTTTGAGGGGCAAACGCCCGGTCAAGACGCGAGTAGCTCCTAGCGGCAGGCCTGCCTGCCTACGCCTTGCTGCCGAGGTGCTCCATGGTCATAAGGGCCACGGCCTCGGCAAGGGCCTCAATGTGGGCCTCGCCCTCCTCGGCATCGGCAGCCGTGGGGTCACCGACGTAGCCGTCCTCAGCGCCGGCTTCGGCCAAGGAACGCGCGCCCTTCTTCAGAGCGGCCTGGGGCCCGTCCACGGGCGGCAGGCTGATGCGCACCGAGTCGCGCACGCTGCCGGACGCGATGGCCATCATGATCGACGTCGTGAACATGCCGGCGTGCTCGCCGCTGGCAAACGAGTCGCCGAGAGGCTCTGCCCAGCGCTTCTTGCTGAAGTCCGTTTGACACGCATTCACGCCGGCCTTGCGCGCCTCCTCTATCGCGGCCTTGACTGCGTCTGCAAACCGTCGATCAAGGCTCAGATGCACGATGGTCACGGCGCGGAAGCGCTTGGCGGTGGCTAGACAGACGTCTCGTACAAGCGCGGTCAGGGTCTCAGGGCTGACGCTGAGCGTGCCGGCAAAGTCCGCGGTCAGGTCGGCAAGGGAATATGGCAGCGGCGGCAACACGAGCGCCGGTATCCGCCGCGCCTTGAGCCTGGCCGCGCCGCGTTGCGCCGCCTCGCATGCGATCACAGTCTGGGCTGCGACGGGGAGGTGGGGGCCCTCGGCTTGCGTGGATCCAATCGGGAGGATCGCGACGGGGCGCTCGGAGGCAGCCTCGTTGATTTCGGTCCAGGTCATCTCGGACAGCAGGAAGTTATCGGACATGAGTTTCCGACGAAGACGGCGCCTTCGCTCCTCTCTCGTTACGAGTGTGTTTCGCGAGTGTCACGTGGCTTGGCTTGTCGCTCCAGCGAAGAGCTTTATAGCCCATCACGGCGCCGGACGCCAGTGGGGGCTGTCTCAGGCACCGACGACCTCGCGCTATTCCAACAGCAGGGCAATGGGGTTCTCGAGCGATTGGCGTAGATGCTGGAGGAATTGGGCCGCCAGCGCGCCATCCACTACACGGTGGTCCGAGCTCATGGTCACGTTCATGCGCTGCCCGGGACGAACGCGCTCGCCATCGACCACAGGCACGCGACGAACAGCCCCGACGGCCAATATGGCGCTCTCGGGCGGGTTGATGATCGCCGTGAACTGGCTGACCCCCAGCATGCCCAGGTTCGAAACCGTGAACGTCGAGCCCGTGTACTCCTCGGGCCGCAGCTTTCGCTCGCGCGCACGCGTGGCTAGGTCTTTGGCCTCGCGTGCGACCTCGGCGAGTCCCTTGCGGTCCACGTGCCGGATCACCGGCACGATCAGACCATCCTCCAGCGCGACTGCCATGCCAATGTGCACGTCAGCCTGCGTGGCGAAATAGTCCCCATCCAGCCGCGCGTTGACCATTGGAAACGCCCGCAGGGCCTGCGCGCAGGCCACCAAGACGAGGTCATTGACCGAGACCTTGACGTCGCGGGCGCGCACCAGCTGCTCCCGCAGGGCCATGGCGGCATCCATATCGATCTCGACCGTGGCAAAGAAATGCGGTGCCGTGAAGAAGCTCTCAGACAAACGACGGGCTATGACCTTGCGCATCTCGCTCAGCGGGATACGCTCGCCCGGGGTGATCTTCGCCCCTGGCTGAACTGCCGGACGCGTGGCTGCATGCGACTCGATGTCGCGCCGGATAACGCGACCACCGGGACCGGAGCCAGGCACGGTTGCCAGTGAGATCTGGCGCGCAGTGGCCATCGCCCGCGCCAGCGGACTGGCCTTGACTCGACCCGTCACTGCCGGCGCCGGTGGGGCGGTCGCGACGGCCAAAGGAGCGGGCGCAATCGTGGCAACCGCCGCGGCCGGCGCAGAGACAACCGGGGTCGCAGCGCCCTCGGCCAGGACGCGACTGATGTCTTCATCCGAGCTGGCGATGACGCCAATGAGCGTGCCCACTGGGGCCTTGTTTCCGGCTGGCACGAGGATCTTCCGCAAGATGCCTGCGCCGAGGGCCTCCATCTCCATGTTGGCCTTGTCGGTCTCTATCTCAGCGAGCACGTCGCCGACGCGCACGCTATCGCCCTCGTTCTTGTGCCACTTGACGATGGCGCCCTCTTCCATCGTCGGCGAGAGCTTGGCGAGCACGACTCTGACGATCATCGGTAGAGAACCTTCTTCGCCGCAGCGACGACCTTTTCCGGCTGGGGCAGGTAGGCCTTCTCCAGGTTCTTGGCGTACGGCATGGGCACGTCCGCGGCGGTGACGCGCAGCACGGGTGCGTCTAGGTCGTCGAAACACTCCCGCTGGATGCGATCGGCTATCTCCGCACCAAACCCAGCCACGCGCCAGCCCTCTTCGACGATGACGCAGCGGTTCGTCTTGCGCACGGACGCGAAGATCAGGTCCTCGTCCAGCGGGCGCAGCGTGCGCACGTCGACCACCTCTGCGTCGACGCCCTCGGCCTCGAGCTGGCGTGCCGCATCGAGGGCGAAGTGCAGCGAGCGGCTCCAGCCCACCAAAGTGACGTCCTTCCCTGGGCGCTTCACATCGGCGAGGCCAATCGGAATCAGATACTCGTCGCTGGGAACCTCGCCCTTCACGTTGTAGAGCACCTCGTTCTCCATGAATACGACCGGGTTGTCGTCCCGGATGGCGCTCTTCAGCAGACCTTTGGCGTCCTTAGGCGTCGCCGGCATGACGACCACCAAGCCAGGTACATGGGCGTACCAGGCCTCGAATGCCTGCGAGTGCTGCGCGGCTACCTGCGCCGCCGCTCCTGAAGGGCCACGCAGGACCATTGGACAGCGGACCTGCCCGCCTGACATGTAGCGATACTTGGCCGCGTGGTTCACCATCTGGTCGAGCGCCAGCATCGAGAAGTTGAAGGTCATCATCTCGGCGATCGGCCGCATGCCGACAAAGGCCGCACCCACTGCAATGCCGGCAATGGCCTCCTCAGCGATCGGCGTGTCCCGCACCCGCCATTCGCCGAACTCAGCGAGCAGGCCCTGTGTGACCTTGTAGGCACCCTGATAGGCGCCGACCTCCTCACCCAGGATGAACACCGAGGCGTCGCGCGCCAGCTCCTCGCGAAGTGCCTGGTTGAGCGCGTCGCGCATCGTGAGCACGGCCATACCTAGCGCTCCTCCGAAGCCGCGGAGCCGACAACGCGGTCTTCCCGTATGGCGGCACGCCAGGCCGGGTCCTTCTCGGCCGCCGCAGCGTGGATGAACGGCGAACGCACATACACGTCCTCGAACATGCTTTCCGCTTCGGGCCACGGGCTCTTCAGGGCCACAGCTGCCGCTTGCTCCACGATACCTTGCACCTCTTTGTCAATCGCCTCGAGCTCCGGCTGACCGACGTGCTGCACGTCGGTCATGTGACCGGCGAAGTGCTGGATCGGGTCGAGTTTCATCATCTCCTCGACCTCCTCGCGCGTCCGGTACTTGCCGGGGTCAGACATGGAATGGCCCCGGTAGCGGTAGGTCTCGGCTTCGACCAGCGTTGGCCGCTTGTCCTTGCGGGCCAGCGCAATCGCGTCTGCCAGCACCTGCCGCACTGCCAAGATGTCCATTCCGTTCACCTCGGTGTGCGGCACGCCGTAGGCCGAGCCACGCTGGTACAGGTCCTTGACGGAGGACGCGCGATCGAGTGAAGTGCCCATGCCGTAGCGGTTGTTCTCGATCACGAAGACGACCGGGAGACTCCACAGCGCACTGACGTTCAACGCCTCGTGAAAGGCGCCCTCATTGACCGCGCCGTCACCGAAGAAACAGAGGCAGACCTGGTCCGTGGCCCGCAAGCGGATCGCGTAGCCGACGCCCGCGGCGATCGGCAGGTGACCTCCGACGATCCCGTCGCCGCCGAAGAAGCCGCGCGGAACGTCGTAGAAATGCATGCTGCCGCCCTTGCCACGGCTGACACCCGTGCTGCGGCCGCAGAGCTCTGCCATCAACGGACCGGGATCCATGCCGCGCGCCAAGGCGTACCCGTGGTCGCGATACGAGCTCAGCAGATAGTCATCGTCCCGCAGAAGGCTCATCGCACCCACGGCGACAGCTTCCTGACCGATGTAGAGGTGCAGGAAGCCGCCGATCTGGCCTTCGACGTAGAGTTGTGCGGCATGCTCCTCGAAACGCCGGATGAGCAGCATCTGGCGGTACAGTTTTAGAGCCTCTTGTCGTTCCATCTAGATCCTATGTTCGCCTGTTTGCCGTGCCTCGCGCACGCGCGCGAGTGAAGACCCAATCAACGCTTATACAGTAGCGGTTCCAGCGAGTCAACGCGACGCCTGCGCGCCGCTCTCATGAGCAGGGCTGTCCGCTCCCTGTTGCCGCGCTCAGTGAACCTCCGCGAGCGGGTCCTCGGCCTGCGCCGGCCGATCGTCGCTCCAGTGGATACTGCCGTCACTGAGGAGCAGAAAGTGACGCCCCTTCCCTGAGATAGGCGTCGCTGTGTAGCGGAAGGTGCGGTACCGTCGCAGCGTGGCGCAGTCGGAGGTGGCTCCCATCGGCCCGCTCACGCTGAGCTCGAAATGGTAACCGCGCGACTCGAGTAGGGCCAGCTCCTCAGAGACGAACGGGCTGGCCCCGGGTGGCAGGCCGGGCAGCACACTCGCCGGACGACGCAGTGCGTCGAGATCGGCATATCCGACGTTGCACACCTGGCGAAAGGACTCCTCGGCGGTGTGCATGGCGCGCAGGCGCTCGACGACGACGCCGGCGGTGGAGGCCCAGGAGGAACGGTACGGCAGACGGGGCGTGGCCCGGGTGCCGGAGAAGAACGCGAGAGCGACGAATGCCGCTGCGGCAAGACTGCCCAGGATGGCCGTGGTGAAGGCCGCCTCGTTTGGCGGTCTCTTGTCACGCAGGCCGGGAGCTCCACCGAAGTGGGCGCGCGTGCGTGCGTGCAGAAGGTACATGCCCGTGATCAGCGCAAAGGGCGTGAACAGGCAGGTTGGCGCTAGCACGGCGCAGAAGGCGATGTGCGTGACACGAAGCCAGCGTGTGCGGGCCAGGATCCCGAACCCGAGCAAACCGGCGACGAGCGCGAGCAGGGCGAGGCCCGCAGAGGCTGCCACTGGATGGGCGCCTTCGGCACTGGCCAGGAGACCGAGCGCAATACCGCTTGCCAGCGATAGCGGAAGAATCACGAGCCACAGGGTCGCGAGCACACTGAGGGTCAGGGGCCGCTGGTCGCCGCTGGAGGACGCCGGGCCGGGCAGAGGCGCTTTCGGCTCGCCCAGGAGCGTGACTTGTGGCGTGCTGGGCTGAGGTGGGGAGTGCTCGGCGGCCGTCTCGTCGACCACTAGTAGCTCGACGTCACCTAGGCGGACCTGGTCGCCCGCCACCAGGGCGGCGCGCTCGACGCGGCGGCCGTTCAAGTACACACCGTTGACGCTTTGGGTGTCACGGATGAGAAGGCCCGCTGGCGACTGCTCTATCACCGCGTGATAGCGCGAGACCCGCGCGTGATTCAGGACCAGGTCGCAGGCTGGGTCACGACCCACAGCTGTGCGCCCGTGCGGTGCTACTGCTACTGTATGACACGTGCCATCGGGGTAGCGGACGTCAAGTCGCACAGGCATGCGCATTGGGCGCTGAAAGGAAACGCGCAACGGATTCTAACAGCCTTGGGCCCACCGTGGACGTGTTGTAGCATCGGAAGTGCCAGGGACAGCCTGCCATGATCACTGCCGATCCCGCTCGCCGCGCCGCCGTGCTCGTCGAAGTGCAAGAACTGCTCAGAGCGGACGCGGCCCCAGAGGAGCACGCTCTGCTCTGTGCGTTCGCGCCGCTACTGCTGGAGCAGTGGCCAGACCGCCTGGTGCTCGCTCTGGCCCCGGCGGTACTTGCGATCCGCATCCGGACCCATCTTCGCTTCGTCGCCGAGCGCATCTCCCCGGCCTGGCAGCTCTACCGCGGCCAGCCCGGCTTGCAGGTCGATGTGAGCAACCCCAGCGACGAGCAAGCGCGGTTGCTGGGCGCGGCAGAGGCCGCTGGTGGCGAGACGACGGTGATCCGGACGCATAGCCTGGATGCACCGTTCATCCTCGAAAGCCTCAAGAACTACTGCCGCAAGGCAGGGCTGCGGGTGCTCTCGGCGTTTGGAAGCGTCTTCTGTGTGCGACGTCAGTGGGAGCGCGTCGTCTGGATCGGCGGACCGCAGGAAGAGGGTTCGCGCGAGGCGTACTGCCAGATAGAGGTCGAGCGCGTCGAGTCCCACGAGCGCCTGCAACGCATGGAGCGCGAGCTGCACGCGGTGCTCAAGTGCGTGCTGCTGGCTGTGCAGGAGTTCCCGCGGATGATCGGCGTGCTGCAGGAGCTGCTGCCGCGTCTGCACGCGCGCCGCGGCGACAGCTCCCAGGCCGAGACGGCCCGGCAGTTCCTCGACTGGTTGCTCAGAGAGAACTTCGTCTTCTTCGGCACTGTCCGCTACCAGCCTGGGCCTGAAGGAGTGCTGCAGAGGGTGCAGGAGAGCGCCGCGGGCGTGTTTAACGATCCTGCCTTGCTGCCCATCGTCTTCCCGGGTCTTCTGGAGGAAGTCGAGGCCGGAATCCTGCCCACGGCGGACGATGCCCGCCTAGTCGACATCGACTACTGCCACAACGCCGAGGCCATCTATCATTTCGAGCCGATTGACGACATCGTCATTCGAGAATGGACGAGCGACGGCAGCCTGGCCGGAGCCACGCTGCTACTCGGCCGCTTTTCCCAGGGCGCGCTGGCAGCGCGCCCTGGCGACATCCCGCTGCTGAAAGAGAAGCAGGCCTGGTTGCTCGAGCGCAGCGGCGACGTCGTTGACTCGCACGTCTACCGAGAGGTGCGCGCCCTCTTCAACCGCTTTCCGAAGCGCGAGCTCTTCTACGCAGACGTGACCTCGCTCAAGGAGGTCATCGACCGCATCATCTTCATGACCTCCGACGACGAGCTTGCGGTTCACGTGCGCCGTGGAAGCGGGTACGTGGCGGTCGCGGTGGCCCTCTCGCGACCGCGTTACGCCTACGAGATGGAGGAACAGATCGCCCAGGCCCTTTCGGCAGAGTATGGGCCGATCTCATTCAGCGGCTCGACAGACTGCGGCAGCGTGATGCTGCTGATGTTCTACATGGACTCGTCGCTGCTCCGGGACGAGGTCAGCGAGTCCGGCGTGCAGGAGCTGCTCGGCCCGTGGGTGCTGACCTGGGAGGACCGCGCCGCGCGTGAGCTGGCCGCGCACGTGGGGGAGAGGCGGGCGCGCGCCTTGCTGCGTCGCTACCGTGACGGGCTCTCGGGGCTGTACCGCGAGGCCACGCCGCCCAGTGAAGTGGCGGCAGACCTGACGGAGCTCGAGGCGCTGGGAGCAGGCCTGGCGCTGATCGTCGTGCCACGGCACTCGCAAGCCGTTCTCCTGAAAGTGTTCGCACAGCGGGCAATGAGCCTGAGCGCGACCATTCGCACGCTCGAGAACCTCGGGCTCACCGTGACCGAGGAGCTGCGCGTGCCCCTTGACCTTCCGGACGGCCGCAAGTGCCTGCTCTACCGCTTCGAGGTGGAGGCGCGTTCCGAGCGCATCGCCGCCTTGCTGCTGTCCAGCGGCCAGGCGCGCTTTCGGCGTGTGCTACAGGCCATCGACGACGGGCGCGCCACGGACGGCTCGCTCAACGCGCTGATACTCCAAGTGGGCCTCGACTGGCGCGAAGTGGAGGCCCTGCGCGCAATCCGCAACCACTTGCTCCAGATCTTCGCGCGCTACAACGTCGAGACGGTCAACCAAGTGCTCCTCAAGAACAGTCATGTTGCGCTGGCGCTCTACCGCGCCTTCGCTGCGCGCTTCGACCCGCAGCTGGCGGACGAGCGCGAGGGCGCGATTGCGGCCAGTGACCAAAGCGTGGAAGCCGCGCTGCGCGACGTGCAAGGCTTGACGGAAGACGAGATCCTGCGTGCGCTCTTTGGCCTGATTCGCGCCGCCTTGCGCACCAATCTGTTCCAGAGGCCGGAGCGCCCAGCGATCGCGATCAAGATCGACAGCCGTCGGGTCGAGGCCATGCCGTCCCCGCGTCCGGTGTTCGAGATCTACGTACACTCGCGTCTGCTCGAAGGCATCCACCTGCGCGGCGGACGCGTCGCACGAGGTGGGATCCGCTGGAGCGATCGGCCGGACGACTTCCGCACGGAGGTGCTCGGGCTGATGAAGACGCAGATGGTCAAGAACGCGGTGATCGTACCGGTCGGCTCCAAGGGCGGCTTCGTGCTCAAGGGCCGTCTGCCTGGCAAGCCCGCCATCGAGGACTATCTGCGCGATCGTTATCGCGAGTTCGTCTCCGGGCTGCTGGACGTGACGGACAACGTCGTGGACGGACAGGTGATCCACCCGCCGCAGGTGGTGCGCCGCGACGACCCAGACCCCTACCTGGTCGTGGCTGCCGACAAGGGAACGGCACAACTCTCCGACACGGCCAACAGCGTGTCGCAGCAGTATGGCTTCTGGCTGGGCGACGCCTTCGCCTCCGGCGGCCGCCACGGCTACGACCACAAGGCCCTCGGCATCACCGCGCGCGGCACATGGGAGTGCGTGCGACATCATTTCCGTAACCTCGGCGTCGACGTGCAGCGCGAACCGTTCACGGTGGCTGGTATCGGCGATCTCTGCGGAGACGTGTTTGGCAACGGCATGTTGCAGAGCCGCACGACCAAGCTGGTCGCGACCTTCAACCACGTCCACGTCTTCGTCGATCCTGATCCAGATCCTGAGACGAGCTTCCACGAACGGGAACGCGTCTTTCGCCTGCCGAGCTCGAGCTGGATGGACTACGACGCAGCACGCATCAGCCGCGGTGGCGGCGTCTTCGAACGCTCGGCCAAGGCCGTACCGGTCAGCCCGGAGATGCGCCGACTGCTGGACCTCGAGGGCGATACGGTGACAGGCGAGTCGCTGGTGCGTCACATCCTGCGTGCCCGGGTCGATCTGCTCTACAACGGCGGCATCGGCACCTACGTGAAGGCGTCGCAGGAGGAGCAGGCTGACGTGGGCGACCGCGCCAACGATCGTGTGCGCGTCGACGCTCGGGATCTGCGGGCGCGCGTCGTGGCCGAAGGCGGCAACCTCGGGCTCACGCAGCGCGCGCGCCTGGAGTACTGGGCTGCCGGCGGACAGATCAACACCGACGCGGTGGACAATTCGGGCGGCGTGGACATGTCGGACCATGAGGTCAACCTCAAGATCTTGATGGACGTGTTGATCAAGCGCGGTCTCGTCTCCGGACGTGATGAGCGAAACCGCATCTTGGAGCGTCTCGCCGAGGACGTCGCCGCTCTGGTCTTGGCTGACAACGCCGATCAGTCGCGCGCCCTCACGCTCGACGGCCTGCGCAGCGCACGGGACTACGAGGGCTTCGTCGGCCTGCTGGAGGAGCTCTGCGCGGCGCGAATACTGGATCCCCAGGAGGACGGCGTTCCCACGCGCGACGAGCTCGCAGGCTGGCGTGGGCAGGGTCGCGGACTACCGCGGCCGCTTCTCGCCGTCGTGCTTGGCCAGGTGAAACGCTGGGCTCGGGACGGCCTGCTCGCCTCGCGCTTCCCAGACAGCGAGGCTGGGCGCCCATTTCTCGAGGTGTATTTCCCGCGGGCCCTGCGCGAGAGGTACTCCGAGCTCTTTGAGCAGCACGCGCTCAAGCGCGAGATCATCGCGACTGTCGCCGTCAACCACGTCGTGAACCACGCCGGCGTCCGCCTGCTGCCGCAGCTCGTGCGCGCAGGCGGCAGCGACGTGGGAGCGGTCGTCGCGACATACGTCGCCTCCGAGGCCGAGCTCGACGCCGCGCACCGGCGGGCCGCCGTCGCTGCCCAAGGATCCCGGGCGGGGGAGGAGCATGCCCGGCTGCTCGAGATCGAAGACGCGTTGGCCGAGGCGACTACCTCGCGACCGCGCACGCCACTCACGTAGCGCTATGCGCGCGGCGCCCAGGTGAGCGTGGCGCCGACCGACAGCGCTGAGAGACGCCACTCGCCGGTCTGGTCATCCAAGGCCACGCACGCGCTGGGACCGCTGGTCTGCCACGCCCCCCAGCGTGCGCCCGTGCCCGTGTCGACCGCCGCACGCCCGGCATCGCAGTCGACGAGGATCTCTATCCGCTCAGGTGCGGTCCCTGCTGCAAAGAGGTGGATCGTCTTGCCAGAGCAAGCCTCGAGCGCCTGCAGCAGGTCGCGGCTGGTCAGGAGCGGCCAAACCTCGAGAAAGCGGTCCAGGTCGAGGAGGCAGCGCTCGATGGCCTGCGACAATGTTGCCTGCATGGCTGGGCAGCCTCGCTACCATTGATTGTGCCTTGAATCGGCCGGCCAGCCAACAACTAGTCGGATCAGCGCGCCTTCCGTTTGGCCGCAACGGGGCGCGCGCGCCGCACGCTAGGCCTCTCCGCCGCACGCGCTGGGGCGACGGCAACCGCCTTCACCGGTGGTGGCTCAGGCGTCGGCGGCCGCAAGTCCTTGCGGACGGCGGCGAACCCGGCCAGCCACCTGCGCATCTCCTTTTCCTCGGGAGTCCACTCGCGCCAGGCGCCAGAACGCGTGGCTGCGAGCAGCGGCAGGGGCCCCCAACCTTTCTTGACCTTGGTGTCGAAGATCCACGAAGGGGCCAAACCGCGGCGCCGATCGGCCGGATCCCAGAGGGTATGAACCACGAGCACGCGCGGCGAATCACCGTCGCGGCCGATGATCTTGAAGCGCCCCTTCTCGTCTCCGTTCCGCGCGTGGCTGTGATCGGTCGGATGGCGCGTCAGGCATTCCGCGCAGATGAGCTCGTGCGGTGCGCCGGCGAGGAGCATGCCCACAGGCAGCTCGACGTCGCCCTTGCGGCCACAGAGCAGGCAGGAGAGGTGCGCTCTCTCCAACGCCGGGGCGCGGCGTGACCGCGGCTTGGGCGTGGTCTTGGTCCGGAAGGCGGCAGTCGTTGCCCGCCGAGTCTTAGGTGCGCGCTGACGCGACTTCATGTCCTCTAGTCCCTCATCTTGGCCAAACCGATCGTCACAAACGGCGCCGTATCATACGCCGCTTACGTCACGAAGCAACCCGAGGTACGTGAAACGGGGCTAGCAGGTGCAAACCCGGCCTTTCCAAGCCCCAAACCCCTCGCGGCCGAGCAGGTAGGTCATTACCAGGGCCGCCGCAGGGTCTGCCCATGACCAGCCGAACGCAGCATTGAGGCCGACGCCGACCAGCGTGGTGAGCGAGAGCCACATGCAGGCCGTGGTCTGGAAAGCGTCCGATTCCAGCGCACGGCTGCCCATACGGTGGGCGGCGCGTCGTTTGGCCCGACCCAACCAGAGCATCACAGGAAGCGAAACCGCCGCCACGGCCAGGCCGAGAGTCGTGGCCTGGGCTTCCTTGTGCGTGAGGAGGGCGTGGATGGCCTCAGCCGCGATGTACGCGGCCAGCAGCAGCAGTGACAAGCCCACGAGACGCAGCGCGCCTCGATCGAGCTTTTCGACATCAATGGGCTCGCGATGCCGGGCCTCGGCACGCAAGCGCCAGAGAACCGCCGCCCCCGAGGCCATTTCCACGAAGCTGTCTACGCCAAAGCCCAGCAGCGCAATGCTGCCTGCGGCAATCGCCGCTCCGACGGCCACGACGCCCTCCACCAAGTTCCAGCCGATCGTCGCGTATTCCAGGCGCAGCGCCCACGCGAGTGCCTGCTGGCGCTCGGCAAAGGCCCCGGGGCTGGCGTGGGCCGGGCACTGGCACGGGGCCGGAACGCGGACGCTGTGCTCCATCTCGTCCTTGCTACGGGCGGAGAGCGTCACCTGGTTGTCTTGAGTCCTGATCGCGCGCTCGTGAAGTGGTGACCCGCCAGGGAATCGAACCCCGAACCCAGAGATTAAGAGTCTCTTGCTCTACCAATTGAGCTAGCGGGCCACCGTGTGCCAGCGGAGGCGAGTTATACAACGAGTGGCGCGGCTGGCGCAAGCGCGATCATTCTGCTCGCCATGTTGAGCCCGTGGACCGCGATGCTGGCGAGCGACAGACGACCGGGAGGCGAGGATGGGCGCCTCCCGAAACGGGACTATACTGCCGACGCCGGCGCGGGCCTGACTCGAGCGTGTCGCGCGTGCGCCTGGCCCATGCGGCGGGCTGACCGGTCGAGTTTGCCCGGCGAGACCGACAGAGGAGTAACGTGACGACTATGCGTGTCGCGCGGTTGCACGGCCGTAGGGACCTGAGACTTCACGACGAGGCTGTGCCCACGCCGGCCCCTGGCGAGCTGCTCTTGCGCGTGCGCGCAGTAGGCATCTGCGGCTCGGACCTGCACTGGTACGACGAGGGGGGCATTGGCGGTGCGCGTCTCTCGCGGCCGCTCGTGCTGGGCCATGAATTCGTGGGCACGGTGGAAGAAGGACGGCGGGTCATCGTGGATCCGGCGGTGCCGTGCGGGACCTGCACCCTGTGTCGTGCGGGACAGCTGAATCTCTGTCCCACTGTGCGCTTTGCGGGGCACGGCGCGGACGACGGCGCGATGCGCGAGAGCATGGCCTGGCCAGCCGAGTGTCTGTATCCGCTACCGCCAGGCCTGGTCGACGCTGACGCGACCCTGCTCGAGCCGCTGGGTGTGGCCATTCATGCCGTGGACCTCGCGCACATTCACGTCGGCGCCAGTGTCGCGGTGCTTGGCTGCGGCCCCGTCGGGTTACTCTGCCTGCAAGTGGCCCGCGCCGCCGGGGCCTGCCGCGTGATCGCCACGGAGCTGGCCTCGCGCCCTTGGCGACTGGACGCTGGCCGCAAATGGGCCGATGAGGTGATCGCGGCTGACGGCGGGCGCGAGAGCGCCGCCGCCCGCGCCAGACTGGGAGGCCTGGGAGCCGACGTCGTGCTGGAGACCGCCGGAGACAATGAGGCGGTCGAGGCTGCCATCGAGATGGTCCGTCCTGGCGGGCGCGTGGTGCTGGTCGGCATCCCTGCCGATGACCGCACGTCGTTCTCCTCGGGTGCTGCCCGGCGCAAGGGGCTGACGATTGCCATGGCGCGCCGAATGAAGCCCGTATACGACCGCGCGCTGACGCTGGTCGCCAGTGGTCGTGTGGACCTGGCCGGGCTGGTCACGCATCGCTTTCCCCTCGAGCGCTGCGACGAGGCGCTGCGCGCCGCCGCGGAGCGGGTTGGGATCAAAGTGGTCGTAGAGCCGTAGTAGGAAATAGGAGCCGCCTCCCATCGATGCTGGACTCTCCACTGAGCGGAGCTGTAACGGCGGTTCTGATCGGCCTGCTGCTCGGATTCGAGCGTGAGCACTCGCAGCGCTCGACCGAGGAGGGCCTCTTCGCGGGGATTCGCACCTTTCCTTTGTTGACCCTGTGCGGGTACGTTGCTGCGCAGGGGACGCAGTTCGGCGCTCCGTGGGTTCTGCCTGTCACCCTGCTGGGCATTGCGGCTCTGGCGGTCGCGGCGTACGTGCGCAGCCACGGCACGCACGCCGGCGCGACGACGGAGGCTGCCGCGATCTTCGCGCCACTTCTGGGTGCACTCGTGGCGTGGGGTCAGAGCGGCCTGGCGGCTGCCATGGCGATCATCGTGACCCTGCTGTTGACGATGAAGGCCGCGCTCCACCGCTTGGCCGGAGCGGTCACAGAAGAGGAGATCGTCTCGATCCTCAAGTTCGGGATCGTGGCGGTCATTCTCGTGCCGCTCTTGCCCGCAGTGGCCATGGGACCTTATGGCGCGCTGGTGCCGCGCAAGATCGGCCTGGTCGTGGTGATACTCTCCGCCATCAGCCTCGGCGGCTACTTGCTCGTGCGCGTTCTAGGAGGGCGCGCTGGCTGGTCTCTCGCTGGTCTCATGGGCGGGCTGGCGAGCTCCACCGCTGTCACGCTCAGCCTGTCGCCACGCGCGCGCGGTCGTGCAGCTGAGGACGTGCGACCGCTGGCCGTTGGCATCGTGCTCGCGTCGACGGTCGTCTACCTGCGCGCGCTCCTGCTCGTCGCCTTCTTCGACGGCGATCTGGCGATGCGACTCCTGCCGCGAATGACGTCCTTGTGCCTGGTGGGACTGCTGCTCGGCGCCTGGGCCTATCGCGGCATGAAGGACGAGGGCCGCTCGGAGGTCGGCGTGCACAATCCTGCGGAACTCGGAAAGGCGCTCCTGCTCGGGATGCTGTTCTCGGCGATTCTCGTGGGTGCGCGCGTCGCCCAGGCGCGGTTCGGCGCCGGGGGCATCTGGGTCACGGGCCTGGCTGGTGGATTTGTGGACGTGGACTCCGTCGTAGTGGTAACAGCCGATCTGAGAAGAGCCGGTCTGGTATCTGTGGCCGCAGGTGGCGGGGCCCTGCTAGTGGCCACCCTTTCGAACCTGGTCCTCAAGGGCATCCTGGTCGCGACACTCGGTGGCGCGCAGCTCGCGCGCCGCGTCTGGCCCACCTTTCTTGCGCTGGCCGCGCTCACCGCCGTCTGGCTGGGACTTGACGCGCTCTAGCGCGAGACTTCGGGTGGGGGCGAGGTGAAGCGTTGCGCTCGCCAATCCTCGCGAAGACTCTCCGCGAGATCGCCCCACTTGAGCTGAGCCACCGCCAGGGCTGTCAGCGCGGCAGTCTCCGCGCGCAGGACGCGTGGCCCGAGTGCGACCAGGGCAAAACCGGCCGCGCTGGCGCGTTCGATCTCTGCATCCTCCCAGCCACCGGCGGGACCTATGGCCAGGAGCGCCTGTGACGGAGGCGGAGTGAAGTCCGGGAAAGGTCGCGCTGCAGTCCGCTCACAGCACAGCAACTTCGGGCCGTCTATGGGAGTCGTCAGCAGCTCGGCGAACGAAAGAGGGCCGACGTCGGGAACGTGGGCTCGGCCACACTGCGCTGTGGCCGAGACCGCGATGCGCTGCAGGCGCTCGATGCGTGCCGCCGCCAGCGTCGCGCGGCCGGCAGGCTCCGTGCGTGCGCTGAGCAGTGGGCAAAGCTGCGTCACCCCGAGCTCCACCGCTTTCTGGACAACTAGGCCGGCAAGGTCAGCGTTCAGCGGCGCAAACGCCAGCACGGTACGTAACGGCGACTCAGGGGCAGGCGTCGTTGGTTCGCCGATGCGCGCGAGCACCGTCTTGGCTGTGGCAGACTCGATGCTCGCGTCGTACTCGTGCCCGTGGCCGTCGAACGCCCTTACCGCAGAGCCGGACCTCAGTCGCAGCACGTGAAACGCATGGTGTGCCGCATCTGTGGGCAGCGCGAGCAGCGCACCTGTCTGGCTGGTGGGGAGGTGGAAGCGGGGGACGCTCACGAGACTCGCCTTGTCAGGCAGAGCGCGGCCCATTCACCCATGCACTCGACACGGGGGGCAGGATCGAAAGCGCGGAAGGCTCTCCGCACGTCGTCGACCTCGCCAGTGAGAAGACCGGCCAGAACGGCAGAGCGCCCGAAGAGCGCGCCGAGCTCTTCTGCCCGCTCGATGAGCAACGGCGCCATCAGATTCGCGACGAGCACGTCGAACAGACCGGGCCGGACCGCACGCCCACCGTCCGCGCACAGGACTGGCAGATGCACACCGTTCAGAGTCGCGTGTTGGCGGCAAGAAGCCAGGGCTTCGGCGTCATTGTCGGACGCGACCACGAAGGTGGCGCCGAGCCGCGCAGCCACCAGTGCCAGGATCCCGGTGCCGGCACCGACGTCGAGCACGCGACCGAGAGCGGTCTGTTCTGCGAGACGCTCCAGCAGCAAGACGCACAGTTGCGTGCTCTCGTGGGTGCCAGTTCCAAAGGCCCGGCCTGGGTCGATCCGCAGCGCGCGCGGGCCTAGGTTCGCGCGCGCCTCCCATGCCGGAATGATCTGGAACGAGCCGACCGCGAATGACCGGAACCCGTCCCGAAAGCGCGCGACCCAGTCGACGTCAGGAACGTCGGCGGCTTCGATGGTCGCGTCGGCCAGCTCCCGGCGAATGGCCATCACGAGCGTGGGGATCTCGTCTTGGTCGATGGGGAAGTAGGCAAGCAGCGCGAGCGTCTCCTCCGGCGCGCTCTGCACTTCGATCCCTGCAGTTCCCAGCTCCCACAGCAACGTCACGGCAGCCTCTTCGCGCGCAGCTGGGAGGGTGAGACGCAGAGCGATCATCGCGGTCAGGAGAGGATGCTCTTCACGCGGTCCTTGAGACCCTTGTCTTTGGCTTTACGTTCCGAGCCGTCGAGCCGCGTCCCGAGTTGCTGAATGAGCTCGCGCTGCTCCGAGGTCAGACGCGTGGGCACGGCCAGGCGCACGACGACGTGCAAGTCACCGCGACCTTTTGAGCCCAAGTGCTGTACACCCTGATTGCGAACGCGGAAGACCGTGCCGGGCTGTGTGCCCTCCGGCACGTGGAGCTTGGTCGTGCCGCCTTCCAGTGTGGGTACGTCGACGTGTGCGCCGAGCGCAGCCTCGGGGAACGAGATCGGCACCTCGCACAGCAGATCGTCGCGCTCGCGGCGAAAGACAGCGTGCTCTTGCACCGAGACCACCACATAGAGGTCACCGGCCGGCGCACCGGCGCCTCCGGCCTCACCTTCGCCTGTCAGGCGCAACTGGCTGCCGGTGTCCACACCCGCCGGGATCTTGAGCTGCAGTCGGCGCTCCGCTCGAACGTGGCCCTGACCGTGGCACTCTTTGCACGGAGACGCGACGATGCGCCCTGCGCCGCGACAGCGGCCGCAAGTGCGCGCCACGCTGAAGAAGCCTTGCTGGAATGCCACCTGGCCCGCGCCATGACAGGTCGGGCACTGACTGGGCTGTGTGCCTGGCGCGCTACCGCTCCCCTCGCAGGCTTGGCAGTTCTCGACGCGCGCCACCTGGATGTGCGTCTCCGTACCGAAGGCAGCCTCCTCAAGGGTCAACTCAAGGTCGTAGCGCAGGTCGGCGCCGCGCCGCGGGCCGCCCCGCCGCCGGCCGAACAGATCTCCAAAGCCGAAGAACCCTTCAAGGATGTCGCCGAAATCCGCGAAGATCGTCGGATCGAAGCCCCCGCCGGCAGCCGATCCCACACCAGCGTGGCCGAACGTGTCATAGCGTCGCCGTTTGTCCGGATCCCCGAGCACGCTGTACGCCTCTGCCGCCTCTTTGAAGCGGTCCTCGGCGGACTTGTCGCCAGGGTTCTTGTCCGGATGATGCGCGAGTGCCAGCTTGCGGTATGCGGACTTGATCTCTTGCTCGGAGGCGTTGCGCGGCACGCCGAGGACTTCGTAAAAGTCTCGTTTTTCGCTGCCAGCCATGGGGGAGCTATCAGGGCCTAGGGGTGCTCGACGAGAGTTGCGGGCAACGCGCGATCTTCAAGGACGCAGCATCGCCTGGCCGATGAGACTGGCGGCCTTTTCCATTTCTGCCAGCTGCTCGCGGAGCTGCTCGAGACTGCTCTGCGTCTGCACCTTCTTCGCGCGTTCGATGACCGCCAGGATCCGCTCCTGTTCGTCCGCCGTCAGCTTGCCCTCCAATGCCTGGATCGAGCGCATCGTATTCGCGACCAGCCCCTCGAGCTGGCGCGCGACCGCTTCCTGCTCGCGTCGCTGGCGGTCGGACTGATCCTGCTGGCGCGTTTCGCCCACGAGACGGTTCAGCTCGGACTGGCTGAGACCACCCGACGGATGGATGACCATCGACTGGCTGCGTCCCGTTGCCTGGTCAAGGGCCGAGACCGAGACGATGCCGTTGACGTCGATCTCGAAGGACACCTCGACTTGCGGGACTCCCTTGGGCGCTGGCGGGATGTTGGTCAGCTCGAATTTCGCAAGGCTCTTGTTGTAAGCGGCCATGTCGCTTTCGCCTTGCAGGACGTGCACCTCGACCTTGGTCTGGTTGTCGGCGACCGTTGTGAACACGCGGCTCTTGCGCGTGGGGATGGTGCTGTTGCGATCGATCAGCGACGTGAACGTACCGTCCTTGGTCTCGATTCCCAAGGTGTGCGGTGTGACGTCGAGGAGCACGAGCTCCTTGACCTCGCCGGCCATGATGCCGCTCTGTATCGCGGCGCCCATGGCCACACCTTCGTCGGGGTTCACGGCCCGGTTGGGCTCGCGACCAAAGACGCGCCGGACGATCTCCGAGACCTTCGGCGCGCGCGTCTGGCCACCGACCAAGAGCACCTCTTCGATCTGCTCCGGCTTGAGACTCGCGTCCGCGAGACAACGTCGGCAGGGCTCAATCGTGCGCTCCAGCAGCTCATTGGTCAGGGACTCGTACACCTGTCGGCTGAGGACTGTGTTGAGATGCTTGGGGCCAGAGGAGTCGGCGGAGATGAACGGCAGGACGATCTCGGTCTGAGTCGCGGTCGAAAGCTCGCACTTGGCCTTCTCGGCGGCTTCCTTCAAGCGCTGCAGCGCCATGCGATCCTGGCGCAGGTCGATGTTGGTCTCTTTCTGGAAGTCGGCGATCAGCCAATCGATGATGCGCTGGTCGAAGTCCTCGCCACCGAGGTACGTGTCGCCGCCAGTGGCCCGCACCTGGAACAGCCCCTCGGCCATCTCCAGGATCGAGACGTCGAACGTCCCGCCGCCCAGGTCGTACACAGCGACGAAGCGGTTCTTGAGGTTCTTGAGGCCGTAGCCCAGCGCGGCAGCCGTGGGCTCGTTGATGATGCGTGAGACCTTGAGCCCGGCGACCAGGCCCGCGTCCTTCGTGGCCTGCCGCTGTGGATCGTTGAAGTAGGCAGGGACAGTGATGATCGCCTCTTCTACCGCCTCGCCCAGGTAATCTTCCGCCGCGGCCTTGAGCTTCTGCAGCACGAACGAGGCGATCTCGGGAGGGGAGTAGACCTTGTCTTCGACCTGGATGTGAACGTCCCCGTTCGGGGCCTCTGCCAGGGTGAAAGGCAGCAGCCGGTGGGCCTGCTGTACCTCCGGAGAGCTGAACTTGCGCCCAATGAGCCGCTTCACCGCATAGACAGTGTTGCGTGGGTTGGTGAGCGCCTGTCGCTTGGCAATCTGCCCGACGAGCCGCTCGCCCTTCGTAGTGAAACCGACAATGGAGGGCGTCGTGCGCGCGCCTTCCTGGTTGGGGATCACTTGCGGCGCGCCACCCTCCATGACGGCCACACACGAGTTGGTCGTGCCGAGATCGATTCCGATGACCTTTCCCACAGTCTGCCTCGCGGATCAGCCGTCCCTAGTGCAATACCGTATGAGGCCCCTAGTTTACTGCGTTCGGCGCCTTCCTGGAAGTGGCGTCTTCATGCCTCCGATTCCGGGGTCGAGTGGGCCTTGGCGACCTTGACCATGGCCGGTCGCAGCAAGCGCTCCTTGAACAGGTAGCCCTTGCGCAGGGTCTCGACGACAGTGCCCTCGGCAGCCTCAGGGACCTCCTCATGCAAGAGGGCCTGGTCTGTCAGTGGGTCGAACGGCTGGCCGACCGGATCATGCACGGCCAAACCGAGACGTGCCAGGGTCGCGAGCAGCTCGCGCTGAATGAGCTGGAGTCCGTCGCGCAGGCTCGTTTCGTCAGCGCCTGCCTTGAGCGCCTGCTCCAGGTTGTCGAGCGTCGGCACGAGCTCCTTGACCAGCGCCGCCTCAGCCTCGGCATTCCAGCCCTGGCGCTCGCGGTCGGTACGCCGCCGGAAGTTCTCGAACTCCGCGCGCCGCCTGAGGAGTGTGTCCCGCAGATCGTCGCGCTCGCGGCGCAGATCCTCGATCTCCGCGCTCGCGGGTGCTGCGCCCACGCCGTCCGCGGGTGTGGCCACGGCGGCGAGGTCAGCCGCGGCCGTTTCAGAGGCAACGCTGGCTGGCTGCGGCTCGCCCGCCTCGTCACACGGAGGGGCCGGTTGGTCTCGCTCGTCAGACATCATGCGCTGATTGCCGCCAGGAGCCCTTGAGTGCGTCGCGCGACCTGGCCGACGATCGACACGATGCGCGGATAGCGCATGGGTGTTGGTCCCATGACGCCCAGGCCCCAACCGTCGTCGCCGTCCAGCCCGCAGCCGGCAGTTACCAAGGTCACACCTTTCAGGTCCGGGTCAAAGCGCTCACAGTCGAACATCACGTGCACGCCCGCGCCCGACACGCAGGCATTGAGCACGCGCACCATTCGGCCGCGCTCCTCGATTGCGCGACAAATCGCCTGGATGCGCGCCAGATTCGCTTGCTCGGTGTGGTCGAGCAAGCGCGCGGTTCCGCCGAGATAGAGGCCCGCGTCCCTGCCGGGCGTGAAAGCGCGATCGGTCACCGAGAGAAGCCGCTCCAATAGGGAGTCCAGCAGGGCGGTGTCTCGGCGCATCTGGCCCAGCAGGGCAGTCCGGACACTGCGAAGATCCATGCCAGTGAAGTGCGCGTTTATGTAGTTGGCGTGCTCTTGAAGCTGTTCCTGGGAGACCTCCTCGCGGAGCTCGACAATCCGATGGGTGACGAGGCCGCTGCGGGACACGAGAACGACCAGGATGCGCGGAAATGGCAAGCGCACGAACTCAATGTGACGCACTTGCGTCCGGCCGGTGTCTGGCGCCACCGCGAACCCGACGTTCCCGGTCAGTTCCGACAGCAGCCGCGAGGCCGAGACCATGACATCTTCGGCTGAGCCGCAACGCGCGCTCAGACCCGACTCGATCAGAGCTGTGTCCCGCACCGATAGCGCTTCCTGGCTCATCAGGGCCTCGACGTACAGCCGCAGGGCATCGTCGGTCGGGACGCGGCCGGCCGAGGTGTGCGGCTGCTCGAGCAGGCCGAGTCTCTCTAGTCCCGCCATCACGTTGCGCACGGTGGCCGAGGAGACGGAGTGATGCAGACGCCGCGCCAGCGTGCCCGACGCGACAGGCTCGCCCGTGGCGATGTAGACCTGAATCAGCGCTTTGAGAACAGACCGGCTTCGATCGTCGAGAGTGGAAATCGCCATGGCCAAGTGCGATACACGACCGTCGCTCGTGCTGAGTCTATACCTGGAGCGCGATCGCGGGCAAGATCAACCCGCGCGAGCGAGCGGTAGCGCACGCCGCGCTCAGCCGCGCTCGCGCTTCTCGCCGGAGCGTGACGCGGACATGTCGCTGTTACCGCGAAAAACGGCACCCTCGGCAATCACGATCTTCGGTGCACGAATGTTGCCCGTCATCCGTCCACTGGCCTGGATCTCGACTCGGTTGCTCGCCGAGCAATCGCCGACGAGCTCTCCGCTGATGACGACCGAGACGGCGTCCACGGTAGCGCGCACGACTCCCGTCGGGCCGACGCGCACGTCGCGGGTAATTCGGATTTGCCCCTCCACAGTGCCTTCGACCTGGACGTCCTCATCGCCGAGCAGGTCGCCCTTCACGGTGGTCTTGGCGCCGATCACACAGGGCGTCGTGGACGTCGCGGTTCGGACAGCCAAGGCTGGCGGCGCAGCCTGCGGGGTAGCCGCAGATCCAGACGTCGGACGTGGTGCAGGGCTGTCAGGACGCTTTGTGGGTTCCGCGGACTTCCCGAACAGACTCATGAATCCCCTCCTCGGTCAGCGTCGAACGTCTGTCCCGTGCGAATAGCCGCGTGCCATGCGGGGCGGCCTCCACCGCGAGTTTGGAGCGGGCGAAGGGACTCGAACCCTCGACACCGAGCTTGGGAAGCTCGTACTCTACCAACTGAGCTACGCCCGCTCACATCAAGAGCGTGAGGATGATAGCTCCGTGCCCAAGACCGGTCAAGGCATGTCAGCGCGCGCCTGTGACGCTAAGAGTGCGCTCGAATCAGGCCCAGGACCTCGTCGCGGCGCGCTTCCATCTCACCGCGCGAGTACGCCTCGAGGTTGAGGCGTAGCAGCGGCTCGGTGTTCGACGGCCGAACGTTGAAATGCCAGTCGTCGTAGTCGATCGAGATGCCGTCGGTGCGCGCGATGCGCGCATCGCGATAGCGCTCCTCGATGCGCCGCACGGCAGAGGCCACGTCGCTGACGCGTGAGTTGATCTCACCGGAGATGTGATATCGCTCGCGCAGCGGCGCAAGGACCTCGCTCAGGCGCTTGCCGCACCTCCCGAGCAGCTCGATCACCAACAACGCAGGGATCATGCCGTTGTCGGCGTACCAGTTGTCACGGAAGTAGTAGTGGCCCGACACCTCACCGCCGAAGATGGCGTTTTCGTCGCGCATGCGACGCTTGATGAAAGCGTGACCGACCCGGTTGATGAGCGGCTCGCCCCCGGCCGCGCGAATCCGATCCGGTACGACGCGTGACGCGCGGACGTCATACACGATGCGGGCGCGCGGCTCTCTGGCCGCAAAACCTTCCCCCAACAGAGCCGTGATGAAGTCGCCGGGCACGAAGCGACCCGTGTCGTCGATGAAGAAGCAGCGATCGGCATCACCGTCCCAGGCGATGCCGAGGTCTGCTCCTTCGGTGACGACACGCTCCGCCAGCTCCCGTCGATTGGCCTCTTCCAAGGGATCCGGCGGGTGATTCGGGAATGAGCCGTCCAGCTCGAAGTACATGCGCACCTGTTCGAGCGGCAGGTGTCGGAATACCGCCTGGGCGCCGACGGAACCCAGACCATTGCCCGCGTCGAGTACCACCTTCAAAGGTCGCAAGCGCGCTCGATCGATGAAAGCAAGACAGTGCTGCGCGTACTCCTCGACGACCTGGCAGCCGCGAATCTGGCCTGGCGTCCGGCCACTGGAGACCTCGAAGCGGCCAGCGGTAAGCGCCTCGCGAATCTCCTTGATACCAGCGTCGCCGGAGAGGGCCAGGGCGCCGCGGCGAACCAGCTTGATCCCGTTCCACTCCTTCGGGTTGTGCGAGGCGGTGACGATGGCCCCGCCATCAAGCTCGTGACGGGCGACGTAGTAGTACAACATGTCGGTGCCGACCACACCGAGGTCTGTGACCTCGGCACCCTGGTCGCGTGCGCCCGCGATCAGGCCGACGGCGATCTCAGGAGAGGAGAGACGCGTATCGCGACCGACGGCAATATGCTTGGCCCCGAGGTAGTCGACAAAGGCGCGGCCGATTCGCTCAGCCACCGGACCGCTGATCTGCTGAGGATAGATGCCGCGGACGTCGTAGGCCTTAAAAATGGACGGATCGAGCATGCTTCCCCTTTCGACGCCTGCGTCGTGGGCGCGCACGACGGCGCGGATCGTACCACCCGCCCGGGGTTTGACCAAGGCGCGCGACGGCTCGGTCGCGACCTAGCGCACGACCAGTTCGAGCCCCGTCGGCGCCGGCACCTCCGCGCACAAGGCCGCCTATCTTCCTCACTTCGTGGGAGTTCGCCGTGTCGTGCGTTGACAGTCAAGGAACGGTTCGACTATATTCCGTTATTCGTGGCTGAGCTCACGCCACCCGTATTGGAGGCCCTACCTTGACGGAGCCTGCAGTCGAGCTCGAGCAGAAGATCCGCGGCGGAACGGCGCGCGTGGGCGTCCTGGGACTGGGCTACGTAGGGCTTCCGCTCTGTGTGGAGTTCGCCAGCGCCGGCCTGCGAGTGGTGGGCTACGACTTGAGCGCCGAGAAGGTGGGCAACGTCAACGCGGGCCGCTCCCACGTCGGCGACGTGCCTCCGGAGCGCGTGGCGTCGCTCGTGAACGCGGGCCGCCTCTCGGCATCCTGCGATTTTGACTCGCTGGGGGAATGCGACGCGCTGATCATCTGCGTGCCGACGCCTCTGAGCAAGACCAAAGACCCGGACCTGTCGATGGTCGTTGAGGCCTCGCGCTCCATCGCGGCGCATCTCCGCATGGGGCAGCTGGTCGTCCTGGAGAGCACGACCTACCCGGGCACCACCGAAGAGCTGATTCTGCCCATGCTTGCCGAGCGCGGGCTAGAGGTCGGCCGCTCCTTCTTCCTGGCGTTCTCACCGGAGCGAGTCGACCCGGGGAACCCGCATTACAACACGCACAACACGCCCAAGATCATCGGCGGCGTGACGCCGACATGCACGCACGTGGCCCGCACGCTCTACGAACGGGCCGTGGAGACCATTATCCCGGTGTCCTCCACGCGGACCGCAGAGATGGTCAAGCTGCTCGAA
>Ga0302323_100000453_pt1 | contig 32539 bp, 26 predicted proteins | sample Fen_T0_3_FD_201950 | JGI IMG/M metagenome (GOLD analysis project Ga0302323, IMG submission 201950) | Peat permafrost microbial communities from Stordalen Mire near Abisko, Sweden - Fen_T0_3 | ecosystem: Environmental > Terrestrial > Soil > Wetlands > Permafrost | place: Sweden: Abisko...
ACCGTGACGGGCCAGATTCTCGGCTCGCCCGCCTACATGGCGCCCGAGGTCCTCGACGGGCGCACGCTGGACTTCCGCAGTGACGTTTTTTCCGTCGGCGTGATGCTGTACCAGATGGCGACCGGCGTGCTTCCCTTCAGCGGCAAGAACCCGCACGAAGTCCTTCGTCGCGTCTCGGAGGGAAAGTTTGCGGACCCGCGCACGGTGAACCGCCTGGTCTCCGACCAGCTCGCCCGTGTGATTGCACGCAGTCTCGCTCGCAAACCCGAGGATCGGTACCCCACCATCGAAGCGATGGTCATCGAGCTGCGTGGCTACACAAGTGATGCAGGCTTGGCCGGTCCAAGCGACGAACTGAAGACCTTCCTGACCGAGCCCGAGGAGTACGAAAAGACGCTGGTGCCGCGAATGGTGTCGGCCTTGGTTGCGTCGGGCCTGCGCGAGCAAGTGGCGAAGCACAGGGCCCGCGCGCTCGAACTGTGGAACCGAGCCCTGGCCTTCGAGCCCGACAACAAGGCCGTGCTAGTCGAGCTACAACGCCTGGAGCGCGGCGAACGCATGCGGCGCTGGCTCATCGGCTTGGGGGTTCTCGGAGCCCTCGGCGCCATGGCCATGGGCGCGGTGTTCATCGCCCGCAAGGCCATCGACGAGCGAAAATCAGCGGTCGCTGTCGAGCGCGCTGCAAGTCCTACGGGCCATTCGGTGGCAGAGGGCAAGGCGGTCCAGTCGGTGAAGAACAAAGATACCGAGCACTCGGTAATTCCCGCGCGCCTCGCGGCGACTGGCCGGCCTGCGACCACCATCCCGACGCACGTTGTGCGCGAGGCCAGACGGTCGGCCGACAAGGCCGGGCGGACTGAAGAAAACGCAGCGGGAGTCGAGAACTCGAAGTCTAGCGACGAGAGCGCCGCCGAGGTTCCCACTATCACCCTCGCCTTGGGCTTCACCCCTTCTCGGGTCGAAGTCTGGCTCGACGGCAAGAAGGCCTTCGACTACGGTCCGCAACAGAACCGCATCACGGTTCCTTGGAACAAGCCCCACCGTCTGGAATTCCGCAACGACAGTTGCTGCAACCGGAAGGAAGTCCTGGTCGGGCCGCAGCTCTACCGTCCTCCGGGGGATCACCTGTTCGTGAACTTGGACCCGAAACCAGCCCACCTGGTCGTGACCTTGGACCCACCGGTTCCGGGCGCGACTTTGCTCATTCGTGAGGTCAACGAAGCCAAGAGCAAGCCTTGGCGTGCGCGTGCTCAACCCGGCGAAAAAATTCCGGTTCCGTTTGACGCGGGAGATGAGATGCGCAAGAGTCTCGAAGTGGTTGTTTTCAAGGGCGACAAGACCACGGCGAACCAGGTGACCATCACCGCTGGTGAAACGCGCCCTGTCACGATGCGCGTGGACGACTAGTTTGAGTGCGAGTCTGATCTTCCTCACCATCTTGTTCCAGGCGGCTCCTCAGCTAGCCACCGAGGAGCTCCAGCGGGGCAAGAACGCTTACGATCGAGGTGAATTCGGTCGCGCGGTGGAAATCCTACGCCCCCTGCTCTATCCCGATCTTCGGCTGCAATCGGATACGCAAATCGTGCTCGCCCACCGCGTGCTCGGCGTCGCGTACTTGTTCGAGAAGAAGTCGGCCGACGCCCAGGAGGAGTTCCGAAAGCTGCTGCAGATACGGCCCGACTATCGCTTCGATCCTCTGCTCGACCCGCCCGAGGTGGTCGACTTTTTCAACAACGTCCGCAGAGGCTACAGCACCGAACTGGCGAAGCTCGAGGCGAAACGTCGCGAGTCGGAAAAGGCTCGCGAACGCGATCGTGAGGAGTGCGAGAAGGCGCGTGGTGGCCCGACGGTGATCGAACGGCGGGTCGGACGGAATTCCTTTGCCGTGAATTTCGTTCCGTTCGGCGCAGGCCAGTTCCAGAATGGACAACGCAACAAAGGTTGGGCCTTTCTGGCCGTCGAAGGCGTGCTGGGCGCTGCTTCCGTCGCTGCTTTCGCCACCAATCTGGCCCTGTACGGGTTTCGACCGCAACGGCCCTGCCGGTACGACTACGGCTCCAACACTTGCCCGGCCGAGGACGTCGATCACACCGACGAGAATCGCTCCCACTTGCTTACGCAGGTCCAGGTCGCCACGGGTGCTGCATTTTTTGCAGCGGTTGCCTGGGGCATCGCGGACGCTATCTACTCCTATCGGCCAGAAACGCAGCTTGCCTCGGCCGCCGACGCTGTACGACCGGCGATGAAATCTTGGCAGCTTCAGCTTTCGCCTACCGTCATGAACCGCACGATTGCACCAGGTCTTTCCTTCCGTTTCTGACCAGAAACAGCGAAACTGCCCGCATGGCAACCCTTCGAATTCACGCCCCCGGCACCGGGGTGAAGGTTTACCACATCTACAAAAAGCTCACCTCGCTGGGTAAGGGCGAAGGTGTGGACGTTCTGCTTCAGGATCCACTGTTGGCCGACACCCACGCGCACATCCACTTCGATGGGCGCGACTTCAACATCTCAGTTACCGACAGAGACTCGGACCTGCACGTCAACGGCCGCCGACGGACCAAGCACCGACTGTCTCAGGACGACCGCGTGCGCATGGGCGGAGTCGAGCTGGAATTCTCGCTTTACGACGAGCCGGTGACCGACGAAGTGGCGGCCAAGACCATGGCCGAGCTGAATTCTTACAAACGCCTCTTCGAGTTCTCGCAGCGCCTCATGAACAACTACGAGATCCCGGCCCTGCTCGACGGGTTGCTCGATGTGGTGGTTCAGGTATGCAACGCCGACAAGGGCTTCATTGTGCTGCTCGAATCGGGCGAACCAGTGGTCAAGGTGGCTCGCAACCTTCGCCGCGAGACGATTTCCGACGCCGTCCGACACCTATCCGATTCCATCATCAAGCGCGTGGTCGAGAGTCGACAGCCGCTCATTATCTCCGACGCTCTCAACGACGCCAGCTTCCGGAATTCGCTCTCGGTGATGAACCTGCGGCTGACCTCGGTCATGTGCGTGCCGATGCTTGAGCGCGGAAACCTGATCGGGCTCATCTACGTCGGGAACGACAACGTGGCCCAGCTTTTCGACCAGGCCGCGCTGGAGATTCTCACCATCTTCGCATCGCAGGCCTCGCTGGTTATTCGCAACGCGCTCCTGGTCAACGAACTCCAGCTCGACAATCAGTCGCTGCAGGACCGCATCGAACGGATTCGATTCGGTGAAATCCTTGGTTCATCCCCGCCCATCCAGGAGGTGTTCCGCAAGGTCCAGCGGGTCGCCCAGACCGACATCACGGTCCTGGTCACCGGCGAAACCGGCACCGGCAAAGAGCTGATCGCGCGTGAGATCCACAACCGATCGACGCGCGCCAAGGGCCCCTTTATCAGCGTGAACTGCGGGGCAATCCCCGAGAACCTGCTCGAGTCAGAGCTGTTCGGTCACGTGCGCGGCGCCTTCACCGGTGCGGTGGCCAACAAGCAAGGTCGTTTCCAAAGCGCAAGCAAGGGCACGCTGTTCTTGGACGAAATCGGCGAAATGCCGCTCGCCCTCCAAGTGAAGATCCTGCGTGCGCTGCAGGAACACTCGGTTACCCGGGTAGGAGACACAGCCTCCGAGCAGGTCGACATTCGCATTATCGCCGCCACCAACCGCGACCTCGAGGCCGAAACCCGGGCCGGTCGTTTCCGCGAGGATCTCTACTACCGACTGAACGTCGTGCATCTGCATTTACCGCCGCTGCGCGATCGCGGCGACGACATCGTGGTGCTGGCCCGCTACATGCTGTCGCGCTACGCACCCGAATACTCCAGCAAGGTGCGAGGTTTCAGCCCGGGCGCCATCGTGGCGGTCAAGCGCTACCGCTGGCCGGGCAACATTCGCGAGCTCGAGAACCGCATCAAGAAGGCGGTCGTGCTGGCGGACAAGACCATGCTTGGACCGGAGGACCTGGGTATCGATCCCGACGAGATTCCCGCCATCCTGCCTCTTGCCGAGGCGCGCGAGCGCTGGCAACGGTCGTACATCAACGATGTTCTCGGCATCAATGGCGGCAACCGAACCAAGACCGCGCGCGACCTGGGCGTGGATCCTCGAACCATCTTTCGCCACCTTGAAAAGGAAGAAGGGGACGAAGGCACCGGCGGGCAGTCGCCGCTAGACGAGGCCTGATGTCCCGCGGGCTCCTCCTCACGGGTTCCTTGGCCGCGCTCTTCGGCACTGCTTCGGGGTGCGTGGTTCCGGTGGGACCGAAGTGGTCCGATCCCGAGACCAACCACCCGCCAACCATCGCCTCGGCGAATCCCGCCGTAGGCACGGTTCTGGGGCGCAGCGCCGACGGTGGAAGCTCGGGCCAAGTCGAGGTCGAAGTCGTCCTCGCCGATCAAAACACGTCAGACAACTTGTACCTGCGTTGGATCGTCGATTACCCGCCCTACACTGCTGGAAAGACGGTCGTTGCGCTCGAAACCGCCCAACCGGGCGGCGACACGATCGTTCGGACCGCTGTGATTTTTGCTCCCGACTGCGCGTCCATCCATTCGCGAACCTTGGCTGACCACCGCCTTTTGCTCGCGGTGTCGGACCGTCCCTTTGGCAGCGATGTCAACTCTTCCACGCCGAGTGCTGTTGACAACGGGAACTACCTCGTCGAGGCGGTCTGGCCGTTCACCCTCAATTGCCAGTAGTCACGTGTTTGACAACCTGCCCCGCGACACGTAGTCTACCCGTCACCTGTCGGCGCTCCGGCAGAAGGCGCTCCTCGCTGGGAGCCATTTGCAGGTGATCCGCACTGGATTTCCTCTGTCGTCAGCCTTGTCATCTTCCAATCACTCGCCGAATCAAGAATTTCGCCGCTATCGCAAGCTGGTCGCATGGACTGCCATTGCCCTGGTGGCGCTAGGCTGCATCTACGCCCTGATTTCGGTCGTGGTTGCGCTTCAGCGGCAGCGCAACGGCGTAGTCGAAGACCGCATCAGCACGCAACTGACCCCTCGCGAAATCCGGGGCTGCTTCGATGAACTGCGCGATGTCGCCGTCGCGCTGGAGAAGCACCTGGAAAACGCCTACCACCTGCTGGGTGGCTACGATTCCGAGGAAGCCCGACGTTGGTCGGACGAGGGTGAAATGTGGCGTAGGCGCTGGCGCGTGTTCGGCGAACGTTGCCGATTGGAAGAACCTCGACCGAGCCCGCCGCCGAAAGATTTCGAAGCCATGGCTGCTGCGTACCAAGAGCTGGGCAGCATCCAGACAACTTATTCTCGCGAGCTTTTGCGCTTTGGAAGCGAGTTGGCACCACGCCTGGACCGCATCAACAAGCGCGTAGATCAAATCGGCGAGCACTTGGGTGAGCCGAGTCGCCGTCAGGAGCAAGTACAATGACCGATCAGAGTTTGGACCATGGGACCCCTACAGAATCCGCAGAGACCCGCGCAGCACCGAAGGTGAGCTTCGCGGAGCTTGGGCTTCGCCCTGAGGTTCTGCAGGCACTTGCCGACATGGGCTTCTCCGACGCCATGGACGTGCAGGCCAAGACCATTCCGATGATTCGCGAGGGTCGCGACATCCTGGTTCAGTCCCGTACCGGTTCAGGCAAGACCGCCGCGTTCGCCATCCCCTTTGCCGACTGGATTGCAGTTCCCAAATTGCTATCCCCGCAGGCCCTGGTGCTACTGCCGACCCGCGAGCTCGCCTTGCAGGTGGCGGCCGAGACCGCGCGCGTTTGCGCCACCACGCCAATTTCCGTGGTTCCGGTCTATGGCGGATCGCCGATGGGCCGGCAAATTGAGCAGCTTCGCGCCGGCGCGCACGTCATCTGCGGAACGCCTGGCCGCACCCTCGATCACATTCGTCGCGGCACCTTGCAACTCGACAAAATCAAGTGCGTCGTACTCGACGAGTGTGACGAAATGTTGTCGATGGGCTTTCAGGAGGACATCGAGGCGATCCTCAGCGAAACCCCGACCGAACGGCAAACCCTGCTGTTCTCGGCCACCATTCCCGAGGGCATCCAGCGGCTCTCCCGTCGCTTCATGCGGTCACCCGAGACCTTGAAGCTGTCGGCAGACTTCGTCGGCGTTCACGAGATTCGGCACACCTATTACTCCATTCCCGGCGGACAGCGCGAAGCCGAGCTGCTTCGCATTCTGGCCTTCGAGGATCCCGAGCGCGCAGTCATCTTCTGCAACACTCGCGACGAGACAGGTCGGGTCGCCGAGTTCTTGCGACGGCATGGCTTCAATGCAGAGCCGATTTCGTCGGACCTTTCGCAGTCCGAGCGAGAAGGTGTGATGATCCGCATGCGGGCCGGGAACATTCGATTCCTGGTGGCGACCGACGTCGCAGCACGCGGCATCGACATCGAAAACCTTCCGTGCGTGATCAACTACACGTTCCCCGAATCGCCCGAGATCTACATTCATCGTACCGGACGAACCGGCCGCGCGGGACGGTCCGGTCACGCGATCTCCCTCATCGGCCCGACCGAGGTGGGGTCGTTCTATTACCTCAAGCTGCTCTACAAGATTAAGCCGGAGGAGCGCTCGCTGCCGTCCGAGACCGAGGTTCGTTCACACCGTGAAGGCGAACGGTTGGCGCATTTGCGCAGCCTCTTACCGGGCGATCCGGGCGGCGAATGGCATTCGTTGGCCAAGCGCTTGATAGTCGCCATCGATGCCGAGCGGCTGGTGGGTTCCCTCCTTCGCGGCGCGCTGGGCTCGGCGAAGGCCGAGGCGCCCAAACCCGCGCTCGATTCACCGGTCGAGCCTGCGGCTGAAGCCGTGTCTTCCAAGATAGATGATGCGGCGCCGATGGCGAAGGAGCCCGACCGCCGCGAGCGAAGCATGCGCGGCGAGCCCAGGGGTCGCGGCTACGGAGAGAGGGGACGAGATCGCGACCGCGGCGGTGGTCGAGGACGTCCGGGACGAGAGCAGGACCGAGATCGCGACCGCGACCGGGACCATGAGCGCACGGCCACGGGCGACGGAAAGACGGAGCAGACCGTATCCGAACCGAGCCCCCCGACTCCCCAGACGAGCCGCCCGCCAACGAGCCCCCCGACTCCCCAGACGAGCCGCCCGACTCCTCAGACCAACGATGGCCGCGAGTTCTGGGAGGTCTGGAGCGAAGAAGTGGGGCGCACCCCCACCCGAGAAACGCCTGCCACGCCGGTCGACGCGCCTTCCCACGCGCCTGCCGACGCGCCTGCGGTGGTCACGGCGCCCTCTCCCACGGAGGCGGCCGCGGCTGGAACCGTTCGCCTGTACGTGAACCTCGGCCGCAAGGACGGAGTCACCCCCGAAGTGGTGGCCGAACAGCTTTCCGCCAGCGGCGTGTCGCTGCCCCCCTCCGACGTGGAACTGATGAACACGCACAGTTACATCAACGTCTCCCCAGACGTCGCAGATCCTCTCTGCCAGAAGCTGAACGGTCGCCTCTACAACGGCCGGGCCATCGTCTGCGAGCGCGCGCGGCCACCGCGACGGCGGTAGACATTTCGGGCTCCGGTTCTCCGAACCGATCCGGAGCCCGGTTCCAGCCCTCACATTTTCGGGAACGGCTTCAACTCGCCCGGCGTCGGCGTCGGCGTCGGCGAGGGCCTGGCTTCTGCAGGGGCCGCTGGCCTCGGAGGCTCGGGCCCTGGCTTCGCTGTAGACGCCGTAGCTGGCGCAGCAGGCTTACCCTTCCGCCCTCGGCCAGGGTGTTGCTTGTGCTCGGCGGCCTCCGACGGGGCCGGCTTGTCCTCGACGGTCGCCACGGCCGGCTCAGGTGCGACAGCTGGGGCCGCGACCGGCTGCGTCGCGGGTGCAGGCGGCGAAGATGCAGGTGCCGCCGTCTGGGGCGCGACCACTGCGGCCGTCGGGGGTGGCGGTGCTGCGGCCGGTTTTCCTCTCGACGACAGCGCGAGCCATGCGGCCACCCCAATGCCCAGGGCGATGCCAGCGACCACCAAGACCATTGTCTTCTTGCTGGACGATGCTGCCGGCGTGCTGGTCATTTCGACGCTGGAAACGGCCGCATCCACGGCCTTGCGCAAAAGCTTCCGCGTTTCGGGCGTCGCACCCTTCGTTCGAATCGGTCGTACGGCCACCGGTGCATTCGCGCCACCCATAGCCACGGTTTGGCCCTTGATCGGCTGCTTCGGTGCACTCTCGGGGCCGGGGCACGTCGACACGGCCTCCAGCAGCTCGGCCATCGACTGCCAGCGACTGTCGCGTTCCTTCTCCAGCGCTTTGAGCACGAGCGCGTCCATTCCCGCAGAAATGGGCAAGTCCGGCCGCCGCTGGCTGGGCGCGACCGGATCCTCCATGAGGTGTTTGGTTAGCATCGTCATGAAAGACTCGGCGACAAACGGCGTCTGTCCCGTCATCAGGTGGTACAGAATGCAGCCGACCGCGTAGATGTCGGCACGATGATCGGTGTCCTTGCCCTCGGCCTGCTCGGGCGCCATGTACTCAGGCGTTCCGAAGATCATGCCCGTGCGGGTAAGCCGCGGACCGTTCGGGTCGAGCCCCATGACCTTGGCGATGCCGAAGTCCAGGATCTTCACGAAGTGTGGCTGGCCTTCCCGCTGGATCAGGAAGATGTTCTCCGGCTTCATGTCCCGGTGGACGATGCCCTTGTCGTGCGCAGCCCTCAGTGCCCGACAGATTTGAAGGACGATTTCGCGTGCTTGCGACCAATCCATCGCGCCCTGGTTCCGAACGATCTCGCCAAGGTCCTTGCCGTCGAGGAACTCCATGGAGATATAGACCAGACCGTCGGGCGACTGACCGAAGTCCGAGATGTCGATGACGTTCTCATGCCCTATGCGTGAGGCGCTTCGGGCTTCCTGCAGGAACCGCGCGACCAAATCGGGCCTTCGAGCCAGCTCGGGAGCAAGAACCTTGAGCGCAAATTTCTTCTCGATGACCACGTGCTCGGCCAAATACACCGAGCCCATGCCACCCTCTCCCAGTTTCCGCAACACCTTGTAGCGGTCCGCGACAACCTGAGAGATGAGGGGATCGGCCGCGGCCGTAGGGCTGTCACCAACACTCATTCTTCTGCACTTTACCACGGACACCGCTACAATGTTCTCCGTCTCGCATGGCCAGCATCGTCGCGTACATCGAGGTGCGGGAAGGCGCCGTCACCCCGCCTTCGCTGTTTGTCATAAGCGAATCTCGGCGCATTGCTCAGGCTGTTGGGGCGACGGTGTATGCCTTCCTGCCCGTCGGGGCGATTTCTCACGTTCAAATCGACCAGCTGGCCGAACAGGTCAGCGCCGTCGGCGCGGATCGTATTCTTTGTTGTTCCGACCAAACGCTGGTCGGGCCGGCCCTCGACCCGACCCATGGGCCCGTGCTGGCCCAGCTTGCGGATCACCTGAGGCCCCTGCTCGTCCTCTTTCCGGCTGGCGGTGCCGGTGAGCAATTGGGACCTCCGCTTGCCGTCCGAGTTGGGGCCGCCTACGTACCTTCCGCCAGCATCGAAATCCCGGCGCTCGATCGTTCGCCCGAACCGCAATCGCACCGAGTATTGATCACGCGCCGGCGAGCAGCCGGCGACACCGTGCGCCGAATCGACCTGGGTGACCTCGAACGACCGGTGATCGCCGTCCTGCATGCGGGCTCCCCGGTGGGCGGGCTGGGCGAGTCGTACGCGGAGGTCGAGATGCTGCCCTGCCCGCCCGGCAAGCACAGCGAACTCCACCTGCTGCAGGCGTCTTCCGATCCAGCCGCGGCCCTCGAAGCGTGCTCGTCCCTGGTGTGCGTGTCAGACGGAACGCCGGTGTCCGATTTGGAGACGCTACGAACCGAGTTGCCGGCCGGAGCTTGTCTAGGCACCGTAGGAGATTTCGAATTGTCGAGAGCGACGCCAGAAAGCTTGTTCCTGACGGGTGTGGATGAGGCCCGTCTCGCGATTCGCGCCGGCGCGGTGTGGATCGTGTCGGGAACGCCCGCCGACCTTGCTTTGGCGCTAAGACGGGCTCGCGAGAGGCACGGGGTACTGCCCGCATGATAGTCCTCGTCTGCCTGGAAGCGCCCAACCCCGGGCGAGCCGCGAAAGCCGCAGAAGGCCTGGCGCGCAAGCTGGTGCAGGGTGCACAGATCATCGCTGTCAGCGCGGGCGGACCGCTGGACAACGGAGCGCTCGCCTGGGCGCTCGAGCGCCGCTCTTTCCAGCGAATCATTCACCTCCAGGATTCGTCCCTCGTCAAGGCAGACTTCTTGACTGTCGGTATCGTCCTTTCCGAACTTGCCCGTCAGGTCCGGGCCGACGTGGTTTTGGCCGGCGGAAGCTCCGACAGCGAGGGACAGGGGCTGGTTCCCGCCGCTTTGGCAGAGCGGCTACACGCTCCTCTCATCGCGCGGGTGCGAGACGTTCGGCTTGCGGATTCGGGCCGCTTGGAAGTTACCGTTTCCGCTGGAGGCCAGCTGTGCACGCTCAGCTGTCCTTGCCCCGTGGTCCTCACGGCTACCGCGAGCCACGACAGCAGCTCCGCGCCGGACGCGCCAACCCCGGCCTCCAGCGTGGAAACCATTGGCCTGGGACAGCTAACCCTGGATTCCAGCCAGATGGTTCCCCGGCCCGAGTTGCTTGGCACACAGGCCGCTGCGCCGTCGAAGAGACCTCGACCCATCATCCCGGACGAGGCCGCACGCTACCTCCTCGGACGGCGTATGCCATAGTCCCGCCATGCTTCTGAAGATCGTCCAGGTCGGCGACCCAGTACTCCGCGATCGCACGCGCATGGTTTCGCGTGAGGAGGTTCAGAGCCCAAAGTTCGAGCAGATTTTGGAATGGATGCGAGAGACCATGCGGGACGCACCAGGCGTGGGGTTGGCAGCGCCTCAGGTAGGCCTGCCTCTGCGTTTTGCCGTCATCGAGGACAACGTGGAATCCGACCAGACCGAGCGGAAGCCTGTCCCCTTCCACGTCATCGTCAACCCGATCCTTACGATGGTGGGGACGGGCCAGGTCGAGCACTACGAGGGCTGCCTGAGCATCGAGGGCTTTCAGGCCAAAGTCCGACGTGCACAGGCGGTCCGGGTCGAGGGCTGGGATCACCACGGCGATGCGGTCACCATCGACGCCGCTGGCTGGTACGCGCGTATCCTGCAACACGAGGTCGACCACCTCGACGGAATGCTTTACATCGACCACATGGACCCGCGCACCTTCACGACAACACGCAACGCTGGACTGGCAGCAGGACCAAGCCCTAGTAGGAGCCTGTCGCCGTAACCGCTCCACGTCGTGTGGCGGGCGGAGCCGGGCCGTCTGCTGCTTTGCTCGTAGGTTGAATACGTCGAGTATTCGCCCTTCTCGTAACCCGAACCCAACGCGCCACTACGTTATCTGGCGAACCAGTCGCTCCAAGTTTTCCTTCTGGTTCAGGGTCGGATCGTCGAGCACGCGTTCGAGCAGCTCGTCTAGAATTTGCCCGATTCGCTTGCTTGGCGGAATGTCGAGCAGCCGCATCACGTCCTTCCCGTCGATGGCAAGGTCGGTGACCCGCAAGGTCGCGTCGTCGGCAGCGACTTCGGAGATTCTGGCGCGCAGCTCGCGCGTTTCGCCCTCGCGGTCTTCGCCTTGTCCCCGGCTGGCGATGTCCGCCTCTCGCAAGGCAAACAGCAGCGGCACCATGTCGGACCCGACCCTACGGACGAATCGACGAATCGTGCCGTCGGTCCAGTCTGGCGTATAGAAGAACATGTGACCCGCGACCAGCGAGACGATGGTCCTTCGTTCGTCAGTCGAGAGCTTGAGGCGCGCGCAGACGACTTCGGCCATCTCGCTGCCAATCTGCTCATGACGGAAGAAGGTAAATTCCCCCGGGGCGTTTTCCCGCGGCGTTTGCGTCTTGGGTTTGCCGAGGTCGTGCAGAAGCGCGGCCATGCGAACCAAGAAATCAGGTGCTGCCGCGTCGACGGTGGCCAGAATGTGAGTGTAGACGTCGTGCTTGTGGAAGCGGTTTTGCACGCAGCCCACCGTGGGCAACATCTCGGGCAGAACTTCTGCCAGAAGGCCAGTCTGGCGCATCAATTCCAGCCCGTGCGACGGCACCGACGACAGCAACAGCTTTCGAAGCTCGTCCCGGATTCGTTCGGCCGAGACCATCCGGAACGAGGCCACGGCCTGCGGAATCGCCGCGTGTGTGGCGGGGTCCAACCCAAACCCGAGCTGCGCTGCCTGTCGAACCGCGCGCATGGGCCGCAACCCGTCCTCGGTGAAGCGCAGCACCGGGTTGCCCACGGTGCGAATGGTCTTTCGTCCGATGTCCCCCTGCCCGTCCGAGGGATCGACAAGGGCATGCGCCACGGGGTCGTACGCGATGGCGTTCATGGTGAAGTCGCGGCGGGAGAGATCTTCATCCAAGGTTGCGCTGAAGGTCACCGTCGAGGGCCTGCGCCCGTCGAGGTAAGCGCCCTCGCCACGAAACGTGGTCACCTCCACGTGGCGGGCCGCCTCACCCGCGAGCACCGTGATAGTCCCGTGCTGAAGCCCGGTAGGAATGGCGTAGCGACTGCCGAACAGCCGTAGCGTCGCTTCTGGATGCGCGCTGGTCGCCACGTCGAAATCCCCGGGGGAACGCCCCAGCAGGAGATCGCGCACGCTGCCGCCCACGATGAACGCTTGATGTCCGGCCTGCCGCAATCGCTGGCAAACGCCGAGCACTTCAGCCGGGATCGATGATTGATCGAACATCGAATTCCTCAGGAGGCGTACCATCCATGGCAGCCAGCGCGCGCTCGGCAGCGTTCTGCTGGGCCTCCTTCTTCGAACGGCCAAAGGCCCGCGCATATTCCTTGTCGCCGAGGAGAATGGCGATCTCGAACGTCTTGGCGTGGTCTGGCCCCTGCTCGGACAGCACGGTATAGGTCGGCGCCATCTGCAGCCTGGCCTGGGCAAGCTCCTGCAGTCGGGATTTGAAGTCTTTGTTGGCCGCGGTGGGCACGTCGGCGATGACCGGGGCGAGCAACTGCTCGGCGACTTGGAAAGCCGCCGAAAACCCCCCGTCGAGGTAGATCGCGCCCAGCAAGGCCTCGAATGTGTTGGCCAGCAGCGAACGCTTCTGCCGGCCGCCCGCCTGTTCCTCGCCCCGCCCTAGGAAGATCCACTGGCCGAGCGACAGGCGCTCGGCCAAGTGTGCCAGCCCGCCTTCGTTGACGATGGCAGCACGGGATTTCGACAGCTCACCCTCGGGTTGCTCGGGAAAACGCTTCATCAGCAGGTCGCTGGTCACCAGCGCCAGCACGGCATCGCCGAGGAATTCCAGACGCTCGTTGTCGGTTCGCCCAGACTCCTGGGTTTCGTTCATCCAGGACTTATGGGTCAGCGCGCTCTCGCAAAGCGAGGCGACGCGAAACGAATAGCCGAGCTTTTGTTCGAGAATCGAGTAGGGAGAGGGTTGTGGAGTAGACGGCATAGATGGGTAGTGGAACAATGATAGCCCAAGCGATGGACGTGGCCAGTCTCAGTACCTTTCGACTTTTGCTGCGGGCATTGACTATCGCGGCTCTCGTTCTCGGGCAAGGGGTACGTTGGCTGGTGGGCTGGATCGTCCTACTGCTTACCTTCTCGGGTCCGGCGCGCAGGCGGAAGTGGTTCGGTCACTGCCTGCTGGACCTCTTCAGGCACCTCGGCGCGACCTACATAAAGGTCGGGCAGATCATGAGCACCCGTCCTGACCTGGTTCCCGAGCACATCACGCAAGCCCTGGCGCATTTGCAGGACGACGTAGGGCCGTTTCCCTATGAAGCCGTGGCGCGCACCATCGCCGAGGACCTGGGTCGCCCCATCGAGCAGATCTTCGTCGAATTCTCGGCGCGGCCGATCGCCTCGGCATCCGTGTCCCAGGTGCACAAGGCGCGACTACCCGACGGCCGCGTGGTGGCGGTGAAGGTTCGCCGCCCGGACGTGCTGGAGATCTGCGCTTTCGACCTGGCGGTGATGAAGTATGTCGCTCGACTCATCGGCAAGCTGCCGTCCATGGTCGCGGTGTCGCCTGAATCATCCGTGGATCAGTTCGCGCGAGCCATCTATGCACAGCTCGACTTCCGGGTCGAAGCCCACAACAACCGTCGATTCCGCGAGAACTTCAAGAACGAGCCGGACGTGGTGTTCCCCGAGGTGTTCGACGAATACTCGTCAGAGCGAATCTTGTGCATGACTCACATCGAGGGCACCAAGATCCTCGACGCTCGAAAAGGCCCGAGCGATCCGAAACGCATTGCGCGACTCGGTTTGCGCGCCTTGATGAAAATGATCTTCGAGGACGGATTCGTGCACGCGGATTTGCACCCGGGCAACATCTTCGTGCTCGAGCACGATCGCATCGCCATCGTCGATCTGGGCTTGGTGGGCGAGCTCGACCCTCCCCACAGGGCGACGTTCTCCCGGTTCTTCTCCGCCTGGGCCAGCCGCGACGCCGACACCATGGCCCACCTGATGTACTCGCTGGCCGTCAATCCGACCGGGGACGACCAGGCTTACCAGCGGTTTCGCGAAGCGATTGTCGAGTTCATGGGGCGCACCTGGGGGCACCGCATGTCAGAGGTCCACCCGGGCAAGCTCCTGCTCGACATGCTGGGACTTCTGCGCAAGCACCGCATTCGCATGGCCCCGGCCTTCACCATCGTGAACATCGCCATCGCCGTCACCGAGGGCATCGGCCGACAGCTCGACCCGGATCTCGACCTCATGGCCGAGGCAATCCCGTTTTTCATGACTCACCCCGCCCTGTTTCAGGCAAGCTGAACGTCGCCCGTGTGATCGGCGCCTGCTACCGCAGCGTCAGAACCAACTGGTAGCCTTCGCGCACGATGACCAGCTGGCCCCCCGAACCGCGCCCCAGCTTTTGCTCTAACTGCTTGAGCAGCGGCACCGTCGCGACCCTGGCCTGTTGTCCGATCACCACGTGGGTGATGATGTCGCCCACCTGGAGATAGCCGCTCGTCGGGCTGTGCCGGTCGATGCTGCCCACCTTGAGACCTGCCACGCCGATCTCGGCCGTTTCCGACTGGGACAGAGCCACCAGCTGAATGCCAAGCACGTGGGCTCCAGCCAAAGCCGCGTTCTCGCCGACCTGCGCCTTCGCCACCGTACGCCGACCCCCGCGCACGAACACGATGTCGATAGCCTCCTTGGGCGCCCGGGACTGAACCACGCGCTGAAGGGCCGCGCTGCCATCGATCCGATGCCCAGCGACCTCGGTGATGATGTCGTTCGACCGCAATCCAGCGGCGGCAGCGGGCGAGCCGGGGTTGACCACGTTGACCAGCGCTCCCGCCTCGAAGGGAAGGCCGAGCCGAGCCGCCTTCTCGGGCGTCATGTCCTCGGTGCCGACGCCCAGGTAGCCGCGCACCACGCTGCCAGAGCGCTGAATCTGGTCGGCGATCTGGCGAGCGAGATTGATGGGAATAGCGAACCCCACGTTCATGGCAATGGCGGGATTCAGAATCGCCGAATTGATTCCGATGACCTCACCCTTGAAGTTGAAGAGCGGCCCGCCCGAGTTGCCCTGGTTGATGGCAGCGTCGGTCTGGATGAAGTCTTCGTATTGGGTGATGCGACCGCCGAGCATGCGGTTCTTGGCGCTGACGATCCCCATGGTGACGGTCTGCCCGAGTCCGAGTGGGTTGCCGATGGCGAGCACATAGTCGCCTACGCGCACCTGGTCCGAATTGCCGATCTGGACCGGGCGGAGATCACCCGGAGGCCGATTGAGCTTCACCACCGCGACGTCGGTCGATGGATCGGTGCCGACCACGCGGGCCTCGAATCGCCGCTCATCGGAAAGCTGGACCCAAACCTCGTCGGCGCCGGCGACCACGTGGTTGTTGGTCAGGATGATGCCGGCTTTGTTGATTACGAAACCCGAGCCGAGACCCCTCTCTGTCTCTTTTCGCACGGGCGCTCCACCCAACCCGAAGCGCTCCCGAAAATGCTGCATCATCGGGTCTTCGTTCACGATCCGGGGAATGATCTTGGTGCTCTGGATCGTGACGACCGAGCCCTTGACCCTATCGACCAGTGGAGCGACGGATGTCCCCATCTCGAGGGGCGTGGGCGCAACTTGCGCCAGAACGGAAAACAAAACTAGGGCCGAAAGTGCCATGACCAACCTCCCGTGGACCGAAGAAGCGGGCTAGGGGACGATCGCGTCAGCCGCGGTAGACGACGATTCCGCGGGTCGGATCGTATGGCGTCAGCGCCACCGTGACCTTGTCGCCTAGCACGATGCGGATGCGGTGCTTGCGAAGTTTTCCACCGAGGTGCGCGAGCACCTGGTGTCCATTCTCAAGCTCGATACGGAAGTTACCGGCGGGCAGAACTTCGATCACGCGGCCTTGAAACTCTATGTGCTCTTCTCGTCCCATGCAGGGAGCCAGAGGCTACTCGTTCGTTCCACGCTGGTCAAATCGAGAATTCACTCATTTTCACTCACTGATACACTTGGGACCAGCTTTGTCCCGCCCTACCCCTATAGGCCTTCCCGCACAAGCCCTGGTAACCATCGAGGAGCCCGAGTCGCTCGTCGGGGGGAACAGCGTGCGCTTGCTTCGTAACGGCATTGAAGCCTTTCCCGCGTGGCTGGCCGCCATCGATGCGGCCAGGACCCGCATTTCGCTGGAGATGTACATCTTCAACGACGACATCATCGGCCGGCGTTTCGCCGATGCTCTGTCCAGGGCTGCCCGTCGGGGGGTAGCGGTTCGCGTACTTTACGATTCAGTTGGCTGCCGTCACAATTCGCCAGGTTTCTTCGAGGGCATGCGCCAGGCCGGCGCTCTGGTGGTTGCCTACCACCCGTACCGATTCTGGCGTCCCCATTTCTGGACCCTCATTCGGCGCAACCACCGCAAGACCCTGGTCTGTGACGGCTTGGTTGCCTTCACGGGTGGCATCAACATTTCCGATCGATGGACGACCCCCAACGAGGGCGGATGGGGATGGCGCGACGCTGCGATTGAGGTGCAAGGGCCCGCTGTTCCCGCTATCGAGGCCGTGTTGCTGCGCACCTGGAACTGGCGCGTGAAGCGACGAATGCGCCTCAAGATCAAGCGACTGGAAAAGCTTCCACCGGCCGGAAGTGCCCCGCTCGCCGTGATCTCGAATCGCGAGGTACTGGACAGATTCGCCATCCGGCGCGCGGCGATGCATGCGATTCGCGCGAGCGTGCACCGGATTTATCTCGTCAGTCCTTATTTTCTGCCTGATCCTGGCTTCATCCGCAGCCTGGCAACGGCGGTCGAGCGCAGGGTAGAGGTGAGCATCCTGGTGCCCAAGCGCAGCGATACCACCACGGTGGACCTAGCGTCGCGCGCCACCTTCGGGCGACTTCTGCAGGCTGGGGTTCGCATCTTCGAGCACGAGCCCGTGGTTCACACCAAAGCTTTGCTCGTCGATGAGGACTTCGTATCCATCGGAAGCTACAACTTCGATCACCGTTCGCTCGCCTACAACCTGGAAATGGTGGTCAACGTGGTCGACCGTGGGCTGAACCATCAAGTGGCCGATATGCTCGAGTCGAACATGCTCGCCGGCCGGGAGATCAAGTGGGCGGCTTTCCGCAAGCGCTCGCTCATCGTGCGAATCCTCGAGCGCATCGCCTACGGCTTTCGCCACTGGTTCTAGCGTGAAAGCTACTCGAACTCGGCGATCACAGGGGCGTGATCGGAAGGCTCCTTGCCCTTGCGCGCGCTGCGATCGATGGTCACCGACCGGCAGCGGTCGGCGAGCGGCCCCGAACACAAAACGAAATCGATGCGCAGCCCCAGATTCTTGGGAAAGCAAAGCTGTCGATAGTCCCACCAGGTGAAGTGTCCTGCTTCCTGGTTGTGCAGTCGAAAGGCGTCGGTGAGGCCCCAGCCGCACACCTCGGACAGGGCGGCGCGCTCGTCGGGGTGACAAAGAACCTTGTCTTTCCACGCCGTCGGATCGTGGACGTCGCGGTCTTCCATCGCCACGTTGAGATCCCCGCACAGCACCAGCGGCGCAGCCGGATCGGCATTGACCGCCAGCCACCGGCGCCACCTGGCAAGCCAGTCCAACTTGTAACGGAACTTTTCCGTTCCGACGGCCTGCCCGTTTGGCACATAGACGGTGCCCACCCTAAGTTTTCCAACCTCAGCCACGAGGAAACGCGCCTGTCCATCATCGCCATCGTCACCAAAGCCCTTGACCGGGTTGCACAGCGGTTCGCGTCCGAGCAAGGCCACACCGTTGTAGGTCTTCTGGCCGTGGCAAAGAACCTGGTAACCGACGGCCTCGAGCTCGGCTCGGGGGAATGCGTGGTCCTCGACCTTGGTTTCCTGAACGCACAGGACATCCGGTCGATGCTCGCCAAGCCATGCGATAACGCGGTCCAGCCGTTTGCGAATGGAGTTGACGTTCCAAGTGGCTATCTTCATCCTGACCTCGGGAGGGGGACACCGTGAGAATTTATGCGGGAAGCGATCACGCGGGGTTTAGTCTACGCAAAACGTTGGTCGAGCGCTTGCGTTCACAGGGAAAAGATGTGGTGGATGTCGGAACCGACTCCGCGACCGCCTGCGACTACCCCGAGTTTGCGTACGCGGTGGCCAGCAAGGTGCGCAGCAATCCTGGGGCCCTGGGCATCTTGGTCTGCGCCACCGGCCAGGGTATGGCGATGTCCGCCGGCAAGGTTCGTGGCATTCGCGCTGTGGCCCCTTTTACCGTCGAGGGCGCGCGACTGTCGCGAATCGACAACAATGCCAACGTGCTTTGTCTGGCCGGTCGCATGCTCAGCGAGGCTGACGCCCTGGCCATGGTCGACACCTGGCTCGCGACCAGTTTCGCCGGCGGCCGCCACGCTCGCCGCATCGCCAAGGTCGCCGCCATCGAGACAGCTTCGGCTGTGGCGTTTCTGACCGACAGTGAACGCCTCCGACTGGCGGCACACGGATTTCCGTCCAAACTTTTCGACCGCGACCTTTCGCTTTTCCAAGCTCATCGCCTCGACCCGGGCAAGCTCGACTGGGTGCGACTGCCACAGGAGACCGCCGACAAGCTCCCCGAGATCACGTCGTTCGCCGAGCACGTGCGAAAGGCACGGCTCAAGGATGCCGTCTTGCTGTTCGATGAGGGCGAAGCAGCGCCGGCTAGCCTTTGCCCCGCGTGGGGAACGGCGGGCATGCGCCTGCACGTAGTCTGCGCGGGTGCTTCGGAATCCCTGGCGGCCGTCGAAGAGACTGTTCACCTCGACTCGACGCTGGTGCTGACAATCTCGACAGCGCCGGACATGGGGAAGGATCTGCAGGCCAAAGAACAGCGGTTGTGGTCGAGAATGCTCGACCATTGCCTCGGCAATGCACAACAGGCAGGTCAGCACTTTGCCGCTGTGACGACGGCTGGCGCGGGAATCGGTCGGGTCGCCGAGAGTCACCGCTATGCGAAGGTCTTCGTCGACCCACCGAGTGTTGGCGGATTCGGGGCGCTCGGTTTTGCGGGCCTCGTGCCCGCCATGCTAGCCGGACTCGATCCCGCCCGACTGTTAGCCAAGGCCATCGCCATGGCCGACGCGTGCCGAGCTCAGCGTCTCGAAGACAACCCTGGCGCCAGCCTGGGCATTCTGCTCGGATCGATGGCAAAGCATGGACGATACAAGCTGACCGTGCTCGCCTCGAAGTCCTTCGAGCCGATGGTGCAGTGGATCTCGCTTCTGCTGACCCGGGCCACAGGCGAGCCTGGGCGAGGCATCATGGTCTCGAGCGGAGAATCGCTGCAGCCCAGTTACCCTGCGGACCGGATCTTCGTCCACCTGCAAACACCCGAGGATCCCTTGGCGATTCCCCAGGAGTCAATGGAAGCGCTTCACATCGCCGGGCAGCCGTACATCCAGATCATCGCCGCCGACAAACTGGAGCTGGCGGCCGAGATCTTCCGCTGGCAGGTTGCTGCGACCGTGGCGGCGCTGGTGCTCGGCGAGAATCCGTTTGCCACACGGGCCGCGTGCACCGTCGGCGATTCCGGCCAGTCGGTCGTTTGAGATCGGCCAGCTCGTCCGAATTTCGGACGTTCTGCCGCGATCGTCGCGGAAGAGCGCGAGGTGGCTCCGGCACGATGGTTGCTCTGCGCCAACCGCATGCGCACAGCCATCGTCATCACACTTGTCCACCTCTCCTTCTCGATACTCGCACGTGCGGACTGGGTGAAGGTGCTGCCAGGATCCGTTTCTCGGGTGGTGGCCAGTGGAAGGAATTCAGCGGTGATTCGCGATCAAGAGGTCTTGGTTCTGCGTGAGGACGGACGCGTAATCTCGCGCATCGGAGCGGCCCAAGTCGCGGGCAATGCTGGTCAAGGCCCCTCGCTGAAGGACGCGGCCGAGCGAACCCTCGACCGCTTGGAAGTGCCCGAGATCGAGCGCGGCACGGACTACACCGACGACCTCGTCGAAGACGAAAGTCGCCTCCACGAACGGCGCTTCTGGCGCAAGAGTCTCCGAGCTTCGGCCCCAAGCTTGCCCTTCTCACGACTGGCCCTCTCGGCCAGCATGGACGCAATCTGGATTGCGAGCAGGCGCGGAATATTTCGAGTCGGGGAAGCCGGCACCATCGCTCCGGCCTTCGGTCGCCAATGGACCGGCTCCCGCATCGCTGCGGCCAACGATCGAATCGTCGTCGACAAGGGCAACGCCTTGGCGCTGCTGTCGACCACCGAGGCCGAGCCGCAGGTTGTCGAGTTGGCGTCACCAGCCGAACAGTTTGCCATTTCTGCGAGCGGGGAACGCATGGCGTGGACGACGAACACAGTGGTCCACATCGTCAGTGCCCTCGGAAGTGCGAGCATGGACGCTCCCGGTGAGATCGTTCATCTCACCTTCTGCGGAGAAACGCTGATTGCCTTGCTGGCCTCGAATGTGCTGGCCATTCCGCCGGAGGGCCGCGCGGAGATCCGGTCCGCCCCGTTGCACGCGCGCAAGCTCTTCTGTCCTTCCGGCCCGGAGATGCCGTGGGTGGCCATCGGAGATGGTCTTTGGGTGTCGTCGGACCAAAGTCAACAGTGGATGGCTCTGCCTGCGCCACGAGGCGCGACCCTGGTGGACGCAGCAGTCAGCGATTGCCATCTGTGGCTGGCAAGCCCCGACGGGCTTTACCTATCTCTATCTGTCGACGCAACCGTCGCGGACGACACCTCACGTGAAAATGTTCGGCCAGTGAAAGCGCACGGCCGCTCGCGTGCCGCATGGTGGGTCGGGCTCATGCCCAACGTGTCTGTGCGAGCCGCTGCTACATTTGCACCAACAGGCAGCCGATTAGAAGGATTTGCCTTTGCTGCCTTTCCTTTGGGCAGCCAAGCCATTCGCGTGGCAGCCGTGAATTTGCCAGAAGACATCACCATCGCAGAACCTGTCCGCAGCGCATCGATCGACCTTCGCGATGCGGATTCGAATTGTCTGACCTTGGCCAGGCGCAAGGCCGTCGAACTGGCCATGAGCGAGCCCGAACGTGCCCGCTCCTACGTGACGCGGGCCGGAAACGCCGCGTGGCTGCCAGAACTCCGCGTCCTGGTTTCGAGACGTTACGGACGCAGCGAATCACTGGATGTGGACAGCTCGTCGAGTGCGCTCTCTTCCCCTCTTGGGATTGATACCGTAAATGACATACGATACGAGGCGCGAGCGACATGGGACCTTGGTCGGCTAGTCTTCTCCTCGGAAGAGCTGGCCGCACAAGCCCAAGCACTACACATGGCGGAACTTCGACGCGATATCGAGACCACGATAAACCGGCTGTACTTCGAACGGCGGCGGCTGGCTATCGCGTCGTCACGAGAATCGTTGGTTCGCGTCGGGGAAGTGGAAGCCGAACTCGACGCCATGTCGGCCGGCTCGTTCGGCACCTGCGTATCCGAGAAATCGGTAGGAGCACGATGACGGAAGTCCGCGAGCTACAACGACGCTATCCACGTTTCCCGGTCGATGTGCAGGCCAGCTTGCGCACCGGCGATGGTCGCAGGCTCTCGGCCCGCACACGCGATCTGTCCCGCTCGGGCATCTGCCTCATCACGGGTCAGGCGTTGCCCTCGGGCGAAAACCTCCTCGTCGAGCTGGTTCTTCTCATCGGCACCAGTTCCTCTTCGGAGCCCTTGCTGCTGAGAGCACGGGTGGTCTGGTGCACGGCGATCGCCAACGCATTTCAAATCGGGGCCATGTTCCAGGGACTGTCCGGCAAGGAAGCAGGTTTTCTCGATATGTTCCTACACTATCTCGACGGAACCATCCTGCCGGCCGGCGCGGAGATGGAGAGCGCCGACGTGACCGACCTCATCGACGAAGACGAGGCCGAGCCACTCGACGCCTCGCCCGACGACAAAGACGATCCGTTCCGCGGCTAAGGCTATTCAACCCCAGCGCGCGCGAGAATCGCTTGCGCCGCCCGAGAGCCATCGATGGCGGCGCTGACGATGCCTCCCGCATAGCCGGCGCCTTCGCCGACGGGATAAAGGCCTGGCAGCGATGGCGACTCGAAGGTCGCCGAATCGCGAAGGATTCGCAGGGGCGCACTGGTGCGAGTCTCTGCCGCCACCAGAACGGCGTCGTCATGTAGAAATCCGCGCACGCGACGGCCGATGTCGGCCAGACCCTCACGCAGCGAATCTGTGACGAATGCGGGAAAGATCGAATCGATCGGCTTCGAGATGAGTCCCGGATGGTAACTCGACGTTGGCAGGGACGTGCTTTCCCGGTGTGCGAGAAAATCTCCCAAGCGCTGAGCGGGTGCGCAAAAGGCGCCCCCTCCCGCCACGTAGGCGGCTCGCTCAATCGCGCGCTGAAATTCAATTCCGGCCAATGGTCCCAGCGACTGTTCGCCATAGTCTTCCGGTCCGACCGACACCACCATCGCCGCATTGGCGTGCGGAGAATCGCGGCGAGACAGCGACATGCCATTGACGACGATTCCGTCTGCCTCCGTCGCGGCCGGCACGATGAAGCCCCCCGGACACATGCAGAAGCTGTACACGCCCCGACCGCGTGCTTGCGCACTGACCTCGTAGAAGGCGGCGGGCAATCTCGGATCGCCAGCGGCCGAACCGTACTGGATGCGGTCGATGATCGGCTGCGGATGCTCGAGCCGAACACCAACCGCACTCGGCTTCCGTTCGATGGCGATTCCCGCCGCAGCTGCCCAGGTGTACACGTCGCGCGCAGAGTGCCCGCAGGCAAGCAACACCACCTCCGCCGCAATCTCTTCGCCAGTCGTTGTGCGGACCGCGACGATCTTTCCGTCGCGCACGACAATTTCCGAGAGCGCCGAGGAAAAGCGATAGACGACGCCGCGACTCTCGAGAAATGAGCGCAACGATGAAAGGACCTTGGGCAGACGATTCGATCCAACGTGGGGCCGCGACTCGACGGCAATTTCGTCGGGGGCGCCGAAGCGGACCAGATCTGCAAGCACACGATCCACAGCCGCGCGATCTTTGGTCCGTGTGTATAGTTTTCCGTCCGAATACGTTCCCGCCCCACCCTCGCCAAAACAATAATTGGAATTGGGATCCAATCGTCCCCGTTGCACACTTGCAAGGTCGTGGCGCCGAGGTTGCACGGGTTTACCTCGCTCCAGAATCGTGGACGAAAGGCCAGCCTGTGCGAGGCGCAGCGCCGCCCAGGCTCCGCCCGGCCCTGAACCAACGATGACCACACGCGGACGCTGAACCGAATGGGGCCAGCCCTTCTCGACAATTTCACTATTTCCCGTCGGCGGCTCTTCGTCTCGCAAATAGACTTCCACCCGCAGGCGATGTCCAACGGCATGCGCCTTGCGAGCATCGAGCGACCGCCTCAGCAGGCGAATGTGACGAATGTCATGCGCAGGGACGCCTGCTCGTCGCGAAACGAGGGCTTCGAGTGGTTCATCGGCGGCGTCGAGCGGGATGAATATGTCTATGATTCTGCTCATGCGTGGTCGGCCTTCTTTCGGTCAGCGCCCTAGATTCGTCCGCGGATTTGTTTGAGGCCACATTTTTTCTGGTTGACGGATCGTCAAACGCAAAGTAAAGATGTTTTTTCGACCGAACCGAACAATTCCCCTCCGGGCATTGCCGCAGGCATCCCGGTGTTGAGATAGCGGCCATAAAGCCGCCTCCCCCGGCTACCAAGCCGACGCACTGACAGCTTCTAGGTCTTTCCAAGGATTCTGAGTGTTTCCAGTTTTCGGTCAAAGTACGGTGACGAGCGCCATCGCCGCGTTTGCTGGCATGGTGGCGTTTCCTCTGCCTATTCCCATCCAACATGTTCATCCTGCCCTTCCGGGCGGGCACAGTGTGCCGTCAATAGCAACGAGGGCCACTGCAAGTATCGGGCCTCAGGAGCCGACCGAGTCGTGCCTCGCCAATACGATTTGCGAGATCAAAGATCGTGTGCGTTGGCGGACGCCTGCCTGGAAGCCAGCGTACTGCTCGAAGATCGCGCATGCGGTGCACGAGTCCTCTGAACGCTACGACATTCCCGCCTCGTTGGTCCTTGCAGTGATGATCAACGAGAGCGACATGAACGAAAATGCCGTGCGCACCACCATGCGGAATGGAACCGTCTACGCGAAAGACGGCGGGCTGATGGGCATCCGTTGCATCGTCGACAAGCAGGGCAAGTGTATCAACGGAAACGTGCGGGGCATTCACTGGAAGAAGGTGATGGATCCAGTGAGCAATGTCGACATCGGTGCGCGCGAGCTAGCCCACTGGCGCGACGGGGGAGGGATCACCAGCGTGACGGTGCGAACGCGCGACAGCCACGGGGTCTTGCGAACGAAGCTGAAGCACATTCCATGTTCACACAAGACCCATGCGTACTGGGCTCACTACAACCACGGCCCGCGCTACATCGATCACGGCTCCGCCCGGCACTATCCCCATCGGATCGCGGTTCTCTACTACGCGCTTTCGCGTGCGATGAACGTGGACACGAGCGCTCTCACATCCATGCGACTGACCATCGTCGATCCTGGCAAGCGGCCACGCACCGCCGATCGTCCCATCGAAGCTCGCTATCAGAAACTCTGTCAAGCGATTCGCGGTGTGGGGCCCGTGTGCAGCGAGCGAACCACCGCTCAGCTCCACCACGACGACGCTCCGACGAACTAGCGACTTCTCGCCTCGTGCCCGGGACCGTATTTGCGAAAAATCGGACCGACGTCGTCCACAATCGCGACAATTGACCGAGGCTAAGGCTGCCCCTAATTCTCATGCCTGCCAAGGAGGCAAAGGGGGAAGCGGCGCTAGGCCACACAAGCAGACCTTGCTTCGGAGGTATCCCTGGCCGCCCGCGCGCCGAGCTCGGCGTCAGCTGAGCCAGAGCCATGCGCAGCCCAGTTGTACGAGGGCCAAGTCGTTGCGCGCAGTCTTTTCGTGGCGAGTGGGCTGGCGCGAAATCGCGTGAGCCGATGGAACATAGATCTCGGCGAGATAGCGCTGCCGATAGAGTTTGCGGTCCTGCAGGTGCTTCTTCTTCCGCTCGGGCGTCATGCCCGAGCAAGTCCTCAGATCGAGCCGCATTGACTTCCGTTCCCGGAGGGGGGCGGCCCGGCGCTAGCGCAATGCCGTTCGGTTAGCGTTGGTGCGGGAGGGGCAGAGGCGTTCAGCTAGGCGACCCGCGGGCTTTCGGCGTGGGCCACCCGGCCACGCCTCCGCCCGCTAGACATCGGGCCCCGAAGGAGGGCCGGTGGATCGGTCTTGGGCGAAAAGTTGCCAGCTGCGACGAGCGCATGAGGATGGGGCGAGGGATTCCGACCATCCATGCTCCTGACTTCCCTGAGCGATCCCGAGAAGTATCCGGCGGACGAGATCGTCGACCCTTATCACGAACGTTGGGAGATTGAACTTGGGTATGACGAGATCAAGACCCATCTTCTTGAACGAGAAGAGGCCATTCGCAGCCGACGCCTGCCGGTGTCCCCCAGGAGCTCTGGGGCGTTGCGCTGGCCCACAACCTTGTCCGCGTCGAGATGGAGCGGGTTGCCGATGAAGCCAACGTCGAACCCCGCCGAATCAGCTTCGTCAATGCGCTGGCCTTCATCCGGACTGCTTGGCTGACTTGGTCCACGCGCCCTCTCGCTCCTGGCCGCATCCCCCAAGGAATGGCTCATCTGCGCCGCGATCTCAAGCTGCTCATCCTGCCCCCGCGCAGGAGCGAGCGCGCCTATCCTCGCGCCGTGAAAATCAAGATGAGCAGCTACAACCGCAAGCCCCCTCGGGCAAGGGCCGTAAGTGAACGGCATTGCGGCTAGCCCGCCGAGCCGAGCGCCGCTCTTCCCTATCGCTCATTTTCCACCCGGAGAATTAGGGACTGCCCCTGGCGCAGTTGCTCGGCGCGGATCTTCCGATTCCAGCTGAGCGACGTTTGTCAAGCAAGAAGTGCATCCAGGTCAACGTATCCCAGCCATAGGGTAACGACACGTCGGAGCCGTGCTGAGGTGTAGGCACGGGGTGTCCGAACCCAGAACCCACGAAGAGGCACCCCGGCCCCCCCTCGCACCCCGAGCGGCCAGTTCTCTTACGTCTTTGGTGTCAGCGTCAGCTTCTGGGCGACCACGACCGGCTCGCCTGCGAAGGGCGGAAACTTCCAGCGTGTGACGGTCGTGCGTACACACTCGAGCATCTCACCGTCGACCTGTGGAGACAGGTTCATGGACTTCACCTGGCCAGAGGGCTTCACGGTAAGCTCCAGCATCACGCTCAGGCCTGACTGCATCTGCAAGGCGGTGTTCTTTTTCAGCGCGCGCTCGTAGCACTTCTGCAACGCCTGGGCGCCCTGCCTGACGACCCTGCTGGCCTCTTTCGGGTTGAGGTCGCCCTTGCCGAGCACCACCTCGCCATCGTCGCCCGAGGCGCCCTGCTTGCCCTTGATCTCGGCAATCAGGTTCAGGATGTCAGGGTCGGTCAGTTGCACGCGGCTCGGAGCCGTCATCGCTTGCGCCAGCTTCTGCTTCAGCTCGGCGTTTTGCGCCTTGAGATCGTTCACGTCTTTCTTGCAGGCAACCACCTTGTCGTTGGCGTCGCTCAGCCGCTTCGTCCACTCCTCATCGTCGCCTCTGCATCCCGCGATGGAAAAACCGCACAGCAGAGCCATCGAAGCGAGCGTCGTGATTCGTCCGTTGTATTTCACGTGTTCTTCTTTCCCGGATGATGATACTGCCCGGGGGCGTCGCACGGCAAATTCGCTGGCAGACGCACCCTGCTCGTGAATCGACATCCGGCGAGCCACGCTTGAGGTTTCGCCGGAACGCTAAGCAAGCCTGCTACTTTCTTCGGGCTTCTTCGTCGGAGAATTCGACCTTCCCCGAGTACTTCGGCCCCTTGCCGCGCAGCCAAAACTTCGTCTGTGCCAAGACCCTAGTGCCTGACTCGATGGTCATCAGGTATTGCTTGTTGGTGTCGAACTCAGGCTTGGCCACCGTGATGCCTGCAGAGAAGATTCTACTTCCACGCTCGCGGAGGTATTGCTCGTCACCTGCCACGAACTTCTGTGTGCCGCCACCGACCTCCCAGAACTTGACGGTGATTTCGTTGTCGTTGAGGGGGCGCGCAAAGAACGCGATGTACTCCAGCTTCCACACCGCGTGGTCATTGCCCTTCTCCTCGATGGGCCAAACCTTGTCGATGGAGGCGCGCCGAACCGCTTGGATGAAGGCCCCCTCGGTTGGAAAACGAGCGGGTAGCCGGCCCTCGGTGAGGAAGATCTGTCCCTTGAACACGTCCTCCGGCTTCGCAGCGTACGCAGCGGACGCGATGAAAGCGGTCCCGAGAACGAACATCAGTGCACGACCGAATTTCGACATCTCAACCTCGTTGAATCAGTTGCTTCTGCCAGAAATGTAGCCGTTTTTGCTATAGGAAGCACAGGGGTTTTTTGACGAGAGGTACCGCACTGCTAGCTTGTTCTGTAATGTTGCGACCTTTAGGCGCCCAGAGCCAATCCTCTGGCCAGACCCCGGCCAATGTAGGAACATCTGCGAGCGCGGATTTGGTCGCAGCGCTCGGCGAAGCTCAGCGACTGGCGGCGGTCGCGGGACGGCCGGTCAGTACCGTCGACATTCTGGTCGGCGTTTTCCGCACCGGAGGTGCAGCGGCACGCGTCTTCGCGGAGCGGGGAATTCCTTGCGCGGCCATCGAGCTACAAAGTGGAAAGGTTCGCGCGAACGACAGCGTCGACGTGGCAGTTATCCGCGACGCCAGCCGTGACATCGCGACTGGTTTTGCCGCCAGCCAACACACCTCGCTACACCTGCTGCTCGCGATCCTTCGCACCGACGGATCCGCCACGGAGGCAATACGCCTGGCTGGCGTCGATCCCGCGAAGCTGAGGGGCATCGTCATGCGTGCCCTGACCGGGCCGGCGGCTCCGTCGGAACGTCGCACGGCGCGCCTGGCGGCGCCGCTTGCGCCATCGCCCAAAGTGGAGCCGCCTCCTCCAGAAGGCCCGCCGCCGTCGCCTGGCGCCTCACCCTCGGGCGAGCCCGAAGCCGAGCCGATGGCACTACAAGACGGCTGGGGTCTTCTCCCGCTGTCCCCACCGCAAGTCGCCGTTCTGCACCGAGAGAGAGAGGTTGGTCGACTTCTCGATCTCCTTCAGGCAAAAACCGCGCGTGTGGTTCTGCTTGTTGGCGAGCCCGGATCCGGTCGCACGGCGCTGCTGTCAGCGCTCGCGGCTGCCAGCCTCGATCCGCCTCTCGTTCCTGCCGGCGACTTCGGGGCACCTGCCTCTCCGGGTGCGCTGCTGCAGATGTTTCACCGGCGTGCTGCCCCTACCCCGGCCATCGTCCTCGAAGGATCGGCCTGGCTTGGGCCAGACGGTTCTGACGGAGTTCTGCAACTCCTGGCTATGTCGAGCGCGGGACGTCGTTGGATCCTGACGCTGACACCGGCCGATCTGCGCCGACTGGAGGTCACCAGCCCGGACCTGACAAATCAATGCGAGACCGTACGGCTGCCCACCCCCGAGCCTGCCGTCGCGTTAGAGATGATCGAGGCCGGGTTGGACGGTATCGCCGCAGCGGCCGAGGTGACATTCGCGCCTGACGTTGCGTCCGCGCTTCTTCGCCTCTCGCCCCGCTATCCCAGCGAGCGCGGTCAACCAGGACGCGCCATCTCGATTGCCGAGATCGCCGTCGCTCGCGCGGAGAGACTGTCGCAAAGGCACGTGCTTCCAGCCGACGTCGCGGCGGTCGTGGCCGATGCGTCCGGTGTTCCTACCAGCCAGCTCTTGCGCGACGATGACGAGCGCTTTCGCGGTCTTGAAGCACGACTGGCCGAGCGCGTGGTGGGGCACGCCGAGGCACGCTCCGTCATCGCATCAGCGTTGCGCCGAAGCTACGCGGGGTTCCGCGGGCATCGCCCGCTCGCCTCCTTCTTACTGCTCGGCCCCACCGGCGTTGGCAAGACCGAGACGGCACGAGCCATCGCAGAGACCTTGTTCGACGGCCAGTCTGCGCTGGTGCGCATCGACCTTTCCGAATACAACGAAGCGCATTCCATCGCACGCCTGATCGGAGCACCGCCGGGATATTTGGCACACGAGGACGGCGGTCAATTGACCGAGGCCATCCGGCGACGCCCCGCTTCGGTGGTGTTGCTCGACGAGCTGGAAAAAGCGAATCGAGAGGTCTTGCTGGTTCTCTTGCAGGTCTTGGAAGATGGACGACTGACCGATGGCCGTGGACGCACTGTGGATTTCTCGTCTGCTGCCATTGTCATGACCTCGAACCTCGGCAGCGAATGTTACAAGCGCACGCGCCCTCCGTCTGCATCGACGGTGTTGACCATGGCGCGCAGCCAGCTGCCGCCCGAGCTTTGGAACCGTATCGACGAGGTTTTCTGCTACGCACCGCTGTCCGACAAGGAGTTGGCGGCCATCGTGGAACGCATAGCCCGTGACTCTAGCCGGCGCCTGCAAGCAGAACGCGGCATTGCATTCGAGATCGACAGCAGCGTCACGCGCGAGGTTCTCCGTCGAGAGAGCGACCGGAGCCTTGGCGCCCGCCCTTTGCGCCGAGCTTTCGAGCGCTTGGTCGAGGGCCCGCTGGCCAGCGAGATCGTCGCTGGTCGGCTCGGCCGTGGAGCCCGATTGCACATCGGCTGCCGAAAAGCCGGCAAGCTCGAATTCGTGGACGCTACCGCCAGGCCTGCTTGAGAAAGCGCGTCTTCACCGCCTGCGTGAGGGCGATGTAGCAAGTCACGGTGATGATCAAGAACGGCCAATAGAAGGCCGGAAGCGCCGTGAACCCCAGTGCACCCGCAATCGGCGAATACGGCAGGTAGATGCCCGTGGCGATGATCGCCAAGGTGGTGAGACCGAGCGGCCAGCTTGCGCGACTCTGCACGATGGGTAGCTTGTTGGTGCGTATCACGTGAATGATCAGAGTCTGCGTGATCAAAGATTCCACGAACCAGCCGGTCTGGAACAGCGAGGCTTGTGCCGGCGTGTTAGCGCCGAACACGAAGTACATCAGCAAGTAGGTGGTGTAGTCGAACACGGAGCTGCACGGACCGATGAGGACGATGAACTTGGTGATGTCCCCCATCGACCATGGTCGCGGACGCGTCGTCTGCTCGGGATCGACGTTGTCCGCGGGAATCGGAACCTGAGAAAAGTCGTACAGTAGGTTGTTGGTCAGAATCTGGATTGGCGCCATCGGCATGAATGGCAGGAAAGCGCTGGCCCCCACCACAGACAGCATGTTGCCAAAGCTAGAGCTGGCCCCCATTCGGATGTATTTGAGAATGTTGGTGAAGACCTTTCGGCCCTCCAGCACGCCGTCGACGAGCACGAGCAGGCTCTTTTCGAGCAACACCAAATCGGCTGATTCCTTTGCGATATCGACCGCAGAGTCGACCGAAATTCCCACGTCAGCCGCGCGCAACGCCGGAGCGTCGTTGATACCGTCGCCGAGGAAGCCGACCACGTGGCCCTTGCTCTGCAGCGCCAGAATGATGCGCTGCTTGTGCGCCGGCGCGAGGCGCGCGAACAGCGTGGTCCGCTCGACGGCTGCCGCCAAATCCACGTCGGACAGCGCCTCGATCTGCGAGCCGAGGAGCATGTGCTCGGTGGGAATGCCGACCTCGTGGCAAATCTTCTTGGTGACCAGTTCGTTGTCGCCGGTCAGGACCTTTACGGACACGCCGTGTTCGCGCAAGGCGGCGATGGCAGGCGCAGTTGTCTCCTTGGGCGGATCGAAAAAGGCGATGTACCCGCGCAACACCAGGTCGGTCTCGTCGGCCTTGGCGTAGGCGCCTTTGCGCTCCATGTTCCGGTAAGCGATGGCAAGTACGCGGAAGCCGTCGGCAGACAGGCGGCGGTACTCCTCCCGCAGATCCTCGGTGAGGACAGTCTCCATCGGCATCAGTTCGCCGTCGTATTCGAAGTGCGTGCAGCGCTTAAAGACCTCCTCAGGCGCGCCCTTGCAGATCAGACGTGTTTCGCCCGCCGGGGTTTCCACGATGACCGACATCAGGCGCCGGCTGAAATCGAACGGGATCTCGTCGATCTTGGTATGTGCTGGGACCTTGAACTGGTCGTGGATTTCTTCTTTGTGGGCCAGCACCGCGCGATCGAGGACATTCTTGAGGCCGGTCTGGAAGTGGCTGTTGATGTACGCCAACATCAGGACGTCGTCGTCCTCGTCGAGCTGCACGTCGCAGTGCTTTTCCAGCACCACGTGATCCATGGTCAACGTGCCAGTCTTGTCCGTACAAAGCACGTCCATGGCGCCGAGGTTCTGAATGGAGTTGAGGCGCTTGACGATGACCTTCTTCTTCGACATCGCGATGGCGCCCTTCGATAGGCAGACGGTCACGATCATTGGCAGCATCTCGGGCGTCATGCCCACCGCCACCGCCAAGGCGAAGAAGAACGCTTCGTGCCAACTGTGGCGGGTGAGCCCATTGATGAGGAACACCAACGGGACCATCACCATCATGAATCGGATCATCAACCAGGTGAAGCGGCTGACCCCTTTGTCGAAACTGGTGGTGGTTCGCTGCCCTACGATGGCCTTGGCGATGCTGCCGAGGTAGGTGTTGGTCCCGGTTCCGATGACGAGGGCTGCCGCGGTGCCGCTCTCGACGCTGGTGCCTAGAAAGCAGATGTTCTTGAACTCGAGAGGCGAGCCCGGAGGCGTGCTTTCGCGCGCATCGAACTTCTCCACCGGCAACGATTCGCCGGTAAGGCTGGCCTGGATGACGAACAAGTCCTTGCAAGACAAGAGTCGGACATCTGCCGGTATCATGTCTCCGGCGGCCAGCTTCACCAAATCGCCGGGGACCAACTGGGACAGTTCGATTTCTCGCACCGTACCGTCCCGCACGACGGTCGCCGTCACTCGAATCATGGCCTTCAGCTTCGCCGCCGCGGTATCGGCGCGGGCCTCCTGGACGAAGCGCAGAGCCACACCCAGAAACACCATCAACAGCATCACGATGGCCGCACGCACGTCGCCTGTTGCAGCCGACAAGATCGCCAGCAAAGAAAGCAGGATGACGAGCGGGTTCAAAAGAGCCATCAGTAGCAGGTTGCGCCAGCTGTGGCCCTCTTCTTGGGCGA
>Ga0302323_100000454_pt1 | contig 32490 bp, 32 predicted proteins | sample Fen_T0_3_FD_201950 | JGI IMG/M metagenome (GOLD analysis project Ga0302323, IMG submission 201950) | Peat permafrost microbial communities from Stordalen Mire near Abisko, Sweden - Fen_T0_3 | ecosystem: Environmental > Terrestrial > Soil > Wetlands > Permafrost | place: Sweden: Abisko...
CAGAACTGCGGATGCGGCGGGCCATTTTGCGGATACCCAAGGTCACTCCGTCGACACTCCGGCGAGCACATCCTACTGGTTTGAGAGATTCCTTTACCCCATCTGGAGGGACTATGGTCGCTCGATACCACTTGCCCGCTACTTCCAGCTAACGCGACAGTACTTCCCAAAGCAATTGGGCTACTACAGTAGAACCATCAATACCGGCGAATTCATTCACTTCATGTCGCGCGCGGCCTGCGCCAATGTGATGCCGCTTGCGAAGGCTGCGTTCGTACCATGGAATGCAGCGTGGGACGCTGAGTACGCGAAGGCGCAGCTCGACTTCGCCGGAATGGGCCGTTGCGAAGAAGAAACTGTCAACCTTGGTGCTCTCAATACCGATACACAGCTGGTCGTCAATGGTGAGAAGATGCTCGATGTCACGGCATTGCCAGTCGGATGGACTCCCACCAGCATCAACATTGCGGTCACAAGTGTCGACAACCAGAGTCTCTCGGGGGTTCGACTCGAACAGGGTGGAACCATCACCGCGCTATCCGGCTATTATCAGTCTGTCGCCGTCCCATTCGTTCAACAGGAAAGAATACGTGCGTTCATTCGTGCCGACAGCAGCCGCACTCTCAAGTTGAAATGGTGGGCCAACTAGCCGGCATTTGTCGGGCGCCGCGAAGGTCCTAGCTTCGATCGATTACGTGCAGGGCCAGGCAATCGGGGCTCGGATGACGCTTTGCTCCGCATTGGGGCACGGGTTGTTCGAGCCCCGACGGCGTTTCGACAAGGGGCACGCATATCTGGAGACGATCTCGCTTTTGCGCGGGTTATGTGGAGCTCGGCATATGCCGCGGTTTTGGAAGTTCGTCTCCAGTATTTACGAAGTGTAAATCTTGCTACGATTCAGGGCGTGGCCCCAAGGAACTTCGCTGGACTCTTCCGAATACTCGAGGTGTGTTCCATGCTGGCGGTTGGGACGTCGACCTGCCTCGGCTGCCGGTACAACAAGACTGAAAAGCAATCGCCAGCATCTTCCGCTAGGACGACGCCCCAATTGGACGCACGAGTCTCGGCAAATGGGTTGCCCACCCCCAAAACCCGTGCCGATGCCCAAGTTGACAAGATTGCTGGGTGCAATGAAATTCGCACCGTGACTGTCGGGGACTTTGACCTTTACGGCGTGCTGCAAAATCTCAGAATAGCGGCTGATGCGAAGGGGGGGCTACTCACTTGGGAGCGCTATAACGATCCAGTCCACGGTGACAATTCTCAAATTGGCTTCGCGTCGTTTCTCTCGCGCGATAGCTCCGACACAATGACAAAAGTGGCTCTACCGGCACGAGCGTATGCTGCCGCAGCGTATACGACGGTCGCACCGTCTACCGTTGCTGGCCAGCTCGACCTACTGGCTTCTGGTGTCGCCGGAAGCCCCGAATTTAGCTGCTACTCAGGGGGAGCGGGCATTTGGAAAGTTAAGGAGATTTTCCTCGACAATGGACCAAGTCCAATTCGAGCAATAACGCTACCGTTTAGTCTTACTGAATCGCTGGTGGCCGGGCAGCAGGCTCCAATCGCGATATTGGCAGGCGTCGAAGCCCCCTGCGAAAGTTACTATGCTTGCGAAAAAGAGTACGAAGCTGCAGTAAAAACCGGTCTCCCTCGGTCACTGCGCAGCTTGTCCTTCGCTGGCAAGACACCCCTTTCCGAGGTTCTGTTCAAGGGTACGGACAAAACCCCCGAGAAACCATTCGTGCCTGCGGTAGCAGCGAGAGCCTCCAGCGTGCTTGCCGTCTATCGCGTCGACGAGCGGCTCGAAGCGCAATGGCTCTCGCTCCTTGGCAAGAAGGTCGGAAGCGCTTTCGTCATGGGCGAGCGTGGCGATATCGGTGCGCCTGCCGTCACTTTCGTCGGCACGAGCGCCTATGCGACGTGGGCTTATCGTCCCGCAAAGACAGAGCCGTACCGTCTGTGGGTGGCGCGTGTCGGTACCCATGGCATTGAGGCGTCCGTTCCCATCGACACCGGCGAAAAAAGCGCGTTTGCGCCGGGGGTTGCGGAGCTAGATGGGTCATTGTTGCTCGTGTGGATGCAGGGCGACGAAGGACGGCACGGTATGATTCGACTCGGCCAACTTCCGACCGAACGTGTCGCTTCAACGGAAGGTTCCATCTACCTGGACTCGATGACTGATCTCACGCCCGGTGATGGTAATCGGCGCGATCCGGAGATCGCTGCCCAAGCAGACCGAATCTATATTGCCTGGTCCGACTTCACCCTCAAGAAAGCTGGCATTCCGGTGCTGCGAATACTGAGTTGTGGGATTACTCCCTAAGCAATGCCGACCGCAACGGCGTTCGCCAACGCGGCGTCAGACACGACCCGGGGATCTAGCCTTTGACCCCTTCACGTGCTACTTGGCAAGTAGAAAGGCCCATGCGCACAGTGCGTCCACATGGCGCGACGCAATCCAGGGAAATGCCTGCATGATTCGCCCCGCCGCATGAACTTGACTTTCGCCTTGCGTTAGCGCTGCGCTGACGATTGCATAGCTTGTCTCTAGCGCCTGCCGGCATTCGCACACAACCTGAGCCGCTTCTTGCTCGGAAAGAGCGGGGTGCCTCTGGCGAACACGTCGAATTTGCGCTTCGACCGGGCTTGGACGTCCTCCGAAGAGAAGTGCGAGCACCTCATTGTGCAATGCCTTGGGATCGGTTGGTATCGCAAGGCCCAGTTTGCTGCGTGCAGCTCGTCGCTTCTTGGTCATCGCCGTGATTTGGATTTGCGCGCAACTTTTGCGGATGCGCCCAAAGATGTTGCGCTCGGAAAGACCCGATTGAAGTCGCGTACGCGCTTTGGATTCAACTTCGCGTGGTCAACGTACTCAGCCCAGAAGATTACATCGCGATAATCTGTGGCGGCATTCCTTAAGTGTGCCGCAAGCTCCTTCAGATCCCCATTTGCCAAGAAGACCACGCAGCGCAGAACCCGTGGCGTTTCAGGAACTGACAACTTCAGTAGCGCAAGAGCGCGACCCGTATCAGCCCCGAAATCCTTTTGGACCCTGGCGAGGATGTCCGGCAAAAGTTCGATGTTGTCTCGTTTTTTCGCCAGCATGGCACAGTCAATTAGCACGCGTTTCCTCGTCCCCGCACGAGAATTGGGGTAGGAGCCGTGGGGGTACAGCCTCGTGATGGCTTCTCTCGGTAAGACTCCAACCCTCCGCTTCACCTGGACCGACGCCTGGATCCTGGCGTCGCTGAACGCGAGCACCGCCGAGCAGCCGGTGGTCGCGCTCGCGGAGCTCATCGCGACAGCGGACTACCTGAACCACGCGATCCCCACCCTGCAGGAGCTGCGCTCGTCGCTTCGGACTCTGCACGCCCATGGCCTGGTCGAGCCGCGCGAGAAGAAGGTCGCGCTCACCCCGCATGGCGCTGCAATTTACGCGAAGGGTCGGGCCAAGCGCGGCGGTCTATTTTCGATCGTGGACAACATGCTTAAAGTGTTGAACTCGCCGCGGGTCAAGCATCCGCAACCGATCCAGCCGGCAACCTTCTCGTTCATCACGGATCGAGCGCTGGCCAAGGCGCACGCCGAGTACACGAGTCGAGTGCCCGTTCCCTTCTGATTCGCCGCTGGTCAGAGGCCCACGAGCTGGCGCACGGTAACCGGCACGCGCTACTTGCCGACACTCGATCCATGTTTCCGAGCGACCGAGTTCGCGATTTTTTTGATCCGATTGGTGAAACCGGCATGCGAAACTCGTTGTGTGACGCTGCTGAATGCCACGTAGCGCGCGGAAAGGCACTTCCATACGCTCAGTCAAACGGATTCTTCTCGGTCAGGCCGTAGGAGTTGGCACGGTTCTTCCCCCGTGGTGCGACACTCGGCGCGGGCGTAACGTCCACTTTCGCATTGGCGACACTCGGCCCTAGAACTGTCGCTGGCCGCGTCGGGCGTGAGCTCGAAATAGTCGGTGCACTCGAAACGCCCTGCATCTCGACGAGTTTCAGCGGGAGTACGTCAATCGAGCCTACTGGCGAAGAAGCAGCGCCAGTAGGGGAAGCACTTGGGATGGCGGAGTAACTGGCCGGGTGAAGAGCGACAGGCTGGGTAGTGTACACCGACCACCAGCGATAGCTAACCCCGACGACCAAGACACCAGCGGTGAGCATCGCTGCAGCAAGCCAGTTGCGACGCCGTGTTTCGGGCGCGCGACCCGCAGGGTGACCGATCCAAGCCGGTCGCGAAAACACATCCGGCGTCAATGCCGGGGTCGACCGCGGCGGTTGTGGATGGTCCGACTGGCCATCGCCAAAGCCGTGGGGCGCGTCCGAAATGGCAGATGCTACGCGTGTGTCGGTGCTTCGCAGCCCACGTAGCGCTGCGGCAAGCTCTTGTGCTGTCGCAAAACGCTGGTGTCGATCGCGCGCCATGGCCTTGGCAATGACGTCGTCTATGGCCTTAGGTAGGTGGTGGCGCAATTCGCTGGCTGGGGTGTAGTTACCTTGGAAAATGAGGACTACGAGATGCGGCAGCGTATCGGACACAAACGGCTTCTGCCCCGTCAAGCACTCGTAGAGCAATATCCCGAGCGCGTAGACATCGGTGCGGCCGTCCAAAGTCTTCTCGCCCTGCACCTGCTCTGGCGACATGTAGTAGGGCGTCCCAAGCGGCGCACCCTCGAGGGTCAGCACCTCGACGCCGGTCGTGTTCGCGTCGAACTTGGAGATCCCGAAATCGAGAATTTTTACGAAGTCGCGTTGCGGGCCACAGAGGAATAGGTTTTCGGGCTTCAAGTCGCGGTGAACGATGCCACTCGAGTGAGCTGCCGCGATGGCGTCGCAGGCTTGAAGCAGCACGTCAATGGCAGCGTCTACGGCGAGGGGGCCTTCGTCACTCAGGATCTCGGCCAAGGACTTGCCCTGGAGCAGTTCCATGACGATGTAGGGCTCGCCGGACTCGAGCCGACCGGCGTCGAAGGTTTCGACAATGTGCGGGTTGCCGATGCGCCCCGCGGCGGAAGCCTCACGCAGAAAGCGTTCGACAACGCTTGGGATCTGCGCCATTTGCGCGTGCAGTAGCTTGAGGGCACGTCGATGCCGAGTGAGTTCGTGCTCCACCTCGTAGACGGAGCCCATCCCACCCATACCGAGGCGACGAAGGATGCGTAGTCTGCCTGCGACAACCGTCCCCGCAGTGAACTCGTGGTCGTTCGAGCCCTGTTCCATGAACACCGCGGAAGCTACCACGGATCTGCCACCTAGGCTGGCGTGGAGTGGAAAGCAATAGGGCCTCCGGGGCTCAATGACCCCAAAGGCCCTTTGCGGATTCAGCGCATCAGCGCGTCAGGCAGCTGCCGCAATGCGTTCCGACTAGGGAGCTGTAAGTCCTTTGGCGAGGCGCACGACTTGCCCCGCGCTGCCGGTGCCGTACACGAACCCGCTGTCGACAGCGAATAGATTGTAGAAGTACGGGGCCGCGTTCAGGTTGGCAAGCGGTTCCACCGAAGCGCTTCCGTCCTTGGCCACTCTGTAGACCTGGTAGGACGCGTAGAAATAGACGTACTTGTCGTCGACGGCAATGCCTTGGCTCGGCGTGTTCACGCCGATCGCGACGTCCTCGACGGCTGCAGCCGTGGGTGAAGCAGCTGGGACCCGCCGAATTCGACTGCTCGCGCCGTTGTACGTATTCCAGTACACGTACGTCCCGTCCGTAGCCAGGCGCATGTACGAGTAGTATCCGCTTTGCGTCGTCGTATCTACTGCGACTGGCGTACCACCACCGAGCGGAGCCGCATACACTACGTTCGGCGTCTCCACCCAGAAGATGCTCGCGCCCGCCACGATGATGCAGGAAATGGTGCCTCGTGCGGTCATTCCCGAGAGCGGGGCTGCTGTGCTCGCTGTCGTGAGCGTCTTAGCGGCGGTCATGAGCTGATTGCCGCCTGAACCGTACGCCATGATATAGAAGGCCGTACTATTGCTCGTGAGGATCGTTGCGTAGTTCGAGTCAGGCATATTCACGGCAATCTTTGCGGCCGTGCTTGCCGTCGCATTGAGCGGTTTATACAGGATCGAAGCGGGAGACCCGCTAATCGCGTAGTACGCGTTGGTGGCATCCGCATCCAACGCATAGATGGCCGTCGTCGAAGTGGCCAGGATCGTTCCTTGCGAAACCGGCGTTGTGGGAGGCAACACCGAGGTGCGGATCTCAGTCCCGTTGCTCGTGTTGAGTTTCACCAATTGGCTGCCAACGAGGAACGAATCACCGGTGTAGGAGTACGAGAGGCTCGTGGCGCCAGTCGGGTCGAACACTACGGCTGCTCCGCATTGCCCTGCCGTACATTTGCCACCACCGCAACTGCGACCGCAGCTACCACAATTGGCGGCATCGGTCTGAAGCGCTGCCTCGCAACCGTCAGTGCCATCCTTGTTGCAGTCGAAGTAGCCGGTGGAACAGCCTCCGCCTTCTACATTGATAACGCACTTGAGCGTGGCCGCATCACACTTCACGGCACCGTGGGCTGGGTCGCAGGCGACGTTGCAGGCACCACAACTGGTGATGAGCGCGAGACTCGTCTCACAATCCGCGGGGTTGCTATCGCAATTGCCCCAACCGAAATTGCACACTGGGGCGCCCGCATAGCCGGCGTAACCCAGGTTGCCACTGCCACCTGCGGGAGTCGTGCCACCGATTGCCAGCGTACCCGCTGTGCCGATTTGGGTTGCCCCTGCCGCCCCGCCCGCGCTCTTCCCGCCTGTCGCTGGGACGCCGCCCGATGAGGCTACCGTGATCGCGCCGCCGGTGGCACTCGCGCCAGCAGTGCCGGTTGCGGGCGCGCCCGCGCTCGTCGTGAGGCTTCCTCCGAATGTGACGCCAGCCCCTGCGGTGTTCATCCCGCCTTGGCCTGTCGCCTTGCCGCCAACGGACGTGCCTCCTCCAACGCCACTGGTGCCACCCGCACCATCGGCGGGATCGACGAAGGGATCGACCTGGATGTTGCCGCTCGGATCAACGACGTCCTTGGTGACGATCGTACTGGCGCACTCTCCGCTTGTCGCACAAACCTGCCCCTTGGTGCATTCCGCATCGACTGTACAGCTATCGCGGCACTCGCCGTCGATACCGCAAACCTGCTTGCCTTGGCAGGTTCTTGGGTTCTTGGTGCAATCAGTTTCGACTTTGAGCTGACAGACCAGCCCGGCATCACCCTTGACGCAGCGCTGCTCACCGGGACAATCGCGGTCGGTTTTGCACTCGTCGTGACAGCGCGTAAATGTACAAACGAGCGGGTTACTGCAGTCGGAATTGAGGGTGCAGCCCTCGGCAAGACCGGCAGCCTGGATCCGCTCTTTGTCACTGCTGCTGCAGGACCAGATGGCGCCCCAACTCAGGGCCGACAGAAGCACGAACTTTCCCAGCTCACGACGACGTAATCGCAGCATACCTACCTCCAGATTTGATCGCTCCGCTTAGCACGCCGAATATCACCCAACAACGCGAACTTCAGAACGCGGGAATACCACGTAGTGGTGTCACCCCAGAGTACGCCAGCGCGCAAACGCTGAACTGCGATGTCCGCCGTGTTTCAGAATACTCCGAGCAATGCTGCACCAGTCGCATTGGGACCAATCCAAGGAACGGTCGTAAGCCGATGTTTTGCGAACACATCGCTCTGTGGCTTCGGCGCGTAGCGCTCGGGATCGTCGTTGCCCAATAGCAAGTAGAGCCCGAATCCGAGTGCTGCGCCACCAACACCGAGCCCCACCCAACCAAAGACGTCCCGTCCCCGCGCTTGCTCGAGGTTGTCGAGTGCGATTTGCAGTTCCGTTCTACAAGTGGCTTGCTGGATCCCCGCTGGGTCGCACGCACCACCCGGCACCGCTCGGGCAACCTGCCCGTCAAATACAGCCTTTTTGTCGGACTTTACGCCATGATTGTACCAGAGGAATCCGCCGCTCGCGGCAGTGAGAACGCCGCCCGTGGTCGTAGTGATCCACCCCCAGGTGCTTCGGCGACGTGTCGCTGCTTGGTAGCGCTCGAGTTTCTGCGGGGTCGGCTTGAGCTCCACGACGTAGTGCGATGTTGCGCGTTCGAGCACCGCAATGCTGCGCTCCACCGGGAAGAAGTCGGGATGCTCGATGCGCAGCAAGTGAGCCCCGGATACCAGTTGCAGTGGCGAGGTGTAGGGACCACGGGGATCCCCGTCGACGAATACCAATGCGTCTGGTTCACTGATAGCCAGTGTGAGGTAACCGCTTGTACTAGCGAATACCTGACTATCTACTTCTGGGTTGATATCGAGAGCGCCCTCCGTGCCGGGCCCCAGCTGAACTGGGTACGTCACCGTACGGTACCCCGGCCGTCGCGCTTCGAGTCGGTGCGCTCCGTGTACAGTTGCCAGTGAAGCCGCTAGCGGTGTCTGGCCCACGCTCTCGCCGTCGAGAGTCAGAATCACCCCAGGGATCCTCGACCGAATCACCAGATGTGCCAAGGCCGCATCCGCTGGCAGGAGCTCGAAGTCAACGCCGGTTGTCGCGCTGCCAACCAACTCCAACTGCCTTCTAAGCGGGACGTATCCGGCAGCCTGAACTGATAAGACATGAGTGCCTTTTGCAATCTTGAGTGGCTGCCGCAACGGAGTTCTGCCGACGTCAATCCCGTCCACTTCGACGATTGCATTGGAAACGTTGGCCTTCACGTCCAGTTCAGTCACGAGGGCGAACTGATGCTCCCGTTCGGTCCGTATGCTCGCCATCGATCCCCCGTCGAGCCCGGCTGGGTTGGCGAGAAGGCGATCGAAGGTCTCTACAGACTGGACCGGCCGATGCATTGCGGCGTAGACGAGGCCAATATTCCTGAGGACCTCCACGTGAGGGACCAATTCATAGGCACGCGTAAACTCGAGCAGCGCACCTTCGTTGTCAAGCTGGTTGAACAGCCTGAGGCCGCGGTCAAAGTGGTCCCTTGCTGCGGCCTTTGACGGATCATTCATCGTCTGGGCGGCGGCGCGACTTGGCGCCGCTAGGGACGCCCAGACACCCAACACTAAGCAGCACGGGCGGAACCAGTGCCCACAGGTTTTGGCCGATCTTGGAGCCCAATTGGAACTCAATGCGCGTCTCATTAACATGGTTGTGGTCCCTCGAGCGCCGCATCTGTTCGTGATGACTGGCTCGACCCATCGCGTGCTAACCGCTGGGGGAACGGAGCCCCTCGATGAATCATGGTTAGATAGCGCGGCCGCCTTCGCATGGCACGCCGCGACCCAATCGTAAACTAGAGGGTCGTCGCCCTCAAGTGGTGAGCGTTGGCGCTGCAATCTGCTCGGCTTCTTCGAGGACAATCGACGAAGCCGAGCTCCCCCTGCACGTTTCGCATGTCGTCGCTCGGTTCGTAGTCATGCGCGCCTCGCGTGCTTCGCGCCGAGCTACCGACGTCAGCGCTCATGAGAAAGTAGCTTCACGGTCAGTGCGAGCTGCATGATGTTGGTTAGGCGTGACCACGCGGCGGTTCGATAAATGGTCGCAAATGGTCGAATTTAGACCGATATTTGCGCTCGAAGTTCCGGCTTGAGTCCTACCTCCCACCGAAACGGCGTGCGTGCTGTGACCAATGAAGAATAGGTCCAATTTCGAGGGCTTCGGCGTTTCGATGCGGCTCGCGGTACTTGGCGGATCCCCGGGATAGGAAATTTGCCGGTGCGACTTTGATATGAATTCGGGTGGTTGCGCTGGTGTCGCGCGTCGTACAGCCCTGTCGGGGATTAAGCCGACCCAGCAGGGGACGTTTGTCCGCCCATGCCCAGCAGGCGCCCATTTTACGTGACCCGAACTGCCAGCGTCATTCTTGCTCTCCTTTCGGCGACTGCGGTGATGGCGCAACCTGCACCCAAGAAGTCGGATGACAAGCCCCGTACCCCGAGCGAGACCACCAACGATCAGACGGCTCAGTTCGAACGTCGCTTGGAAGCGGCTGAATTGCGGGCAGCCGCAGCAGAGAAGTCTGCTCTCGAGACGCAGACGCAGTTGAAGACAATCGAAGCCCAGGCCCTTGAAGCCAACTCGAAGCAGCAGCAACTCGCGACCCGCGTCGAAGAAGCAGAAAAAGCCGCTCAAGCGAGCCAAGAGGCGCTCGATGAAGCGGCCACACATTCCGATGAAGTCGAGCCGCTACGGCTCTACGGGTTTGCCGATATGGGCTGGAAGCTGATCCGAGCCGATAGTGGATCGGCCGTTCGCAACCTGATTGACACGCCCAATCAATTCGTCTTGGGCAACGCTAATCTCTACCTCGACGCTCAACCGAGCTCACGGTTCCGCACGCTGATGGAAATTCGTTTCACGACGTACCCAGGCGGTACCTACGCTGGGTCGCAAGCCGTAACTCCGACCAATACGAGCATCATGGACACAAATAGTCCAACGGGGCGAAATAAGGTCCAATGGAGCGGCATCATTCTCGAACGAGCACAGTTGGAGTACAAGCAGTCCGATGCGCTTGCCTTGACCGTAGGCTACTTTCTTACTCCCTACGGGATTTGGAATGTGGATCATGGCACCCCGACGCTGATCTCGCTGGCCCTACCCACCTTCTTCGCCTCTGAATTTTTTCCGACCCACTCGCTGGGAGTTCAGCTCGCTGGGTCGACCGCGAGCGATAGCGTCGAACTCGGATATCGCGCCTATCTCACCAATGGCCGCAGCCCGGTTCAAGGTGACATCGACAAGAACAAGAACATAGGTGGCCGTCTGTACCTGTCATTCACTGGAGACAATCCGCTTACCGTTGGCGTGTCGGGATTTTCCGGGACCTACAAGGAAATCACCAAGGACCTGAATATTGCGCGCAATCCACCGATTCAGAACACAACGACGATAGCATTCGACGAATGGGGCCTGGGCGCGGATCTGTCTTGGGACAAGAAGCCCTTCCGCCTGCGCGTGGAATGGGTCGGCAATCAGACCAAGTACGAGACAGGCAAGCGCCCCCTGGCGATCGGTGGATACGCGCCCAACGAATTTCAGTGGAACGTGTATACGATTCTCGCGTATCAGTTGCCGTTCTGGTACCTCGAGCCCTACGTCTACGCGGAGTATCTGAGGAAGGATCAGAATTCCTTCACTCAGCTCATCGCTCGCGGTTCGAGCACGGGATCCATCGGCGTAAACGTCAACTTCTCACCGACGGTCAAGCTGAAGGCTCAGTACTTTCGCGTGAGTTTCTATGACAAAGATGATGGCCATGTCGCAGCTGGCTTCAGTGCCTTCGATTCGCGCTTGGTCGCGGTATTCTAACTTTCAAACTGATGTGGCCCGTCTGTTGGTCGGGTTTTCGAGGAGAGCCGTCATGAATCAATCAACCATTGCGATCCTGATGTTGAGTGCAACCGGGCTGGTGGCTGGCTGCCAGAGCGACAAAGATAAGTGTGACCCCGGCCAAGTGCTCAAGGATGCGGTATGCATCGCAGCGGCGGGTGGCGCTGGAAACTTTGGTGGCACCGGCAGCAACGCTACCGGTGGAAATGCCGCTTCAACCGAAGGTGGCGCTTCCGCGGAAACGCTGGGGGGCAGTGCCAGCGCCGAAGGCGGTGCCCCGGCGACAGCGGGAGCACCCGGTGCGGGTGACGCCAATAGCACTGCTGCGTCAGGAGCCGCCAGTGGCGGTGCGGCTGCGACGGGCGGAACCTCGAGTACCGTTTCGACTGCCGAGCTATTTGGCAAGGCTTGCTCGGCGGATAGCGACTGCACGGCGCCCGTCGGTTACTGCGCAAAGATGCCCGGCGCGGCTACCGGATTCTGTACCCAACAAGGCTGCAAGGCGGACGCATCGATCTGTCCGGCCACGTGGACTTGCTTCGATCTGGCGGCCGTCGGCGTGCCCAATGGTCCGAACTTCTGCCAGAAGCCGAGCTAGTTGATGCGTTGGGACCACTGTCCCCATGTTTGCTGCAAATAACGCCAAGAACCGATCTCGGAATATCAACCAAACCGCTTTTCCTTCCGGACGAACCATGAGTCGCAATTACCGCAAATTATCCATGCTGATCTGTGGCGGCTTGGTCACAAGTTTGCTGCTCTTATCCGGTAGTATTGCAGCCGGGGGGAGCGAGCTCGTCGTGATTGTCAGTTCGAAGAGGGCGACAACGAAGCTTTCGAAGAGCGAGCTGCGGCGGATCTTTCAGACTTCCAAGTCTACCTGGGACGACGGAACGCAAATCACTGCGGTCAATCTCCCAGAAAGCAATGAACTGAGACAGGATTTCGACAAGGCCGTTCTCGGGATGGACAAGGATGAGGTTGCCAAGTACTGGACCGATCGAAAGATCCGTGGAGGTGCGCGACCACCGCGAAAGGCGCCGAGCACCTCCGCGGTAGCCAAGATGGTTGCGGATGATGCGGGTGCTATCGGCTATGTGAAGTCCTCCGACGTATCTGCCGCGGTGCGCAAGGTCGCAGTTGTCCGTGGAACTGACGTCCAGTAGGCGCGTACTGCCTCCCGCGGCGTCCCGCCGGCTTATCGCTTTTCTGAGTCTGCCGTTGGATCTCCTGACGCTGCGCCCTAGCGCGACGGCTGCGAGGCAATGATGGCTCAGCGTGTCACTTTACCGATCCCCCTCAAGCTCCTGCTTCTCGCCGGGATCCCGGTGGTTGGGGCACTAGTTCTCGGGATTCTATTGGCTCGCGATGCGCAACGACAGGCGCTGAGGGCCGAGGCTTTGGGCACGATCGAGAACTTGGCTCGGCTCTCTGCTGCGATGAGTGGTACGATTCACGGGCTTCAAGACGAGCGCGCGCAGACGGCGCTGGATCTGCCGAAGGCGCCCAAGGAAAGTCTGCAGTTGCGCCGCGTCCGAGCAGAGAGTGACCAGCGGCTCGGTGCACTACTGGCCTTCTTGGTAGGCCGTGACGTGTGATCTCTGCCGGCCCGTTTGGCCCGCGATCTCGGCGCAGCGATTGAATCGCTCAAACTCGTCGAAGCCACGCGCAAGCAAGCCGATGACGGGCAACAGAGTCTGGCCAAACTTCTTGAGCGCCAGGGTAAGGCCACCACAGCGCTCATCAACGCCACGGCGGCACTCACTCAGCTATCGAATGACGGAGAATTGCTGCGCAACATCACCATGCTCGTTGGTGCGCTCGAGGTAAGCGAACGCATGAGCCGACACACTAGATCCGGAACTTTCAACATCGGTGAACGAATCAAGCTCCGCATAAAGAGATTCAGTCAACTGCCGAGGTTCAGCCAGTTGACGAGGCAATGGTTCCCTTGGCCTCACGAACGCCAACCTGGTTGTCACAGCGCAACGCTTCCACAGCTGAATGACAGGGAAGTTCTTGTGGCACACCAATTGCAGTTCTTGGTGCGATGAATCGACTTGGATGTCTCGTACTACTCGGACTCGTCGCCTGTTCGTCGGACGACGGTGAGGTTGATATGGGCAGTGTCGATTTTCGCGTCGCACATCACGAAGAGCGCATCAGCCCCCCGATGCGGCAGGCTTGGTTGTTTGTCTTGGACGACGCGGACACCACGGTTGCGCGCACCTTGCGCGAAGAGGTTGCTGCCGCGATGCGTCTGCCTGACGGTGGTCCTTACAATGGGGAAGTCTCAAGCTGTCCGGGCGATACGTTCGATCCAAGCCACGATGATTTGATTGACATTCGCGTCGCTGTGGCTCACGCGAGTCAAACCGAGGCCACGCGATGGACGACGCCAGCAGAGTTGCCGGCGCTATCACGCCAGGGTGAGCGCGATGACCTACCAGCGCATGATGCGTGGTTCAGTGCGGTGCGCGCTGAACTCCTGCGCACCGGGGCTAGCAGTAGCGTTAGCCAATACTCGCCTATCGAAACGATCCACTCGGCGCTCTCGCTGTTGAGCGGTAGGCGCGTGCCCAACACCGAACGCGAACAGACGCTCCTCGACACGCTTGGACTGTCGCCCGATTTCGTAAGTGTCTTCCTCGGTTCGACGCGCGACGATGCGAGTCTCGACTCGGTATCGAGTTACGATATTGCGAGCCTCTACCAATTGGGAGACAGCCCGTTCTATTACGAATTGAGGACGTTGTTTGCGTCTGACGTCGGCGCCTATTTCGATTTCCCGCAGTCATTCGACCTCTTGCCAGGGTTTCCGCGGCTGCTCGAGTTCACAAGGCCGCTGCAAGTCGATCCCGACCTCCTCGAATCATTCGACACACCGCAAACGTTCTTCAATCACACTGGGCTTTCCTACAAGGTGGCACAATCATGCTGGCACGGCCCGCCAATTCGGCATGACGATGGATCCGTCGATTGTCGCGTGCACGTCGTGACCAGTGAAATGGAGGGTTGTGATTCGAGCCGCGGCTGGCTCGATCCGTTGGTTGCTGGCGCCAACGGAAGGCGTGCCGCACAGACCGAAACCGCATCCGACGGCACGAAGCAACGCGTGTGCGAGATCCAACGCCTCGAGGGTGATGCTCTAGCCACTTGTCTCGATAGCCCTGAAGCGCCGCAGCTTGAGCCCGGGTGGTGCTACCCACCGGCTTCAGCTGACTGCACTGCGCTTTGCCCCAGCACTGGCACGCCAATCGCATTTCGCTTCGTCGCTGGCAGCACGCGGGTGGCGACTTCCGGAGCGATCGTGCGGTACGACTGCAGTATCGAGCCGGGGAAGTAAGGGAGTCAGGCAGGACTCAACGCGTAGTCGAGGCTGATTGCGTCTGGTCCCAAGCCGCGACACTAGGGGGGTGTCCCGGGTTTCGTGTGTATTGCCCACGGTTCGCCCAACCGTAAGTTGTTCATGGATCCTCGACTCGAGGTCAACTCACAAGAAGCGTTCGAGCATTGCCTAGAGGGGATTCGTGCTTTGTGGCGACGTCAATCGGGCTGGGAGGTTCCGTGGGGGATCGAGTATGGGCGATCTGCAGAAGTTCCAGCATTGCTCATCGAGCGCGGTGTTCTAGGCCGCGCCGCTCAGATGCTAAGTCGCGATACTGGTTGGCGGCGCGTGTGCGCGGATGCGGTCGCGACGGTGTTCGACGCATCGTCGTTCGCGCAGGAGCACAACCTTTCCGAAGTCAGCCTATAAATCATGAGGTGGGCATGGCCCGCAGTAATGGTCGTAAGTCCACGGAAGGATACTGTCACCCTGGACCCACAAGCGGAACCGCAGCTAGCACTTCTTGCAAATCCATAGCGGTTACGGAACCAGCCCATTGGCTTGGGTGACGAATATATTTCGGTAGCAGCCTGCGCGAGCACAAAGGGGTACGGACTCAATGTGACCCCGTGGGACTAATTGCGGAATGTGATTCTGAACTCATCGGAGCGGATTCTAGCGTCCTTCCCACTGAGATTATCAGTTGTCAGCATTGCGCAGCTTGTTGTTTCTCCGAGCTTGCTCGCTACGTTCGGGTCACTGGCAATGATTACACGCGACTTGGAGCCGAAGCTGTAGCCTATGTCCACTTCATCGAGAACCGCGCGTTCATGCTCATGACGGACGGGCACTGCGCCGCACTCGAGTTCGAGCCTGATTCGATGCAATTCGTTTGCCAAGTGTACGAACATCGACCTGAAGTTTGTCGTGAACTCGAGCGAGGATCAGCTGCGTGCACGGGGGAGCGTCACGCGAAGGGTGACCGCTCGTTAGTAACGTTAAGGCGAAAAACTCGTCAGCCTTGAGTCAAGTTTTCGACACGCGGTATTCTAGGTCGGGGCCCAGAACACCAACACGACCAAAGCACCGCGGCGTAGCGCGATTGAACCGGGGCGCTTGGTTATTGTTCCAACGAGATCGTAAGCTCGGCATTGCCTCGTCGATCGCAACCGCTGCGGCCACCGAAGCGCCGACCATGGTGCTATTTTCCCTGCCGATGAGCCCCATCATCTCCACGTGCGCTGGCACCGATGACGAGCCGGCAAACTGCGCGTCGGAATGCATGCGGCCCATGGTGTCGGTCATGCCGTAGCAAGCCGGACCCGCACCCATGTTGTCGGGTTGCAGCGTCCGCCCCGTGCCTCCATCTGAGGCCACCGAGAAATACCGCCTGCCCTGCTCCAAGCACTCCTTTTTGTATGTGCCGGCAACCGGGTGTTGGAGGAGGTTGGGAGGCCGAGGCGAAGCCCGGCCGAGCGGGTGGAGGCAGCCCAACCCGCTTGCAGCTAGTTGCTCTGACGGTCGTTAGCAGTGTGAGGAGGGACTACTCAAAGCGACTCTTCAGACGAAGAAATGGCATTTCAAAATACTTGTAACTCAGCACAGCGAGCAATGCTGCCGAACCGCCGCAAATGACTAGTTCGCCGGTCCAATTGACAGCACTGTTCAGTGCCATGCCCGGAAGACGTGCGACGTATGGGCTGCCCCAACACATCAGGGGCAAGTGTATTAAGTAGAGACCATAGCTGTAAGTTCCGAAAAACGTGAGGACACGCGCCGAGAAGATTCGTGAGATCGTGCTGTTGGGATTCGAAACTGTGAGCCAGGCAATGATGCCGCCAAAGAAGAGTGTCCAACCTGTACCAAGAAGCACCTCAGAAGGAATCGGTGGTTCTCGCACTGTGAGCCCAATTGTGACTCGTAGCGCCAGACCAAATACAATAAGTCCGATAGCCAGATGGCGAATGCGTGCAGCTGGTACTCGAATTGCCTCGAGGCACGCCAAGAGAGAACCCAGGGCCAGGCCTTCGCAATGGGAAAATGGCAGCACGCGAATCTGGGCCCCACTAAACGTGTGCATCCACATCCAGTGGCGTATTGCAACCGAGCCGAGCGCCAGAGCGATTGTGCCGGTGATGAGCCGTCGAGCACCAAGCACCCATACTACCAGAGGCCAAACGAGGTAGAACTGTTCTTCGATCGCAAGACTCCAGACGTGGTCAAAGGGCGAACCAGGCCAATTGCCATTGAGTGCGATTCGGAAATTGGGAATATAGAACCAGTACCACAGTTGGTGATCGTGCAGCTCCCGAAGGTAATCACGATCCCTCAGGAGCGGTAAGGCCACACACATGACAAACACGCAGGCGTAGTACAACGGAAATATCCGCAAGGTTCGCCGTGCATAGAAATCTCGAAAGTAATGAGTCTTCTCGCGTGTGCGAAGCAAAATACCCGTAATTAGATATCCAGAGAGCACGAAAAACAGATCTACGCCGATCCAACCTTCTTTCGCGATACGCTCGATGGATAATTGCCAGCCGACCGGCTGCTGGACAGCCCCGTATTGGACAGCGTGATGAATCAATACGACAACAATTGCCAGCCCTCTGACTCCATCTAGTGATGCAACGCGAGTTGGCGAGTGGCCCATATTAATCGGCCCGAGCATACTGAGAAAACAGGTGCCCGCAAGTCCATCGTCGTCCGGGGCCGACGACGAACCATGAAGCTCAATCGACCCCGAGCGTTCTCGCATTCAGCGCCGATTGCTTCTGAGCAGCCGTGACAGGCTCATTATCGACGCCCTAGCGGCCGTTGGAGGTCGGGTGCATCGGGAAGTCTTGTTGCGAGGATTGGGGAACGACGAGCGAGCCGATCGATAGCCGCCGCGGTTGTCATCGGGCTCTTGGAGATTCGGTCTCAGTGGCCGAACGCCAGGTTGCTGGTGATGTTACGGCACGATTAGCGGTCAGTCATCCACGTGAAAAGTACTTCGACCTCATGGACATTCTGCCTTGCATAGCCGATATCACCCAAGATTACGCCATCGAATGTCTAGAGTCGTGGACGCGCGCGAATCCGAGTCAGAGCCCGCAATGCAACGCCCCAGAGATTCAAAAGGCTCTGCAGGGCAGTATTAACGACTCTCAATCAGTTCTGGTGTCGATTGGAGCGCGGCCGAGGACTTTGTGGACACTGAGCGTCAAGCGTTGCCATACCAACATCCCATAATTTGCGGTTTCTCAGTCGTCTTTACTCGTTGAACCTCGGCTGGACAATGTTCTATTGCTTATCGGTTGACTGGCAACTTCCCCGAGCACATTGAGCCCTAGCATTGTTACTTGCCAGGCAGCAATCAGCTTTCCCGACAATAAGACACGAACGGCGCCCGCCAAAAACGCCAAGACAGCGGCCAGTGGAAGTGCGACCGAAATCAAAACAGGCCGATTCAACTTCATGGGCTTCAATGGTCTTTCGGTCTCACTGACAACTACGTATAGGTACTCCAATGCGACCTGAGCGGAAGTCAGCTCCAGACGGGAATTCTCAAGTTGTTGAACGGTCTACGAGTAGAGATGAATAGCTGAATTCAGACTCTCTCTGGTAGGGGCACCACTGGATCGTCTTCGCGTTCGGCGATCAGCAGATTCCCGTCAGATGCGATCAGCCGAGTCTGTGGCAGCCGCTGAGTAGCCATCCTCGGCCGTCCGATTGCGGTTGGTGCGGGCTGTGATTTGACTTCTTCATGTTTGCCAACTCGGTCAACAATCGGCGGTCACTATCGCGCAACGCTGTCAATTCAGGTGGAACAATTGACGCCTGAGCTATCCACGACTTCTGTTGAATAATGTTGGGATGCTCGGGGCCGTAGGTAATTTGAAGCTCACTCAGTTGAAACTTGAACTCGGCGTCACGGTCCAGGGCACTTGGCCGCCGCCCAGAGAGAAAACGAGCCATTGCGTGTGCTGCACGGTCGCCGCCATCCGGCCAGGCGCGACCCAAAGGATCCGTCGACTGGCGGCGGAGCGGACGAAGGGGACCGCAAGATCCGCGATGCATGCACTATTCCGAATTGACTTGGAGCGCTCGTTTGAGCGAGAAGGTTTGGTCCTCCTGGCCGCCTGGAACGCTTCGTTTGTATTGCCAACGCAGCAACTCCAATTGCACCCAAGCGGAAGATTTGCTAGTCGGCAGTGGTCCCGGAGGGATCCCTTGACCCACTCATACCGTACTTCGTCAATACTTCTTGCACTGGTGCTTCCCGTCATCAATGGGTGTAGTTCCTCGTCGACCACTGTGGTCAGCCCCCCCAGCAACGCTGGCGCTGGAAATGATCCTGGGACGGCGACGGGTGGCAACTCCGCAACCGCAGGCTCGGCCTCTCGTGGTGGGGCCCCTACAACGATATCGAATGCTGGAACCAATACTTCAGGTGGCAATGCCGGTGGGACCAATTCGAGTGCCGGCGGGAGCACGACCGCGGGTGGAACCAACGAAGCAACCAACGTCGGCGGAACCTCGAGCGCCGGCGGTGCCATGTCGGTCGGCGGCACTCAAGCTATCTCGGGTTCGAGTTCGACTGGCGGCGCGCCTACCGGTGGCGTAACGTCTACCGCCATCGGCGGCACATCGGCAGTTGTCGGCGGAGCGAGTGCAGTCGGGGGAGGAAGTTTGGGCACCGGCGGATTGGGCGCCGGCGGATTGGCTACCGGCGGCGCACACACGGGCGGCGCCACTTTCGGCGGGAACAGCACGGGCGGTTCGAGTGGCAGCCAGGCCGGTGGCGCAGGCACCGGCGGAACGAACACCACCGGCACCGGTGGCGCCCCCTCGAATCCGTGCGCCACAGCCAACCCATGCGTACGCGGCACGTGCGACGGCTCTAGCGGAGTCGCGAAGTGCTTGTGTCCGCAGACCTGGGGAGGACTCGACTGCTCCACACTGCTCTGCACGCTCTGCGTGGACGACAATGCCCCATCTGGCGGGAGTGGCGAGTGCTGGCTTAGCCCACTGAAAGATCTCCAGACCGCCCTGAGCGCCGCCGATGGCCTGATTCCCAGCTGCTCCCAAGGCGTCCAGATCTGGGTTGCGGAGGGTACCTACCTGCCCTCGTCAACCGGCGATCGCGCTGCGTCCTTCGTACTGCGAGACAACGTCTCCATCTTCGGCGGATTCGCGGGCACTGAGAGCGCAATCAGCCAACGGACCCCAAGCGCCCACGTCACAGTGCTCAGCGGCGACCTCAGTAGCAACGACGTCGCCCCCTTCACCAACAATGGGGAGAACTCATTGCACGTGGTCACTGGCGTCAACAATGCCTCGTCCGCGGCGCTCGATGGCGTCACCATTAAGGGTGGTAACGCCGACACGGACACTGGCTACGGGGCGAAGGGCGGCGGAATGTACGTAAAAACGGGCAGCCCCAAGATCGTCGGTGTGACGTTCCTACAGAATTTCGCGGGCGGCAATTTTGCCTACGCTGGCGGTGGCGCGCTGTACATCGAAGATGCCAAGCCCTCCATCTCGAGCTCCACGTTCCGCGAAAACCTCGCCGCCTGCGGCACTGGCTACAACGGCGGAGGCGCGATCTACAGCTACGGCGCGTCCAGCACTCGGCTCCAAGACGTCTTGTTCCTCGGCAATCGGACGACCGCCGGCAGCGGCGCCTATCAGGGCGGCGGGGCGATCTACGCCTTCGGGATCAGCGTTCCACTCGCGAGTCCGGCGGCAGCACTGACGGTCGTCAACGCCCGGTTCCTGGGGAATTTCGCGGGCTCGCAAGACCATCAGTACTCCGGCGGAGGTGCCATCCTTGCGCTCGACACTCAATTCACGATTGTCAACAGTGCCTTTGCTGGCAACTCGACGACGGGAGCGGCGCGCGGGGGTGCGCTCTATGCGCTGTTCGACCGTGGAATCCCTCAGCTCACCAACGTCACCATGGCCGGCAACAGCACCGCCGCCGACGGACGAGCGATCTACGTCTTCTTGGTGGGCGACAACGTCGCGAAGTTGACGAACAGCATCGTCTGGGGCAATACCGGATCGGGCAGCGAAATTGCTGGTGACGTCATCTCCACAACGTACACCTGTGCCCCAGGCATACTCAGCGGGAGCGGCAACCTCCCCGCCTGCAACCCGTTATTGGTCGCACCCAGCGGATCCGATGCCGTCATTGGTACGCTCGACGACGATCTTCGCTTGCAGGCTGGCTCACCAGCCTTGAACGTTGGCAACAACCTCGCTGCAGGCCTCACCGGGATCACCTCGGACCTGGCCAACAATACTCGGTTCAGCGGTGTCGTCGATTTGGGTGCCTACGAGCGGCCCTGATCGGTCGCCTTTCCTTGCCAAAAATCTAGCAGCCTCCTCGAGTGGAGATCTTCGGTGGGCACCAACCGCGCCTTATGCCGAGCTCCACATAACCCGCGCAAAAGCGAGATTGTCTCCAGACCAACACCTAGACGCTCGAAGCGCGCCCGCCACTCGGAACCCAACCCGCTGGCGCTACGTGTCGGTTCAAAAGTGCCGCGCCTCGGTCAACGCGAACAACGGGCCGAAACGTTCGCACGGTCACCGATGACGAATTTCCAGATGAACCTCGCCGGAATGTTGCCGCGACAAATCTTCGCCCAAGAACTCAGGATCGCCCGACAGCGACGAATAAGCAAAGGCGGTGAGTTGGATCTCACAGCCATTGAGCTACCCTTTGGAGAAGAAGCTGGCCGGAAATTATCTTGCAGTTCGTGGAGTTCAGTCTGTGGGTAGCGACGTTGGGCGCGGTGGCCGAGCCCGCAAGGGGAGCCAGCTGCGCTGACGCCATCGGCATCCGAGCGTCCGCTAAGGACAGCCGAGAAATGCGCGGGCTGCTTCGTCGAGGCTCACTATCGGGCCTGCGCGCGGACAGCTGTCGCGACTACCAAGTGAGGCTCTTGCGCAACGATGGCCAAGGTTGGACAGTATCGATGACGAGTCGGTCTTCGACACGCAAATTCGAACGCGAGGTCAAGCAGCTCACCTATGCTGCCACCTGGGTCGAAGCCTGGGCCCAGTCAGGATTTGCGCCGACCGGCGATGACTCCGGATCAGATTCGAACTCCCCGGTGCCGTCGCCGGGGACCTCCGTCACTTCAGGTGCTCCATCGCCCGCGGAGATCCTCTTGGGCGTTGGGCCGTTGGTGGCCGTGACTAGCCGCGAGTATGGGTTCCTGGGAGCCTCACTCCTGGCGGGCTATCCGGCGCGACGTACGCCTTGGTTTGGGCTTGATCTGGGCGTAGCGACGCAGCTCGGCACGAGCGGTGACGACTATCGGCGAGCCTACTGGGCAGGGCCGATGGTTGGAGCTTCGATGGCGCTCTCCGACCGATGGCACTTGCGACCGGCGCTAGCGCTTGGTTTCATGGGGTCAGCGGTGCGTGTCAGTTCGAAGACTGCGAGTGCCGCGTCCCTCTATGCTGGCATGTCTGCCGACGTGTCGTTCGACGTCACGGCACGTCTGGCACTATCTGCAGGCGTTGACGCGCGGCTGCTCTTCGAAAACTTCGCTGGTTCCTCGAGTGGTGCGGTAACGCAGACCGACGATGACGGCGAAGTCAGCACTACTACCAATTCCACGACCTCTTCGAGCCTCGGCCAAGTCTGGGGAGCGCTGAGGTTCGGCGTGGAGTGGCACTTTGGTGATGGCTCATGAACTCGAACGTCGTGTCCATCCGTGCTCCCGTAGGCGGCTCGACGGAACCCTGGTCTGACGAGGCCGTAGCTGCTGCCTGTTGTACGGGTGACCCAAAGGCGGTTGGTGAACTATTCGATCGGTACGAGATCCCAGTGACCCGATTTCTATCTCGCCTTGCTGGCGGCGGTGAGGTCGAGGATCTCGTGCAGAATACCTTCTTACAGGTCGTTCGGGGCAGGGCAAAGTACGATGGACGCTCGTCGGTCAAGACGTGGTTGTTTGCCATTGCCACGAACATTATGCGCCAGCACCGACGGACTTCTGCGCAGCGTTGGAGGCTGCTCTGGACTCTCACGAGCATGGATCAATCGACCGTCGACGATCGACTATCCTATCAAGTCGATGCACGCCGCAACATCGAGCGGGCACGCGCGGCGTTCGAATCCCTTTCGGACAATGCCCGCCTTGCCTTCATCCTGTGCGAAGTGGAAGGCTTCAGCGCCAAGGAGGCCGGCAGGGTTCTCGGCTCCAATGAAGCCACCATATGGAAACGCGTCTCCGATGCCCGTAAAGCCATGATTCGAGCCACGGGGGAATAACAACGATGAAGACATGCCTAACCCTGAGCGAAGCGCGGCAATGGGCGGAGCTCGGAAGTCAAGCGCCCCTCGCTGACGCCTTGCGCTTGCACGCGACCCGTTGTGCTGCCTGTGCCGAGTTCGTCCAAGCGGTTGAAACGGCCCGGGAATTGGGACGGCAGCTGCCTGCCACGCCGCTGAAGCAGAATCGCCACGACGCAGTAAAGTTCAACGTCATGGCAGCAGCCCGTCAAGGCACAGGCCTCCCGGGGCGAAGCAATCGCCACACTGGCCTTGGCGTGCGGTTGCTCGTAGCGGCCTTCGTCGTGACTGCAACGGCGGCGGCCGGCAAGTATGTCGTGCAGACCGCGCGCAAGTCGCGCGCTCCCGAGGGCTCGAACGCTCTGAGCGCTGCCGGGAATCTGTCGCATCTAGGTCCCGGTGGGGTCGTGACCATTGCAGACGCAAGACTGTCAGCGCTCACATCGGCAATCAGCGGACAATCCCGTTCCGCACCTCCGTCGGTGCACCACGATGTGGAGGCAAGTCCATCTGGTCTTCTTACAGGCAACCCACCAAACGCGTCAAATCTCGACGGTGATGCCAGATTTACCGAAGCGTGGGCGGCGCTGCGGTCCAAGCGTCCGGCAGATGCCGCCAAAAATTTCGATACCTTGCTGAACTCGGCTTCACTCGACTCGGCGCGGCGGGCTGACATTCTATACTGGAGTGCCCAAGCCCATCGTCAGGCAGGCAATGCCGGTGCAGCGCAGAGTCGCAGTGCGCAACTGTTGCGACAATATCCCGCCTCGCCCTTTGCGAGTGACGCCGCGTTGATACTGGGTGAGTATGCTCTTGCCAGTGATCGGTTCGATGCAGCCGCTCAGTTCCTCAACAAGGCAGCAACCTCCGATCGCCAGGTAGTTCGCGAGCGGGCGAAGCGCGCTCTCAAGGAACTCGTCGACAAGAGCGCTCGCTAGTAGCGCGAGTCAACAGAATTGCTTCAACGCTCCGAGCTAGTGGCACGGCACGCTGCTGCAACTCCAATTGGCAGTGAGCTTCATCCCGGCGGCTCGACCGCCTGGTGAGGTTCGAATATCCCGGATGCCGTTCATGTGCGTCGACGCCGTATAGCTCGTGGCTGTTGCGCCCGTGTGGCAGTCCGCACAGGTTGACCCAGGAAAGCCATGGCCGTGTTCACTGTTGCGCGTGCTTCCCGTGGCTCCGTGACAGTTGGTGCAACCTGTCGCCCAGGTGCCGCCTGCCCAATAGGGAGTCTTGGCGGGGGCACCGCCTCTGCCGTTGGAATGGCACGCACCGACGCAGGTTCCGCGCGCCGATGCCGGAGTCCCTGTGGTTGCCCCGACATTCCAGGTCGTCGCGTTGGCAACCGCCGAGAAAGTAACATCGCCGTGATGGCCAGGTGTCGTCAAATCACTGCTGGGGACGTACTGCAGAAGATGAGTCAGGTCGTTGGCGGCTGGGATGGTGTGACAGGTGTTGCAGGCAAATGCTGGGTGACTGGTGCCAGCGGCGAGGTGGGCAGCGTGTCTGCCTACGGCGAGAGTCGAGGTTGCCGATTCGTCGAAAACGCCGCGAGGCGGGTTGTATTGAGCGGCGCCCGTGCCGTGACAGAAGTTGCAGCTCCGCCATGCAGAATGGCAACTGGCGCAAGCCGGAGCGCTCGCAGTCCCTTCGAAGTTGGTACCGTGACAGGCGTTGCAGGCTAGGCCCTGATCATCCTTCTGCGCCTTGGCAATGAAGTACATACGACCATGGTGGTTCTTGTTGCTCGCCACGGGAGAGACCCAATTGGCCAGAGTGTGGTACGCGGCTGTGCCAGCGATGGCGGCCGTGCCACCCGTCGCGATAGCGCCACCGGCGTTCGTTACCGCGCCGCCCGCGCCACCCTTCGATGAAGAGCCACCTATCGTAGCCTGCCCGCCGGCTGCGGCTAGACCGCCAGTAGGTCCTTGTCCCCCGAGCGAAGCGCCTTGACCGCCCCGACCACCGGCGTTGTTACCGCCTGAAGAGACCAAGCCTCCTGCCGCGGCGGCAGCGCCGCCGTTTGATTTGCCACCAGTGCTGAATGCTCCTCCCGCGGCAATTGCTGACCCACCGCTGGTCGATGCGCCGCCAGCGCCGACGACTGCACCGCCGATGGCGCTGGCATTGCCACCCGAGGCGCCATTCCCCCCACTGGTCGACACAGTACCTGCATGAGGCAATGTCCCGATATCTGGAATGGCCTCGTTGCCCGGCAAGGTCGAGCCGCCGGTGGCGGTCCCGCTCGAACGACCATCGCCGGAGTCGCTTGCTCCGCTACACCCGGTGAGAAAAACGGCCACGGCCGCAGCAGCGCCAAGGATCTGCCTATCGATGCAATGAGTATTTTTCACGTTTGGGGCCCCTTCCGATGCATTTCGAGATATTGGAGCAATGTCGCTCTATGGACTTACGATGCGCATGGTCGAGCCGTGACAGCTGTTGCAGCCAGCGGCCACCGATGTTCCGTCGAGCTTTGCCACTTCACCCTTGCTGTTACGCAGGTGAACGGTCGCGGTCGCCCAATTGATGGTCGGAGCGCTTGCAAGCGGTAGCCAAAAGTTGCCGTTGGTTGCGCTATAGGTCGATACGGTCGTCGTGCCCGACGTGACCGCGATTTCCACGTTCGTCGCGGGATTGGTACCGCCTGGCTGGTAAACAGTCCCACCGAACGCGAACGCTCGACTCGCTTGGGTCGACGCATGACAAGCACTACCCATGCAATTCGTTCCTGGGTTGTGTTTGCCCGTCGGATCAGCGGCAGTACCCGAAGGATTGTAGACTTTGGGCCAGGCGAATCCGGCACCACCGGTCGAAGTGCCACCCGCTGGCGCACCCCCCGCCGTGGCTCCCGCGCCGGTGCCGGCACCACCGCGAGCGCTGGCTCCACCTGCGGGTGTGCCACCGCTTGATGACCCACCTCCGCTGACGGCGCGCCCTGCGGTCCCACCGCCCGGCGTGACACCACCGGTGGAGACGCTCCCGCCGGTAGTGGACACCGATGCACCCGTGCCGTTGCTTCCCCCGTTTGCGGAAACGACTCCGCCGGTTGCGGCAGTCGAGCCACCAGTATTCGAGGAGCCTCCCTGGCCATTGCCACCCACAGCCTTGGTGGAGGCGCCGCCGGTCGGTACGGCTGTGCCATTACCGTAAACGCCACTTATTCCCGTGTACTTTCCTAGCCCGGTATAGCCACCAGCCGATGTGCCTTCGGCAGGCGCCGTTGCGGGATCCGTTGGTTCGACAACACAGCCAATGAGCGACATGGCACCGAGCATGGCAATCTCGAACGTTCTTGAACAAGACTTCGGCATTTGCATTGGAGTTCCCGTTGGCGTAGCGAAACGGCTTGGCGCAAGGCGGCGCATGCCCAATCGCGCTTAGTGCACTGCGCACTGCAGGCAGGGGTCAAAGGAATGGACGATCCGCAGCACCTCGATCGGGTCATCTTTGTCTTTCACGACGACCCCCTCGAGTGATTTTTCGAGCGGCCCTGGCTGAGCTCGTTCGTCGCGCGGAGAACCGTTCCACGTAGTAGGTGAGATCACCTGATAGCGATCGATCACGCTATCTGAAATCGTCAGCCAATGCCCCAACGCGCCACGAGGTGCCTCGACGAGCCCAATCCCCGTCCCTGACACCGGGGGCATGGGGAACTTGGGACAAGCAGACGCGCCAACCTCGAGCGAGGTCACCCACTCGGTGAGACGCGCCGCAAGGATCCCGGCTTCGGTGGCACGCGCCGCATGCCGCGCCATCACGCCGCGATAATTGGGAGCACGATTGCCCACGACTGCACGCGCCAACGGACCTACCTCCATTGGCGCTCCATCGAGTCGGGCGGCCTTGGCGAGCGAATAGGCGTCCTGTCGAGCGAGCTCTAGGTTGGTCTGTCCAGAAGCGGGATTCAATGGCGCCGCGTACTCGAATCGACTCCGCGCCACCGATTCGGTAATCAGGGCGGGTTCGAGCGCTCGTATCGAGCCACCCGATGCGGAGACCACACCCGAGGCAAACAGCTTCGAGCCATCGGCTTCCGGATAGCCGCCATAGCAGAGGAAGCCGCATTGCGATGCCCCGATGTCCCGATACTCCGCGAATGTCTGATTCAGCCAGTCAACATCGCCGAGGTAGCTCGATTCGACGAATGAACGGACTTTCGCCGCCAAGTCCGCAAGCGTCGACTTGACGTCAGCCGTCACGCTAGCCGTAGCACCGCCCGCGACGATACCGACTACGTGGGGAAGCTTTCCGCCAAGCAATGAGGCGATGCCCAAACAATCACGCCGAGCCTGGAGGTGGCCAAGGTAATGTTTGACGAGCGAATCCATGTCGATGCCACCGCGCGCATCCCAAATCTTCGGCGCTGCGGTTCTACTCCAGTTGCCGGCAGCCGGTAACCCCGCAACGAAATCGGGAAGCGCCAGTACGTAAAAGTGCAAAAGATGTGAATCGATGAAGTTGGCAGCCTCGATGAGGTTGCGAATTAGACGTGCTTGATTGTTTACGCTAATGCCCGCAGCTTGCTCGAAGGCCGCGGTGGCACACCTGGCATGCGGAACCGGGCAGACTCCACAGATCCGCTGCGTGATATGGGCAGCCTCACGCGGATCACGCCCGCGCAAGAATACCTCGAAACCGCGAAATGAGGTACCACTCGAAAGCGCTTGGAAAACCACACCGTCACGGATATCGAGATCGATTCGCAGGTGTCCTTCAATGCGCGAGACTGGATCGATCGTTACGACTTCGTTTGTCATCGCCTTGCCTCAGGAGTAGATTGGGCTTGTCGCTGTCTTTCCCTCAACGCCAGCGTCTTCGCGTGCATCGGGAAATCCGGGCGCGGCGCAGCCGATGCAGGGATGGTTGGCTTGAATACAACTCGAGCGGCCACCCCAAAGGCGTTTCGGGCAGTCCGCATGCGTCATGGGTCCTTTGCAGCCAACGGCCATCAGGCAACGAACTGGGTCGCCGGGACTTTCAGCAAACTCCCCCGCTTCGTAGGCGCTTCGACGCAGGCATACGTCGTGAATCGTGCCGCCAAACGCTGGCAACGGCCGTCCAAGCTCATCCAAGACCAAACCCGGGAGGCCTTTGGTCAAGACTGTCGTCAGTGTTTCCAGAATCCACGCGGGATGTGGTGGACAGCCCGGAATGCGAATCAATGGTTTGCCGGGAGGTACGAAATCAGCCAGCGGACGATGATTGGCCGGGTTGGGCTTTGCTGCATTGATCCCACCAAAGCTCGCGCAAGTGCCGAGGGCGACGATGGCTGCAGCGCGCTGAGCCAATTGGGTCACGAGATCTTGCGCGGTCAGTTCGTAGTCTCTGGCAGCCATGCCCAGGGTGGTCGCATGCGCTGTAGGTCCCGCGGGAATCGTCCCATCGATGACAAAGAGATACTTGTTGGCCAGCTCCGAGCTCGTTGCCAGCAGTCGATCCATCTCGGAGGCACCCGAGCGGTCCATCAGCGTCTCCTGAAATTCCAGACGAAGCAGCGGCAAGACCGACTCGATGGTTGGGTCCGTGCTTCCAAGCAGGGTAACCGCACAACCCGTGCACACGCCGGCCTCGATCCAAACGATCGGGAGCCGACTGTCTGGATCCAGGGTAGCCTTGGGCCGCCCAGAAAGCTCGAACTCGGAATCTGCAGTCTGCTCGTTTCCGCTGCCTTGACGGCTCGAACAGCCGACGTTGATACCGGCACCCGCAAGTGCGAATGCTCCGAACGCGTACTTGATGACATCCCTTCGAGTGCATCCTGACGCAGGAAAACCTTGATCTGTGGACAAACCTCGACTCTTGCGGTCACCGAGGACCGGTAGCGGTTTCATGCTGTCTCCGACGTAGGTTTGGGTGGTCCACCCCTGATTCACTCGGGGGCTGCGAACCTGAGCGCCAAATCTGAGTTGAAAAGCGCTTTCAATTGGCAACCCAATTCGCTGCGCCTGCCGGAGCCGCGCAGCGCGAGATCCTTGCGGGCCCAAGGGGCTTTTCGCCTACCACGACGGGAAGGACCCAAGCCGATGACGATCCACCCAGGCCCAGTGCCAATGGGTTCTGTCGAGACCGCGGGAAAGCCTAGCCAGGCTAGCGCAAGTTCGGCTTTGCTGCCGGGACGAGGCTCGCAAGTGGATTGCCTTCGAGCAACCCCTGACTGCGCGCACGGTTGAGCAGGTTGCGCACCGTCGCCTGCCAATTCACAGACACATGAACCAATTGCATCGAGGGTCCGCAGTAATACGCAAGGATCTTTAGCATGCGAACCCGAAGCGCGATGCACTTCAGTCAGAGAAATTGTCGTGAGTTTTCGCCTACTGCGCCTTCGGAATGAGGATGGTCTCCTCGCCATGACGATGCGAGGCAAATTCTTGCTCGCAGTACACAAGCTCCGCTTGGTTCACGACCGGGTCGGGAAGCGAGGGTGGCTCGACGAATGGTGGGTTCACGAAGTCGAAGAAATCATAGGGAGGGGATGCGTTGGCGTCTCGCGCAGTCATTGCGGGTAGATCAAAGCGCGCTTGGATGAGCCGCAACACGGAGGTATGGTCGAAGGTCTTGTGTGAGACGTAGTGGCGCTTCGCAAATGGTGACACGACGACGAACGGTACGCGTACTCCAAGGTGATCGAACCGGATGTTGTGATTTTTTGGCGCCGTTGGCGCGTTCGGAACTGGCGCGCATGCAGGAGGTGGAGCTACGTGGTCGTAGAATCCGCCGTGTTCGTCGTAGGTGAAAATGAGCGCGGTTTTGTTCCAGTTCGGACTCTTGAGAACGGCTTTGATGACGTTTGCGACGAATTTTTGGCCAAGTTGCACGTCAGCAGGCGGGTGCTCATCCGTTGCCAAAGGGCCTCCGTAAGTCGATTCAACCCACGCAAGGTTTGGTAGCGTTCCAGTAGACGCAGCCTCGAAGAATCGCGCCATGTTGTGGAAATGTTCACCCTTTTCCGCTCGCAAAACTGGAAACATCTGCTCCTCAAACGTTGGCGAGTCTGAGTAGAGGATCCAGGATTTCCCTGCTTTCTCCATTTGGTGAAAGACGGACTGCCGCTCGTCGACAGTTTCTGGTCGGACATTGGAGATGTGACCAAATGAGCCGCCTGAGATGAAGAACATACGGTTTGGCCAGGTCGGGCCAAGAAAGGATGCGAAGTAGCGGTCTCCGATCGCAAACAGGTTTGCCAGTGCGTAGTAGTACGGAAGCGTCTTTTCGTCGTAGTGGCCCATTGCCTCTTTGCCGTGACGATTGGCGACCGCAACGAATCCATCCATTTTGCCTTCATGAAACTGCTCACGCACGCGCTTTGCGTCATGGGGAAGGTCGTCACTGCAAGCGTGCGGCAGAAGGAATGGATGAACCACGGCATTGCCGTCGTTTACGTCCGGATTCTGCGCGTTTGGACCGGCAACGTCGGCGTCGGGTTGGCCATAGGATGTCAAGTTCGCGAAGTAGTGATCGAAGGAGCGATTTTCCTGCATAACGATCACAAAATGATCGATAGGAATGCCGTCACCGCGCAGTGCGTTTGGAGGAAGCGTCTCTTTTGGCATCGCCCCTGGGCCATAAGGGCAGGCGGACTGCGGCATCAACGACTTTTCGGGTGCAATTGTCGCAACGGGTGTGGGTTTACCGGGCTTGCTCGAGTTCGGTTCGTTGCGCTTGCACGAAACTAAGGAAACCGCCACTAGTCCCTCCAGCAGCAGCGTAGCAATTGTCGCAAGAGTTGAGCCGCGAGTTGTGACGATTGACATGGGGGCGTCAATCGTGCGTCGATGTCGCAACACTTTGCAACTTCTAAAGGTCGTGACCCGTTGGGGGAGCTTGGTTGACTGCGGAAATTGTTCGCGTCTCACTGCCAGTCGTTGAACCATGTCAATGCAGTGCCTAAGCGTTGAATTGCTTGTGACAGAGAACGTTCAACCGTCCTTCGCACCAGGGCGGCCGCAGGGCGGGCATTGTCGCGCCACTCTGCAGCCATGCAGCTTGTGCAATGGTCGTGGTCACGCCTAACCTGAAACCGTGCATTGGAGCTCTTGGGCTACCGTGCGGGGATCTTGGGGCGCACCCACGCTCGTCTTCAAGCTCCAAATCGAGATATGAGCATAATTCCAGCCGGTCCATGATCCGGAACGACTCTTTGATCCCGAATCGCGACCGCCGATTTAGCTAACTCGTAGCGGAAAGCGCGTCGAACTCGCCCGGTATTTCTGGACTCAGAGAGAAGATCCCAGAGTCCACAGGTGCAGCGGACTCGGAAGGGACTACCTCCGGGTCGTTGGCCACAATGCTAATCGCGCTTCCGTGCAAGTCACTTGACATGGTCTCGACGAATTCGAAGAGTTCGTCGTTCGACGGTCCTGCGCTCGAATCGTTCGTCAGGACCAAGCGCCCGTCCCCAGCGGTCAACAACGGCAGCAGCGACTTGACCAATGCCGAGCGCCGAGTGTTGCTATCCTCATCGCTTCGGCCGCACGCGAGAATGATGGTGCGCAGCTTTGCGCCCGAGCGTTCGAACTCTGAAGAATGGGTCACGAATCGCTCTACAAGCGCTGAGCTGCTCGGGCTCTTGTCCACAGGTATGACCACCACGCAGTCGCGGTCAGGTGTTGCGGCAAAGGCTTTGGCAGGCCAGCTGCTCTCAGGCTCCAGCACCACCGCGCAGCCGCCAGGGATCGTAGGTGAGTGGGCAGTCTTCATCTTGACAACCCCCTCAGCATCAATCGTGCCAATCACACCCAGTCTCCGGATGGCGAAGATTTGCCGCATTCTGGCCGAATCGTTACCCGCCTGCTTGTCACGGCGACCGCAATCGCTCAGACCGGTGGGGCATTTTGCAACGGCTGAGGCAGTCGGCGACGGAAGCGGCTCCATGGTTGCGAGCAATTCGCCGGAACCCGGCGGGCGGTCCTCGAGTATAGGGAGGGATCTTGTGACCGGAGAAGCTGGTACCGGCAAAGAGATCGTCGCAAGGTCGCTGCACCATCGCAGTCGTCGTTCGGCCATGGATCGGCTCATGGCCAACCCTTGGCCGGGAAACATTCGCGAATTGCAGAACTGCATCGAGCGATGCAGTAGCTCTGGCCCGAGCCAACGTCCTTGACGTCGAAGATCTACCGGACAAGGTTCGTGGCTATCAATCGAGCCACGTCCTGGTGGCTAGTTCAGATCCGAGTGAACTCCTCTCCATGCAAGAGGTCGAACGCCGCTAAATTCTGCGCGTACTCGACTTGGTGGGCGGAAACAAGACACAAGCCGCCCAAATCCTGGCAATGGATCGAAAGACGCTGTACCGGAAACTCTAGCAGTATCGATCGAGCCGTTAGCATCCTGCTTTGAGGTCTGGTTTTGATGCCAGGCGCCACCTCGGGGAAGCTCGCCTCGATTCAACCGGAGACTGTTGCATTTTGCCACGGCCTCCCGTCGCCCATTTAGGACATTGATCTAATCTTATCAGACATCCGGATCCCCCATTTCAACGCACTCGAAGTGGTAGCGGCGATGCGCAGCGCCCGAATCGAGGTGCCAATTCGGTTGATGACGGCATT
>Ga0302323_100000455_pt1 | contig 32482 bp, 33 predicted proteins | sample Fen_T0_3_FD_201950 | JGI IMG/M metagenome (GOLD analysis project Ga0302323, IMG submission 201950) | Peat permafrost microbial communities from Stordalen Mire near Abisko, Sweden - Fen_T0_3 | ecosystem: Environmental > Terrestrial > Soil > Wetlands > Permafrost | place: Sweden: Abisko...
TGCTCGCGCAGGATGTACTCGCGCTGGGTCTTGTCCATCTCGGACTTGACCTCGGACTGGATCTTGCCCTTCAGCTCGAGGATCTCGATCTGGCGGCCCAGGAAGGTGGACACGATCTTGAGCCGCTCGACGACATCCGTCGTCTCGAGCAGTTCCATGCGCTGCTCGGTCGAGAGGTCCGGGCTGTAGGCGACCATGTCGGCCAGCAGGCCCGGCTCGCTGATGTTGCGCGCGGCCACGGCGGCTTCCGGCGGAACCGGGGCGCCGTTGGCGACGTACTGCTCGATCTGAGCCTGGACGGTCCTCATCAGGGCCTGGATTTCGATGCCCTCGGGGGCGACGTCGGGGGTCTCCTCGACCCGCACGATGATGTATGGGCTCGTCTGGACGAACCCGAGCACGCGCAAGCGGTGCTGGCCCTGCACGATGGCCCGGACGGTTCCATCCTGGAGCTGCACGACCTGGGCGATCTTGGCCAGAGTGCCGACTTCGTAGAGCTCCGAGGGATCCTCGATCTCCTCGCGCTCCGCCTGGCGCTGTGTCACGAGCGCGATCGGGCCGTTGGCGGCGACCGCGGCGTTGAGGGCGGCGACGCTCTTGTCGCGCCCGACCTGGAGAGGCACGATCATCTCGGGGAAGATGACGGTCTCGCGCAGGGCGACGAGGGGCAGCTCCTGGATGCCATCGACGTGGGCCGGCTGCTCATCCGCAGTGGCGGTTGGCAGGACGACGACCTTGGCGGACTCAGATTCGGCCTTGGCCGGCTGTCCGTCCGTCTGGGTGCGCTCTTCGTCGTGTACTTGCTGCTCGTCGTCCTTCTCGGCCGGCCGGTCAGACATTGGTATCTCCTGATCGAGTCTTGGTCACGCGAGTGGCCACTATACGTGTGATGGGTCGGGCGCTCGGCGTAGCCGAGAACTCAGTTCGGTAGGTGGTTTCGCCGTTGTCCGAACCGTTGCGGTAGTCGCTCCCATCAGGAGAGGCTTCGGCGGCGCGGTGGTTCGCAGTCTCGGTGGATTCACCGGAATTCGACCCGTGAGCGGCGGCTGCGGCGCCGGCCTCGCGGGCTCTGGTGTCATCGAAGAGGGCTTCGAGGAGTCTCGTGCCGAGGCGCTCCTCGAGTTCGAACAGAAGCTTGACTCCGGCCAGGTTGACTCCCCGTTCCTGGGTGAGGCGCCTGATCCAGAGGATTCGGCGGATGTCGTTTTCCGAGTACAGACGGATGTTGGTCGGCGTCCTGGCGGGAGCCAGGAGACCTTCGTCCTCGTATATGCGCAAGGTCCGCGGATGGGCCTGCACGATGCTTGCCGCAACGCTGATCACGAAGCAGGGACGCTCCGGATCGCGCTGGAACTTTGAATCGGACACTTAGGGCCTACTTACTTGGCCTCGACCGGCTCGGGCCGGGCATGCCGGCTATCGCCGGCCTGTTCCTCGAAGTCACTCTGCTGACCGAAGTCACCTTGGTGACTCGTGATCTTGATCTGCCGCGGCTTGACGACCTCGGCCTTGGGGATGCGAAGCGTAAGGACGCCGTCCTCGAAGGTGGCGACGGCCTTGTCCGGCTCGAGGCCTTCCGGCAGGTTGAGGGTCCGAACGAAACGGCCCCGCCGGATCTCCTGCAGAAGCAGGCCCTCGCGCTCGGGTAGCGACCCGCTGGTGTCGCCGGAGATGGTGAGGGTGTTGCCCTCCATCGTGATCTCGACTTCCTCGGGCTTCACGCCCGGGAGGTTCGCCTCGACCACGATCTCGTCGCCGGTGGCGCGGACGTCAACCGGGACCATCTGCCCTTCGCCGAACTGCCACGTACCCGGCTTGACGAAGCTCTCTTCGAAAAGCTGGTCCATCGCCTGACGCAGCGAAAGCAGGTCCCCGAACGAACCTGCACGGCGAATGATGGCCATCGAGCACCTCCGTTGAACTGGATATCTCAGGTCGGAAGATAGAACCTTGACAATCCCATTGTCAAGGGTGTTGCGCCAGCCAGGCCCAGATATCTGGTCGGTTGGGTGTCATGCCGGCCACTCGGCCTGTCGCCCTGCAGCCTAATGTAAAGAAGTGTTGACAACATGTAAGCCGCGCTATACATTACGCATGTCAACAATGTTTTACACGGGAGCCGACAAGTGACATTCCAGGAGAAAGGGGTCTGGGTCTACGGGGTCCTGACGGCCGTCGTGTCCGCCGTCTACTTCGTCTTCCTGGCCGGCCAGATCCGAACCACGGCCGTCAGCGAGATCGGCTATCAGATCCCGATGGTGGCGGCGATTGTCGTTTCGATCGTCCTCTTCATCGTTGCCAGCATCGCCATAACGATCGCTTCGCCCGCGGATGCCGACAAGGCCGATCAGCGCGACAAGGACATCGACCGCCACGGTGAACTGATCGGGTACTACGTCGTCGCCGCCGGCTGCCTGCCGGTGGTCATCCTCGCCATGGTCAGGGCCGATCAATTCTGGATCGCGAACGCGATGTACCTGACCGGCGTTGCCGGGGCGCTCGTCTCGTCCGCCGTGAAGGCAATCGACTATCGACGGGGCTTCTGGCGGTGAAGCCGACGAGGGTTACGAACGCCATCCGCACGCTGCGCTTCGCGCATGGCGAGATGACCCAGGCAGAACTGGCGGAACGGATCGGCGTAACCAGACAGACGATCATCGCGATCGAGCAGGGCCGCTACTCGCCGTCCCTCGAGATGGCGTTCCGGATCGCGCGCGTATTCGCAGTCCCTCTCGACGACGCCTTCGGCTACGAAGACGGTCTCGAGTAGGCCGGAGGTAGACCAATGTTCACGACACTACTGTTGATCCTCGGCATCGTCGTGCTGGCAATCGGCGCGCTCGTGATGCTCTTCTTCCTTGGGATGCGTGGCCACTCGCGGATCGTGCGCGGCGTGCTGATCCGCTTCACCCGAGACGTCATGAACCCGATGCAGATGAAGTCCGCGGGCACGCCCGGAGCGTATGCCGACATCATCCGGAACCGGGGCCGCTCATCGGGCCGCATGTACGAGACTCCGGTTGTGGCCGTGGAAGTTCCCGACGAACCGGCGTTCATCGTGGCGCTGCCATACGGCACCCAGGCCAATTGGGTCCGCAACGTGCTCGCCGCCGAATCGGCCGAGCTCGTCCACGGCGGGCGGACGTACGCGGTCGAACAGCCGGAACTCGTGCCGATGAGCACGGTCGAAAGCTGCTTCCAGGCGGCCGATCAGCGCGCCCACCGGATCACGCGCGTGGACGAGTGCCTGCGGCTTCGAAAGGCCGATCAGCCGGTGTAGCGACCGGGCCCCGGCGTTCCCGGCTAAAAGGCGGATGGAACCACTCCATCCGCCTTTATCATGCCCTTGACAATGCTGTGTTACGCACACTATAGTGCCGCACATGGGCGACATCGAATTCCTCGCAACACACCGTCAAGAGCTTCGTCGCGGAACAGTGGTGCTCGCGTGTCTGCTCGCGCTCAGGAGGCCCGGCTACGGTTACGGGCTGCTGGACGCGCTGGCGGCCGCGGGCGTGCCCGTCGAGGCGAACACTCTCTACCCGCTGCTGCGCCGGCTGGAGGCTCAGGGTCTGCTCGTCAGCGAGTGGGACACCTCCGAGGCCCGTCCGCGCAAGTTCTACCGCACGAGCCCTGAAGGGGCCGCAATGGCTCGTGAGCTCCAAACCGAGTGGGAAACGCTCGGCGGTGCCCTGCGCCGGCTCGAGAGCTCCGAAGGAGACAACGAATGACAACTCTCACGGACCGCTACGTGGCGGCCACGCTCCGCTGGGTGCCGGAGAAATCGCGCGGGGAGATCGAGCGCGAGCTGCGGGCGTCCATCGGCGATGCGCTGGATGCGCGGCTCGCCAGGGGCGAGGAGCGCGAGGCGGCCGAGGCCGCCGTCCTGACCGAGCTCGGCGATCCCATGAAGCTCGCCGACGAGTATTCCGGCCCGCCGCGATACCTGATCGGGCCCAACTTCTACCACATGTACGTTCGGACGCTGGGCGCCGTCTGCGCGCTGTTCGTGCCGGGCGCCTGGGCCCTGATCCTCGCGGTCTGGCTTGCCGGTGGCGCCTCGCTTCTGACCGCGCTCGTCACCGCGTCCGTCGGGGCGCTCACGGTCGGGCTGTTCACGGCCTTCTGGACCACCGTCGGCTTTGCCGTCGTCGACCGGTCTGCCGAGGCCCGCCGCGAGGTGGCCGAAGCGTTGGGAGTAACGGCCGGTTCCTGGACGCCGGATCGGCTCCCGACGGGCACATCGCTGCGGCCTTTCCGCGCCAACGACGCCGTCGAGGCAATCGTCGGCGGCATCATCGGAATCGCGTTCTTCCTCGCGCAGCGCTCCGTGTCGCCGTTCAGCGACTCGTCGGGCCACGTCATCCCGATCCTGAGCCCGGACCTCTGGTCGTTCTGGGGACCCATCATCATCGCCGTCGCAGTCGTCTGGATCGCCGCCGAGTTCGTCTTGCTTGCCCGAGGGACATGGAGCCCGTGGACGGCGCTCGCGATCACGGCCCTCGCCGTCACGACCGGCGCGATCTACATCGGCCTCCTGGCCTCGGGGCAGTTCTTCAACGTCGCCTTCTTCGAGAAGCTCGGCGCCGCACCCTGGATTGCCCCCGGCAGCATCTCGGTGACCGTGATGGTCATCCTCAGCGTCATCGACAACGGCACCCGAATCGCCAAGGCGTGGGGCGTGGCCATAGGCAAGGGCCCCCGCTGAACCGGCGCGGAATAGTCACGAACGAAGGGAACCTCCAAATGAAGGACATGCGAGTCGCCCTGCCGGCGCTCTGGATATTCATGGTGCTCAACTACCTGTATTGCGACGTCCTGTCGCTATTCGACCCGGCGGTCCTCAGGGACGTCGTGGCCGGGCATGCGTCGGGCGGAACCGTCCAGATCACGCCCGAGTTCCTGCTCGCGTCGGCGGTTCTCATGGAGATCCCGATGGCCATGATCCTGCTGACCCGTGTCCTGCAACACACGCTGAGCCGATGGACCAACGTGGCGGCGGCGGCATTCATGATCCTGGTCCAGATCGCTTCGCTCTTCGTTGGAACGCCTGCTTCGTACTACGTCTTCTTCACGGTGATCGAAGTCGGCACACTCGTGCTGATCGCCGCGCTCGCGCTGCGATGGACCAGTCCGGATCGCGAGGTCTCCGCCGCCTGAGACTCCAGCCGCGCGTGACCTCGGGCCTGCGGGCCGGCGGCCGCCTCGGGCCCGGTAGACTTGCCCGGTGACCCAGCTCAACGCTCGAAGCGACGGAACACGGCCGGCGAGCTGGGCTGTGATCGGGGCGGGTGCGATCGGCCTGAGCGTGGCCCGGCGGCTGGCGGAGGCGGGACGGTCGGTCACGGTCTACGAGAAGGAGAGCTTCGTCGGGGGCCAGGCCGCGGGCTTCGAGGTGGAGCCCGGTGTGTGGCTCGACCGTTTCTACCACCACGCCTTCGCGTCGGATCGGGTGCTGCGCAGGACCTACGCCGAAATGGGCCTGGCCGGCGGACTTGCCTGGTCTCATCCGCTGACGGCGACCCTGCTCGGGGGTGAGATTGCGCCTCTCGACTCGCCGCTGTCGCTGCTCAGGTTCGATGGCCTGCCGGTGGCTGCACGGCTTCGAATGGGCGCGACTCTGGCAGCGCTGCGGCTCCTTGGGAGCCCGGGTCTGTTCGAAGGCCGTGCCGCCGGTCCGTGGCTCCGCCGCTGGATGGGCGGATCGGCCTACGACCGCATCTGGCGGCCGCTCTTCGAAGGCAAATTCGGGACGGCCGCCGCGGACGTGGCGATGCCCTGGTTCTGGGCCCGAGTCCACGACCGGACGGCGTCGCTCGGCTATCCGAGCGGCGGGTTCCGAGGGCTCTACGAGACCATGGCGGCGCGCATCGCCGGCCGCGGTGGCTCGATACGGCTGGATGCCACGGTCGAGTCGGTGGCGCGGACCGACGCCGGATATTCGATCCGCGGCCGCGACGCCGGCGGCACGTTCGATGCGCGCCACGACGCGGTGATCTCCACGCTGCCGGCCGGCGCCATCGCCAGGCTCGCCCCGGAATTGCCCGACTCCTGGCGGGAGACCTACGGCTCGGTGCAGTCGCGCACATCCCATTGCCTGGTTCTGGCCCTCGATCGGCCGCTGACGAACTCGTACTGGCTCAACGTCAACGACCCGGGCTATCCGTTCATCGTGGTCGTGGAGCACACCAACATGCGCAGCCCGGCTGAGTACGGCGGCCGGCACCTCGTCTATCTGGGCAACTACCGCGAGCGGACCGACCCGATGCTTGCCCTCGGCGTGGACGAGCTGACCGACGCCTTCGCTCCGCACCTGGCGCGGATCAACCCGGCCTTCGACAGGAGCTGGATCACTGCGAGCTGGCTGTTCGCCGGTCGCGATGCCCAGCCGATCGTGGGCACGGACTTCCGAAAACAGATCCCGCCGTTCGAGACGCCGCTGCCGGGGCTCTTCGTCGCCACCATCGCCCAGGTCTACCCGCACGACCGCGGCCAGAACTACGCTCTGGAGCTGGGTGAGCGGCTCGCGGCGAAGCTGCTTGCGGGCGAGCGGCACGGCTAGCCGGGACCACTCGGGCCGTTCGGCGCGGCCGGGGAGTGACCGCCGGCCCGCGTCAACGGGACATGAGACGTGGGGGTTCGGGGCGCGGCGACCTGTAGATTCACCCAAACCCCCGAAGAAAGAGTTACTACATGACAATTAGACCCGCCGCACCCAGCCGTAGACCCGCCGCCCCCAGCCGCCAGCCCCTCCGCCACCGCGCTGAGGCCGCCCGGCCCGAGGCCGCCCGATGATCCCGGCCCTGTTCGCTGCCTTCTTCTTCGGGGTAACGCCCGTCGTCGCCGGCCGCGGCGTAGCCCTCATCGGCTTCGTTCGCCAGAACGTGCTGCGGCTCCTGTTCGCCGCCGTGGTCCTCGGGGCGTGGGCATTCATGTTCGGGCAGGGGCTGCGCGGCCAGAGCCTGCTCTTCGCCACCGCCGGCGCGATCGGCTTCGGGATCGGCGGGATGTCGCTGCTCGCGGCCCTCCCGCGCCTCGGCGCTCCGCTCGCCTCGCTGATCGAGGAAACCCTCGCGGCGGCGGTTGCGGCGATCGTCGCCTTCTACTGGTACGCGGACAAGCTCACGACGCTCCAGCTCGAGTTCTGCGGCGTGATTCTGCTCGGCGTCGTCATCGGCCTCGTGCCGTACGTTCGGCAGACATCGATCAAGGGCATCGACCGCAAGGGTCTGGCGCTGGGCGTCGGCCTGGCGCTGCTGGCTGCGCTCGGTCAGGGCGTCAGCCTTGCCGCCACCAAGAAGGGCATCCTCCTGATGAAGGCGGCCCACACGCCGCCCGACGTGATCACCATCGCCTTCCAGCGGATGATCGGCGGCCTGCTCGTCGCCCTGGTGGTCTACTTCGTGGCCCGCTATGTGTGGACCCGCAAATGGGGCTTCACGGCGGCCGACGGAACCACCAAGCCGGTGCTCGGCGCCGAGGACGGCAAGCTCACGACTCGGCCGTTGTTCTGGGCCGGGCTCAACTCGCTGCTCGGTCCGATCCTGGCCGTGACCTGCACGGTGTGGGCCCAGCAAACCCTCTCGGCGGGTGTGGTCCAGTCGATCGCCGCGGTTGCGCCTCTGATCGCTGTGCCGTTCGCGTTCTGGCTACAGGGTCACCGGCCGCCGAAGCTGTGGTACCTGGGCGCGGCCGTCGCGATCGCCGGGCTAGTGGTGCTGTACCTCAACGCCTAGCCGATCCCGCATCCGAAACAGGGGCGGTCGTGCCTTCGGGCCGGCCGCCCTTTTGCTTAGTCCAGCAGGTCCGTGTCGCCGAGCAGGATCCGGTGGAGTTCGCCCTCGCACTCGGTCCGGCCGATGCCGATGACCTTGTCGCCTTCCTTGAGCTCCGTGTCGGAGCGGACGGACATGGCACGCTCGTCGCGGATGACGGCGAAGATCGAGCAGCCGTCGGGGAGCTCGAGGCTGCCGGCCGTGACCCCTACCGCCGGCGACCCGATGCGCAACTGAGCTTCGACCAGCTCGAGCTCGCCGCCGCCCAGCACCGCAAGGTGGAGCAGTTCGTGGACCGGGATGTCCGCCTCGATCGAGCCCAGGATCATGCGGGTCGGCGACACGATCTCATCCACGCCGAGGTGCTTGAAGAGGCTCTCGTTCTTGGGGTTGTTGACCCGGGCGATCGTGCGCGGCACGTCGAAATGATGCTTGGCCATCTGGCAGATGACGAGGTTGTCCTCGTCGTCGCCGGTGACCGCGGCCACTATGTCGGCCCGGTTCGCGCCGGCCTGGCCCAGGTACTTGCCCTCGCAGCCGTCATGGGCGATGACGACCGACCCGATCTCTTCGGTGACCTGCACGGCCCGCGCCCGGTCGCGCTCCATCAGGGCAACCTCATGGCCGGCTCCGATGAGCTCGCGGGCGAGGAAGTACCCGACCTTGCCGCCGCCTACGACGATGACGAACATGTCGACCTCCTACCCGCGCTCAGCCGCGCGAACGCCGGAAGCCGAGCCGTCGGGCCCGGGCTGTCTCGGCGTCGGTTTGTGGAACGATGCGGCCTGCGGGCTCGCCGCCGGTCGCCTGGACCGGACTTTCGATCGTCTGGGATGACGGATGCGGGTGATCCCGGCCGGATGTCTCGGGGATGTCGATGCCGGGCCCGGTCTGCATCGGCAGGCCCAGATAGTTCGCAACCCGGTCGACCATGAGGTTCGTCCGGCAAAGAGTGACTATGCCCAGCTCGGCGTAGGCGGCCGCGCGGACGGGGTCGTTTATCTTGGCGATCACCTGCGGGATGGCCAGCGTCTCCGTCGCCACCTGGGCAGCCATGACGTTTCGGTTGTCGCCTTCGGTCAGCGAGAGGAAGATGTCGGCGCCCTGTGCGCCGGAGCGGCGCAGGACTTCGGCGTCCGTGCCGTCGCCGCGGATCGCGGCCCCCTTGAACGTCTCGGGCAGCCTGTCGAAGGCCGACGTCTTGACATCCAGAATGATCACTTCGTGGCCGTCCGCGTCCAGGTTCTCGGCCAGCGTCGATCCAACGCGACCGCAACCCACGATCACGATCTTCATCGCGACTCCTCGCTCATCGGCTCACGCACCACCCACACCGCGCAGGGTGCGTTCTTCAACGCATATGGAACGGCGCGCCCGATCGCGAAGTCGCCGCCGAAGCGGGTCCGGTAGGGCAGGCCGAGGATCAACATGTCGGCGTCTCTGGCGCAAGTCTCGTCCACGATTGCCGCACCCACGTCGCGGGCTTGCACGAGTACCGACTCGAGCTTGCAGTGCATCGCCTCGGCGATGCCTTCGGCCGCGTCGAGGACCCGTTGTGCTTCCTCGGATCGCTCGGCGACTTCCGCGTCGAGAGGCTGAGTCCAGTCCAGTTCCACAACATGGACGGCGATCAGTTCGGCGTGGGTCTGGCGGCCGACGTCGAGGGCCAGGCGGACGATGGTGCTGTCGAACGAGCCACCGCTGAGAGCGATCACGGCTCGCCGGAAAACGGGCGGAAACGCCTCGGGCACCGGACCTCCGTTCTCGCGCACGCGCCGCGGCGAATGCCGCGTACGAGGCCGAACGATACCACCGGCCCACCAAAGCGTACGGGGCCGAAGGTCAGGACGGCGAACTGCACGGGGTGCCGGCTACCCGGCCGTTCGGCCTCGCCCCGGCGCCGTATGGCCCCGTTTCCGAAGCGCAACAAATCGGCGGAGGGGCTTTGGGCCGGTCTACTCCGCGGCCGGTCTAGGGTCGCGCCTTGGTCTCGGGTGCGCCGTGACTGTGGCCGTTGCCGTTGCCTTCACCGGCCACCAGCGTGCCGGCCGGTTCCACCGACGCCGCCGCGGCCGCGGCTCGGACTTCGTCGCGTCGGTAGGGGATGTTGATGACGACCGTGTGCTGCCGGCCCAGCAGCGTGGCCCGCAGCTGCTTGGCCGCCTGGTTGTAGAGCATCCGCTCCCACCAGCTGCGCGCGACGTACTCGGGGATCAGGACGAAGTCGATGGGTTCCTCGGTTTCCGATGGCCACGACTTGTCGAGAACGTCGAGATAGGCGACGAGCGGGGCGATGACGGCCCGGTAGGGCGACTCGACCACGACGAGGGGCACGTCCGGCACCGCCTGGGCCCAATGCTCGCGGATCTCGGCCGTCCGTTCGGCGTCGTCGGAGATGTAGACCGCGCGTATGTCGGTGGTTATGGACCGGGCCACGTTGAGGGCCTGAACCACGGCCCTGTTGACGCCCGGGATCGGGATGATGACCCGGTTGTGGCGGTGGGGTTGCGGGACCGCGGTTCCCGGTCGCATCTCGAGCGCGCGGGCGGAGGCGGTGTACTGGTGCCGGATGAACATCATCATCGCGATCAGGGACGGAATGAAGATGAGAACCATCCAGGCGCCGTTGAAGAACTTCTCGTAGGCCACGACCAGGAAGACGACGCCTGTCAGGAGTGCACCGAATCCGTTGAGCACGCCACGCCATGCCCAACCGGAACTTCGCTCGTGTCGCCAGTGGATGACCATGCCTGCCTGCGACAGAGTGAAGCAGATGAACACGCCGACGGAGTAGAGCGGGATGAGCGCGTCGACTGAGGCGTTGAAGGCCCAGAGCATTCCGATCGCGGCCGCGGCCAGCACGACGATGCCCCACGAGAAGGCCAGCCGGTCGCCCCGGAAGGCGAACTGGCGCGGCATCGAGTCGTCCTTGGCAAGGATCGCCGCGAGACGCGGGAACGCGTTGAAGCTGGTGTTGCAGGCCAGGAACAGGATCAAGGCGGCGCTGACTTGGAGCAGGGCGAAGAGGATGCCGTCTCCGAACACGGCCGATCCGATCTGGGCGAGAACCGGCTGGCCTGCGGCGGTCTCGGCCCTGACCCCGTAGTTCATGCCGACGAACGTGAGGCCGACGAATATCACGCCAAGGAGCAGGGCCATGATGATCAGGGTGTTGGCCGCGTTCTTCGCCTCGGGCGGCTTGAAGGCGGGCACGCCGTTGGCGATCGCCTCGACGCCGGTCAGGGCCACGGATCCTCCGGCGAACGCCTTGAGCAGCAGGAAGATCGTGAACGCCTCCGTGCCCGCCTTTTCGGCGAACTTGGACGGCTCGACCATGTGCGCATGCCCGGTGAGCACGTTCGCCGTGCCCATGCCGATCACCAGCAGGGCCATTCCGACGAACATGTACGTGGGGATGGCGAAGATGTTGCCCGACTCGCGAACGCCACGGAGATTGGCGGCCGTGACCAGGATGATGATCACTGCCCCCAGCTCAACGCTGTAGGGCTTGATCACTTCGAAGTACGCGGACAGGTTGGCGAGGGCCGCCGCGCTCGATACGGCGACGGTCATCACGTAGTCCACCATCAACGCGGCGGCGGCGATGAGGCCGAAGTTGGGACCCAGGTTCTCTCGGGCCACCACGTAGGCGCCGCCGCCCGACGGGTAGCCATGGCAAACCTGCCGATAGCTCAGGGCAACGATTGTCAGCATCAGGGCGATCGCGGCGGCTACCCAGATGGACCATGTGAGCCAGGCGATGCCGGCCAGGATCAGGACGCGCAAGATTTCGTCGGTCGCGTACGCAGAGGACGAGATGGCGTCCGAACTGAAGATGGGCAGGGCCAGCTTCTTGGAGAGCCGCTCGCCGATCTCCGCCGCGCTCGTCAGCGGCTTTCCGAAGACAAACGCCCGAACGCGCGCCGCCCGCCGCCCGAGGGCAGTCGTCGGTGCGCTCGCTGCGGCCTTGGCGACCATCGTGCCTGGGCCGGCATAGCGGAAGAAGGCGGAGTGCGGCCGATTGACCACCACGCGCCGGTCACCCAGCTTGCGACCGTGGAGAGGCGGACGTGGTGCGGTCATCGAGTGCGGAACCCTCTGCAGAAAATGGATCGGGAGATTGGCATGGGAGCGACCGGTCGCTACCCGACGGGTCGCCGCGCCCAGCCGGTAAGAAACGTCCGGCGGACCGGCTTAGGCTAGCACGACGACCACTCGGCCGAACCCGTACGGTCGGCCCGAACTGCCTGGCCCGGACGGCCCCTGGTCGGTCGCGGAATCGGCCGGCGGGAGGCTGAATGGCTTGGTGCGCGGGCCCACGCCGATCATCAGTGTCCGGACTTGAGCCGGTCGGCCAGCCCTTTGGGCAGCCCGGCGGCGATCATCGCCGCCTGCGTGGCCCGGACGTCGTAGGCAACGCGATGCCAGGTGACCCGCGCGGCTTCGGTATCGATCGTCAGATAGCTCGATCGCGGATCGTGGTCGCGGGGCTGCCCCACGCTGCCGGGGTTGACGATCAAGCGCCTGGCGTCGAGCTCCAGAACGTCGCCGTCATGGACGCGTGTGGACTGCATCTTTCCACGCTGCTCTCGGAATACGACCGGCACGTGGGTATGGCCGACCAGGCAGTAGGGCGTCTCGAAGGCCGCCAGGTTCGACTGGGCCATCGATGTCGAGACCAGGTATTCCCAGATCGGGTCGCGCGGGCTGCCGTGGACGAGCGTGAACGGCGAGCCGTCGGGAACGCGCCGTTCCGGAAGTCCGGCCAGGTAGATGCGGGCTCGCTCCGAAATGCGACTCCGGGTCCATTCCATGGCCCGCCGCCCGTCCGGGTTGAATTGCTCGATGGAGTCGCTTCCGCCCGCCGCGTCGTCGTGGTTGCCGCGCACGCCGATCGCGCCGGCTCCGCGCAGCCTGTCCATGACCGCTTGCGGCTCCGGACCGTAGCCGACGATGTCGCCGAGGTGCCAGATCGCGTCCACGCTCCCGATGGCGCCGAGCACCGCTTCGAGCGCCAGGAGGTTGGCGTGGACGTCGGAGACAACCGCAATCCGCATGCTTCTCTCCTACAGCGGCCGTCGTCGTCGCAGGGCGGGATCGCGCGGGAACTGCGATAAAGTCTCGCCCGTCTTCTCCACGACCGCCAGAACATGATCCTCCAACCCCGGCACGACGACGGGTTCGAGCCTGATCAGGCGGCCCCGCAGCTGGTGGATGGCGCCCTGGGCGGCGGCGAGCTCATCCTCGGCCGGGCTGCGTTTCCAGGCGACGAGGAGGCCGCCGACACACAGCAGCGGCAGTGCCAGCTCGACCAGCTCCCCGAAGCCGCACACCGCCCGGGCCGTGACCGCCGGCCAGCGACCGCGGTGGTGGGGGTCCGCCGCCAGGGTTTCGGCGCGGGTCGCGGCGACGGCGACGCGATTGCGCAGTCCGGCCGCCTCGATGACCGTCGCCAGGAATCGGGCCTTCTTGCCGACCGACTCGACGAGCAGTGCCCTGGTCGCGGGCAGCGCCACAGCCAGCGGCAGGCCGGGGAATCCGCCGCCGCTACCGAGGTCCAGGAACTCGTCGATTCCGGCGCGGCGCAGGATCGGCAGGGCCGTGAGGCTGTCCAGCACGTGCTCGACGGCGATGGCGTCGGGGGTGCGGATGGCAGTCAGGTTGATGGCCGCGTTCCAGGCGAGGAGCAGCCGGACGTGGTCGGCGATTGTCTCGAGCCCGGATTCCGAAAGCCCGGCGTCCGGCATCGAGGCCAGTCCGTCGCGGATCGCTTCCCAGTACTCGGGCGGCAGGGGCGGTAGGTCCTGAACATACGTCGGGAGCGGTTCGCGATCCTGGGGTGGGGTCATCTTCGGACTCCCGCTCCTCACGGCCGCGCCGCTCCCGGCGTTGTCTTTTGTCGCACCCGGCGTCCCTCGGTCTTCCCGCGCTGGTCCAGTGTTCGGCCGGGTCTCCCCAGGCCCCTCGCCGGCGCGGTTACCCATATGACGGTCCGCAACAGCGGTGCGGATGTCGGAGACTAGGCGCCGCCACCTAGCTCGTCAACGGAGTTTTCCACGAAAAATGGGCAGTCTTCCACGAAAGTGGATAAATACCTACGGTTTCCGACGTACGTGGACTACTACCTGCCGTCTACACCCGAGGATTGCGAACGGGTTTCCCGAGGGCCCGGCGGACGACATCGAGGACCTCCTCGATGTACTTGTCGGCGTCGCCATGCTCGGCCGCGGTGCGGACGCAACCCTGGACGTGGTCTTCGAGGACCAGCAATGCCACCGAATCGACGGCTGCTCGTAGCGCGGCCGTCTGCTGCAGGATGTCGATGCAGTACTCGCGCCGTTCGATCATGCGCTCGATGCCACGAACCTGGCCCTCGATCCGCTTCAGGCGACGGATCAGCGTGGACTGGTCGCGCGAGTAAGACTGGCGGAATGTGGGGTCCAGCTCCGACGCCATCCGCCCCGCCTCGGCCGGATACGGAATCGGCCCGGTCATCGCGCCGGCGGTCGCCTTGGTGACTTCGTCTTGTGCTGTCAACTCGTCCTCGCTTCGTCGCCACGTCGAGGCCCCCGACGGTGCGCCCGTGACGCCGAAATGATACCCCCGGGGAGTATTTGGGGCAACGATCCTGCGCCACGCGGCTCGTCCCGGAACGCTCCGAACGGATAGACTTGGCGAGTGCATCAGCGAGAGCAGCCGATCATGAGCCGGTGCGGATGACCGGGGCCGATTCGACCCAGGGTCTGCGGATGGACTACGCCTTCGCTCACGCGAGCGAGGCCGAGTTCGGCCGCATCCTCGACTTCTACCAGGTCGCCTGGGTGTACGAGCCCACGACGTTCCCGATCCTGTGGGACCTCGATGGCAACGTCCTGGAGAGCTTCGCGCCCGATTTCTACCTGCCCGAGCTGGAGCTCTTCATCGAGCTCACGACGCTCCAGCAGCGGCTCGTTCGCAAGAAGAATCGCAAGGTCCGGCGTCTCCGGGAGCTCTATCCCGCCCTGCGGATCAAGCTCTTCTATGCCCGGGACTTCCGGGCGCTGATGCTCAAATACGGCCGGTCTGCGCTCGTCTCCGAGTTGAGTGGCACTCTGGGCCAGGTAGGACCGCATGCCGGCCCCGCCGATTCCGAATTCCCGGAGGTGAGGCTGGAAGGGCCGGCCGGGGCCGGAGGTGGACCCGACGGGGCCGACCCGGCCGCGCTTGGTTTGGGCGCCGACCAGCTTCGTCCGGAACGCCGCTCGCGAAACGCCCGACGCCGCGCCGTGCGAAGGGCCGCCGCCGCCACTGCCCACGCAGCCGCCACGTGACCCAAGAGGTAGCAATGAGAGTTTCCCAGGACCTCGTTTCGGACGTAGCGGAGGTCCTCCTGTCCGAGGAGCAAATCGCAGCCAGGGTGGCCGACCTCGGGCAGCGGATCAGCTCCGACTATGCCGGCCGTGAGCTCACGCTCGTCAGCGTGCTCAAGGGCTCACTTCCGTTCATGGCGGATCTGATGCGGCGGATCACTCTGCCGTTGCGCATCGACCTGATGGAGGTCTCGAGCTACGGTGGAACATCGACCGAGTCCTCGGGCCTCGTCCGAATCCTGAAGGATCTGAGCGCGCCGATCGACGGCCGGGACGTGTTGATCGTCGAAGACATCATCGATACCGGTCTGACCCTGAACTACCTGATCCGTTACCTCAAGGGCAAGAACCCGAACTCGATCAAGGTATGTTCACTGCTGGACAAGCCGGCCCGGCGCCTCGTCGAGATCCCAATCGACTATGTCGGTTTTGAAATCCCGGACGCTTTCGTAGTCGGGTATGGTCTCGACTTCGGCGAGGTCTACCGGAACCTCCGCTTCGTCGGCGTGCTCCGCCCCGAAGCATATGAGTCTTGAGGTAACCCACGATGCACCATACATCGGCCACTCGCGGGCACTGGTTAGTTGCAATTGCGGCGGTCGTAATCGTGGGCGCTACATTTCTGCAGTGGTGGCAGATCGGCGGCGGTCCGGGTGAATTGCCCCAGCGAAGCGGTATCGGAATCTCAGACGGCCGCGTGCTGCTGATCTTCATGGCGGCAGTTGCATCGCTGCTCCTGGTTACCTTGCCCTTCGCCTCGGAACGGCCGATCGCGATAGACCACCCGCTGGCTTACCTCATCCTGATAGTGATCATGCTCATCGGCTACGTGCTGCGCCTGGCGGACCTGTTCGGCCACTCGCTGCTGCCGTGGCCGCCGCAACGCGGCATAGGCGTGTGGCTCATCGCCGCCGGTTTCGTCCTGTTCGCGCGCGGCGCGTTCGAGGTCTTCGAGGAGCGGCGCCGGCGCCTGTACTAGCTCCGTCCGGGCGAACGCGTTCCGAAATAGCGGCCACGGGCTACTGCGCTCGGCGCGGTTGATCTATAGTTGTTCGCAGGCGAACCGAAATGCGTCTTGCACGGTCGCCGACCCACCGAGGCTGGCTGTCGAGCGGTAAGCCGTTCGCCACCCCGAGAGTTCCGGCACAACAGCAACGACCGTCGGCATCCCCGGCTGTCTGAGCAGTGCGATCGCCCTCTCTCGCTTGAGGTTCGTCTGTTCGAGTGGAGTATCTGGTCAGGCAGGCCCGCATTACCGATGTGGATCGGTTGTACGCGCTATGCGCGGAAAAAGGTGCCGTGCCCGGCGCTGACTCGCCGATGGACGCGATCGGCCTGCTTCGTCAACTGGTCTACCTGCCCAACGCGAGTGTCGCGGTCGTCGAAGGCAACCGTCAGCTGGCCGGCGGTGCGGTCCTTGGTCTGAGGCCTTCGATTCGAACCGGCGGGTTCGTCGGGACCATCGATGTGCTCGTAGTCGCCGGCGGGCAGGATGGCGAGAAGATCGCCGATCTGCTGATAGAAGAGATGCTTCTTTCGGCCAAGAGAAAGGGCTGCACAGCGGTCGAAGTCATGTTGACGCCGGATGCCGAGTATTTCTCGAGCTGGCAGGCTCATGGTTTCGCCAGGACGGCTTCAACTACATACCAGGCGGCGGTCGCAGTGAGGACACGGACCGTACGCTAATTCATATAGGCAGCCGCGCAGGAGCCAGTTGTGGCTGGCTTTGGGAGCGCCGGGCGCCTCACGTTACGGGCCGACGATGGAGTCGCCGGCCGAACCATCAAGGAGTTCATTTGTGAGCAAGAACGTCGCCGTCTTCGTAGACGTGGCGAACATTTTCTATGCAGCGAAGGCGGCGGGAGCGGACATCGATTACGTCACTCTCCTCAAGGCCGCGGTCGCCGGGCGCGATTTCGTCCGGGCATATGCCTACACGGGCCTCGACCCCGAAAACGAGAATCAGCGCAATTTCCATTCATTCCTCGCCCGCCACGGCTACAAGGTCGTGAGCAAGGACATTCGCAAGTACGGCGACGGCAAGGTCAAGGCGAACCTCGACATCGAGCTCGTCGTTGACATGATGAAGACGGCCAGGAACCTCGACGTCGCGATCGTCGTCAGCGGCGACGGCGATTTCGCGCCGGCCATCCGCGCAGTCCAGGAGATGGGCGTGCGCGTCGAAGTCATCAGCTTCCGGGGCAACACCAGCTCGGACCTGATCGAAGTGGCCGATGCGTTCTACGACATCACCCAGGTCGCCCGTGTCGATCGCGACTCCTCGCGATCCGGACGGCGAGTGGCCGGTGACGGGGACGAAGATCTTTCGATGACCGAAGTACCCGACAAGCAGACTGAAGGCCGGGGCGGCCGGCGCGGTCGTGGCCGGACCCGGGGCGGTCGTCCCGAAGGTGTCGACGAGGTCGCCGCTTCGGCGGACGTCCGACCGTCCAGGTCGGGCGGTCGCGGCATCCCCAGCCGGACCGTTGCCGCAGCGCCGCGTAGCAGCGGTGGCGGCCGCGTCGTCGCGTTGCCGGGCGAGAAGCTGGCCCGCGCCGCGGGCAGCGAAGGCGCCGAGGGCGAACCGATCGAGGAAGAGCTCCTCATCGTGGGCGAGGACATCGTGGAAGGTGCCGAAGGCGACGCCGGTGAGGGCGGAGCCGAGGGCGGCGCACATCGGCGCCGTCGCCGCGGCGGACGCGGACGCGGCCACGGCCGGTCGCTGACCGAGGACGGAGCCGCTGAAGGCGAAGCCGCGGAAACCGAAGAGGGCGAGGCTGCGGCAGCGCCGGCGGCCCGGCCGAATCAGTTCGGGTCCGTGTGGGACTCGCAGATCGGCATGGACACCCGGCCGGCACGGCTCGCCCCGATCGCGCAGGACGACGACGACTTCGCCGAACCCGAGATCCCGGAATACCTCCTGGCGGAGCGGCGCCGGGCGGGAGCGAATCGCGGCGGACGCGGCCAGGGCGGAGGCGGACGCGGCGTGCGCAGCGCCTACGCATCGGCCGTGGACCGCGAGCGATACGGTAGTCGTGGAACTTCGTCCCGCTATCCGGAACCGGCCCGCTCTTCGCAGCCGCAGTCGGCCGCGCCGCGTCGCCGAGACGATCGCCCCGCCGGCCAGGGCCGGCCGCAAGGCCAGGGTCAGGGCCAGGGCCAGGGACGCCGAGGTGGCGTTGTCGTGCCGCGACCGGAGCGCAACTCGTCCGAGCCGTGGAGTGAGGTTCCGCCGGAGCTCGAGGAGCTTCTGCGAGCCCAGCTCTCGACCAAGTTGAGCAGGCCGTCGGGTGGAGAGTCCGCCTCCGGCAACAAGGCGCCGGCCGAACAGCCGGCGGTGGCCGCCGAGGTTTCGGGCGAGAAGGCCAAGCCCGCATCGCGGAGCCGCCGCAAGCCGGCCTCAGCGAGTGGCGAGGCCGCCGTCGAGGCCGAGGTCGTCGAGGTTTCGGGCGAGAAGGCCAAGCCCGCACCGCGGAGCCGTCGCAAGCCCGCCGAAGCGACCGCCGACGCGAGGGGCACCGCCGAGGGTGAGGCTCCGGCCGCTCCCAAGAAGCGCGCTCCGGCCCGCAAGAAGACCACCGCTGCCGCCGAGGCTGCGGGTGAGGCCCTCTTCGGTGGCGGTGAGGCTCCTGCGGGTGAGCCGTCCGGCGAGTAGCCGAGGCTCCGGCACCGAGCGGCCCCGCACGGCCGAACCGGCCATGAACCACGCCGCAACTCGCGGCCAGCCCCGCGCCCTCGCCGAGGTCGACTCGATGATCCTCGGCGGGGCGCCGCATGCCGTCCTGTTCGTCGGACTAGGTTCCGTCGGCAAGACGACGCTGGCCCTCGATCTGGCGATGGGCTTGCTCTGCAACGACCCGGATCCGACTCGACGGCCGTGCCGCGACTGCCGCGGCTGCCGCCAGGTTGCCTCCGGCAATCACCCGGACCTGCATCGCCTTGCGCCCGAAGGACCCGCGGGCCAGATCCGCATCGGCAAGGCGAGCGACCCCGAGCCGGGCACGGTCCGGCACATCATCGGCGAGCTGTCGCTCCACTCGGTGGAGGGCGGGGCGCGGATCGTCATCGTGGAGGCGGCCCATCGCCTCAACGAAGACGCCCAGAACGCGCTTCTCAAGATGCTCGAGGAACCGCCCGCCGGGGTGACCATCATCCTCTGCGCCGACGACGAGGAATGCCTGCTCCCGACCGTCCGCTCGCGCTGCGTTCGGGTTCGACTCGGCGCCGTCGCCGGGCGGGAGATCGAACGCTGGCTCGGCGAGCTCGGCGCCGCCGATGCGCCGCGCGCGGCTCGGCTGGCCCGATTGGCCGAAGGCCGGCCCGGTCTGGCCCTTGCCTATGCGCGTTCCGCCGACGCGGAGCGGCTTCGCGGCGAGATCGCCCGGGGCATTCTCGACATGCTGTCCGCGACTCGCCAGAAGAGGCTGGCGGCGATCCGGGAAATGATGAAGTCCGCCGCGGCACTCGAGGCCGCGCTGGGTGAGGGGCGGGGCGAGGCGGTGGCGGGGGCCGATGGGGAACGGCCGCTGCCGGGCGCCGGTCGTGGCAAGAAGGGCAGGGCCGGAAAGGCGGCGGCGGTGGATCCCGACGTGGGCGCGAGTGGCGACGCCGCAGCGAGTGGCGACGCCGCAGCGAGTGGCGACGCGACTGCCGCGCCCGATGCCGCCCCGGAAGGTGCCGCGCCCAAGCTGGCCGCCTCGGATCGGCGCGCCGCTGCCGCCGCGCTGATCGAAATCTGGGCATCGGTCGGACGCGACCTGGCCGTGGTGCGGGCCGGTGGGACCGCGCAGATCCGCGAGATCGCGCTCCTCGACGAGTTGCCGGAGAGTGCCGCGGCCGTATCACCCGGCGCCCTCGCTGTCTTCCTCACGCAGCTCGCCGCCGTGGCCATTCAGATCGACGAGAACATCAACCCCGAGCTGGCGCTCGACGTCCTGGCCCTGAGCTGGCCGCACGTGGAGCCGCCGGCCGCCCGCCCCGCCGCCCGTCCGGCCGCCGGCCCGGCCCCGAGTCGATGAAGCCCGTCGAGATGGCCCGTCTGGAGGCCACCGTCGTCGGCCGCGTCCAGGGCGTCGGCTACCGCTATTACGTGATTTCCCATGCTACGCGTCTCGGTCTTACCGGCTGGGTCGCCAACGAGCAACACGGCGGCGTCCAGTGCGTTGTCGAAGGCTCGCGTCCGGATCTGGAGCACCTCCTGGATCTGCTCCGCGATGGTCCCGCTTCCGCGATCGTCGAGCACGTCGCCGAGCAGTGGATGCCCTACACCGGCCGCTGGGGCTCGTTCAGCATCCGCTCGTCGGGCCATAGCGGCGACTGAGCCTTCGTTCGGCCGGGTTCCGTTCGGCCGGGTCTGCCGTCGCGCGGCCGCGTCACTCGTCCCAGCGAACCAGGATCCGGGCCCCGACTCCGGGCACGGGCAGCGACTCGGCCTCGCCTTCGACGGCCTCTCGCTCCGCCGGGGAGAGGCGCCGCCAGGGCTGGATCGTGACGTTCGCATCGGCCCGCCGCCACGTGCCGGCGATCTCGCCGTCCAGCAGAACGGCGCCCGGCCAAACGCGCGACGTCCAGAGCAGCGGGCGCCGGCCGGCCTCCGGAACGAGGAGTTCGCGGTCCGCGCCCTGGAGGAGGAAGTAAGCATCGCCGCTCGGCAGGAGTCGCGCGGCCGCCGCCGGACCGGCCGGAGCGGTGAATCCGCCCTCGTCGGCGGCGAGGATCCATCCGTCGCCGATCGGCGTTCGCGCGGGTGCGAGCTCCCCGCCCAGCGCCTCGAACGCGGCGCGGCCACGCGAACCCGGGCGGATCCCGGCCCAGTGCGCGAACGACTCCGGCGTGGCGGGGCCGAAGATATGGAGGTACCTGCGCGCCAGCTCGAGCCGCGCCTCCCGCGGACCCACTTCGGGCGGGGGCACCATCCAGACAGTCGAACGCCCGCCGCCGTCCCACCTGATCAGCACGGTTCCTGTCTGGGCGGCATATCGGAGCGCGTTGGGGTTGATGCCGAGCCCGTGACCCGCGTCGCCGTAAGGCATGGTCCGGCCGGCCAGGAACGTTTCGAGGCGAGCGGCCAGGTCCAGCGAGCGCTTTCGGCCTCCGGCATCGTCGGGGAGCCGCCCCAGCGAGAAGAGGGCCACGTCGCGGGCCGCCACGACGTAGGCGGCGAATCGCGGACCCCACAGCTGAACGAGCGCCGGGTCCTCCCATGCGGACGGCCCGGTTTCCCGGACGCGGGCGTGGATCGAGAGGAGCGCGGCGCGGGGCATGCTGTCCTGGAGACCGGCCCAGGCCGCGATCCGGAGGGAGTCCGGGCCGGCAGGGAGCCGTTCGTCCAGCGCGCCCGCGAGCCGCCTGTGCGCCAGGATCTGCGTCCGCGTGAGGTCGATCCGGGCGGGATTCGCGGTCGACACGCCGGGTCTAGCGGGCCTGCTCGCCGTCGAAGGCGCGGCGCAATTCCGCCACGTCGATCTTCGACATCTCGAGCATCGCCTCCATCGCGCGGCCGGCGCGTTCGCGGTCCGGGTCGCCCAGAAGCACACCCAATTCCCGCGGAATGACCTGCCACGACATGCCGAACCGATCCTTCAGCCAGCCGCACTGGCCGGGCGACCCACCGTCGGCCGTGAGGGCGGCCCAGAGCCGGTCTGTTTCGGCCTGGTCCTCGCAGTCGATCATGAACGACACCGCTTCTGTGAACTGGAACTGGGGGCCGCCGTTGAGACCCGTGAACTGTTGCCCGGCGACGGTGAAATCGACGAGCAAGACCCCGCCTGCCGGGGTGCTCGGGTTGTCGGCGGGGGAACGGGAGACGCTGTTGATCCGGCTATCCGGCAGCAGCGTCACGTAGAAGTTGGCCGCCTCTTCGGCGTTACCGTCGAACCAGAGACAAGGCGTGATCTTGGGCATCGGGACGTCTCCTAGGGCAAGAACCGCAACATGCCGCCGTCGATCGGCACGAACGTTCCGGTCTGATAGCAAGCCAGATCCGAGCAGAGCCAGGCGACGTACGCCGCCAGCTCGTCGGGGGTGCCGTACCGGCCGGCGGGGATGGCCCGTTCGCTCGCGGCGCGGACCTCGGCGAGGGTGGTGCCGAGCCGCTCGGCCTTGGACTGGTCCAGCGTTGCGACGCGGGCGGTGTCGAGGCGGCCCGGGATGACGCCGTTGACCGTCACTCCGTCCGGGATAACTTCCGGGGCGATCGTCTTTAGCCACGCGGCAAGGGCGCTCCGGCAGGCGTTGGAGTAGGCCAGCTCCGGGATCGGCTGGCGTATCCCCGACGACATGATCGAGACGATCCGGCCCCAGCCGCGCTGGCGCATGCCGGGCAGCAACGCGGTAGCCAGCTCGATCGGCGTGATCGCCAGTAGCTGGAACGCGGTCCGCCACTCGTCCGGGTCGGTCTTGGTCGCTTCCGCCGCGATCGGTCCGCCGGCGTTGAGGACCGCGATGTCGATCGGGCCGAGGCTGCGCTCGGCCTGCCAGGCCACCTTCGCCGCCGTCGCGGGATCCCTGGCGTCGCCGGCGATCGTGACCACCACGACCGAATACAGCTTGCGTATCTCCTCGGCCGCCTGCTCGAGGGCATCGCCCCCGCGCGACCAGATCGCCAGCTTGCAGCCCTCCGCCGCCAGCCTGTCCGCTGTGGCGCGCCCAAGTCCGGCGGAGGCCCCGCCGACGAGCGCCGTCCGTCCTCTTATGCCGAGGTCCATTTCGCTCCTCCGATCGATTACCCACCATCCTGCCACCGACGCGCCCGGGCCGCTACGCAACAGGCGTGGCCGACCGGCACGTGGTCACAGGGCGGGCCGCGGAGGCCCATGGCGATCCCGGAAAGCCGCGGCTGGGGCGACTCGGCGCCACCACCGGGTTTGCCGCTACGCTACGGGGGTGCAGGACCGGCATCCAGTCACGGCTCGGGCCGCCCAGGCTTACGGCGATCTGGCGGACCTAGCGGAGACCGTCGAGGACGAGTGGCAGTACGTCAACGACCTCCGCGATGCCTACCTGCCCGGGATCCTCGCGCTGGCCGAGGCGGGCGCAGCGGGCGGCGCGGCCGGCGAGGGCGGCGAGGGCGGCGCGATCACCGAAGCGCAGGCCGCGGCACTCGATGAGGCGATCGCGGAAATCTCGCTCATCACCGATCCGCACAAGGCGATCGACTGGCTCTCGACCTTCCCGCATGTCGTGGCTTTGGCCCTGGACGCCGACCTGGACGGCGGCGTGGATGCTTCCTTCGGCGACTCTGCCGGCACCGAGCCGGACGAGGACTCGCCGTTCCGGACGCTCGGCGGCTTCCGATGAGGTTCCAGGATGCGGCCAAGGACGCCCGCGCGGTTGTCTATGCCGGGATTCAGGCCGATCCGCTCGTGGCCCGCGCCGGGGCGCTCCTCGCGGAGGCCACTGCCGCGGAACGGCTGATGGCTCGCGCGGCGATGAACGGCGAGCGGACGGACCCCGACGTCTGGCGGAGGATCTTCCCGACGCTCTTTGGCGAGGTGCCCGGCGATGTCGCCGGGGCCGGGGCCGCCGCGCCCGGGGCCGCCGAGGCCGCCGTCAACCGCGCCCGTGCCGAGGCCATCCTGGCCGTCTCGCTCGAGATCGCGGAGCGCGGCGAGGCTGCTCGCAGCTCGTACCGTGGCGCAGTCGTCGAGGAGTTGACGGCCCGGCTGCTGGCCCGGCGCGCCGCTCCGGCCGCGGTCAAGCGCGAGCGGCGTGTGCTCTTCGACGGTGTCCGGGCCGAGATCCACCCATACGACGTCACGGTTGAGTCGGACTCGCAACCGGAGGTCTACGACTGCAAGTGGGGCGCCCGCGGTATCAACGCCGACGTCCTCAACCAGCTCGACGACGCCCGCGCCCACGCCGCCGACGAGGAGATCTCGCTTGCGGTCGCGATCGTCGTCTTTGACGCCCGCCGTTCGTGCGAGATGCGTCTCGACCGCTCGACCGCCGAACACGCCGGCACGCGGCTTATCGCACTCGAATCCCTCGACGAGCTGGCGGCCGCTCGGTGATCCAGCCCGACGGGCCGGTCGAGGCTGCGGCCGGCATGACCGGCGCCGACCTCCTCGAGGATCAGCTGCCGTACCGGATCGTCCGGCCGTACCGCGTCCGGTTCGAGGAGGCAACGACCGGCGAGACGGCCCGAACCGCGATCTACCTGGCCTGGGCCGCCGACATGGCCTGGCAGCACTCGACCCTGATCGGCTTCGGGCGCGACTGGTATACGTCGCGCGGGCTTTTCTGGCTCGTGCGATCGGTTCGTCTCGAAGTCCTCGCGCCGGTGCCCACGTACGGCGAAGCATTCATGTCTACGCAGGTCGTGGGCTATCGCCGCATCGCCGCCCACCGCCGCAGCGAGATCTACGACGCATCCGGCTCGGTCCTCGGCCGTCTGGAGATCGACTGGGTCATGACCAACGAGCGTGGCGTGCCTTGCCGGGTGCCCGAAGAGATGATGCGGTTCGTGCGCGACTCGACCTCCTCGTTCGAGCTGTTCAAGGTGGAGTTGCCGGCCACTCCACCGGACGCCGCGGAGCAGCGGCTGCGCGTCCACCGCCGCGATCTCGATCCGCTGGACCACGTCAACAACAGCGTCTACCTCGACTACTTCGAGGACGCGCTGGACGCGGCCGGGCAGGGCGCGCTGCTGCAGATGCCGCGCCGGTACGAGATCGATTTCGTGGCCGCCGCGGCCCGCGACGATCGGCTGGTCGGCCGGACGTGGCCGGACGGGGGCGGGCGGGCATACCGTCTATGCCGCGAAGACGGCACCGAGTTGTTCCGGGCGCGGGTAGTCCCGATCTAGCGTCGCGCCGCCGCCCGTCGCGCCGAGCGTCGCGCCGCCTCTCGGCGGCCGGTCGAGGCTAGGCCTTGGGCTCGTCGGCCGAGCTTGTTTCCGAGGCGCTCTCGGCGTTCTGTGCCCGGGCGGTTTCGGCGGCCTTGCGCAGATCCGCGGCCAGGTCCTTGCTGCGTGCGGCCAGCTTGTCGCCGACCTGCTCGGTCACGTTGGCGGCCTTGTGGGCCACGGGCCCGGCGTTCTCGGCGGCGACCGCGGCGAGTTCTGCCGCCTTGGCGGCGACATCGCGCAGAACCGGTCCGGCCGTCTTGCCGGCTTCCTCGATCATCACCTGGAGCTGGCCGAGCCATCGCTCGCCGAGCTCCCTGGCCTTCTCGACCTGCTCGCGGCGCGGGCTGGCGCCCGGCTCGCCGGAAGGCTGCGTGCTCTGGTCGTTCTGATCGTCGGTACCCATCTCAACACCTCGAACTGGGCGAGGTTTCACCTCGACATATGGCGACTGCAATCCTACGCCCGCCGGGAAGGGCCCGCAGTGGACGCTACTTCAGCGGATCGCCGGGCTGCCACTGCGAAAAGCGCGACTCGAGTTCCGGGTCTTCCCAGGGCGCCGCCAGCTCACTGAGATCCGTCTCTCCGGCGGGACCGACCGGGTCGAGCAGTCCGGCCTTCTGGGCCGCGATCGCTTCGTCGGACGGGGCGCCCGCGTCGATTGACTCGTCGCCCGTGGGATTCATCAGCTCGGTGCCCGCGTTCTCGATCTGGGCCTCGAGCTCCATCTTGCGCATCTCGAGACGGACGGCCTCGCTCGGCGGCAGAAGCGCCTCGGGGCTGACCGGAGCGTCGAACAAGGGCGTGCGAAGCAGCGCCGTGGGGTCGACGATGTCCGGAATCATCCCCTCGTCGGCCACCGCGAAGACCGCCTTCGGGTCGACAACCGTCAAGCCGGGGATATCCTTCGCGATCGCGCCCTCGACGATTGCGCCGCATTTCGGGCATGCGTCCGCGTGGGAGGGGATCGGAGTTGAGCACCAGGGGCAACTGCGGTTGGTCTCGTCCATGCGGCGCACCGTATTCCACCGCGGCACAAGACGACTATCCAACCTTCGGGCCATGGAACGACCATGACCCTGGACCAGACCGCGGATCTGCGCCAAAGATAGGCGAGGCGGGGCCCGTTTGCGCGGCTCTTTTGCGCCGCCGCCCGCCCTTTTGTGGGTCCGAACCTGGTCCCGCGGGTTGCCCGGCGACCATCGGACGTCGCGACTCGCCGAAAGGGCTAGACCAAATGTACCAGCGGAGCCCCCTCTAAGGTCGTGCCCGCCAGGTACGGACGTGCAGGGCGCAGTGGATCGACGGACACCTAACCTGCGAATCGGGACGCCATGCCCCAGCCCGTGATCTGGGCGTCCGACAAGAGGTTCTGGCCCGTGTCTCCACGTTGGGTTCGCCGCCGGCTTGCGACCGGCCTGATCGCCACAGTCTGCGCGTTCACTCTCGCGCCGGTTCTGGCCGGTCTCATCGGCGCACCCGCGGCCAAGGGCGCCCCGATCGATCCCGTTCCGACCGTCGCGATCAACGTCGACCCGTCGGCGATGATCGGCCAGGACATCTCGTTTGACGTGGAATTCCACAACTCCGGGCCGGTTACAGGTTTCGGGCCGTTCGTGGACCTGACGTTGCCTCTCGGCCACGACCTGAATGACGGGATTTCCTACACCGTCGGCAACGCAACTTATCTCACCAAGCCGGTCGCGGACTGGATTCGATACGCCGATGGCGCGGGCGACGTGACCCACCCCTTTGCCCTCGACTCCACGGGACACCTCGCGGTCATCCACGGCCTGCAGCCAAACCAGCAGATGGTCGTCCTGCGACTGCCGTTCGGGTCGTTCACGCCCACCCAGCCGCCCGCGACCGTCCACGTGACGGTGCATATGAGCGACAACGCCAACGTCGGCTATCCGCTCCAGATCGGCGCCGTCGGCGGATTCCAATTCGGGCGGACGGCGCTCGACGACCCGACCAACGACGACCCGACGATCTTCGGGGCCGCCGACACGGCCGACGTGACGCCGACGATCATGACCGTCACCAAGACCTTCCACGGTCCGACCAACGTGTCGGCCGAATCGGCTACGGGCCCCGACTTCCCGCTCTCCTACACGCTCACCGTGACCGTGGCGCCCGGCCAGACGGTTGATGCCGTAACGGTCACCGACGCCCTGCCGGATTCGATCGAGTACCTATCGATCGACAACCCGGAGCAGTTCGCCTCGGTCACCGAACCCGACGCGGGAACTACCGGCGGGAACCTGGTCATCGACTTCGGCACGATCGGGCCCGTCGGCAACACGGCCAGCGCCACCTTCCACTTCATAGTTCCGCGCGTCTCTTCCAGCTCCGCGGCGATCCTCGATCCGAGCAGCGCGGCCTCGGCCACCTCCACCGACAGCGCCAGCGCCGCCGGACTGTGGACGCCGATCGATCCGGCCGACCGTGACCCGGACGGCCCCACGACCGTGACCGCCGGTCCGGCGACCCACACCTTCGCCGACCGGGCTATCGCGATCCAGAAGTCCGTGCGCAAGATCGGCGGCGGTGAAGTCGGTCCGGACGACATCCTGGAATGGACCATCGACCTCCAGGTCTCGGACTACTTCGCCCTCAACAACGTCAGAGTCTCGGACTTGCTCAGCGACGGATCCCGGTTCGACACGAACTTTGCCCCCACCTTGAGCGTGGACGGCAATCCGTACACCCTGAACGCCGACGGAATGAACTCGGCCAACTTCGACCACTCGCTGAATCCGGACGGGACCACGGCCATCGAGTTCCGCGTCTCCGACGAAATCGACACTCGGGGCGAGAGCGGGCGGCTCGTGGGCGGCTGCATCGACGCCGGCGGCAGCGTGACTCCCGACTGCACCCTCAACCACGACGGGGCGACCACGGCCCGGATCGTCTTCCACACCGTCGTTCAGCGGACCTACATTGACAACAAGCAAGTTGTGGAAGGGGACACCCTTAGCAACGTCGCGTCCGCCTTCGCCGACGTCCTCGACACCGGGTCCTTCATTCCGACCGGCGGCCACCCCAGCGACGGTCAGGCCGACTTCCACCCCGCCGGCGCATCGACTCAGATATCTATCGCCCGGGGCGTCCTCAGCAAGACCATCTACGCCATCAACGGCTCCACGTCGTTCCCGACGCCGGTCCACATCTCGCCCGGCGACCGGGTCACGTATCGGCTGACGCAGGAATTCCCAGCCAGCCGGACCGACGACTTCAGCATCACCGACTACCTGCCCCTGCCGATCTTCGCCGCGAAGACCATCACCTTCAGCCCCGTCTCGGATACCACCGCGCCGGACGCCGACGCCGCCAAGTACGGCCCCGACGACACCTTCCATTCGATGTGCAGCTCCGACGCGGGGTCCTGCCCGGACGCGCCGCCGCCGCATCCGAGTTACGACGAGGTCGCGAACAGCATCACGTTCACCTACGGCAACTACGCCCTCTACCCGGCCCAGTCGAGCGTCGCCGACATCCTGTTCACCGTCACGGTTTCGACCAAGCCGTTCGCCGACGGCCTGCTGCTGACCAACCAGGCTCGCAGCCAGACCAGCAACTCGGCCGGCGAGGTCGTGAACGCCGACGCGATCGTCCAGGTCACGCTCGATCAGCCCGTCCTTGCGATCACGAAGGGCGTTGTGGGGACAAACAGCACCGCCGGAGTACTGGCGCCGGACACGCTGGGCGTAGTGGATTTCTCGCCCACCACGGCTCCGACCGGTACCCCAACCTGCCCGGCCTTCAGTGATGCCCTGACGAAGCCCATCACTAACGCCGTCCTGACCGGTGACCCGCTCACCAACCCGCTCAACAAGAACCTCAGCGGCGTCGATGCGGGGGACTATGTCCGATTCGCGGTCGTCGTCCAGGACACGGGCCACGCTGCGGCCTTCAACGTTCAGCTCATGGACACCAAGCCCCAGGGCTTCCGCGTCCCGGACAACGGCATCGACATGTGCATCACCAACGGCGCCGGAACCGCCATTGCCGCGACGAACATCGGCGGCGGCAGCGGGCTCTTCGATGCGGGCATCAAGCTCGTCGATCCGACCGTGGGCGTCGATCCCGACCAGAAGGTCGTCGGGGCGCTGGCGGCCGGAACTTCCGGCAGTACGGACAACTCTGCCGGCACGAACATCGCCGTGATCACGTACACGCTGCAGGTTGACACCTCGGCCGTGCCGACGGCGATCTCGACCAACACCGCGACCCTGCTGGACTACACGAACTCCCCGACCGGCGACAGCCACCTGTCCGCGATCCTCACCGACGACGCGAGCGCCACGTTCGGCCCGCCGGCGATCGCCAAGACGCTCTTCGCCACGGGCCAGAACAACGGCCATTCAGTGGTCATCGGTGAGAAGGTCACGTACCAGGTCACGCTGACGGTTCCGGAGGGCACGCTGCCCGGAGCCAGGGTCGTGGACACGCTCCCCGTCGGGATGGGCTTCGCGGGCTGCGATTCCATCGCCACTTTGTCCGACAACATAGCGACCACGGACATCACCACCGACGTCGTGGGCGGATTCGAAGCCGTCCGCACCGGTGCGTCCGCGATCGGCCAGAACGTGACCTTCGACTTGGGCACGCTGGTCAACCACAACGTTGACAACTCCAAGGCCGAGACGGTCGTCATCACCTACGAGGCCGTCGTCCTCAACAGCGACGACAACCACGCCGGTGGCACGCTCCAGAATGCCGCCACGTTCAGCTGGACCGTCGGCGTCCAAGTCGGGTCCGTGGGCCCGGCTTCGGCCGACATCCTGACCGTCCACGAACCGGCCCTGACGATCCAGAAGACCGCCAGCTCGGCCGTCGGCGACGCCTTCGACTCGATCACGTACACGATCACGATCACGAATCCGAGCGCGGGAGCCGCCCCGAACGGCGCGACGGCCTTCGACGTGGTCGAGAGCGACCTGATTCCGACCGGCATGACCTACGACGGTTCGACGCCGTTGGCCGAGGATCCGGGCGGGCCGACGGTGAAGGACGTCACCGTGTCTGGCCAGACCCTGACCGTTACCTGGGACAAGATCCAGCAGGGCGAGACGGCGGTTCTCCACTACACCGTGAAGATCGACCAGGCCGTGGCCCCGAGCGCCTCGCTGCGCAACACCGCAACGCTGACCTGGACGAGCCTGCCGGGCGTCCTTTCCGGTGAGCGCACCGGCAACATCAGCGACCCGGGCACCACTCTGAACATCTACTCAACCAGCGACCACGCCACGGTGGACGTCCCGGCGATCGCCGCGGCCAAGTCCATCGTCGCGACCAGCCAGGGCTCGACGTCGGGCAACAACGTCGTCGTCGGCGAGATCGTGACCTACCAGGTTGAGCTGACGATCCCCGAAGGCGTGGCCCACACCGCCAGGCTCGTGGACACGCTGCCCGCCGGCATGGCCTTCGTCGGCTGCACTCCCGGAAGCCCGATCACCGCCTCCACCGGCCTTACGACCGACCTTGCCGGTGGCTGGGCTGACGCCTGCAACAGCGGCGCCGCGCTGTCCGTGGCCAACGGCGGTCGCGACGTCACCTTCGGCCTGGGCAACGTGACGAACGCCGATCAGGCCAACGGCACGGCCGAGAAGATCACCATTACCTACGACGCCGTCGTCCTCAACCTCGGCACGAACGTACGCGGCCAGACCCTCCAGAACGAGGCGACCGCTCACTGGGAAGACGCCGTTCCCACCACGTTCTACTCGAATACGGCCCGCGGCGCCGTCCTCACCGTCGTCGAGCCGAAGATGCACGTCACCAAGACGGCATCCAAGACGACCGGCGACGCCGGCGACACCATCACATTCGAGATCGCCATTACCAACGACAACGCCGGTCAGGGCAACGACGCCTTCGACGTCAACTGGACGGACACGATTCCGACCGGCCTCAACTACGTCGCCGACTCGCTCAAGCCCAAGGATCTGTCTTGCGCCAATCCGCCGACCTCGTACTCGCAGGCCTCGGCCCCGGACTTGAGCGCCACCTGGCTCACCTTCCCCAAGGGCGGCACCTGCATCCTGACGTACAGCGCCACGCTCGCGAACAGCGTCCCCTCAGGTTCCAGCTACACCAACGTCACCAAGCTGACGTGGACGAGCCTGCCCGGCGCCCACAACACTCTGCACGACCTCAGCACCTACAACGACCTGGCTTCTGAACGTACGGGCGTCGCCACCGATCCGGGCGAGGTCAACGACTACGTCTCGACCGACGACATAACGGTCAACGTGAACCAGCCCGCCCCCGACAAATCGGTGGTCACGACCTCCGAAGCCGGCACGACCGGAACCACGAATCTGGCCGTGGGCGAAATCGTCCGCTACCGCGTCTACGCCACGATTCCAGAGGGCATCACCGACAGCGTCAGCATCCGCGACACGCTGACGCCCGGCCTGAAGTACCTCAACGACAACAGCACCAGGATCGCATTCGTCACCAACGGCGCCGGGATGACCTCGAGCACGCTGGACGACGCGTCGCTCTACAAGTCCGGCAACGAGGCCTGGGTCACCGACCCCGGCAACCACCCGACCTGCGTGCTGCCTCCGGGCGCCATCACGGCCGGCACCGGCTACGACCCCATCTTCAACCTTGGCAATCTCAACAACGCGGACCGGGACGACGACGCGGAATTGGTCGTCATCGAGTTCAACGCGTTCGTCGAGAACGTCTCCGGCAACGTGGCCGGGCCGACCCCCACGATCCTGAGCGACCGCGCCGCCATCTGGGCGAGCCCACCGTCGGGCGATCCGACGCCCGTCAAGCTGCAGGACTCGAACGGCCCGCTGACCCAGACCGTCGTGGAACCGGACATGTCGATGTCCAAGACCATCACCAAGCACCCGACCGACGCGGGCGATGAGATCGATTACGTCATCACCGTCACCAACGCCAGCGCGACGGCACCGGCCTACGACTACCACGTCACCGACACGCTTCCGGCCGCCCTCGTCGCCCCGCCCACCAGCATCGACAGCTCCTGTGCCACCAGCGCCGACGTCTCGGCGACAAACCATGTCGATCTGACGATCACCGAAGTCGCGCCCAGCAGCAGTTGCACGGTCACGATCAAGGCCAACCTCGTGGCCACCGAACCGGCCGGCGAGACCTTCAAGAACAGCGCCGATGGCACCTACACGAGCCTGCCCGGCGCCACCGGCACGCCCAACGGCGATCCCGGCAACGCCACCGGCTCAACCAACCCCGGCGCCTCCGGCGATGCCACCGGCGAGCGCAACGGCCAGGACGGCGTCGGCCTCCTGAATGACTACGTCAACAGCGCCAATGTCGACCAGACGCTGGCCGCACCCTCGATCGTCAAGAACGCGCCTTCCATGGCCAACGCACCGATCGGCCAGGAGACCACGTTCGACATCGTCGTCACCTTGCCTGAAGGCACCACTCGGAATCTGATCGTCACCGACACGCTCGAGGATGGGCTCGACTTCGTCAGTGCCACGCCGGTCACCGCCGGCGGCCTGCTC
>Ga0302323_100000456_pt1 | contig 32471 bp, 32 predicted proteins | sample Fen_T0_3_FD_201950 | JGI IMG/M metagenome (GOLD analysis project Ga0302323, IMG submission 201950) | Peat permafrost microbial communities from Stordalen Mire near Abisko, Sweden - Fen_T0_3 | ecosystem: Environmental > Terrestrial > Soil > Wetlands > Permafrost | place: Sweden: Abisko...
TCGCGCCGGAGGCTCTAGTCAGTCAAGAGTCATCGCCTCAGCTCGAGGTCGCATTGCGAGGCTTCAAGGCAGAGGTTCGAGTGTGCCGCCCGGCGGTGGGTGGGTTTCGCTGTCTTTGATCAGTTGATCGTAGCGCGTTTGCTGGTCGGGGCGGAGCAGCGCGCGGATCTCGCCGTCCATTTGAACCTTTTGCGCATGCAGCGGCGCGCCGCAGCGGTCCATGATTTCACGGCTGAGCACGCGGCGCTGCTTGCCGTATTTGCCGAGGATGTCGCGAACGCGGTCCTCTTGACTATCATCCAGCTTCAAGCGATGTGCGAGCGCGCCCAGGCGGCGGCTTTCGAACAGCGCGCCGCGGTCCCGAAACATGTTTCTGTAGCGGTTCTGCAGCATGGCACGTGAGCCGGCGCCGCCCAGCAGAATGCCCAGCACGAATACTAGGAGCAGAGCTCCATAGCCTTTGAGCTTCGTGCGATCCATCACTCGAGCTCCATGGACGCATACGAGGTCGCCAGTTCGTCGTCCACCGTGCCGTCGACCTGGACCGCCCAAACCACGGCCATGGCTGCGGCGATCGCCGCCACCGGCAGCAGGCGGCGTGCTGAGAACCATGTCGTTTCGAGGAAGCTTGGCACCGCCTGGTGGTCGATGGCGAGCATCACCCGTGCTGAAAAGCCAGCGCTTGGTCGGAGCGAGTTGGTGGCGCCAGATAGCCGCGCCAAGCGTTGCTCGAAGTCTTCTGGCTCGGTCACGACTGTTCTCGTTTCTGGCGCAAGGTGGAGCGCGCGCGGACCAAACGTTGCTCCACGGCGCCTTCACTCACGCCCATCACTTGGGCGATCTCGGTATTGTTCAGGCCCTCCATGCTCTGCAGCACGAGCGCCGCGCGTTGGTCGGGAGGCAGCGCTCGTAGCCAGTCGTCGAGCTCCGAAAGCGCGAGCCGCGCTTCCGCGAACGCGGCGCCGTCCCAACCCGGGTCGACTTGCTCGTCACTGGCTTCACCACGACGCTTGCGGCTGCGCTTGGCGTCTATCGCACCGTTGACCACGATGCGATAGAGCCAGGTGTTCGTGCTCGAACGTCGCTCGAACTCGCCGGAGGTGAGCGCGCGATAGGCTTTCACGTACGCTTCTTGCACCACATCCTCTGCGTCTGCTTGATTGCCCATGATCCTAGCGCCTAGCCGAACGAGCTTTTGACTCGTTGCGTCCACGATTTGTTGAAAGGCCGAGCGGTCCCCGCTGAGGACTCGATCGACGGCCTTTTCGAGTGTGTCCAATGGTGGTTCTCTCCGGACCGTTCACGTCGCCTCTTCTTACGTGGTCCGACGACGGAGCTCGTGGACTTCCTACGCGGTCGCGCATTTTTCTCGTGCAGAGGCGGCCGCGCGGTCGGTCGCGCGTCTGGCTCCGCCGCTAAGTGCTCGAAAATAATCACAAAATGAAATGCCAAATAAAAATCGCAGGCGGCCGCGTAGGGCCTCCCCGGGTGCCGGCGTCGGATGGATTGAAACCGAAGGAGAACAAACAATCATGCGCACTACGATTTATGGTTCGGTCGTTACTGGGTTGATCGCTCTCTCGCTGGCTGCTTGCTCGGGTGCAAACGTCGAGCCGGTAGATCAGAGCGCGCAGACTGAGACTGCTCATCTCAATGCACCTGCGCCGGCGGGTTCCGCGGCTGACGCCTCGGGGCGACCTGACGACGAGCATCATCGGGCGGGTCGCGGTGGCCCGCCCGACCCCGCAGAGTTGGTCAAGCGCTTCGACAAGAACGCGGACGGCAAGCTACAGGTGAGCGAGCTGCCCGAGCAGATGCAAAAGTTCATGGGCAAGGCAGACGCCAATGCCGACGGCGTCATCACGGTGGAAGAGCTCAAGGCGGGCGAAGAGAAGATGCGCGCCGAGCATCTCGCCAAGGTCGACACCGATCACGACGGCAAGGTCAGCCCCGAAGAGCGCAAGGCAGCGTTCGAGAAGTTCGCCGAGGAGCGCTTCGCGAAGATGGATAAGAACAACGATGGCGCTCTGAGCAAGGACGAAGTCGGCGACAAGCGTTGGGAACACCTGAGCGTGGCCGATGCCGACAAGAATGGCAGCGTCACTCGAGAGGAGATCAAAACTGCGGTTGCCGCGGGCACACTGAAATTCCCGCATCACGGCCGTGGCCATGGTCACGGCCCGCACGGTGATGGTGGTCCAGCTCCAGAAGGTGATGCCCCCGCACCCAGCGCCGCCCCGAGTGGCACGTGAAATAGCGAGTCAATCGCAGCACTGAGTGAGAAGCGTGGCGTCGTGAGTGCTCGGAGCACTGCGGCGCCGCGCGCACTTTGTCCGAGAGTGCGGTTGACGCCACAAGCGCGAGCGGAAAGAAAGTGCTGCTGCGAGTGCAAACCGAGCGTTCTGGTACGAGTGGGCGTCTGTGGTCCTGACTGAACCACTGTAGGAGGAGTTAACAATCGAAGCTTCAAGCCGTTGGGCGGAGTGGAGATTCATCCTGGTCGCCGTGCTCGTGAATCGCTACGCTTGAGGGTCTCGCAATGGTCGCCCGGATCACGCCTGCACCCAGCAAGACTGCATCGGAAACCCTCGATGTAGCGGAGCGTGTGTCCGAAACGGAGCGTAAAGCCGCGCGGCTCGCCGTGCCGCGTACGGAATACCTGGCGGGCGCGGTGATCGCCGATCGCTACAAACTGGTGCGGCCGCTCGGACGTGGCGGCATGGGCGTGGTTTGGGTCGCGCATTCTTTGGTGCTGGGTGTGGATGTCGCGCTCAAGTTGATCCACTCCGACCTGGGAGGCTCCACGGGAGCCACGCGCATGGCCCGCGAAGCGCATGCCGCAGCACGCCTCGGACACCCGGCAATGGTGCGCGTGTTCGACTTCGGCTGGACCAGCCGCGCCGATCCGTTTCTGGTGATGGAGCTGGTGCAGGGCGAGAGCATGGGCTCGATCTTGCGCCGTGAGCTGCGTTTGCCAGCCATTCAAGCGGTGCAGATGCTGCTGCCGTTGGCTGATGGCCTCCGCTCGGCTCACGACAAAGGCATCGTCCACCGTGATATCAAGCCCGACAACATCTTGGTCGCGCGGGACGAATTCGGTCGCCAGCAGCCAAAGCTACTCGATTTCGGCATCGCCAAGGTCGATCAGCCGCAGAGCGCGGAGGACCGCAAGCTGACGCAAGAGGGCATCGCACTCGGCAGTCCGGACTACATGTCTCCCGAGCAAGCGCTCGGTCGCGAAGATATCGATCATCGCACGGACGTCTGGGCGTTGTGCGTCGTGCTGTACGAGAGCATTACCGGACAGATGCCGTGGGATCGCCCCAACTACAACGCGCTGATGCAAGCCATCATCCACGAACCACCCGCGCCCACGACCGAGCTCTCGGCGGGCGACGCGGACTTGTGGTGCGTAATCGAGCGCGGCTTGCAGAAGAACCCAGAGAATCGCTGGGCGTCGATGACCGAGTTGGGCGAGGCGCTGGCGCTGTGGTTGTACAAGCACGGCGTGAAGGAAGACATCTCCGCAAACTCCTTGCGCGCCGTGTGGCTCGACGGTTCTTTGTCCGGCGTGCGCATGGATCTCTCGTCGTTGACGCCGCAAGGCGGCTCGTCAGGCCGCATGCGGGTCAGTGGCGGCGGGCGGGAGCAAGAAACCGGCCCGCGTTTGGTTTCCACCCAGCGACCGAACGTGCGCTCGCTCAGCTCGGCAGAGCAAGCCTCGGGCATGGCTGAATTACGTCCGACGCGGCGCTGGCTCCTGGTCTCGCTGATCGGCGTCGCGTTGGCTTTTGGGTTGGGTGCCGGAGCGCTGCTGCGCGGTGAACGCAGCCCTGCTGCCGTCGCCTCCGCCCACAGCGCGACCCCGCAGACAGCCCCAAGCGCGGCGGCGCTGCCAGCTCCGTTGCTGCCTGCTGCGCCAGACCCGGCGCCCGTGAGTTCCGCGCCTGGGGCCGTCACCGCCTCCCGCGCGTCGGGCAAAGTGCAGCCGCGTCTGGGTACGGCGCCCGCGCATGGCGCGCCTGTCGGTCGCCCGCAGCGCGGAAAGAACTATGATTTTGGATTCTAGATCCAAGAGCGCTCGCCGGTTTTCCGCGCTGGGCTTGCTGAGCGCCGCGCTGCTTTGCGCCTCCTCGGCTTCCGCGGAAGATGCGGAGATGCGCACGGCCGCGCGGGATCTCGCGACGCAGGGCGCCCAGGCGTTCGAAGCTGGTGAGTATGCGCAAGCAAGTGATTTCTTTCGACGCGCACACGAGCTGGTCCCGGCCCCTTCGATTGCGTTGCTCCAGGCGCGGAGCCTGGCAAAGCTCGGCCAATTGCTGGAGGCGGTCGACATTTACGAGCAGACCGCGCGCTTCAAACTCCTGGGTGACGCGCCCGAGGCCTACGTGCAAGCGGTCCAGACCGCGCGCAGCGAGATGGAAGACGTGCGTCACCGGATGCCACGGCTCAAGCTGACCTTGATGGGCGCCAGCAGCAGCGCGCCCGCGCAGGTCAGTATCGACGACAAACCGACGCCGGAAGCGCTACTCGGGGTCGAACGCCCGATTAACCCCGGTCAACATCGGATCGAAGCGCGCGTGGCGGGTCAACTCCGTGGAACGCGCGAGCTGAGCATGCTCGAAGGCGAGAGCTATCGGATCGAACTCGACGTTGGGCCCGTGCAACCGGCGCCGAAACCGGTCGCGGTCGTGCCACCCACGGCTCGAGAGTCGTCGACTTCCAGTGGGCATTGGCAAAAGACTGGGGGCTACGTCGCTCTCGGCGTGGGCGCGTTGGGCCTCGGCATCGGGACGTACGCGGGGCTCGTGGCGTTACATCACAAGTCGGAGCTGGATTCGGTGTGCCACCCTGGTTGTCCGTCGTCTTCCGCCGCCGACCTCGACGGCTTTCGTAGCAATCGGACGATCTCATACGTGAGCTTCGGCATCGGGATCGTGGCCGCAGGTACGGGCGTCGCCCTGCTCACGCTGGGCAGCCCTGCCCAGGAACATCTGGCAATCCGCGCTCTCCCCACCGGTTTGCTGATTGGTGGGCGACTATGAGCTTGCGCTTCGCGAGCTTTGCTGCGGTGTCGGTGGGCTTGCTGCTGACTGGCTGCCCTTTGACTGACCACTACCAATTACTGCAGCAAGGCGCTGCGGGCGCCGACACTGCAGGCAGCTTTGGATCGCTCGCTGGCGGAGAAAAGAGCGTCGTCGATGCGGGCGAGCCTGAGCTCGGTGGCGCCCCGAGCGTTACGGCCGGCACCGGTGGTAGCGAGCCAGAAACAGCGGGCAAAGCGGGCTGCGCGATTGCATGCAGCACGGGACGTGCCTGCGAGGCGAACCGCTGCGCGGGCGGCTGGGTCGCGACGGCTCCGCCGCCTTCAAAACTGGTCGCGCGTTCAAAGGCCGCGTCGGTAGCGATGGGCAATGCCGTGTTCATCTGGGGCGGCCTCGACAACGATGGTGCCGGGCTCGCCAACGGCGCCATCTACGAGCCTAGGAGAGACACCTGGACTTTGCTGCCCACGGACCCGGGCTCTCCGACTGCGCGCATCATGGCCACCGCGGTCTGGACCGGCAACGGGTCGAACAAAGTCATCGTGTACGGGGGCACGGATGCCAGCGGCATCAACACCTACAAAGACGGCGCCATTTATGACCCGCTGGACAACTCTTGGTCCCCATTGCCGATAAACCCCATGACCAGCAAACGGAGCGCGCCATTCGGCTATTGGGACGGCACGCGCGCGGTCTTCTTCGGCGGTCTCAACGGCGCGAATATGGTGGCTGCGGGCGATCGTTTCGATCTCAAGATGTGGTCCGTCTCGACGAACATGGGTGATCCGGGCCCCCTCGGGTACTCGGCGATTGCCGTCGATGGCCCCGCGATGTTCCTGCAGGGAGGTGTGATTGGCACCACCCGTCAAGACAAGGTGTATACGTACACCAGCAGCACTGACAGATGGGCTAGCCTGAGTAAGGGCCCCTCCGTTCGCACGGGTGCGTTCGGTGCTTGGGACGGCGCACATTTCGTAGTCTGGGGCGGCCAAGACGACAACGGCCTGCGCAATGACGGCAAGACGCTGTCCGGCACCGTTTGGAATGACATGAGTGCGTCTGACGTACTCAGTGCGCGCCGAATCGGCTTTCGCCGCTCGGGCTGGGCCTTCCAGGTCGAACCTGGGGTGATTGCCATGCTCGGCGGACAGACTTCGATCAGCGGCAGCAGTGGCGGCCTGGCCAGCGACGGCGCCACCTACGCGATAGCGAGCGAGGAGTGGACCGCCATTCCCAGCTGGCCCTCGCAGGAGACCCACGAGTACGGCATTGGCGTGTGGACGGGGGAAGAGTTCGTGATTTGGGGCGGTCGCGATCAGAACGTTTCTACGCTGACCGGCGAGCGTTGGGCGCCCTAGGAGTGAACGTCGCCCGCGGTGAGCGAAGGCTTGCTAGTCCGCCGCGAACGTCGACGTGGCTGCCGTAGCTTCACTGGTAGCCTCGACGAAGACAGCCAGTCGACGCTGCCATCTGCTCGCGCGCCGCAGCCGTCGAGGCTGACCGCGATGAAGAGACCGAGCAGAGAGCATGTCCGCGAACGCTTGCTGGCTGTCCCGTGGCTCGCTCAGCGCACGCGGCGCAGTAAGATCGCGGCCTTGTCTTCCAAGACGCGGAAGGTGAAGGACTCGGTGAGGTACAGCTCGACCGTGGTCCGGTCGTGGGAGGCGTAGCCAACCGATAGGTCCTGGCCAACCGTGAGCTCGTAGTCGCCACCGCGGATCGAGAGCAGTACGGCTCCTTCTTTGAGCGCGGGCGCCCAAATCAGATTTCCCTCGGAGACGCGCTCTTCGATCCGGTCCTGCAGCGGGTAGCCGTCATCGCCGTCGGCGGTGAGTTCGTCGTACGCTTCCATGCCCAGTGCCAGTGCGTAAGGACCGTTGATGCCGGCCATGCGCAGCACTTCTTTGGCGGCACTCACGGCACTCGGCCAGGCTTGGCTCGAGCGTACTTCGATCGGATTGTGCGGGCTGGCCTCGATGATGCCGGTAATTTTGCCATCGGCAAAGCCGTGGAAAATTGCCTCGTCTTCGGCGCGCGCCACGCTTTCGGCCGCCAAGATCACCGGATCCAGGTCCAGATCATCAGCGCCGCGCGCAGCGTAATCGAGCTCCAAAATGGGCAGTAGAATTGGCGCGCGCAACTCCACGAGCGGGCGCACGTCTCGGATCGCGTGACTCACGTGCTCGACCGGCCCGCGTTCGATATGCTTGAGCCGGCCCGTGTTCACCGCGCCGAGCTCCCAGCCGTGTGGTCCGGAAAAATCGACCAACTTGCGCCCAGCCAGGTGAAGCTTCAGCACGCGCCGCGCTTCCTCGTCGATTTGCTGCCAGGCTTCACTGACAATCGGAGCTTTTTGGCGCTTCAGCAGATCCATCACTTGTTCCCTTTCAAACTACCGATCCCGAGCGAGTCGGAGGTGTCGTACGATTTCTTGGGACGGGCTTCGCTCTTCTTATTCGCGCCGCCTTCACCCTTGCCGCTCGCGCCGCCGAGCACCTTGCCGCTGGCACCGGAGCCGCCTTCGCCTTTGCCGCTTGCGCCCGAGATCATGGCTTCTTCGACCTCGGTGATCGGCCCGCTGGAGTTCAGATAGGTTCCGATGTTGTCGTTGAAGACGGAGCTCTTGCGACGCAGCCACTCGAGCGTCATCATCGCGTGCTCCACTTCTTCGTTCTTGTTGTGAGTCAATATGGCGCTGAGCTCGGGATCGGTGCAAGCCTCGGCGCGCTGTTGATACCAATCGATCGCCTCGAGCTCCTCCATGAGCGAAACAATCGCGCGGTGCGTGTTCTTCGTGTCTTCGGACAAGAGCTCGAGAGACTCGTGGTAGGTGTCGCTGGCCATGGCGGGAACATACATCCATCCGCGATTCGGACGCAGCCCGCAGTCCAGGGAACCGCGTGATTTCGCGGGCAAACCCGTGACATTTATGCGAACAGGGCGGGCGCCGCTAAGCTGTGGGCGCTGTGATGTTCAGAATCCACGAATTTTCTTCGGCCAATGGGGTGCTGTCATCGGTTTACTTGCGCCCGGTCGACGAGCAGCTCGAGATTGTCTCGGACGATGGAGCACTGACTCTGCCGCACGGCGCCCTATATGCCGTGATGGCGCGCTTTGGCGCGCCATTCGACGAAGATGCGCGTAGCTCGCTCATCGCCACGGTGCATCTGGCCGGGGGCGAAACCTTGCGCCACGTGCGGCACCTGGCGGGTTACGACGTGATCGGACGGGACTACTTGGTGTACGAGCACCCCAACGGTGAGGCGCTGTGTGCGCTCGCGGCGACCGTGGCCGCCGCGCTGTTGCATTTGGCGCGGGCTCAACAGGCCCGCTGAACGGTTCGACGGCTGGACGAAGCGAAGCGAGAGGATGTGCGGCTTCTCAGCACGAGCTGCGTGACCCGAAATCTCTTCCCCTTCGCTGATTCCGCGACCGATCTCCAGGGCTGACGCCCGACCCCAAGCCACATCACCGGCTGCTCGCCGAGACCGACACCCGGCACCAAACCCCTACCCGGGGCCGCGCGCGCGCCCGCCCTCTTCCATGAATCAAGACTGCGGCTTAGAGCGAGTCACTTGGTTTCGCCGAGCGCGCGGGCTACGCTTCCCGCGTGGCAAACGAAGAGCTGGTGCGTTCGGTCAAGGAAATCGTCGGCCGCGCCAAGGGCGGGGACACGGATGGCGCATATCGCGGCTACCGCGATTTGTTCGCAAGTCCCGCGTTCGCCGGCTACCGTGTGGAAGATCAGCGCCAGGCTCTGCAGCTAATGGTGCTGATGAAGGGCGCGCCCAAGCCAGCAACCGCTAGCATGCTCGAAGCGCATCGTGCCGCGCAGGGTCTATTGATTGGACTCGTCGCCAGCCACGCCGAACCGTCGGATCACGAATTGCTCGGGATCTGTCACGTCGTGCTAGGCGACGAAGCCAGCGCGAGTACCGTCTTCAGAGCCGGCCTCGCCCTCGAACGTGAGCGGGACCCGCAGTCGAAGTTGTGCGGGACCTTGATGAAGCGCGTTTCAATGGTCTAGCAAAATGACGCGCGGCGGCCTCGCTAGAGCCGCCGCGCCGTGCGTCGATCAGGGCTCGAGGGCGATCACTTCGGGACGCCCGCGGTGATCCAATCCGAGATGGTCTTGATTTGCGCCGTAGTTAGGCACGCGGGAGCGGGAGAAGCGCCACCGCACTTGTCTGGCATGCGATCGACGTTCGAATCCTTCCCGCTGTCCTTGCAAGTGCTCTGGCTCGGGCCGGTGACCAGCTTGACCAAGAAGCTGCCCGCGGCATTCCCGGAAGTCACCAGCGTGCTGCCCTTGCACATTTGCTTGGAGGTGGTCGGTAGGGCGGTGGTCAACGTCGTGTAGAGATCACCGTCGTGGAAATTCGAGTGGCCAGACGCGGAGTCGTGGCACTTGCTGGTTGCGCAGCTCGAGATGATCAGCGCTTTGACAGCCACGAAGCTCGCCGTACTGCCGCCGCCACCCGCGCCCGCGCCCGCTGCAGAGCCGCCGGCGCTACCCGTGCTCCCGCCCTTGGCCCCAGATCCGGAGGAATTTCCGCTGCCCGCTCCGGCAGGACCACCGCCGCTAGCGGGCGCGCCGCCGGCCGGGGCGCCTGCTGACGATCCGGGGGCGCCTGCTGACGAGCCAGGGGCGCCTGCTGACGATCCGGGGGCGCCTGCTGACGAGCCAGGGGCGCCTGCTGACGATCCGGGGGCGCCTGCTGACAATCCGGGGGCGCCTGCTGACGATCCGGGGGCGCCTGCTGCTCCCGGCGCCCCCGCCGACGCTGTCGGGGTGCTCGCGGTGTCGCTGCCGCAAGCTTGAGTCGACGCGATCGCGAAGAGTGCCGCCAAACCAATAAGAGAGCGCTGCTTAGAAGTGATCATGGGCTTCCTTTAATAGCCAAACACTGGACGATCGCTAGATCATCTGCGCAGGCTCGAAGATTGCAGCCTCGGCGGCACGCTTCGCGCTGCGATTCATTTGTCTCCAGCACACTAGCCTTTGGTGGCTGGACTAACAAAAGTGCAGTCAGATTTTCGCCCTACATTGTCGTCGAAAATAAATGCGTTCGTCATTTCTGCGGTCACCCACGCTGCATGACACGCGCTCGAAACCCGCGCGATGGTCGCGATGGTCGCGATGGTCGCGATGGTCGCGATGGTCGCGATGGTCGCGATGGTCACGATGGTCGCGGTCACGATGGTCGCGCGCGTCTGAAAGGGCGTGTCCACTCAGCCGCACAATGGTCGCCGGTGGCGCGAGTGCTCAGCTCGAGCCAGCGCTCTCCGTGCCGCTCTTCGAACGTGCGACGCGCCGTTTAGCGATGACGCGCGAGGCTGAAGGATTGAGCGCGGGCGTCGGATATCCGCTGCGATCGAGGCTGATCGAGGCCGACCGAGGTTGGTTGAGGCTAACCGAGGTTGGTCGAGGTTGGTCGGGGCCAATCGAAGTTGGTCGAGGCTAATCGAGGTGGTCGAGGCTAATCGAGGTGGCCGAGGCTAATCGAGGTGGCCGAGGCTAATCGAGGTGGTCGAGGCTAATCGAGGTGGTCGAGGCTAATCGAGGTGGCCGAGGCTAATCGAGGTGGCCGAGGCTGACCGAGGCTGGGAGGCCAATCTACCCGCTCGTACGGCGGGCGCTTCGGTTCGGTGTACGCTCGTCGCCCTCCATGCCGCCTCTCGACCTCCCGCCTCCACCGCGCGGCCTCAAAGGACGCGCGACTGAACTTCAGACGCTAGCGACGACGATCGAGGCCACTGCGCCGACCCGGCTGGCGTTGGTCGGCGCCGGAGGGAGTGGCAAATCGATGTTGGCGGCGGCGTTGGCGCATCGGTTGGCGCGCTTTTTCGAGGGGCGGGCCTCGTGGTTTCGGGTTGGGTCCTGGGATTTCTACACGCTGACCGAGATGATCGCGCTACGCTTCGGTCTACCGGGCGGGGACGAGCGCGTGCCGCGGTTGAACGCTTTTTTTGCGCGCACCGGACCGCGGCTGATCGTGCTCGACAATCACGAGGACGATCGAGCGATGGCGCGTTTGCTCGATGCATTCGCACGGGCGAACGTCACGTTCGTGATCACGGCACGGCGCTGTTTGCTTGCGGGCGTGCTGATTTTTCCGGTGACCGCGCCGATGGTCACCGCGGGCCGCAGTGCGTTTCCGCGCGTGGCGCGCTTGACGCGCATGCTGCGCTGGAACCCGCTCGCGCTCGACATTGCCGACGGCATCGTCGGCTCGGGTGCGGCCACGGTGGTGGAGCTCGGCGCTTTTCTCCAGCAACGCGGCGTGCAGCGCGTGCGCGTGATCGATCACGAGGACGATTTACCCGAGATTGCGTTTCTGGTGGCTTGGGCGTGGCAACGATTGTCAGCCCAGAGTCGGCGGATCCTGGGCGTGCTGGCGCACATCGAAGGCGATCACGTCGACTTGGGCTCTTTGGCAAAGTTGGCGAAAATTCGCGGCGATTTGAGCGCGGCGCTGAGTCCATTACAAACCTGGAACCTGGTGCAGGAGCCGGTGGCAAGCCGTTACACACTGCACGCGGTAGTACGGCACGCCGTGATCAAGCGCAGCGCGCTCGACCCCGAGGTCGTGTTCGAACACTACGTGAGCTTGCTCGAAAATGAGCCGGAGCGCCTGCTGCGCGAGCAAACCCATCTGTTCGCGGCCATGGATCACGCGCACCGCACCAGCAACCTGAACGCGATGCTGCGGGTCGAAGCGCTGGCGCGACGTTTGGCCGGCCTGGACTAGCCAGCGGCGCGGTCGTTCAAGCGTGCGGTTCGAGCCAAAGCCAAGACGTGACGCCACGCGGGTAGTACTTCGAGCCCTTGCCCATGCCAAAAAAGCACTGATCGGTCATGGCCCAATCAGCGCAACCCAGCTGCTGCCAAGCAGCGTGCACCGCGTGACTGCCTCGCTCCGGTCGAATGCCGAACACGCGCTCCGCGACGTGCTGACAAATGAATATCTTGCTTGGCCAGCTGTTATCGGAGGTGCTGGAGAGCTTCCAGCCGCCGTCTGGAAATAGGCACAGCCCCGGGGCCAGCACCGTCCGCAAATGACGCTCCAATTGCAGCAAAAACGGGCCATGCTTGCCTGCCTGGTCGAGCAGATCCTGGTTTCCCCAGAACAGCGGAAAGACCAACCCTTCGACCGCCGACAGAATCGCGCTCGAGCAGCCGTAGCGCAGAGCAGGCAGATAACCAAGCACCGGGTCGTACCAAGCCGACACGGTTTGCTCCAGCCGACTGGCGGAGCTGCCAGCGGCCTGTGCTAGCTCCGGGAGCGCGGCGCGCTCGAACAAGAGACGCAGCGCATGCCAGGCAGCCCAGGTCTTGCTCGCCAAGTACAGGCTATTTCGCGCCTGACCCAGACTCGAATCGAGGCTGTCGTAAGTCGTGATCTCGAACGTCCCGGCGCAGCGCGCGGAGTCTAGGCTAACTACGCCGCTGCGCCGCGCGGGATCGGGATCGTCGCGGTTTTGAAGCGACGAAAGGCAGCGGCGAAGTACCGGCAGCTTGCGAGCGAGCCACGCTTCGTCATCACTGACGAACACGTAGGTCGCCGCGATCAGGATCCAATTGACTAGCTGCTCCGCGGTCATGAAACTGAAGCAGCCGATCACGCCAGCTAGCTCGTAGCTCGAGGTGCCGGCGGGAGAGAACTGACCGGCCACGCCCATGTCGTGGGAAAAGCTGATGCCGCCCGGCAAATCAGCTTCTTCTGGCGGAGAAATCAGCTCTTTCACGAGCTCGGGGTCGCGGATATGTCCAAGTTCAAAGCCGCATGCGCTGCGGGCTGGCCGATTCAAACGATCGACGTATGAGTGACGCTCTGCGAATTGGTCGAGCAAATTTCGCAGTGTCCAGGGATTGTGCCGAGCTTCGTAAAACGCCATATCGACGCTCAAGTCGAGCGTGTTGATCATCGCATACTCGCCTTCGACCACTACCCACAATGGGCGCCCCCCGTGATCGAGCAGTTGAGTGTTGCCCCAGTAGCTGCGCTCCGCGTGCGCGAGCAAGAAGCGCTGATGTTCGTCCGGAACACGCCGTTCCAGCTCGGACGCTTGCGCTTCGGCGGCAGTGCGGAGTCGGTCGTGTTGCTCGATGCCCGCGGCGACGACGCTCGCGAGCGTCGGATAGAAGCGCGCGTAAAAGTAACGGCATTCGAGGCCGGTCGTGACCACGCTGCTGCGGCAAAACGCGAACGACAAATCGAGGCTGCGCGTTTCGCCGGGCATTACCTCGAGCGCGAAACCGCAAGTCTTGCCCAGCAAGTGACTTCGATTGGAGCTCAAGTACTCGAGCTCGCTGAAGGCGACCCATGCCTCCAATCCCGGCGTGTCGCGCGCGGCGATTGCCAGGTCCGTTCCCCAGGCCAGCGCTTTCGCGCCCGGCACGGCGTCATCGAGCAAGCGGCATTGTCGACCGGTGGTGATCGCGAATACCATGCGTCGCGCCACGGAGCTCGAATTCGTCAGAGTCAGACGCGCAGAGACGGCTGGCAGCAGCACGGGCGCCAAAGCGGCTTCGCCGAGCGCGTCGGGATCAGGCAAAGAGCTGACCGGAGTGTAGATTGAAAAGCTGAAATCACCGGCAGTCCAGCTGTCGACCGAACGCTGGTAGTTCCGTTGGAGATCGGCCAGGAGCAGGCGACGGTTCCTCGGTGGGGTCGCAGCGTCGGTCGCAAAATCCGAAAAATCTGCGATGCCAGCGCCCCGAAAGAACGGCAAGGCATGCATGTCTTCCGTGCCTCGATCGGCGTAGCCGATGACTAGATCCATGCTCGGCGGCTGTACGCCTTCGATCGTGGGACCGCCGCCGACACCAAAGCGACCACAGGTGAACGTGGCGTAGGCGCCCTGAGGCGAGTGATGGGCGTGAAAATCAATCGAGTGCATGGGGCGCTGCGAGCGCTCGAAAAGCGCTTCAGATCGCCGAGGGCGTGCGCGTCTTCAAGCTATCGACGGCGTGCACTGGAGGCGCATCACCCTTCATTAGATGAGCAATCGCGCCGTACACGAGGCGTTGGCTTTCGAGCATGCCCTTGCCAGCAAAGGCCGTGGACACGACCTCGATCGTGAAATGACCGCCGCCGCCCGCGACCGCCGCCTGCGAGCCGGGGATGGCAGTTTCGATTGCTTGCCGAAGGGCGTCGACGACTGAGCCTTGGAAATTCGTGGGATGCGATGACATGTGGCCTCTGAGTTCGCCTGTACGAATCAATCAATACTGCGGCACGCTGCGGTCGACGGTTTCCGACCAAGCGTGAATGCCGCCGCGCACGTTGTAGACATTGCGAAAACCTTCGCTCAGCAGCTGCTCTGCGGCGCTTTGGCTGCGCATCCCGTGATGACACAAGAGAGCGATGGGCGCGCTACGGTCGAGCGAAAATAAGTACTCTTGCCCTGCTTCATCCAGGGATCGGGCCTGCGGAATGCTTGCCAACGCCCGCTCATGATCGGGGCGAACGTCGAACAGGGTGACCTTGCCGGCATCGAGTAGCTCTTTCAACTCCGCAGGCACGAGTTGCTTCACGCTCGCGGGTTGGTTCGGGTTCTCGATTTTGAAGCCGGCGTTCGCGCCGTCGATGAAGTCGATGCTCATGCCCTCGGCGCGCCGCGCGCTGGCCGGGTCGATGAACAAGGTCAGCCCCTGAACGACGAGCTCCAGTGTGCCCGCCTCGCGTGGGGCAAAGTACAAATCATTTTGGAAACGCGCGTCGATCTTGAGGTGCAAGAACTCACCCTCGGCATCGCCGAGCGCGCCCTGAAATGCCTTCAAGGCGCGGTCAGTGATGTGGATCGTCGGCAGCGGCGGGGGCGTGCCGGGTTTTGACAACAGCTGCACGAGCTCGCCCGACTCCTGCAGGGCGCGCACGATATCGCAACCTCCCACGAACTCCCCATTGACGAATAGCTGCGGGATGGTCGGCCACTGCGAGAACTCCTTGATGCCGTCCCGCAGCTCGGCAGAACTCAGCACATCCACGGTCTCGTACTCGGGCACCAGCTCGTCCAAAATCTGCACGACTTGCGCGGAGAAGCCACATTGCGGCGCGCGGCGCGTGCCTTTCATGAACAGAACCACTGAGTTCTGTGCGACGAGGCCCAAAATCCGACTGCGCAGTGCGTCACTAATCATGTTCGTGGCCGACCGTGTAGCACATTCGAGAGCCTATCCTAAGGGCCCGGGAATGGCTAAGTCGGTCGATGATCGCGGCCGAGTCGCCCGGGTGGCGAGGCGCGACGAAGGCGCATGCTGGTATGTAACCGACGAGCAACGAAGCCAGCCGGGATGCATCGGCCGCGAAGGCGATCGACTTAGCCTTTCCAGGGCCTTAAGGCTGTGGCGATCGACTTAGCCTTTCCCGGGCCCTAAGCCTGTGACGAGGGAGTGAAGACCCCTTCAGCAAGCAAGAGTGCCTCGCGCCAAGCGTCATTCCCGCCTCGCGTCAGGCCGTAACACGAGGCGGTTGGCGCGCGCTCAAGCGAGTCGCACGGATCAAGCCGGGCGTTTGTCGTGCTTGCCGTGGCCCAGTTTGCCGTCAGCATGGGCTTGCGCGAGTTCGGCTTGCGAGACTTTGCCGTCCTTGTTGGCGTCCGCGACTTGAATGCGCGACCAGCGCTTGTCGCCCACTTCGGCTTGGGTCAGAAAGCCATCGGCGTTCTTGTCGGCCTTCTTGAAGCGCTCGGCAGCGTGTTGCTTACGATCACCTTCGGATTGCTTGCCGCCGTGCTCGCCGGAGCACTGTGGGCGCCCATTTTCTTCGGTCTTCGGTGCATCCGCCAGCGCCAGTGAGCTCAGGCACGCTCCGAGCGCAAACACCGAAATAGCGAGGCCGACGCGAGTATTGATCTTTTTCATTGGTGTCCAACTCCTTCATCGAGTCCGACGCCCCGACGCCTGGGTTCCCTACGAAAAAACAAGCGTCGCAAAATCGAGTAATTGGAGCAATTCGAGCAATTCGAACCTGAACTGTCGAATTCCTCCGCCACTGGCAATCGGCGAAAAAGAAAGCCGAACCAAATTTGCTGGGGGTGGTATGAAAGACGTTCAATGAACGCATTCAGGGCACGCCAGCGCCGGCTCCGCTCCGTGAAGTCATGACCGAGGCAGAGGCTCCGCTGTTTGCGGAGGAGTCATCGGCCAGCGAGCCGCGGAAGCGGCCGAGTCGGTCGGACAAACGGCAGGCTTTGCTCAGCGAGGAACCGTTGCTGCTCGGTTCTTCTTGGGCTCAGGTCTGGTGCAAGAGCATGCAAACCGACGGCAGGCTCGTCGTCGGCGGCTGGCCCGGGACGCTGGCTGAGGCCCGCGCTCGAATTCAGGGGCACCTCGGCGGCGAATTGGCGCGGCGCCGCATGCCTGCGCTCAGCATCGAAGAGCTCACGGCTGCCACCAGCGCGACCTATCAGCAAGCCAAGAAGGACTGGTTGATCGCGGCTCGCGACATGCGGCCCAAAGGCTCGCGCAGCTCGGAAGACGACGACGAGGACGACGAGTGAAGCCAGCCAAACCCGAACCGCCGTGCAAGGTCACGATGCAGTACCGAAGCGGAGCAGGAAAGGTCTTCGAGCTGGAGAGCGCAGGCCAGATGTTGGATGTGCACGTCACGCCTCGTGAAGCCTCGGATTCAGCCGGAAAGTGGCAGGTCGCCGCGCACGATCGCCGAAGCGCGGGCGCGGTCGTGATTTCCGAGTCGGGCGCTACCCGCGGTGAAGCGCTAGAGAAGGTCAGTCGCGCCTGGGTCGAGCAAATGACCGAGCGTAATCTGACCCCCTTTGATTGGATCGCCGTGACCAACACGCTGCAAGCCATTCGCGCGATCTGAAGCTCTCCTCGTGCGCCCGCGCGGCGAAGCGGGAGCTTGCCAGGCAAGACTTGGCGAAACAAACTAGACGCGGTGTCGCCCCCTAGCCCCCCGTCCCACGCCTCCGAGCCGTTCGATTTCGTAATCGTCGGCAGTGGTTTCGGCGGCAGCGTGAGCGCCATGCGCCTGGCCCAAAAGGGCTACAAGGTCGCCGTCGTCGAGGCCGGCAAGCGTTGGCATGCGGGCGACTTTCCAAAGACCAATTGGAACGCGCGCAAGTACCTGTGGGCGCCGAGGCTCGGGTGCTTTGGCATTCAGAACATCACCTTGCTCAAGGGCGTGATGGTGCTGCACGGTTCGGGCGTGGGCGGCGGCAGCTTGGTCTACGCCAACACCTTGATGCGACCATTAGCGAGCGTCTTCGACGATCTGGCTTGGAGCCGCGCCGTGGCTTGGGAAGAAGAGCTCGCGCCACACTTCGAAACCGCCCGACGCATGCTCGGTGTCACCGAGAACCGGGCACTGATGGAAGGCGAGCGCACCCTGCAGCGCGTCAGCGAGCGCATGGGCAGCGCGGATACCTTTCACGCCACGGAAGTCGGCGTGTTCTTCGGCAGGCCCAACGTCACCGTGCCCGATCCCTATTTCGACGGCGCTGGACCGCAGCGCACGGGCTGCAACCTATGCGGCGGCTGCATGGTCGGCTGTCGCTTCGGCGCAAAAAACACGCTCGACCAAAATTACCTGTATTTTGCCGAGAAATGGGGCGCGGTGGTGTATCCGGAACTCAAGGTCACGCGCGTACTGCCGCTTACCGGCGGCGGCTATGAAGTCGAGACCGAGCGTTCGACCTCCTGGCTCGGTCGAGCTGGGCCACGCTTGCGGGCGAAACGCGTGATTGTCGCGGCGGGGGTGTTGGGGACCGTCGAGCTATTGCTCAAGAACCGCGATCAGTACGGTTCGCTTCCTGCGGTATCGGCGCGCCTGGGTGACTTCGTTCGCACCAACGGTGAGAGTCTGCTCGGAGCCACCAGCTTCGATGCGCATCGGGAACTCTCGCGCGGCATCGCCATCGGCGCCGCCTTTCACCCCAACTCGCTGACCAAGATCGAATCGGTTCGCTACCCGAGCGGCTCGGGCGCAATGCGTCTCTTGGGCGTGCCGCTCACCCCGGACGGCTCGGCATTCACGCGGCCTCTGAAGATGTTGGCACGCATGGTGCTGCAGTTGCCGCGCATCTTGAAGCTGTGGCGAGTGCGGGATTGGGCTCGCAGCACGGTGATCTTGCTGGTCATGCAATCGGTCGACCAACATTTGAAGCTGCGCCTCGGGCGATCGCTCTTTGGGCGCAGCCTGAAAGATACTGCCACCGATCAGCCGGTGCCGAGCTACCTGCCGATCGCGCAACAGGCGGCTGAAATTTTGGCAGAAGAGCTGCAAGGCGAAGCGCAAAACGTGATCTCGGAGGTGCTCCTGCGCACACCAGCGACGGCGCACATCCTCGGCGGATGTTGCATCGGCAACGATGCGGCATCGGGTGTGATCGACGAGCGCCACGAAGTCTTCGGCTATCCGGGATTGTACGTGTGTGACGGCAGCGTCGTGCCGGGGAACCTGGCGGTGAACCCGAGCTTGACCATCAGCGCGCTCGCCGAGCGCTTTGCGTCATTTTTCGAACGAGCCGAGGGCTTGAGCGACGAAGCGTTCGCGGCGCGTCAGATCCGCTTCAGCGCGCAACTGGAAAGCCCGAAGGACGCTTAAGGGCGCAGCACTCCGGCGGCGGCCTGCTATGGTGCGCCGCCAATGACCACCGACTTCGCTGAACTTTCGCTATCCGCTGCCCTGCTGGCAGTCGTTGCGGAGCTCGGATTTGAGAAAATGACGCCGATTCAAGCCCAAACCGTGCCAGTGTTACTGGAAGGTAAGGACTTGGTCGGGCAGTCGCGCACGGGCAGCGGCAAGACCGCGGCCTTCGCCTTGCCGATTTTGGAACGGCTACGGCTCGAGACGCGTGAAATCGCGGCGCTCGTGCTGTGTCCGACGCGCGAGCTGAGCGCGCAGGTGGCGCGTGAGATCAGGCGCCTGGGTCGACGGCATGCGGGGCTCTCGGTGTTGGTGCTCGCGGGAGGCGAACCCATCGGTCGGCAACGCAGCGCGCTCGAAAAGGGCGCGCACATCGCGGTCGGCACCCCGGGTCGCGTACTCGATCATCTGCGACGCCGCAGCCTGCGCGTGCACCGCGTCGGTACGGTCGTGCTGGACGAAGCAGACCGCATGCTGGACATGGGCTTTCAGGAAGACATGGAAAAAATCCTGCGCGCGCTGCCCGAGAAGCGGCAGACGGTGTTCTTCTCGGCGACCTATCCGAGCTCGATCGCCGAGCTGTGCGACAAACACCAAAAAGATCCGGTGTTCGTCAAGGTCGAGGCCGAGCCGGAGCAAGCCGCTGAAATTCAGCAACTGGTCGTGCCAGTCGAGACCGAGCACAAGATTGGTGCCTTGCGCTGGCTGCTGGCGAGCTATCCGCATGAATCCGCATTGGTCTTTGCCAACCTCAAAGTAACGGTAGCCGAAATCGCCAAAGTGTTGTCCGAGGCGGGCGTCAGTGCAGACAGCCTGCACGGTGATCTCGAGCAGTACGATCGCGACAAAGTGATGGCGAAGTTTCGCAATGCCAGCACGCGCGTCCTGGTCGCAACCGACGTGGCTGCGCGCGGAATCGACATTGCCGACTTGGATCTGGTAGTGAACTTCGATTTGCCGTCACAGCCGGACGTGTACGTACACCGCGTTGGACGTACCGGGCGCGCGGGCAAAGTGGGCCTCGCGATCTCGCTCCGCACCTCGCGCGAAGCCGGCAAGGTCGCCGCGATCGAGCAATTCACCGGTCAAAAGCTGACCGTCACCGAGCGTGAAGCCGTGCCCCGTGGCGAGAAAGCCGCACTGGCCAAGAGCCTGGAGAGAGACGCGAAAATGGCTACGCTGCGCATCTCTGGGGGCCGCAAAGACAAAGTACGCCCAGGCGACATCCTAGGCGCGCTCACCGGTGAAGCAGGCGGCCTGGACGCGACCGACGTAGGTAAGATCGAGATCCACGATCACTTCTCGTACGTCGCGGTGAGCAAGAGTGTCAGCCAGGGCGCCCAACAAAGCCTGAGCGCCGGCCGAATCAAGGGCCGCAAATTCAATGTCACGTTCGAGGATTGACTCCCGCCCCGTGCTCTCCGCGCGGGCGACGTCGTAACGCATCCGCGAATGGCGTGCGCCGGACGCCGGCTCGATCGCTTAGATCTGACCGAAGTCGGAGCACGCGGAGAAAACACGGCAGGCGCGGGCGAAGCGTTGGACAACGATGATGCCTCAGGAAGTGCAAAGAGTGGTCCGCGCGGGTGCAGGCCGAAGCCTCACTCTGACTGCACTTGGCTGGGCGAAGGCGCGCAGAACCGGTTTGCGTTCGTGAAAAAGCAATTTGAATTCCAACTGCTTTTTCGCGCGCAGGAGTGACGTGCCGAAAGGTCCGGGGGCTGCCCTTCGCCGCCGAAGGCTTTGACGGCAGGCGTCGTGAAGGGCGACCATCAACCCACCTCTCGCACGTTGCACGACACTCGGCACTTCACGGCCATTTGCAATGGACGCGGTCGAGCACACTGGTGACCTCGACCTACCCGTCAAAGAGCAAACCTCAATGAGGCTTCGACGGTTTCCAGAGCCGCACGCTGCCGTCGCCCTGGCCGATCAAGACTAGCTCCGCCCCGACCGAGAGCGCGACACTCGATACGCCAGAGGCAGACAGCCGGGCCAGGTTGCGACGCCGCGCACCGTCCCACAACGTCACGGCAGATTGGCTACCGTATGCCACGATCTCACCCGTGTCCGACGCGTCCAGCGCATTCAGCTGCTCGTTCAGCGGCCAGGCGGGGCCCAGCGCCGCGGCCGCATTGTCCCAAACGAAGAGCGCACCCGACGGGGGCGCGGCGCTAGTCGCACCATGCGCGAAATCAGCGTCGAGCGAAGCGAGAACACTGATCCGCGCGCGCGAACGAGCGCTGACGATACGTCCGGTTGCGTCGGGAAAACCATGGCACGACAGCAGTCCGCCGTCTGCGATCCGGAGCGAACAACGCTCCAGATCGGTCACGAGCGCGAGCTCGGCGTCGTCGGGCCCGAACGCGAGAGACAACACGCTGCCATGCCCCGTCGTCGGAACGCGCTCGGCGATCGTGCCTGTCTCCAACTCCCAAATGACGAGCTGCCCAGGGAACGAGACTGCCGCCCGGCGTTCGTCGTGGGCAAGCGCAATGCTGGTGGCGCCCACGTACTCGGGCTCGTTCAGTGAACGGATCGCCTGCCCGTTCGCGAGCTGCCAATACTCGGTGGCCTGCCCCGCGCTCAAGACGCGTTGACCATCCTTGGTCAAGACCGCGTGCGCGAACTGAAATTGCGGACCGGTCCAACGCGCGTCGACACTCCCCGTGTCGAGGTTCCACAGCCTTGCCACGCCATCGACGCCGCTCGACAGGCCTCGTCGTCCGTCGGGTAGAAAGACAGCGGTCAGCACTCCCAGTGGGTGCTTTTCTTGGAATGTCTTGACGCCTTTGAAGTCTTTGGCCCAGGCCAGATCTGGCACGAGCGCTGGACCGGACGCGGGCGCGAACGGCAGCGCCCGAACCTGCGCGGAGGGGGCCGGGGCGACGCCTCGCTTCGCGCTCACACTCGCGCTGACCAAAGTTGCATGCTCGCGGCCGCCCAGAGAACCGCGCTCACACCCGAGACATTGGCTGGCGGCGAGGGTCAGCGTTGCGAGCCAAGATTGAATTTGCACCGCAATGGATCCCTGGGATTAGCCATACAACGTGGACTTTTGTCCTTCCCAAAACAGCTTCTGCATTGCGCTGGGACACGATGACGCGGCTTGAGCACGATGGCCGGAACAAGCAGACGGGGCGCGGATGCGCGGACGGCACGGGCGCGGGTCCGTTTAAGTCACCGCAGGACGCGCACCGAGATCGAGTTCTTCGGCTCGCAGCGCACTGAAGCCTTCTTCGGTCGCTTCCAGGAATAGCTCTAGCGTCGATAGCCGCTGCAAGCGGCGCTGTAGCGTAGCGCCATCACGCACTGAACGACACAGATAGCCGAGTTGCTCCTTCAATGGTCCGAGCGGATTGCACGCACCTGGGTCCCTCGATCCGAGTGCGTTCGCCAGCCGAAGAAAGTGCTGAGCGAGATCGACGCCGGTGGGACGATACGGTTCGCGGCCCGCGAGCAATTCGGCAATTTGACGGAAGATCCACGGATTGCGCAAGGCGGGGCGGCCGAGCATCACGGCGTCACAGCGTGTTTCCTCGAACATTTGCAGCGCGGATTGCGCGTACCAAATGTCGCCGTTGCCAATCACTGGAATGGACAGCTCGCGTTTGATCAGCGTGACGATGCGCCAATCGGCCGAGCCGCGATAGTGATCGATTCGGCGGCGCGGGTGGACCGCCAGGTAGTCGAGGCCGCAGTCTTGCACGAGGCGTGCATTGCTCAGAGCGTCGTCAGTCGTGTCGAAGCCGGCGCGCAGCTTGGCGGACAGCAAACCGGGCACGCTGCGTCGCATCGTGCCCAGTAGGCGTGCGAGTAGTGTCGGTTGTTTGAGCAAGGCCGCGCCGACTCCCTTGCGCGCGGCACTGCCCGTCGGACAACCGAGATTCAGATCGACCACGTCGGCACCCGCTCGGGCCACGACGGCGCCTGCTTCGGCCATCAATTCGGGATCGTTGCCCATGACCTGCACGCTCAGTGGAACGCCAGGCAGCTTCTCGACTTGCTTTCGCAAGTACGCGGGCGAAATTTGCCCACCGGAGATGCGCACGAACTCGGTACAAACCAAACCAACTGGGCCATAGCCGGCCAGCACTCCACGCACGGCTGCGTTCGTGACGCCCTCCATGGGTGCCAGCACGCAGGCCGGGGAAAAGGGGAAATGTGCCAAAAGCTAGGTCAGCGTAGCCGAGTTCCGACGCTCGGGTGGTCTTGCTGACGCGCTGGATCAAATTCATCCAAGCACATGGACTCTTGCCTGAACCAGTGAGCGCTATCGGCGGCGGCGTGCGGCGTCGTCGCGCGGCGGCTCGCTGTTTTGTGCAGTAACAACTGCTGGATCTCGACGCTCCACGCGATCACCCCCGGATGCTTCCGGTGTGCGTCGGGTCAGTACGATCACCTCTGGACCACGCTGCTTAGCGCGCTGCGGGCGGCGCGGTTCTTCACGCGATTGAGACGCGATGTTCGCGCGCGCGGACGCCATCTGTAGCTGCGGACCACGATTCTGCTCTGAACCGCGGTCCTGTTGCGAACCGCGGTCCTGTTGCGAACCGCGGTCCTGTTGCGAACCGCGGTCCTGTTGCGAACCACGGTCCTGTTGCGAACCACGGTTCGGTTGCGGACCGCGATCGGGCCGAGGACCACGGTTCGGTTGCGGACCGCGATCGGGCCGAGGACCACGGTCCTGGTGCGGACCGCGGTCGGGCTGCGGACCACGGTTCTGGTGCGGACCGCGGTCGGGCTGCGGACCACGGTTCTGGTGCGGACCACGATCGGGCTGAGGACCACGGTTCGGTTGCGGACCGCGATCGGGCCGAGGACCACGGTCCTGGTGCGGACCGCGATCGGGCTGAGGACCACGGTTCTGTTGCGGACCGCGATCGGGCCGAGGACCACGGTCCTGGTGCGGACCGCGATCGGGCTGAGGACCGCGGTTCTGTTGCGGACCGCGATCGAGCTGAGGACCGCGGTTCTGCTGCGGACCGCGGTTCTGTTGCGGGCCGCGATCGGGCTGAGGACCGCGGTTCTGCTGCGGACCGCGGTTCTGTTGCGGACCGCGGTTCTGTTGCGGGCCGCGATCGGGCTGGGCACCACGATTGTGCTGCGGACCGCGGTGTTGCTCAGAATCACGGTTCTGCTGCGGATGACGATCGTCTCGTTCGCGGGGAGACGACTGCTGCTCGGCGAAGCGCGGACGCGGTTCAGGAGCGGGCGGACGGCCCGTCGGTAGAAAATCCGGGGACAATTCGCGGCGCACGTAGGCGCGCCAAATCTCACGCGGGTCACTGTTCAATCGGCCCCGGAGGCTTGGATCGATGCCCGCGAAGTAGCCGAGAATATTGCGCGCGTCGCGGATGAAGAACGATTCCGATTGGCTGTTCTGCGCGGCCGAAACAATCTGCGGAAAGTCGATGATCGTCGCGCCCGACTCCGCCCAAAGGACGTTGTACGGCGACAAGTCACCGTGGATCAGATCGCACGACAGAATGCGCACGAGCTGCGCGAGCATGTCCAAGTAGGCCGCGTGCGCTTGCGCAGCGTCGAGCTGCGTGTCGATCAGTCGCGGCGCCGCTTGCCCGTCGAAGCCCCGTACCAGCTCCATGAATAGGACGCCTTCCAGGAACATGACCGGCCTCGGCACACGCACGCCGGCCGCGTGCAACTTGTACAGCGCGGTCGCCTCTTCGGCCTTCCAAGCGTCCTCGGCCGTTTCCTGACCAAACTTGGAGCCGCGATCCATGGCCCGCTGCGAGCGCGTGTTTCTCACAGCGCGCCCCTCCTTGTACGCCGAATTGCTCTTGAAGCTGCGCTGGGCACGGTCTTTGTAGACCTTGGCGGCGACGACTTCATCGCCATAGGCGACCGCGTAAACCTCGGCCTCCTTGCCACTCTTCAGACGACCATAGATCTCGCTGATGACGCCTTCGGCGAGGAGAGATTCGAGACTGCTTGCCACGGATGATTGCTTGGGAAACACCGCTGCCCTTCGGGCAAACGGCCAGTGCTGAGCAGCCCCGAATAGCACGTTCGCCGGAGGAGCGCGTCGACCGTACCGCCGTCAGTCCCGGTTCACCGGGCATTCACAGCTCAGCTGCCTTATTTAAGTTTGGCTGGATCGCACGAAAATGCTTAAATTTCCTGAGAAACGTTTTGTTAACGCTTTTCCGAAGTTGGGAACACTGCCCTGCATGTGAGCGTTGCTTTTTGCATGCCGGCAGCCCTGAACGACGACCGACAAAGGTCCGCACTGGTCCGTAGTGGATAGAGAGCCCGGATAGCGTCAGGTCGCCATGTTGATTGAATCTACAGAGCAATTCCAAGCCTCGACGGCGATTGCAATTCAGCGCGGCCCGAACGAGGTCGCCGAGAGCGACTTCGAAAGTCTGTCATTGGCAACCCGCACCAAGCTCCGCATCTTGCAGGAACACGGCGTGCTTCGCCTCCGCCCGAGCGACCCGGAAAAGCCCGAACTAGGCGCCGATCAAGCCAAAATCAGCCCACGCTAGCGCTGCTCGCAGGCTTGGGCTAGCCGTCTCCTGAGGGAGACGCTGATGGCGAGCAAGCAAGAACTGACTGGACCAAACCTGAGCGAGGGCGTCGAGGCGAGTTCATTGACCGAGGGCCAAATGCTGGTCGGGCACGTCAACGGCGAAGCCGTGCTCTTGGCGCGCTCTGCCGCAAAGGTGTTTGCGATCGGCGCGCACTGCAGCCACTACGGCGCGCCGCTGGCAGACGGCCTGCTGCTCGGCGACACCGTGCGGTGCCCCTATCACCATGCCTGCTTCTCGCTCGCAACGGGCGAGGCGCTGCGTGCGCCCGCGCGCGATCCAGTGGCCTGCTACCAAGTCGAACAACGAGCCGGGAAGCTGCACGTGCTGAGCAAGCAGGCGGTGTCACCCGTGAAGGCAGTCACCCACCCCAGCGCAATCGTGATCGTCGGCGCCGGTGCTGCGGGCAACTCGGCGGCCGAAAAACTCCGCCGCGAGGGCTACGCCGGCAAGCTCACGCTCGTCGGCGCCGAAGGTTCACTTCCAGTCGATCGCCCGAACCTGTCCAAGGACTACTTGGCGGGCACGGCGCCAGAAGAGTGGATCCCGCTCCGTTCCGAAGAATTTTATCGCGAGCGGCGGATCGAGCTCGTACAAATCAAGGTCGGCAGCATTCAGCCGGGCTCGAAAACCGTCGTCCTCTCCAATGGCAGTCAGCTCCGCTACGATGCGTTGCTGCTAACCACGGGCGCGAATGCGATTCGGCTGAATATCCCGGGCGGCGGTCTACCGCACGTGTACACCCTGCGCACGCTGGCCGACAGCCGTGCGATCATCGCCGAGAGCGCGCACGCCCGACGCGCGGTCTTGATCGGCGCAGGCTTCATCGGGCTCGAGGTGGCAGCCGCGTTGCGCGCACGCGGCATGGAAGTCACGGTCGTTGCGCCGGACACTGTACCGCTCGAACGCGTGCTCGGCGAGGCGCTGGGGCGGGCAGTGCAGCGGCTCCACGAAAAACACGGCGTGCGTTTCCGACTGGGCGCGCGCCCCAAGGCGATCAGCGAACGCAACGTCGTTCTCGACGATGGCAGCGAGCTGGCTGCTGATTTGGTGGTATTCGGGGTCGGCGTGCGACCGGCAACCGAGCTCGCCGAGACAGCAGGCCTCGCCGTCGACCGGGGAGTTTTGGTCGACCAGTACCTGCGCACCAGTGCGGCTGACGTCTTTGCCGCGGGCGACATCGCGCGTTTTCCAGATGTTCGCACAGGCCAGAAAATCCGCGTCGAGCATTGGGTGGTGGCGACCCGCCAAGGCGAGGTCGCGGCCCTGAATCTGCTCGGAAAAAATCAGGTCTTCGATGCGGTGCCCTTCTTCTGGAGTGCGCATTATGACTGCACCATCTCCTACCTGGGCCACGCGGAGAGCTGGGAGCGCATCGACATCGCCGGCGATCTCGGCGCGCTCGATTGCGCGATCGCTTTCCGGAACGGTGACCGGACGCTGGCGCTGGCAACGATCGGACGCGACCGCGCGAGCCTCGAAGCGGAGGTAGCGCTGGAGCGCAGCGACGAGGCGGCGCTGCACGAGCTCGTGCCGCGAACTACTTGAGGGTCTGGCAATGCTCGGCGAGACGTTCATCTGAGCGTGGCTTCAAGACCGCCGATCAAGGCGCTGAACGCGGATTTTTGGCCGTAATCAGGCTGTTCGCGTCCGTCAGTGACCTTGGACAGATCTCGATAGGAGTGCTCGCGCTACAGCAATATCGCCGAAAATAGCCCGCTCGACACGCTGTGCTGGAAGCAATGGGAGACCTGTTTCGCGATCTGGTGCTCGGCCTCGTGTTGCAGCAATGCTTGAACTTCGGCTAGCCCTGCCTCGAGAGTCGCACCCTTGGCCAGCGACTCGATCAGCGTCACCATCGTTGGCTCGAGCTCCAAACGCCACACGCTACGACCCGTGCGGTACACCGCGACGCTCGTCCTGCGCGCCGCGGGCAGCGCCATCGGCTTACCCTGCCGATAGGCTTGTAGGTACGCGTTCACGGGATAATCGAGCTGCAAGATCTCGAGCGACGGATTGACACGGAAGCGCGCACCGGGCCAACGCTCGCTCGGCACTTGGCCCAGGTCCTCGAAGCCGATCGCCTCCGCAGTCGGTGCGTGGATGGACAGCACAATCGCCCACTCGAGCGTGGCTAGATCCGCGGCGAAGCCGGGCTCTGGCAACGGCTCCGTGCGGCAAAACTCAGCCATGTGTCGACCAAAATAATTGAGACTGGGCCCGTTGGAAGGATGACGCGCGATGTAACGGCGGCTCAATGTCTCGAACGCTTCTCCACCGAGCGCGTGCTCGAGCACCGGATAGTCGTCGACCAAGCACTCGATTAGACGAGCGTGATAACCCCGGCGGTAGATGTCGATGCGCTCCAACGAGCTGAGTGTCTGGCTGGAGGTGATCAGGCGCCCCGCGGACTGCTCGGCGACGGGTGCGGGCTCATTTTGCGGAGTGGTCACGATCGCTGCAAACCATTCCTGCTGTGCGCGCAAACCGAGTTTGCCTTCGGTCCAAGCCGGTGCGCTGCCGAGCGCGGTCGCTCGCGGCGCCCCCGCGCGTTCGGGTGTGGCGCTGGCTCGTTCGTGCAAGCCGAGCGCATCGGCGGTCGCTTCGCGATTCATGATGGAGCTCCGATGAACTCACGCGCGCGCAAGGCTTCGGCGTGCGTCTCCTCGAAGCTCGGGATCTCGGCGTCCCATTCCAATAGCACCGGTACACCTTGAGAGCGCCGATGCGCCGCGGCCAGTAGTTGCCACACGGGATCGATCACCGGACCGATGTGCGAATCGATGATGTGTGTGCCGTGGTCGGTGTGCCCGGCCACGTGAAACTGGACCACTCGGTCGAACGGGAGCGCGTTCAAATACGTCAGCGGATCGAAGCCGTGGTTCTTGCTCGAGACGTACACGTTGTTCACGTCGAGCAAGAGCGCGCAGTCCGCTTGCTCGGCGAGGCGCCCCAAGAACTCCCATTCGCGCATCGAATCTGCGGCAAATTCCGCGTAGCTGGAGGGATTTTCGAGCGCCAACGGCGCGCCCAAAAAATCCTGCACGGCGCGCACTCGATCAACCACGTGGGCCAGTGCCTCCTCCGTATACGGCATCGGTAGCAAATCGTGCGTGTTCTTACCGGCCACGCCAGTCCAACACAGATGGTCCGAAACCCAGCGGGCTTTCGCGCGATCGCGCAATGCCTTCAGCTCGCTCAGGTACTGCCGATCGAGCGGGTCCGTTGAACCAATCGAGAGCGACACCCCGTGCATCACCACCGGGTAGATGTCAGCGATCTGATCCAGAAAATCCAACGGACGCCCCTGAGTCCGCAGATAATTTTCACTCAAAATCTCGAACCAGTCGACGGCGGGCTTCTGCTCGAGGATGGTCGAGTAGTGCGTGGTTCGTAAGCCTAGGCCGATCCCCAGGTTGGGTAGTTGGAACCTATTTGCCATCACGTTTGCCCCAACGAATCACACGCTACGCCGGGCAAACCCCGACGTAGCGTGTGCTCGGGTCAGCGAAAACGAATCAGTTCTTGCAGCCGCCCTGACCCTTACAGTCATTCTTGCCTTTGCAGTCGTGCTTGTCGGTCTTGCAGCCGCCGTTGCCCTTGCAGTCGTTCTTGCCCTTACAGTCGTGCTTCGCGCCAGCGGCGGCGGCGTCGGCCGCAGCTGCGGGAGCGTCGCCAGCCGGAGCGTCGGCAGCCGGGGTCGCCGGCACTTCGGCAGAGGGAGCCTCGGCCGGAGGCGTCGAGCCACCACAGGCAACAGCGCCCGACATGATCCCAGAAACAGCAGCCGCCATCAGAACATTGGATAGATTCATGACTAATACCCTCGTAAAGTTAGCAAACAACGTGCGTTTGCGACGCACGATGGTCTCGTAGCCCGTGGCGTTTCACGGCCTGGTTTCTTCGAGCGGCACGCAGACTCGCGCCGCCCACGCTCCCGGTCAACTTCTCGCGCGACGGGCGAATGACGCTACCGGAAAGGGCTGTCCAAAGCTGCTCGGTCCGGGCGACGGGCCGTGATGGCTTGGCGCAACTTAGCCAGCGGCGCACGCTCGTCGAAGACCACCGAATCGCCACGGGCGCGCACGCCCAGCCGTGCAAAAAGCGCTGCAAGATCCACGGTTCCGGGCTTTTGCGCCAGCCGCTCGAAGAGCTCGCGCACGACGTGCGTGCCGGTGGCGCGCTCCGCCACTTCGAGCACACGCTCGATCGGCCAGTAGTCTTCGTCCGAGGCTCCAGTTTTGCCAATCGCGAGCAGTACGTCGTCGAGCGAGTGCTGGTTACCGGTCTTCTCGCGCAATTCGACATCGGCCATCAAACAGAACAGCGCGCCGCCCCAGTACGTGCGGCCCCACGTCCGAGTGTTTTCGAGCCCCTGGTCACCGGCTTCCGGCAGGCCCTGCGGCATGCCATCGACCATGTCGCGCCAGACTTTTGCTTCACTGACGAGGCCAACCCGGGCTCGCGCGATCGGTTCGAGATAGGTCGCCAATCCCTCACTGAGCCAGCCATGCGCCGGACCGATGTCGGGGAAATTGGCGTGCAGCAACTCGTGTGTGACCACCCAATCGTCGCGCGTGGTGGTCGGGGTCACCAAGTCAGATGCGCGCACCAGCACAGCTGGGCCGCCCCCGCCGAGCGTGATTCCGCGGGTCGACTTGCCAGAGCCCTGCATCAGTAAGACCAAGGCGTGCCGCGCCGGCGGGTGTCCCTGGTAGTAGCTTGCCACCGCACCGGCCGAAGCCGCGATCCACGCTTGGGCCTGTTCCGCGCTCAGACCCAGGCGATCTGCCGCAACGCCGAGCTGCACAGTCGTGTCGCCCGCAGGGATCTCGGAAATTTGCAGCGGACCAAAGGCCGCGAAGCTTGCGTCATCGAGCACGCCAATCGCTGCTCGGTATTGGTTCGCCTGGCTGCCGGAAATCGAGCGGAACGCGCTCACGAAGCGCGCGCCCGGACCAGGCTCCACCGACAGCTCGAAATCACCACTTTTCAGCTCGGTTCCGGGGTGCAAGAGCCAGGTCGAGGGGGGCGCTATCAGGACCTCACCGGAGGCGATTGCGGTGTCCGCCTCGGCCAGGGCATGGGCCGCCTCGCGCAAGGCAAAGCGATAGCGGACTCTACAGCCTGAACTGCACGGCGCAAGCCATGACGCTTCGCGTTTCGAGGCCGGTAGCCAGTTCGCGCCCTGGGCGACTTGCACTTGGTGCATGAAGGGCGCTGCGTCGTCGTCGGCCGAAAACATGCCGTCGTTCTTGCCATCGAAGCGACCCTCGACTGCGAGCTCTCCGCCCGCTTCGAGACGAGCTTCGTAGTGCCAGAGCACGCCGGATGGCGTGCTCGTCCGCACGGAAGCGCGCGACGTTTGCGGTTCTGCACTCAGCGGCGCCTTGGAGCAGCTCGAAAGGAGGGCGACTGCCAACCACCCGAGCGCCCCGTCTTGACCGCAACGCTGCCGGAGATTCATCGCTCGTAGGCCCCCCCACTCGACCATTCAAGGGGCGCGTTCAGCGGCGACGGCCGGCTCCAGGTCGAGCTCGGGCGTCCAGGGCACGACGCAGTTTCGCCCCGATCGCTTGGCGCTGTACAAAGCGCGGTCCGCACGGTCGATCAGCTCTTTGGCATTCGTGGTCGCGCCACGTCCGTCATACACGCTGATCCCGAAGCTTGCCGTACACTGCAGGCGATTGTCCTGATAGACGTGCGGAAAATCGGCCAAGCGCTGGCGCAAACGTTCGGTCACCTCGGACACGCCCTGAGCGGTCGTCTGTGTGAAGACGATCGCGATCTCCTCCCCGCCGTAACGCGCGGCCGAGTCGGTCACACGCACGCCCGCCGTCACCAGGCGACTGACGTTGCGCAGCACCTCGTCGCCCATCGAGTGACCGAAGTCGTCGTTGACGCGCTTGAAATGGTCTATGTCTAGCAAGACTAGGCCGAGCGGACTCTTGTAGCGCTCGGTACGCTGGAGCTCGCGCATCAAGAGCGCATCGAAGTAGCGGCGGTTGAACAGCCCAGTCAAGCCGTCGGTATCTGCCAACGACTCCAGGCGCTTGTTCGCCTCCCGGAGCTCGTCTTGGAGCACTTTGAGCCGGTAGTGCACCTTGACCCGAGCCAAGAGCTCACGATCGTTGAACGGCTTCGTGACGTAATCCGAAGCGCCTTGATCGAACACCTCCAGCTTGCGATTCGCGTCGCCCTCCGCGGTTAGCATGATCACCGGGATGTAAGCGAGTTCGGGGCGCGTAGCGCGTAGCGCGAGAAACTTCAGGCCGTCGAACACCGGCATGATCAAGTCGCAAACCACCAAGTCCGGATGCCGGTCGAGCATCAGCTTGAAGGCTTGCAGCCCGTCGCCGGCCTCGATGAACTCGTCGAAACCCTCGACTTGCTGGAGCACGCCTCTTATCTGGCCGCGGATGCTGGCGCTGTCGTCGACCACCAGGATCAAGGCGCCCATCCCAACAGACTAGCCCCTTGCCCCGAGCGGACCAACTTGGACGACGCGGTCATCGCCCACGCACACTCAACCACCTCCGCGCCGGGCGCGGAAAGCCTCAGGAAGTGAGCGTTCTCTGGCCCTAATCCGAGTCTTGGCCGAGCGTGGCGTGCTGTGCGCGCACGGCAGGATCCTTCGCCGCCACCCTGCCGAGCCAACAAATTTGGCCCCGGGTAAGCAATTCGGGGACGCTGCTCGGTATGGAGCATCGCTGCGAAGTTTGTGAGTCGTTCCGTCCGCGTGGCGATCTCGGTCCAGCACGCGAGCTGCTCGAGGTCGCTTTCGGCGAGCGAAAGGTGCTGCTCTGTCGCGGACACGCGGGGATCGCGCGCAACTCCGAAGTGTCGTCGTTCGACGAGCTGCGCACGCTGTATGCCGAAAGCGAAGGCAAGCGCTCGTACATTTCGCGGCGGGCGCGCAGCGTCGCCTCGAGCCCGGGTGGCCCGCGCAGCGCCGGGCGCCGCGCAAACGACTCGCCGGAATAGTTCCGCAAGAACGCGATTCTCACCTTTGGGTACAGCCTGCGACTTTAGTCGTCCACTGCGCCTTTTGCCGAGCCGTGACGGGTACTCGTGGCTATATGGGAAAGCTTACCCGTGCTGTACCCCTAGCCACCGGTAACATGAAGGAACTCAGCGCGAAACGCCACTCCTACCGCAGTGCCCTGGCGGGCAATGCCTGCTTCTTCGCAGGTTGTTTGGTGCTGGGTGCTTGCGGCAGCAATTCGGATCCCGGAGTGCGGCCAGGCACCGGCGGTGCG
>Ga0302323_100000457_pt1 | contig 32461 bp, 23 predicted proteins | sample Fen_T0_3_FD_201950 | JGI IMG/M metagenome (GOLD analysis project Ga0302323, IMG submission 201950) | Peat permafrost microbial communities from Stordalen Mire near Abisko, Sweden - Fen_T0_3 | ecosystem: Environmental > Terrestrial > Soil > Wetlands > Permafrost | place: Sweden: Abisko...
CCTCTGGGTCGCGGCGCTTGATGATCGCGCTGGCCCAACCGATGCACGCGGCAGTGTTGCGCGCGACCGGTTCGGCCAAGAACGAGCTCTCCGGAAACCAAGGCAACGCCGCGCGCGTCACATCCACGAGCGAGCTGCCCGTGGCGATGATGGCGCGGTCGGCCGGGATCATGGCCTCGATGCGCCGGGCGGTACGGGCGATCAGTGGATCTTTTGCACCAGGGCCAATCGCCAGGACTTGTTTCGGCCGACTCGTCCGTGATGCCGGCCAAAATCGTGTTCCGCTACCACCTGCCAAAATCAACGCGAATGCTTGTGCCATCTGAGTAGTGATTGCTTAGCACTACTCAGACTAATTTTGGCAGCGGACAGCGCGCGAGTCAGCGTGGCAAAGAGTCACTCACGGGGCTTTTTTCGGCAGTTCCTTGAGCGATTTCAGCAACGCTTCCAGTGCGGCGGTGTAGTCCTTTTCTAGTTTGTCGCTGCGTGCATCCATTTCTTCCACGGCGCGTTTGGCTTGGTCGACCTCGATGTCCAGGCCGGTGCTGGCCTTCTTGGAGGCGTCCACGCGTTTCTGGGCGATGGTCTTCGCCGGCTTGGACGCGGCCGAATCCGCGAGCACGGATTGCGCTTCCGCGTCGCTGCGCGCGAGCGTCTTTTTGACGTCCGACGATTCGGCGATCAACCGCGAAAGCTCGAGCTTGAGCTGTTTCACGCGCACGTGCACCAAATAGCTGGCGAGCGAGATATCGTCCGCTTGCTTCTGGAGTTTTTCCAGGTTGGCTTTACCGATCGCATCCTGATGATCTTCGATGTAGCGATGCGCCTCGTCGTGATCGCGCAGGCGGTCCTCCATCGCCTTGTCGACCCCGCGGTCCAGCGCGCCGATCGCGGGGCTCGCGACGTCGACCGAGCATTCCTTCTGTTTGGCGACGTACTGCGCGGCGCCGCCGACCTTCTGGTTCAGGCCGTCCTTCTCTTCCGTGAAGAAGCGCGAAACGTGCTGCTGCTCGTCCATCTGCTGCGCGTAAGCGCCACTCTTGCCGGCCGCGTCGGCGCGGGTAACGACCGCTGACACTTGTTCGCCATCCGGAGCGGTGAGCGCGCCGGGATACTTGGGAAAGTCCGCGAAGATCTCGCGGGCGCGCGTCTCGTCGGCCGCAAATTCGGTGCGCGCCCCGAGCAGCGCCGTGGGATATCGCTCGGCGTAGCCGGACTCGTTTGCGGCAGAGGCGAAGGTGGGGGCCGGCTGGGTGGTGCACGCGCTCAGCAATGCCGTAGCGAGCAGGGCAATCGGTGTCAGCTCAAGAATACGCATGGGCCGGGACAGTTGTCCGAGGCGCCGGCTCCGGTCAAGCCGGTGGGGCGGCCGGCGGCGCAGAAATGCCCGCCCAGTGAACACCCGCGAGGCCATTTTCTCGCCTCAGTGAAGCCGTCCCTCGCTGGATCCCGGCGCGGACGTTCGTTAGTTCCCGGCGCGGACGCTGTCCAGCAGTTTCAGAAAAGGGCCTCGCGCGGCAGCCACGGTCCGGGCAGGGCCGGTCATCTTGAAAAAGTAAGCGCCGCTCGGCGCTTCTACGATCGCGCCCTCGAGCGCGTAATCTTTCTTCGGGCCAGTGGCGCCGCCCATCGCCATTTGCCCGGCGTCGAAGGTGCCGCGTTGGATTTCAACGGTGTGCTGGCGGAGTCCGTTGGCTTCACGGTCGGCGCGCTTCACCTCACCTGCGGACACGCCTGCGAATTGTTTGACCCAGCGATCGACATTGGCGTCGATCGACCCCCCCTGGCCAGGACCGAAATAGAACACGGCGAGCTCGCCGTCTTCCGTGTCGCCGTCGACACGCGGGACTTCATAGCTGGCCTTGCGCATCGGGCTCTTGGGTGGGACTCGACGCAAACCCGGGGGATCGACCCAGGTAATTTCGACGGGCGGTGAGGCCGAACTGACGGGCTCTGCGGGTTGAACGGCATGCGGGCTCGCCGAAGCCTGGGAGCTGGGGCTCGAACCCGCACCAGTAGGTTCTGGCGTCTTCCGACAAGCAAGCCCCAAGGCCAAGCCCGAGAGCACACAAACAGCACGAATTTCTCGCTTAAAACGGCCTACCATGCGCGTTCCTGCTTCTAGCATGCGCCGGCCCATCATGATAGCAAAGCGAAGATGCACACGAGCGCACGCCCGTTCGAATGGGCCGTGTTTGCCGCCGTCGTAATCGGCGTGATGGCCATCGACATCGCGCTCCTGGGCAAGCGCGGCCGGCACATGTCGTTTCGGGAGGCCGTGGTGCGTAGCCTGTTCAATATCGCAGCGGGCCTGCTCTTCGGCGGCTTCGTGTGGTGGCGGCTCGGTCGCGATCTGGCAGCGAACTACCTGGTCGCGTACCTGGTCGAAGAGTCGTTGTCGGTCGACAACCTGTTCGTGTTCCTGATCATCTTCAACTACTTCAAGTTGTCGGACTCACGGCAGCATCGGGTGCTGGCCTGGGGTGTGGCGGGCGCGATGGGCATGCGCGCGATTTTCATCTTCGCTGGCGCCGCGTTGCTTCACCGCTTCCATTGGATGACGTACGTGTTCGGGGCGTTCCTGGTCTACACGGGCGTAAGGCTCGCCATCCGCAAGGAGGAGAGCGCGGTCAATCCCGAAGACAATGTCGCGCTGAAACTGGCACGGCGTTTCCTGCGCACTACCGAAGAGTACAACGGCGACCACTTCACGATCATCAAAGACGGGGTGCGTCACGCTACGCCACTGTTTCTGGTGTTGGTCGTGATCGAAGTAACGGACCTTTTGTTCGCGGTGGATTCGGTGCCGGCGGTGCTCGCTGTCTCGAAGGACGTGTTCGTCGTATATACTTCGAACATCATGGCTATCTTGGGGCTGCGAGCGTTGTATTTCGTGCTCGCGGGCATGATGAACCGTTTCCACCATCTGGGCACTGGGCTCGCCGTGATCCTGATTTTCATCGGAGTCAAGATGGCGATCGTTCACTTCGTGCCCATCCCCAGCCTCGTCTCACTCGCGGTCATCGTGACCGTGCTCGCCGGTTCGATCGTGCTGTCCCTGCTTCGCCCCCCGGACGGCGATGCCGGAGCTGCCTAGCCCTCGAAAGTGACCTTCATGAACGCTTTTTCGGAACGTTGTAGCGGGATATTGCTTCACCCCACTTCCTTGCCGGGTCCACATGGCGTCGGTGATCTCGGTCCCGAGGCATATCTATTCGTCAATTTTCTAGCGCGCGCCGGTCAACGCTATTGGCAGATGCTTCCCGTCGGCCCGCTCGGAGGTGGGGCTTCGCCGTACGACAGCCCCTCGGCTTTCGCGGGTAGCCCTCTGCTGATAAGCTTGGAGGTGTTGGTCGAGCGCGGGCTGCTAGAGCACGCAGAGGTCGCCGACCCGCATTCGTTCGCCAGCGCGCGTCACGCGCGCTACCACGCGGCTCGCCGTTACCGCGAGCGCCGCCTGCGCCGTGCGTTCGCGCGTTTCCAGGAGCGCCTCGGCGACGGCGAGCGCGCGGAGCTCGCACACTTCGTGGAACAGCAACGCCATTGGTTGCCGGACTATGCCCTGTTCAGCGCGCTCAAGGCCGCGCGCGGCGGGCAATCTTGGACGACTTGGCCGAACGAACTCAAGCGGCGTGAGGCCGGCGCGATGGATCGCGCTCGCCTCGAGCTCGAGAGTGAGGTCCAATATCACGAGTTCTTGCAGTTCGAGTTTGCCCGTCAATGGCGCAAATTGCGTGAATATGCGAACTCGCGCGGGGTGAAGTTACTCGGCGACGTGCCCATGTTCGTGGCCCACGACGGCTCGGACGTTTGGGCGCATCAAGCCATCTTTCAGCTGGACGAGCAAGGACAGCAGCGCGTAGTCGCTGGCGTGCCGCCCGACTACTTCAGCGCGGACGGCCAACGCTGGGGTAACCCGCTCTACGACTGGAACGTCCTGCGAGAGACCGGCTACGCGTGGTGGATGGACCGCTTCAAGTCCACGCTCGAGCGCTTCGATGCGCTGCGGCTAGATCACTTCATCGCTTTTCATCGCTATTGGGAGATCCCCGCGCACTCGCAGAGCGCGCGGGAAGGCCGCTTCGTGGGCGTGCCCGGCGAAGATTTCTTCGAGAAGGTACGGAGCACTCTCGGACACCTGCCCTTCATCGCCGAGGACCTCGGCCTGATCACCCCGGAAGTAGGCGCGCTTCGCGATCGCTTCGAAATGCCAGGCATGCGCGTGCTGGAGTTTGCGTTCGTCGACCCGAACTCGCGAGACTATCAGCCGCATCGCTTCCCGAAGCGAACGGTCGTGTACACCGGCACGCACGACAACGACACCGTCGTAGGCTGGCTCGCCGGTCACGAACGCGCCCGTAGCGAGCAGGATGAACGTACGCTCCGCGCGGAGCGCCAGCGCGCCCTGGCCTACGCGGGAAGTGACGGGCGCGAAGCGCATTGGGACATGATCCGCCTGGCGCTGATGTCCGCCGCCGATACGGCTATCTTTCCGCTTCAGGATTTGCTGGGTCAAGGCGCTGAAGCCCGCATGAACGTGCCGGGCACGGCGTCCGGCAATTGGGAATATCGGGCGCTGCCCAATGAAATCGACCTGGCGGTGGCAGACCGGATGGCAAGCTTGTGTGAGACCTACGAGCGCATACCAGCGGATATCCGGCGGACAGGCTGAAGGGCCTTCGCGAGTGCAGCCCCTTCGGCGTTCTCCATTGAATCGAAGTGCGCCTCACTACGTCTCACACGGAGTGAGGCGTGCGTTCGCCCATGTCACGCTCGCCGCATCGGCCGCGATTTGCACGCTTTCCGCGGCGCTGCCCGGTTACGCCCAAGCCGTAGAGCCATCCCCGCCGGCCGTCGACGACACCGCCGCGCGACCGACTGGGCAGGGCACCCCCGCGACGGACACCTGGGGTTCGGGGGAATCGCCCAGCGCCGCCCGCGCCTCCTCGCCGCCGGTCTCAGCCACCGGCACCGAACCCGCCCGGGCCGCGGTGGCGGCGGAAAAAGCTTGTCCCTGTCCGGGCCAGGAACCGGAACCGCGTACGAGCCCGGTCGCACTGGCCGTTCGCTACACGCTCGAGGGCGTGGAGGTACGCGGCAACACGCGCACGCGTTCCCACGTCGTGCTGCGCTACGTTCCGTTCAAACAAGGCGACATCTTCGACGTCGATGATCCCGAAGTCGAGCTCTCTCGCTACCGCTTGCTCGGCACCGGTTTCTTTCGCGACGTGCAGTTTTCGTTGCGCAAGGGTTCGATGCGGGGACTGGTCGTGCTCGTGATCGACGTGGTCGAGCGCAACACGATCGTGCTCAACGACGTGCGCATGGGGATTTCCGCGGACGCGGATACCAAAGGCAATCGGCGTCCACTCACCGCCTACGCCGGCATCGACGTCGCCGAGACGAATTTGCTCGGTACGGGCATCACTTTGGGCTCGGCCATGGCGGTTGCCCAGGACCAACTCGCGCTCCGCGTACGCTTTTTAGATCCGGCCTTCCTCGGCAGCTCATGGATGACCAGCGGCACGCTGCTCTACAACGACGCGCGGGATTTCTTCGGCAATGCCCACGTCATCAAGGAAGACCCGCAAGGAGACAGCAGCTCGCAATCGGCGGTCGTCAGCTACAAGCGTTTCGGCGGCTCCCTCGGCGTCGGTCGAGATTTGTCCATCGCCACGCAATTCTGGCTGAATTACCGGCTCGAGACGCTGGACGCGAGCTACCCCCTGGAGGCGTCGCAGCTACGCGGTTTCCGCACCGAACCGATCGAGTTCGACATCGTGCGCGGTCGCAGCGTGCTTTCGACGTTGCGCGCCACGCTCGACTACGACACACGCGATCACCCATTTCTGCCCACGCGCGGCTGGCATGCTTCGGTCACGGCCGAAGTCAGTCTGCTGCCAGCCGCCTCGGACTACGAGTACCAGCGCGCCGAGGTGCAGGCCTCTCGTTGGTGGCGTTTGCCGTGGCACGATCACGTGCTCCGTCTGGAACTGTTCGCGGGCGCAATATCCGGCAACGCGCCGTTCTTCGAGCAGTACTACGTCGGTGACTTCAGCGATTTCTTGCCCTCGCGAGTCTTGGGCGTGAACTTCGATCGCAGGCCCGCGCCCAATTTCTTGGGGACCGACATCGTCGAAGTTCGCTATGGCAAGTACGCCTTCAAGCTAGCCGGTGAGTATCGCATTCCGCTATTTCGCGGACATCGCTCGATCTACGGCATCGACTTCTTCGGCAGCGCCGGGATCTACGGCCTGGCCGGCACTCGAGACATAACGAGTCCCCCCGTCGGCTATTCGGGCCTCTCGCAAATCCCCGTGGATTTGACCGGTAATCTCGGCTTCCGCATGGACACCAGCGCGGGCGGATTCGTGTTCGCCTTCTCGAACGTGCTGGGCTTCGTGCCGGTTCGCGGTAAGGGGCCGGCTGGTGGTCAATAGAGGGCTCGAGCAAGCCTCGGGGCCGCATTGGGCGCTAGCCGCACTGCTCGGTCTGGCCATCTCGTTGATCTGCACATTTTCCGTCCGCCCTGCGCACGCGCAAGAAGCGAGCGAAGAGGTCGTGACTCGGGAGGCGCACTTCGAATGGGACGCCGACACGGGGCTCTTGTACTTGGATTTACTGTTCCGCGACATCATGGACGCGAACCTTCAGAGCAAGCTCAGCCGCGGCCTGCCGACGACGATCGTGCTCACCGCCGCCGTGTACCGCGCGGGTAGCTCGAAGCCGCTCTCGACGACCGCGCAAACCTGCAAGGTCACCTGGCACGTGTGGGAAGAGGCATACCTGGTCGAAATCATGCGCCCCGGCTCGACTCGCCAGAGCTGGACCACGACCACGGAAGGCGTGATCCGTCGTTGCACGGACGTGCGGCACCTCGTCGCGGGAGACACGGCCCAAATCCCGCTCGGCGTGCCCTTGGTAGCAGCGGGGAAAATCCAGGTAAATCCGGTAAGCGCGGAGCTCTTGCTCAAGATCAAGCGCTGGGTGATGCGCCCCAGCGCAACTGGCACCGCTGCCCCCGGTGACGCGCTGTTCAGCACCTTTACCGGCTTGTTCCTGCAAAGGATTGGCGACGCCGAACGCCAGCAGAAGTTCTCGACGCAAGCCCTACTTCCGGTGACCATTCACTCCAAGGCCAGCCAATGACACCAGCCGTATTTCCGGTCGCTCTGTTGCTCGAAGGTCGCGCGTGCCTGGTCGTCGGTTCCGGCGCGGAGCTCACCAGCCGCACCCAAGCCCTGCTCGAAGCGCGCGCCCGTCCGAGCGTGGTCAGCAGCGCCCCGAGTGACGCGATTCGCGCGCTGGCTACTGCGGGACGCATCGAGCTTCACCAGCGTGATTTCATCGACAGCGACTTGGACGGTAAGTGGCTCGCGGTCTTGGTCGATGAAAACCCGTCACTCGCCGCGCGCATGGCGAGCCTCGCCGAAGCCGAGCGCGTGTTCTTCTGCGCCGTCGACCAACCAGAACACAACAGCTACGCTCACATGGCACAGGCGCGCGCGGGTCTATTGACCATTGCCATCAGCACTGCCGGGCAAGCGCCGGCACTCGGCCGCCGCCTGCGCGAAGAACTAGAGCGATTGCTCGTGGCCGCAAAAATGTCGGACTTCGTCGACAAACTCGCGACGTTACGCCAGCGCACCCCCTCGCCTGAACGCCGCAAGGTGTTGGGAGACGCCGTGTCCGGCGTACACTTCAGCGGCGAACTCAAACTGTAACGGTCGGTTCGCCCAGGGGATTCGGCGCGAATCGCCGTCGGGCGCACGGACGCGAGAATTCTCTAGTGAACCAAGTTGGGGGGCGCGAAGTTGAAGCCCCAGGGATTGTCCGGATTGGTGAGCGTGCTCGGAAATGGCGCGCGCTGAGGCGCCAGTCCACGGGCACGCGGGCCGGGGTTAGCGAGCCCGGCATAGGACGACATGCCGAGGAGCTGCATGTATTCGAGCATCGCCAGCTGCTGCATCTGGAGCTGCATCAAGTAAACGTCACCTTGGCGCACGTTGGTGATGTAAGTATTTTGATTGATGTCGCCGATGTGGACGTCCGGCGGGCGTGAGTCATTGGCGGCCATGACCGGGGGGATCGCTGCGGTGCTAGCCGTGGGCGGGGGCAGGTTCGTGGCGACCAGGGCCGGAGCGGCTGGCGCAGAGTTAGGCACGACCGCAGCCACGGGAGTTGCGGCAGTGACGACGGGAGCCGGTGTTTGCTGGGCCACCGGCGGCGCGGGCTCCACCGGTGCGAGCGCGGCATTGGCGGGAGGCGCCGTAGAAGGGCGTTCGGATGATGCCCCTGTCGGGGCAGCCGCGACCAGCCGTTCGCGGTAAGCCGCCTCCAAATGCGTCAAGACGTCCGAAACCGGGGTCCCTGCTTGAATGGGAACCACGGCTCCCTGATCCTGAGGTCCCTTGACCGCAGACGGATCGCTCGCCGAGTCGAGGTTACGATCCGCCGCGTCAACGTTAGCCGACTCTTCACGCATCGCGCGGCGCTTGCGCGACGGGTCACTCACGGGCCCAGGCTCATCCTCGGCCCCCGCTCGAGGATTACCGGATAGCGACAGCTTGGCGCTGCGGGAGGGTGCGACTCGAGCCGGCTCGGTAACGCCCGTTCCCGTTCCAGCTTTCCAGAACCCGAGCAGGACCGCTCCGCTCAGACAGCCGCCCGCGAAAGCGCACAGGACAGGTAAGCGAATCGCGCTCATCGCTCGCAATAATAGCATGCGCTCACGCGCGTCGAGCCTGGCGCGAATTCCCCAGCAAATGCGCGGATCGACGAGCCTTCGCGAAGCGAACGGACAAGCTCATTCGAAATTCGGTGTAGCGAGCGGATTGTGCGGCGGAGCACCGGGCGCGGCCGGCGTGCCCGGGGGCGGATTGACGGGCAGGTAGGTCGCCAACACGGCGATCGTGTAGAACCGGTACTGGTGCTGCGTGTTGCTCCAATCAGGCGACACGAACGCGCGTTTGACGCAGTTGACCGAGCGACGTGCCTGTTTGCCGCGCCATTGGCCGCTGGCGCCGGGAAACAGGTGCAGCGCTTTACGCTGGAAGTCGACCGTCAGTACGTAGTTGACCGTGCCTTGTTCGTTGGCCTTGGGCGCGCAGTCGGGGTTTTCACGGACCGCTTTGCTCAGGGCTTCTTCGAAGAAGGGCACGCTGTCGCACAGGTTCCCTTCGTGACCGCCGCTTGCGCTGGCTCCACAACGCACGTGCTGTACCGCGGCAACGCGTAGCCGCTCCGGTGGCTTGCCCGCGTCGATTGGACTCACGGCAGCACCGGCCGAGCCTGGGGGGGCCGGCGGCTTGCCGGCGTCGAGGGCGATGCTGGCACTCGCCACGGCGGCCGACTTCCCGCCCGGACGACGGAGGAGGTAGAGAGGCACTGCGATCAAGATGCAGACCGCCACCAGCGCGACCACGATTTGCGCGCGCAAGGGGCGATCACGACCGCTCGAGCCAACGCCCAGGCGACGCGACGAAGGGTCGCCGGGACCGGATGGAAACGTCGAGCGCGAGGGAGGTCCTGCCATGCCGAGCCGAGCTCCGCCTAGAAGGCTACTTCAGTCATCGAGCAACGCCTGCACCTGATGACCCGGTTCTACCTTGACCAAGGTGGCCGCGAGATCCAGCGCGTCGGGCATCAGCCCTTGCACTTGCGAGACGACTTGTTCCACCACGTTGCGCGCTTCGTCCGGATTGGGGCCGGCCATGATCAGCGCGAACTTGAGCGGACCAATCCGGCCGCCGGTGATGGGCACGATGCTCAATAGCAGCATCTCCGTGAGTTCGACGACGCGCTGCGCGGCACGCCGCAGCGCGAGCATCTCGCCGATCGTCGGACGCTCACTCACGTGGCGATTGGGGCCGCGAATGTGATAGCGCGCGACCGACAGTGGGACCCCTGCCCACTCCGCGAACGCGCGCTCGTCGTCGAGCGCTTTGATCAGATAGTCGCGCTGCAACAGTCCGGTCAAGCCGTCACGACGCGCGAGGTAGGCGCGCGCCCGTTCGTGGGGTGGCGAGTGATCTTGAAAGCTGACCAGCTTGACCCGCGACTCACCGAGTTGAACCTCCGCGCCGTGCAGCAGAGCGATCGTTTTCTTGCGCTCGTAACTGTGGTCCGCGTAGGTGCCGTTGGTGCTGCCGGTATCTTCGATCGTCCAAGAGCCAGCGTTCCAGCGAACGACCGCGTGCGAGCCAGACACCGTGGCCTCTGGCATGACGATGTCCTGCCCGCTGCGCCGACCGATGGTGATTACCGGCTTGTCGAGCACGAACAAGGTGCCCGCGGCTTCGGGCGCGTTGGTGCAGTAAGTGACCAGAAGCGCTTGCGAAGAAGGCACGAACGCTTCGCTCGAGGCGCGCCCGGGCGGAGCCCCAGGCGCGATGCGCTCACGGGGGATCTGCACTTGGCTGGTCGTGAGCGAGCTCGGATTGAAGAAACGCAGGTGTCGCGCGGTCGGGCGTGAAGCCGGATCATCCGACAAGCAGCGGAAGATCTGTTTGATCTCGTCGACCGACAAGCCCGAGGGCACGTCGAACATGATCTGCGAGCGCATCGGTTTGGCGCGGGGTCGGTAACCGGGCTCGGGCACTCGACAGGTCCACATTTCCCAGAGGGTGAGACCGAGCGCGTACATGTCGTCCTCCGGACTTGCGCCGCCGGAGCGCAGCCGTTCGGGGGCCATGTAGTTGGGAGTACCGCCGTCGGGCGGAGCGCCAGGACGACGAGCGCTCAACCGAGCGCGCTCCTGTGCAAAACCAAAATCCAGGATGATCGCGCGATCACCCGTGACCATCACGTTACCCGGCTTGAGATCACCGTGAACCAAGCCCTGGGCGTGGATGGCCGCCAGGCCCGCGGCGACCTCGCTAGCGATCTTGCGAAACTCATCCGCGGTGTAGCCGCCCTGTGCTTTGCGCCGCCGGATGTGCGTGTGCAAGGTTTGGCCGGCGATGTGCTCCATCACTAGGATCGGCCCCCACAGGCTGGGGGCGAGATCGTGCACGCGGCAGACGTTGGGATGACTGACCGAGCGGGCGAGAAGCAGCTCTTGGCGCAGCGCTTCGTCGTCACCGGGCATGCGCGATTCTTCGCGCACCACCTTCAAAGCGCCCGGCTGTTGAGTGCTTCGGTCGTAAGCGAGGAACACCTCACCCATGCCGCCTTTGCCCAAGCTTTGCCGGATCTCGTAACGATCGTTGACGACGGTTCCGTGCCCTAACGGCGGGACATTTTTAGGGGGTTGAGCCATTCAGAGCGGCGCTTCGGCGAACGGGTAGCGTCCTCGATTTAGCAGCACACTGCAATCGGCTATGTTCCTAAGTGTGCCGAAGGCGGCTCTGGACCCCGGCCGTCCCGCTATGCTACACGCCGGCCTGGCTCGGTCACTCGACCGGGCCCGTGAACGCGGTCCAACGCGGACCTTTTGGTGAAATTTGGCCAAAAGGTCTGCCAGGGAAGCCGGTGCAGCGCCGGCGCGGCCCCCGCCACTGTAACCGGGGACGAAGTTCGACAAATCCACTGGGCGAAGAGCCTGGGAAGGGTCGGACCGAGGACGATCCGGAAGCCAGGAGACCTGCCGTGCTCACGCCCGTCCCCCAATTCTTGGGGAGCGGTTCGACTTCTCGATTCCGCGGGGTTCGGAGGCGAGACGACGCAGGGCACCCATCCGCGCCCCGTGCCGTTTCAGTGTCCCTATCCCGGAGTCGCGTGACTGGAGGCATACATGGCAAAGCGGCACTTATTGATGTTGGGGTTTCTCTTGGGCGCTGGTGCGCTGTTCTCGGCCTGCAGCGACGCAAAACTGGTGACGCTCGGCGGCGATGCCGGCGCGACCGGTGAAGCCGGCGCTTCCAGTGAAGGCGGCGAAGGTGGCGAGACCGCCTATGAGTTCCCGCACGCGCTCAATCCGCAAGCCGTCGTCGTCATTGGGCCAGCGCCGTCGGTCTCCACGCACCTGCTCGTCGGGGCCGCCGACTTTTTTGCGAGCAAAGGTGAAATCGCCAGCGTCACGCTGGGCACCGGCGCGGTCGACGACACTACGACCTTCCCGGACGGCGATCTCGTGGCAACGAGCAGCGCGGGCGTTGGCTTCGCACTCGAGCGGACGAACGACAAAGTGCACCTGCTCGACGGCAGCAAGAGCAGCACGACCTTCGATCTCGGGGATCCCGGCACGGACGAGGCCCCCGTCGACAGCAAAGCCTACGTGCCTCTCTATAACCAAAGCTTGATCGCCATCCTCGATTTGAGCGAAGGCAGAGTCAGCCGGCGCATCGATCTGAACGCTTACAATGCGCCGGGCGACAGCGACCACAGCGTCGAGATTGCCGAAGGTGTGTTCGATCCGAACGGTAAGATCGCTTACTTCGTGCTCCAGCGGATCGACACGAAATCGTACGACGCCAATCTCCACTTGCCCTGCTCCAAGAGTCCCGGCCTGATCGTCGGGATCGATACCAGGACCGATGAAGTCGCCGACTTGAACGGCAAGGCCGCCGGCAAAGCGATCGAACTCCAGCTCGTCAATCAGCGTTCGCTGTCCATCAACGCCGACGGCACGGCGTTGTACATGCTGGCCGACGGTTGCTACGAAGGCGACACCAAGGCCCGCCGCGGCGTGGAAGTGGTGGACTTGCTCGACGGCTCGACGACCGTCGCCTACCGAGCCGAAGGCAGCGACTACCTGGCGAAGCTGATCCTGACGGGCGGCGAAGATGCTTTGCTCCAATCGCTCGACGCGGACTACGCCTCCCACTGGAACAAGCTCGCTATTCAAGCGGGGACCCTCGGAGCAGAAATCAGCGACGTTCCAGCGGCCGCCATTTTCGATGGTCAGGATCTGCTGGGCGTCCAGGTGACCGACCAGGTCGGGGCCGTGGTGCGCTACGACCTCGCGACCGGCGCCAAGAAGACGATTAGCGAAACGTCTTGGGCTGGACAGTATAGCTCCGGCATTTCCAGTGCGCTCGTGCAGTGAGCTCGTGGGTCTGCATCTCGGCCCCACTCAGCAGGTGAATCCGTAACAGTTCCGAGCCTCGGGGGCACGCGTGGCAAAATCGCGCGGGCGCTCGAGGCTCGCGCGCAGGTTGCTTCAACGGCCCACGTTGCTGCGGATTGGCGCGCTGCTACCCTGTTTAGGGTGACGCGAGTCCGATCGACGTTCGGCTTTTGCTTCGGCGCGGTAGCGCTGCTGCTGGGTTGCGGTCAGAGCTCGCTCAATGCACCGAAGCCGGCACCGCAAGCCGATATCGAGACCCGAGTCACTCCGTCAAAGCAACCGCGTGGGTTACCGCGGTTGCTCGCGCCGCCGCCAGCGTACGGAAACAAGATCGTGATGGCTCGGGCCGACTCGATCGAGCGTCGAGACTAACTAAGGGCCCATTCGCGGCCCTAAGCCGTCGTTACTGCACTTTGAGCGTGATGCCCGACCAGGACACGCCGCCTCGATTGTCGTGGACGATTGCCCAGATCCGCGACAGGCCCGGTGTCTTTGGTGGGTAGAATGGGGTGCCGTAGATTGCGTTCCAACCGGATGTAGCGTCGTTCAGCAAACGCACGGGGGATTGGAACCCGCCCGCGTCCGTGTAGTAGTTGATCCACATCTGCTCGCCGACCTTGCGACCGAGGAGCTTGGCGGAGACGTCGTCCTGGTCCTGGTTCGCCGGGTCAGCCTGATCGACGGTGGGGCGAACCCGGTACCCCTGGCATTTGGGATCGCCATCGTATGGGCAAGCCGGTACGCAGCGGGCGCTTTGGTCGGGATCTGCGCAATCGAAGTCCACCGGCGGCTGCGAGCCAGCCAACGCTAGGCAGTCGTCATCGAGACAGAATTGAGTCACGGGTTTTCCGTCGATCTCGAAACCTTTGATGTTCGGGTTGTGATTGGAAAAATTTTGGAACGAGTAAACCGAGGTGTAGCCGGCCACGAAATCGTCCGCGCCGAGCAGGTTACCGGCGGCGTCCTTACAGCCTACCGGGAACGCGGTATCGGCCGATGAAGGCAGCAACGTGAAATCGCCCGCGCATAGGGCGAAGAACACGTAGGTAATCCCGTAGGGCGCATTGTTCGAGGCGTCCGCTCGAGGGCGCCGTGAGATGATGTCGGTTGGAACGTCGAAGGCGGTATGCTCAGGGGCTGCGTCCGGCGTGCTAATCATGCTCGCGAACGCCGTCGGATCGCTGAAACACGCGTAGTACAGGTCACCCACGGGGTCGAAACACGGCGGCGACCAGGCGATCTTGATCGGACGCCCCGCGAACGCGGAAGCGTCCTGCCAAAGCATCTGCAGGTTCACTCTCTGACCGGGTTGCGCGTACGGCCGATCCTTTTGCACTCCCAACACGCGCAGTGAATGCAACTCGCTCGGCGGATCGAAGCCTGGCCCACAGCCGAGCAAACTCAGGCAGAGAAGCACGGAGCAACGCACCAAAACGCCGGGGGTCACGATGCGCATCAGAAGTCACCTCTCATGCCCAGGCTGGGGACGATCGGAATACCCGTCTGGTAGGACTGGCGGCTGTAATTGTAATTGTAGCTCAATCCCTCCACCGCCGCGTTGTTGTACACGTTTTGAATGTCGAGATAGGTGGAGAAGCGCCAGCTCTTGAACTGCCAGCGCTTGTCGATACGCAGATCCAACTGGTGAAAAAGCGGCAAGCGGGTGGTGAACGCTTTGCCCTGCAGCGGGCTGTAAGCGCCCGAATCCGCCGCGTACAGCGCGGGCAAGGCGGGCGCGGGCAACACGGCGGTGTCGAGGCTGCCGGAGACAATCCGAAAGCGGCCGCCGAATTCCCAGCCACGGCCGAGACGGTAACTCCCGAGCATGATCAAGTTGTGGGTCTGATCGTACTGGAACAAATATTGTGGGCTCGACGCCATATCGCGACGGACACTGCGCGACAGCGTGTAGGCGATCCAGCCGAAGAAGCGCTTGCTCGGCTTGTATTTGAGCAGTGTCTCCAGACCGATCACCGAGCCCAAACCTTGATTGCCGTAAGTGTATGCGCCGGCTGCATTGGGCGCACGCGAGACTTGATTGGTCAGATCCTTGTAGAAGCCCTCGACGCTGATCTCGATTTGCCGCGTGAGCTCTTGCTCCACGCCGAGTGAATAGTGGATGGCGCGGTTCGAGCGCAGGCCAGGAGTGCCGAAAACCGGGTTCGTCTCTTGGAACTGGGGCGGCTGGTAGAACACGCCCACCCCGCCCTTGAGCGTCGTACGCCGCGGCTGGAGCTCGGGGTGGTCCGGGTCGGCGCCCTTGACCAAGTCATACCGGGCGACGGCGCGCGGCGCGAAGTCCGCATGGCCGGAGTCCCGCGCGTAGTCGACGCGCACCCCGGGGATGATGCGCAGGCGATTGGTCGGTTGGAGTTCGGCCTCCGCATACCAAGCGGGGCGAAACACCGTGCTCTTTTCGTGAGATTCCTTGGGTGGGCGAGCGGCGAATGGACCCGGATCGGGCTCGCCGGGGCGCGGCGGCTGAGGAAAGCGCACCGTGACCTCGTACGGCGCGATCGCGAAATCCATGCCCGTGTTGATCTTCACGCCGGGAGCAATCTTGAAGCCGAACTCGTGCCGCGCGTAGATCGCGGTGGTATTCAGGCTGAACAAGAAATTGCCCACCGAGAAGCCGATGTTGTCTTTGCCGACCGAGAGCATGGAGTTGCTCGAGACCGAGCGTGACAGGTCCGTCTCGTACAACGCTTGAGCGCGCCAAAACGAGGTGCCAAAGCTGAGCGCTCCGCCGAACGCCGGATCTTGCGCGGCCGGATCGGTCACGACGATCCGGAATTTGTCATCCGAGCCAAACGCTCGCAAACTGAAGCGCGAAGAGCTCGTCTTGTGGTCGACCAGCAGCTGATAGTCGTAGTAAACCGGGGCCGCCGTCACGCTCGAGCCCGAGCTTTCTAGGACTGGCTTTAGCCAAAGGTCGATCCAGCTGCGCCGACCTGCCACGGCGAATGTCCAATCCTTCACCGGCAGCGGTCCCTGCAGCATCAGGCGGCCGTCGATCAAATCGATTTGCGCCATGCCGTGGAAGCAGCCTTTGCGGTCGGTTGCGGCGCCGTAGGGGCCCGTGCATTGAGTGTCCGGGCTACGCAAGCCCACGTCCACGATGCCGCCGCCCACGCGACCGTAGCGCGCGCTGAAGTTGCCGGGATAGAAGTCGATCTTGTCGAGTAGCTCGGTGGGCACTACGCTCGACAGCCCGCCGAAATGGTAGACCAAGGGTACGAGCGCGCCGTCCACGTAGACTTGCGTATCGGTGGGCGCAGAGCCGCGCACGATCAAAAGCCCAGCCAAGCCTGGGGGCCGCGCCACGCCCGGCAGACTCTGCAGCGAGCGCAAGGCGTCCCCGCTCGTGCCAGGAATGCGGTCGATCTCCCGGCGCTCGATGGTACGACGAGTCACTTCGCGAGGAGGGCGTTCCCCTTGAACCGTAATTTCGATGCCCTCGGAGGTCGGCGCTAGGCGGTAGGTGGCTTCCGTTTCTTCCCCGGCTAGGACGTCTTCCTGATTTTCGACCGGCCGAAAACCCGGGGATTCGACGAGTACCTTGTATTTGCCGGGAGGCAGACCTTCGACTCGCCACTTGCCGGTTTCGTCGGTGACGACTCGGCGCGGCGAGCCATCCGGCATCGTGATGGTGACGCTGGCGCCCGCCAATGGCGTGTTGGTGTCTGCCAAGCGTACGCCCCCCAGCAAGTTCCCCGTCGTCGGCGCGGGCGGCGGCACCTCACTGCCCGGCTTGACGGTCAGAGTGAAGGAGTAGCGGTACGGGATGACCACCGGGATCGGCACCCCATCGCGGGTAGCGGGAGTGAACTTGAACTTGAGCGCCGCGACCTTGGCCGCCTCGTCGAAACCGTTCCCCACCGGCTCGGACACGTCTACCTTCGTCACGCTGCCGTCGCGGTCGACGGTGAGCTTGAGCAAGACATCCGCCTGCAGCCCCGCCTTCTCGGCTTCGGGCGGATAGTCCGCGTGTTCGAAGTGTGTCAGCTCGGGCAAGACGATGACCGGCTTCTTTGGCGCTTTAGCCGGTTCGGCGGGCTTGACCACCGCGCCGGAAATGCCGCTCGGCACTGCGCCTTGGTCCGAACGGGCATCGTCCGACTGAGCGACAGCAAGCCCGCCGTGGGCAAGCACCGCAGCTACCACCAACACTGAGACCCGGGTCGGAGCAAAAACCATGGACAACCCGCTACGTCGCTAATGCACACGCGGGCCCGTGACAAGCGTTTAGGACGGCCGGGGCCCCGAACAACTCAGTTGCGAGCGGGAGCGCGCAGTATTACGGCGGGCCGAAGTGAAAGTCGCCACCTGGAACGTAAATTCGATCCGCGCCCGCCTCGACCACGCTTGTGATTGGCTGGAACGTGTGCAACCGGACATCCTCTGTATGCAGGAAACGAAGGTCACGGACGACGATTTCCCGACCGATGAATTCATGCGCCTCGGCTACGGCGTCGCGATGGCCGGCCAGCTGTCGTACAACGGCGTGGCGATCTTGTCTCGGTTGCCTATGAAAGAGCTCACGATTGGCCTTTCCGGTCAGACGCCCGATGCGGATCAGCGAGCGATTGCCGCGACGATCGCTGGCGTGCGGATCTTTTCCGTATACGTGCCGAACGGCAAGAGTGTCAGCTCACCCTCCTTTCCCGAAAAGCTCGCGTGGCTCGAGCGGTTACGGCGCACTCTCGACGAGACCGCGAGTCCGAACGCCGACGTCGTCGTGTGCGGCGACTTCAACATCGCTACGGACGATCGCGATGTCTACGCGCCCGAGCTGTTTCGCGGCAAAGTGCACTTTCATCCCGACGAGCATCGAGCGCTCGCCAAGATCCGCGACTTCGGCCTGAAGGACGCTTTTCGCGAGCAGCATCCCGAGGGCGGGCTGTACAGCTGGTGGGACTATCGCGGCGGCGGCTTCCGCAAAAACGAGGGCCTGCGCATCGACTACGTGTTCCTGTCCGAATCGCTGGCCAAGCGCTGCACCAGCGCCGTCATGGATGTCGAGCCGCGACGGTTGGACAAACCCTCGGATCACATTCCGGTCGTGGTGGAGCTGAGCTAGGGGCGCCGGCGCTCCGTACGGGCCGCTGACCACCAAACCGCCCAATCTACGGTACCGTCGGTGTCCGGCGCCGGACATCGATGGCAGGTCGAATTTTACGACCGACTCTCGACGCTGCGAAAGCCGAAGCCCGTTCGGCACGCGCGGGCGGCTTCCACGCTGACGCGACCGTGTTCGAAGTAGCGTTCGAGCTCGGGCTCCGTCTCGAAGGCGCGAGTCACGCGCACGAGCGAGACCAAATACACCAACTCGCGCGCGAGCCCTCCGCCACGCAGCGCCCGGCATGCCGCTTCGACGGCGCTAGCGATGTCTTGCCCGAGCCCGAGCAACTGCTGCACGATATCCTGAAAAGACGCACCGCTGCGCACCGCGCGTGCGGCCAAGTGGCGCCGAGCGAGCTCGCGGCGGCGCGCTCCTTGCAGCACACCGGCGCCCCGCTCCAGGAGCAATGCGCGCCCTTCTTCGTCGTCGCTGCTCTTGGCCGAGCCCACTCTGAACAATCCCAGCGCCTCGCGCTGCGCCAACACCCGAGGCCGGACGTGGCCCTCGATTTCATGGAGCACGATGCGCAGCACGGACTCGCGACTGTGCCAAAGCCCGGCGCGCACGCCCACGAAGCCGTCGCCGACCGCCGCCGCGGCGGCCTGATTGGCGCGGACCTGCACGCGCACCGGCAGACCCTCCGTTGCGCGCTCGAGCGCGCAAATCAGGCTCTCCGGGTCGCCGCGATCGTCGCTGCGGTGTAAGGTGGAGGGCACGTCGTCCGGCGCGTGAATCCAGCGCGCCGCCCAGGTGTCGGCGGTGTCGGCGTCGGGGGACGCTTCGAGTGGATAGCGGCGAGCGCAGCGGCTCTCGAATTCGGCGGTCCCGACATGCTCTGCGGCGGCGGCTTCGCACTCGAGTTCGAGCGCGCGGCCGGCGTAGGTCGCGCCCAAGGCCCCTAGTCCGCCGATTGCGGTTGCCGCCGACTGCAACGCCGAGCGGACCTTGGCGAGGTCCGGTCGGGCGGCGTATTCGAAGACCGGGGCGCGATCCCGGCCCGAGCCGAAATCCACGATCAGAGCTTCGCACTCGGGCACTGCGTTCGTGGGTTGCGCGCGATCGATCAGTCGAACTTCCGCCTCTGCGCGACGTAGCAGCTGCTGAGTGTTCTGGAAAAGCGGCGTTCGATCCAGCTCGATCACGCCGCGCGGTTGCGGGGCGATCGTCATGACTCAGAGCTTGTTGGCGGCAATGTTGGCGAGTTCGCTGCGTTCACCCTTGGAAAGCAGGATGTGACCGACGATTGGCTCGCCGCGCAGGCGATCGGCGGTGACTGACAGCCCATTGGTGGCGCTATCCACGTACGGATTGTCGATCTGGAACGGGTCGCCGGTGAGGATGATCTTGGTGCCCTCGCCGCAACGGGTGATTACGGTCTTCACTTCGTGCGGCGTCAGGTTCTGCGCTTCATCCACGATCACGTACTGGTGCGGTAGGCTCCGGCCGCGGATGTACGTGAGCGGTTCGACCTGCAATTGTCCGGCGTCGAACAGCTCCTCGAAACCACGCACCCCGCGCCGCTTGCTACCGCCTGCAACCAGCAAGAACTCCAAATTGTCGTAGATGGGTTGCATCCAAGGGTTCAACTTCTGATCCACGTCACCAGGCAAAAAGCCGATGTCGCGACCGAGCGGCATTACCGGGCGACTCACCAATAGCCGGGCATAGGCGCCGTCATCCACCACCCGGCGTAACCCCGCGGCGAGGGCGAGCAGCGTTTTCCCGGTCCCTGCCTTACCGATCAGCGTAATCAGCCTCACGTTGTCGTCGAGCAGCAGATCGAGCGCGAACGCTTGTTCCTTGTTGCGCGGGCGAATGCCGAGCAGGCCTTCCCTCGGCGTCTTCAAAGCGCGAACTTCGCGTGGCTCGTGGTGAAACCGTCCAAGGGCGGTGCGGGGTCGCGCGCTATCGTCACGCAGCACTACGCAGGCATTCGGGTTGATCTTGTCGGCGTCCGCCGGCTTCAGCGAGCTCGACTCGAAGAACTTGTCGAGTTCGGCGGCAGTCACGGCCAGCTCGATGATGCCAGTCTCGACGCGATCCAAATCGACGGCCGAATTTTCGTAGGTCTGAGTAGTGAGGCCGAGCGCGTCTGCGCGAATGCGCAAGTTCACGTCCATGGTCACGAAAATCGTCGGCTTGTCCGGTGACTCGTCCCGGAAATCCAACGCCGTCTGCAAGATCGCGTGATCGCCCGTGTTCGGGTTGAGCGCGATCTTCAGCTCGAGGCGGCGCTGCGGAACATGCACACGAAGCGTGCCGCCGTCAGGCAAATCGACACCCTTGGACAGCGGCCCCTTCGCTCGCTGAGCGTCGAGCAAGCGCGAGACGGTACGCGCGTTGCGTCCGCGCTCGTTCGCGTCGCGTTTGAACTGATCGATCTCCTCGATCACGTAGATCGGGAGGATGACGTCGTTGTCCTCGAATTTCAGAAAGGCATGTGGATCGTGGATCAGAACATTCGTGTCGAGGACGTAATTCTTTTTCATCGTCACCTTGGCGCCGGTCGCGCCGACGCAGGGCGGATAACCTTGCCCGACGTTCCGCGCAACGAGGAAACCCGTGCTGTCCGCGTACGGCCCCGGGGCCCGCACAAATGCCGTGTCACATCCATATCTTATGCTGGGGCTCGGAAAGCGCCCGGGAAATCCGCAAATCTTCGCCTTCAGGGTCGATCGAGAGACGGACGTTAGCCCGATGTGTCGTGCTCGCGCTAGGCTCCCGACGTGACTGGGCGCTCTCGCTCGTTTTGGCTGGCCGCAGGCGCGCTCGCTTACGTATGCGTCGGGGCCGCGCATTTGGCGGGCAGTCCCCTACCCTGGCTCGCGCTCTTGGCCTTGCCCGCACTGCTCGCCGAGGCTTGGCGGCGAACGGCCGTTCCGGCCGGCAAGGACGACGTGTCGCTCACGTCTCGCAGCGCGTTGCGTGCGGTCGCTTGGGGTAGCTTGATGTGGGTTGCGGCGCGCACCGGCCCTGCCGGTCGCCCCGCGCTGGACGCGGCGGCAAACCTAGGGGCCGGCACGGCAGCGGTAGCCGCCCTGGTGGCGATCGCGCGGATCGCTCCGAGGGCCGGCCTGCTCAAGCCCCCGAGGCAAGCGCTGTCACTCGATGCGGCCACGTTTGCCGGCCTGCTTTGGGCCATCGCCAGCGCGCTGCCGCTCGGCTTTGCACTGCTGCCCGCCGAGCGCGTCCGCCTCGATCCGCTGATGATCGATTACGCGACGACCAGCGCGGCGATCGCTTCGCTCTTGGTCTTCGTCGCGGCTAGCTTTCGCTTGCACGCGCTCCGTCGCCTGGAGCTCGGGGTGGGTGATCGCGCGTCGGGAGCGCTGTCGCTCGCCATCACCACGTTCTCGGTCGCGATCCCCGCGGGCTTGCTCGACGTAGCACCGCCCGATCGCATCTTGCCGGTGGCGGTCTGTATCGCCGCGCTGTCCATGACTTGGGCGGCGACCACACCCGAACCTACGACCGTCTCGACGGGCTTGCGCGGCATCCTCTCGATTTTGATCTTGGGTACGCCGATTATCCTCGGCGCCGGCGCGATCGTGCGCTCCGCGCCCGAGCGCTCGGGCGCAATCTTGCTCGCCGCCACGACGCTGTGCATCTTCGTGGGGTTGATCGCGCGTGCCGTCGCCAAGCCGCTCGGCCCCGAGCAATCCCGCTGGCTCGACGCGATTGAAGCGGCCAGCCGCGGCGCGTTGCAGCCAGAGCCGGATTCGGCGCTGTGCGCGGCGCTGGAAGCATTGGGTAAGACGGCCACGACGCCCAACGCGCGGCCGGCGATCTTCCGCAATAATCCGCCGGAAATGTTATCCGTCGACGTCGCGGGCTATCTGCACGTCGAGCCGGCGGAAGCGCCCCTCCGTCTGTACGAACTGGCCAAAGAGGAGCCGGAACGCACGCTGCGCGCCGAGGCATTGCAGGCACTGGCGGTGCGTCGACCGGAAGTGCGCCCGCTGATCGCCTGGTTCGAGGATCGACGCGCGTTCTCGGCGACGCTCGTCGTCGACGAAGACGGAGCGATTGGTTTCATCCTACTGCCCGCGGGCACGCGTACCTCGGCCATGACGCTGGAGGAAGCGCGCGCGGTGCGCGTCCTCGCCGACCGCATCAGCGCGCTCCTGTCCGTCTCGTCCGCGCTCGCGCGGTCTCGGGAACGCGAGCTCAAGGCGGTAGCCCGGGCGGACCGCGTGGACGACGAGTGCAAGCGGCTCGAGCACATCATTTTTGCGGCGTCGGGCCGGCACTTGGAGCTCGCCGAGCGGCTCGCGCGTAACGTGCGCTCGACCGCTTACAGCCCGGCCGCGCGACAGGTCTTGGAACGCCTGGGGCGCCTGGGCAAGCAAGGCGCGCCGATCTCGCTCTTGGCCCCACCGGGCGTCGATGCCATCGGCTGGGCAGCGCATGCCCACCTGGAGAGTGGGCGCGCGGGCGGTGCCTTCGTAATCGTCGACGGCACCAATCCCGTCGAGCACGCCCGTGAGCTTTGGGAGGACAAAGAACGCTCGCCGCTGGTGTTGGCGGACGGCGGCACGCTGACGATTTTGGATGTCGCCGTATTGCCGCTCGAGATCCAAGACTTGATCGCGCAATCGTTCTCGCGGCGCGTAAATTCTCCGATCGTCTCGTCCGTATCGAAGCCAGGGTTGTTCGTTACTTTGCGAGTACCGCTCGCGCGCTTGCTGGAAGAGCAACGCCTGAGCCGTGATTTGTCGCGCTGGCTCGGAGCATCCGAAGTCGTGCTGCCCACGCTGGTAGAGCGCCCCGAAGATCTGCAGGCCTTGGCGCTCGAGGCGTTGTCACGGGTCGGACTGTCGCTTCGTGGTGAACCGTTGGGCTTGGAGCCCGCTGCGTTGCGCCTGTTGGGCGAACACGATTGGCCGGGAAACGAGCTCGAATTTCGGGCGCGGCTGTTGTCAGCGGCGCGTCGTGCGCCCGGCGCGGTGGTGCGGGCAGACGACCTGCTCGCGACCGGCTTTGCCCCCGCGCCGCCGAGCCCGCTGGATCTCAGTCCGCCCGCGCCGCTGGTAGTTCGGCGGCCGCGCCCACGCCGTGCTCCGCGCGGTCGCTGACGACGAGTGGCTTCGGGTAGCGAAGCGACTAGATGGGGGTCAAATGCCCGCCGCGCTCGGCGATTCCCCCGCAGCTAGTCGACGTGCGCAGGCATGCGGACTAGTCTTACCGACCGATCGTGACCCTCGCGCCCATCACCGAACGAAGAAAGCTGGGCGACCGCTTCGTCCTAGAACGTGAAGTGGGCCGCGGTGGAGCCGGCATCGTTTACCGCGCTTACGATCTGCAAAGCGAACGAGTCGTCGCACTCAAGGTAATCGCCTCGGAAGCTGGGGATGCCCCCGAAGAGGAGGCGCGCTTCACGCGCGAGGGCCAGCTGCTCGAGAATCTGGACCACCCCGGGATCGTGAAAACGGTGGGGTTCGGCGTGTTCGACGAGAGTGGCTTACCGTTCGTCGCGATGGAGTGGCTGGACGGTGAAGACTTGGCCGCTCGTCAGAAGCGCGAGCCGCTGACCATTCCTCAAGCAATGGACCTGACTATCCACGTGGCGGAAGCGCTGCAAGCGGCCCACGCTGCGGGCGTGATTCATCGGGACATCAAGCCCGGCAATTTGTTCCTGTGCAAAGCGCCTGGAAATGAAGGATTTCTGGGGCCGTGGCAGGTGAAGCTCGTGGACTTCGGGGTCGCCGCCAAGAGCGACATTCGCATCACCCGAACCGGTGACGTGGTGGGCACGCCCGCCTACATGGCGCCCGAACAGGCGCGCGGCGACGCGCCGATCGATGCGCGCTGCGACATCTATTCGCTCGGCGCCACGCTGTTCGAGCTGATCGCCGGGCGGCCGCCGCACGTCGGTCCGACGGTGATCGCGACCCTGGCTCGCTTGGTCACCACCGCGCCGCCGCGCCTGAGTGAACTTCGCCGCGATACACCGCCAGAAATCGAGAATTTGGTGAGCAGCATGCTGCACACCGACCCCGCGTCGCGCCCGGGCAACATGGGCCAAGTGCTGGACATGCTGCGCGAAGCGTCGGGGGACGCCGAGCGGATGAGCTGGATCGAGCCGGCTCCCGATCCGCGCTCCTCCCGGCTCGGCTCGAGCGGCTCGCGCTTGGTCACGTCGATCGTAGCGATTCGCTTTGCAACGGCTTCCGCGCGCGAGCGAGCCCTCGAGCAGCTCCGCCAGCGGGGAGCAGACGCAGTGCCCCTCGGTCAAGATTCGATCGTCGCTCACTTGGGCGCACGTCGGGCGGTGGGCAACGAAGCGGCCGTTGGCCTCGAACTCGGCCGGCGCTTGGCTCGGGCCGGCGCGCGGGTCGGCGTTGCTAGCGGCCGCGCGCGGCTGGACTGGGCACACGACATCGGTGAAATCTTGCCCGTGGGGGAAGTGGTCGATCGCGCGTCTTCGTTGTCGCGTGACGCCGAAGCCGGGGTGGTGTTGGCGGATGCCACGACTAGCGAACTCGGCCGTGGCCGTTACGAGTTCCGCACCCGCGATGACGGCTCTTCGGTGGTCGGCGAGCCCGTGCACGGCCGCCGCGGTGCCGGCGGCGCGCCATTCGTCGGGCGCGACCCGGAGCTCGCCCAAGTGCTGAGTGCGTTCGAGCGCTCCCGGCTCGATACGACGCCGATTCTGGTGTCCATCGCCGGCCCGCCCGGGATCGGCAAGAGTCGTTTGCGGCGCGAAGTGATGGCGCGCATCTCCGCGCAGGGCGAAGCGCCGCACATCGTACTTCAACGCAGTGAAGCATATGCGCAGGGGCACGCCCTGGGCGCTGCGGCGGACGTGCTGCGCGGCATCATCAGCCTACCCAAAGGCGCGACCAGCGCGGAGGCCGCCAAAGCCATCGTCTCGCGACTCGGGCCGTCGACACGAGACGAGCTTACGACCAAAAATCGCGACCTTCTGGCGCGCTTATTGGCCAACGAACCCCTGCCCGAGGGCCTCGACCCGCGCGGTTCGCGCGACGTTTTGTGGCTGGCGATGACCGATCTCGTGCTGCAGGTGGCGGCAACCGAGCAGACCGCGATCTTGATGGAAGACCTACAATGGGCCGATCCCGAAAGCATCGGCTGGCTCGATCACATGCTCGGCCGCGCCACCGGACGAGCGCTGGTCGTCATGGCCCTCGTGCGTCCCGACTTTTGGTCCGAGCAGGCCAGTCGCTTCGCGGGTCGCGATCACGTGCGGCTCGAGCTTCGCCCAATCTCCAAACGAGCTTCGCGCGCGATCGCGCGCGCGGTCGTGGGCGAGGGCGTGGCCGAAGACATCGTCGATCGGATTGCCGAGCAGGCGGCAGGGCTACCGCTATTTGCCGAGGAACTGGCGCGCCTGAGCGCATCGGGACGCGACACCGCGCACGCGCCGACAATCGAAGCCGCGATCCAGGTCAGTCTGGACGCGCTCGACGAAGAGTGCCGCGATGCGGTCGGGCGCCTGAGCGTGTTCGGTTTGACGTGTTGGGATTCCGCGCTCGAATCGCTCGGCATGCCGCGCGCCGAAAGCGTGATGAAGGCGCTCGTGGCCTCCGAAATCCTGATGGAGCAGAACGTGTCGCGCTTCACCGGCACACGCGAGTGGGTCTTCAAGCACGCGCTCGTCCGTGAAGTCGCATATGCCTCGCTCGGTGAACGGGAGCGGAAGGAACTGCATGCGCTGGCGGCGGCCTGGTTGACGTCCATGGGCGAAGATTCGGCGACCGTCGCCGGCCAATACGACCTCGGCGCGCAACACGTGCGGGCGGCGGACCATTGGGCGCGCGCGGCGCAGCGTGCGCTGGCCGCCAATGCCTTGACCGACGCCATGACCATGGCCGAGCGCGCTCTGATGTACGCCGAAGACAAGCCCAAAGGGTTCTTGCGCGCCTCCTACTTGGACGAGGCCTGGAGCCGGCTCGACCCGCGCGCCAGTGATCGCGAGTCAGCGGTTTTGTCCATGGAAGACAACGTATACGACGAAGCGAGCGCGGTCCGTGCCCGCGGCGCTCGCGCGCGCTACGACGATGCGCGCGGCTCGGGTGAGGGCATCAGCGAGCGTTTGGCGGAAACACGCGATCAGGCGGCTCGACTCGGCTTGCTGGACGAAGAGGCGCGCTGCTCGGCCGTGCTGGCACTGCGCGTGGCCTTCGCCGGTCGCTTTGCCGAGGCCGAGGCCGAGATCAAGCGCTTGCTGAAGTTGGCGCAGCAGCAGAGCACGAGCGCCGCAGCCGTGGACGCCTACCAGACGCAAGCCATCGTCCGACAAACCCAGGGGGCGCTTGCTTCGGCTCTGGAGGCGCGCCGCAACGCGGCTAGTGCTGCCCGCGGTGCGGGGTTGAAAGAGCGCGAAGCGATGCTGATGACCAATCTCGGTTTTGCCTTGACGACGATCGGCGCGCGGCAAGAAGCGCGCACCGCGCTCGAAACTGGGCTCGCCCTTTCCGACGCCATCGGCAGCCTCGGAGCGGTGCGCCACGCGCAAATGAATCTGCTCGGTTGGGCCGCGACGTTCGGCAACGATCGACAATTGGAGGCCAATTTAGCCGAGGTGCGCGCGGACGCGGACGCGGCCGCAACCGGGGTTTGGGCCGCGCCCGACCGCGCCAACCTGGGCATGCTGTTTTATCGGGGCAGCGAGCTACTGCGCGCCAGCGCCGAGCGAGAGTGGCGGCGTGCCCTGGGATTGCTTCGCATCGCCGCTCAAGCCTATCGCACTACGGGCCATCGCGATTTACTGCCCGTCGCGCTCGGCTTGTGGGCAGAAGCCGAGCGGCGTTGCGGCAACGCGGGTGGCGCGGTCGAACTCGCACGGGAGGCGGCGAGCCTGCTCGACCAAGGGGCCCCGAGCTTACTCAACGAATCGGCGGTTTACCTGGCTTTGCACGCGGCCTACGTGGCCATCGGAGAAGAAGAGGCCGCTCGCCAAGCCATCGCGCGAGGTATGCCTCCGCTCGTGCGGCGTCTGCACGGTTTGGTCGGCACGCCCTATGCGCGACAATTTCTGACCGAGCTTCCCGACAATGCGCGGCTGCTTGCGGCGGCCGAAGGCTACGGGCTGGTCCCAGACGCGATTCACCGCGTGCTCGAATCGGCCTCTTAGCGCAAACTCGTGGCGCTGCCGACAGCACGCCTACAGCTTGCTCTTCAAGAAGCGCGCGATACGGGCGCAGGCTTCTTGAACGCGCGGCGGATCTTCGATCAACGCGAAGCGTACGAATTCGTCCCCCCCGGGACCGAAGCCGACACCCGGCGAGACCGCGACGTGCGCGGACTCCAAAAGTTCGGTAGTTGCAGCGAGCGATCGCTTTCCGGCGAAGGCGGGCGGGATCTTGGTCCAAACGAACATCGTGCCGCTCGGCTCGGCGACGTCGGGCCAGCCAGCCGCGCGTAATCCTTCGACCAAGGAATGCGCCCTCGTCTTGTACAGGTTGCGAATTTCGTCTGGAAATCGCTCACCGTGCTCGAGCGCCCAAGCCGATGCCAGCTGCAACGGCGCGAACGTGCCGTAATCGAGGTACGTCTTCATGTGCGCGAGCGCGCCAATCATACGTTCGTTGCCGACCATGTACGCGATGCGCCAGCCCGGCATGTTGTAGCTCTTGGACATCGAGAAGACCTCGACGGCGAAAGACTTCACTTCATCGCGCTCGATCCCGCAGTCGAAGATGCTGGGCGCGAAACGGCGTGAGAAATCGAAATCTGCGTACGCCAGATCGTGCAGCAGCATGGCCCCCGACTTCTGGACCACGCGCACCAGGTCGGCCAAGGCGTCCGGCGAGATCACTTGCCCAGTCGGGTTTTGTGGGTAATTCGCGATCACCAGTTTCACGCGCTGGCCGCGCTTTTCGACGCGTTGGATCGCATCACTGATCGCCTTCGCCGGAGCAATCTCGGTCGTTGCCGGATAGTACTCGACGGTGGCGCCGGCGATTTGCGGTGCGTAAGCATGGATCGGGTAGCAGGGATCGGGGACGACCACCACGTCCCCCGGGCACAGCGTAGCGAGGCACAAGTTGCTCATGCCCTCCTTGGCGCCCATGGTGATGATCACCTCACGTTCGACGTCGAACCTCACGCCGTAGCGGCGCGCATACCAAGCAGCCGCAGCGACACGCAGGGGCAAGAGACCGCGCCCGGGGTGATAGCGGTGGTTCTCGGTCGCAGTCGCGGCCGCCTGCAGCTTCGCCACGATTTCCGGCGGCGTCGGCCGATCCGGATTGCCGAGTCCGAGGTCGATGATGTCCGCCCCCATGGCACGCACCCGGGTCTTCACGGCGTCGGTCACCACGAAGGCATACGGGGGAAGAGCCTGCGCGCGCGGAAAGGTCCAATTCTTAGCAGTCACGGCGGGACTCCTTATCATGGAAGTCTGGACCTGCCGTCGCCCGTGGCCAGCTTTTGTCGCAGATTACCGATTTTTCATGTCGAAGCAGGGCAAAAGTTGTGGACTTACCGGCATTTTCCGGCGCGGCTTGCTTCGTGATAGACGACGAGTGGCCATGCTCCGATGCGAGATACGCGGCGCGGTTCGCTCCGACGAAGAAGAGCTCCTGAACCTCTCGCGTCACCTCAACTCGGTCAACCTGCCGAACGATCGCGCCCATGTGCAACGGCTGCTCGATCACTCCGAGCGTAGCTACAGCGGAGAGATCAAAGACCCGCGCAAGCGCAAATACGTGTTCTTGCTGAGCGACCTGGAGACTCGTGAAGCGGTCGGCACGTCGATGATCGTGGCACAGCTCGGCCGCCGTGACGCACCGTACATCTACTTCGACGTGATCTCCGAAGAGAAATATCACGGCGCCCTCGACCGACACTTCCAACACACCGTGTTGCATCTCGGCTTCTCTTATCAGGGACCTACCGAACTCGGAGGCCTGGTGGTCGCGCCGGAGCGTCGCGCCTCGGGCGACCGCTACGGCCTTCTGATCTCGTACGTGCGCTTCCTATTCATCGCCGTGCATCGCGAACTGTTTCAGGCCGAGCTACTCGCCGAACTCTTGCCGCCTCTAGAGGCGGACGGCACCAGCTACCTGTGGGAAGCACTCGGTCGCCGCTTCACGGGCATGAGCTATCGCGAAGCAGATTTGCTTTCGAGCAGCGACAAGTCCTTCATCCGTGACCTGTTCCCGAGTGGCGGGATCTACGCGAGCTTGCTATCGCCGGAGGCACAGGCGGTGATCGGCAAGGTCGGCGCTCAGACCAAGGGCGTCGAAAAGATGCTCCGCCGCATCGGCTTTCGCTACGCCGAGCGCATCGATCCGTTCGATGGCGGTCCCCATTTCATCGCCGCAGCCGAGGATGTGACATTACTGCGAAACACGCGCGTAGGGCGGATCGGCCGAGCCGCGGGCGCGCGACCCGTGGCCCGCGCCCTGCTCGCGCGCGACCTGGCCCAATCGCCGTTCTTTCGCGCGGTTGCCTGCGACGTACAGACCTTGGACGAGACCCACGTCGCGGTCTCCAGCGAGGTCCAAGCGCAGCTCGACTTGGCCGACGATGACGTCGTTTACGTATTGCCGCTCGGATAGCGCGAAGAACGTGCACTTTCCCGGGACCTCGCGTAGCTTCCCGCCCTCATGCAGAAATTGGTGAAGGGTATCCATTCGTTTCAGCGAGGTTTCTTCGCGAGCCACCGCGCGTTGTTCGAGCAGCTGGCCGAATCCGGCCAACGGCCAGAAACGCTGTTCATCACTTGCTCCGACAGTCGCGTCGTTCCGAACTTGATCACGGACGCCGCGCCCGGGGAGTTATTCATCGTGCGCAACGTGGGCAACGTCGTACCGCACATGGATCTGCCCGGCGGCACCGCCGCCGCCATTCAATATGCAGTCGAAGTGCTGAACGTGGAGAACATCATCATCTGCGGGCACACTCAATGCGGCGCGTTGATGGCGATACTCGATCCGGAGAGCGTGGCGCACCTGGAGTACGTGCGGCGCTGGGTCAAGAGCACGATCGAAGTGAAGCAGTTGATCGAAGAGAAGTACGCCCACCTGACCGGTGAGGCGAAGCTCACGGCGGCGATACAAGAAAACGTGCTCGCCCAGCTCGAACACCTTCGCGAATACCCCTTCGTCGCCAGCCGCATGGACGCGGGAAAGCTGCATCTAAACGGTTGGATTTTCGACGTGGGGAAGGGCCAAGTATTCGACTACGACCCCGAGCATGGCGAATTTCTGCCTCTCGGGCTGTGATATCGAGCCCAAATCCCCAATTTGGGCTGTCGTCTACCGCTTGGTCTTCGGAGCATTCACTTCGTAACCGAGGCCGCGGCACGCCTCGAGTAATGCTTGCTCACGCTCCTCCGAGTCCGACGAGGCGCCGGGGCTGAGGTCGAAATCGAGACGCAAGCAAAGCCGTGCCATGAAGAACGGGCCCTTCTGATCGCGTATGGACTGAATCAGCTCGTCTAGTTTTCGGCCCATCGATTCGCTCATCTGCCAACAGGTGAAGCGGAACTTGAATCAGCCACGCGCTGCCCCTCGGCGCCACCACGCTCAGTCGATCGACTTGGCGGAACGCGATTGACGCCTACGCGATCCGCGCACGCGCCATCGGTATGCCGGCCTCGATTTGAATGAGTCGTCACGTCAATAACTTCCTGGTACCACCTGAGTTCGCGTCGACACCATACCGGATTCGAACCCGAAGGTGAAGAAGCGACATGCCTACCGCTGCCGGCTTTCGAATTCAACGCGTTCGTGTCGGCCTCCGGGTTCATTACCGCGTGCCGTCTCGAAGAGCGCTTCAATATCAAAAGTGAGTGTACTTGCGCAGATGTAAGACACGATGCTTCTCGGGGCTCGTTGAACCATCGCACGGTGCTAGTAACTAATGTCGTCGAGGTCACTCGGGCGGAGTGAACCTGGGTGTAGACAATGTTTCCGCTTTTGCGGACGCGAAAGGGATGTATGATGAGGGTCAGTCGAGAAGAGAGGAACTCATGTCATTGCTCACCGGTGTAGGCGCATCCACCGACGGCGACGCGGTCGTCGCCCTTCGCGCAGCTGCCGCGGTCGCCCGCGTCGAGTGTCCCCAAGCAGTCGTTGTGCTTGCCTTTCTAACCCATAGCTACCCGGTCGAGTCCGTCGCAGACGTCGCCGCAGCTTTGGCGGAAGTGTTCCCCGATGCGCACACCGCCGGAGGCCAGGTCAACGGCATTACCTTCGACGGGGAACGCTACGACGCTGTTTTTGCCAATAAACGTGCGGTCGTCGTAATCGCATTCGGTGGAGATGGAATTCGTGGCTCCGTCGAAATCAGCAAGGCAGGAACCAGCGACCCGCGCGAAGCGGGCCGCGCACTCGCACGGGGTGCGATCAAGACGCTCGGGGTGACACCAGTTGGTGGAATATTTCTGGGCGTCGGCCTCTCGCACGTGCCCCCGGTCGATCAGCAATTGCTCGATGGGATCAGAGATGTCGCGCCGCGCTTGCGCTTGACGGGTAGTGGTCTTTGCGGCGGGATGAAAATCGACGGGTCGTATGACCCGGGGGTCGCCTTTCTAGGACGCGACGTGGTTGATAGCGGCGTCCTGCTCGTCTTGCTCGGCGGGGGCCTGCGACTTGGGTTTTCAGCGGCCAATGGCATGAAAGCCGCGGGCCCAGGCGCGTTCATCACCCGTGTCGAAGGAGCCGAAATAGTCGAGATGAACGGCAAGCCGGCCAAAGATGTCGTGCTCGACCTCTTGGCGGGCGAGTCGTCAGAGCTTCGGGCGATGTTCGAAAAAAACCCGCAGGTAATGGGGGTCGAGCGAGGGGTGACGCTGGGTGCGGCAGATCCCGAAGGCGACTTCTATTGGTGTCACTTTCCGGCGGCTTTCACCCCGCGTGGCGGTGTCTTCGATGGCTTCGGACCGCGGGTCGGGATGGGGCTAGCCGTCACTCGCATCGACGCCGAGAGTTGCATGGAGGCGGTATCAACGGCCGCAGCGATGCTCGAGCAAGACGCGGGAACCGCCGATTTCGAACTGACAATCGCGTTCTCTTGCTCCCTGCGCGGCTTCACGCTCGGTGCCGAAGTCGCTCGGGAAGACTCCGAGTTGAAAAAGTACGTCAAGTCGCGCCGCCACGTCGGCATCGTGGCCAACGGCGAAATCGGCTCATATCGCCATGGTCGCCCATTGTTCACCGGCTGGGTTCTGGCTCTATTCGGTGCCAGCAGCGACTAACAGGGGATCCTGAAACGGCGCGGGGAGAATGCAGGCCCCCCCGCTCGTTCGGGTCATGACTGCGAAGCTACAATCAAAGCAATTGCTCGCTCACATTCGTGGCTAGTTACGCACCAATGGGGCCCTAAGCGTATTGCGTTGGCGCTTCTGGAGTCGATGT
>Ga0302323_100000458_pt1 | contig 32444 bp, 29 predicted proteins | sample Fen_T0_3_FD_201950 | JGI IMG/M metagenome (GOLD analysis project Ga0302323, IMG submission 201950) | Peat permafrost microbial communities from Stordalen Mire near Abisko, Sweden - Fen_T0_3 | ecosystem: Environmental > Terrestrial > Soil > Wetlands > Permafrost | place: Sweden: Abisko...
GGGAAGGCAAGCAGGCAGATCGCCCACCCAATGATGGGAATGATCCACAGGATCTGGACTGCAAAATAAGCGATACCCAGCATGATCGACTGCCAGGAGTGGAATTTGATGTAAGAGTTCTTGTTGTAGGGTTCGACGATCAGAAAGATGATCGCCGGAATGATCGTTACGTAGGCCAGAGCGCCTGCGGCGTTGTCAGAAAGGCCGGACTGCGCGGGCTGCGGTTGGAGTGGATCGGGCTGAGTGGACACGGTGGCTCCTTTGGGATTGTGGTCAAGTTACAGCAGTGTGTTCCTTATCCGCGATTCGGGAAAGTGCAATCACTCCCGATCCGCGACGATCAACTTCGTTTGCGGATTGATGCCGATTAGCTGTTGGCCTGCTTCTCGGCGAAATCGCCGATCACGGGGATCTTGAAGCGCTGGCCGTTGAAGGCCTTGATCATCACGATCAGCCACAGGATGAAGAAACCGAGGTTAATCAAAATCTGCACGAAAGCTAGAAGCAGGCCGATGAATGGCATATAGCCCAGAACCAAGAAACCAGCCCAGACCACTATGCTGGCAATAGTCAAAAAGATCGATTGCCAGGAGTGAAAGCGCACGTTGGCGCTCTTGTTGTAAGGGGCGGTCGCCAGGAAGATGATCGCCGGGATGAAGGTGATGTAGGAAAGGCCGGCGGCAGCCGAGTCGGAGAGACCCGACTGAGGGGCTGGTGGCTGGATCTGGTTGGACGGTGTTTCTTCGGGCACGATAGCTCCTTCTGGACCGAAATCCAGGTTGTAGGGATAGATGCTCCACGCCCTGTCTTAACCAGGAAAGCCGGGGGAAGTCCGGACAGATGCAAAGAAGCGTGGATTTGAGACGAGATAAGAAGAGCGCGGACAGGCGCAAATGTCAAGCAGAATCTGTGTGAATAAGTTGACCGCTCCTTCGGATCGTTCTAGTAGATGGTTCGCAAAAGGCCTTTCGATCGCGTGAGATAGGCGCCAATCCGCTCTATTTCTCGATGGAGTCGCTGGCAGTAATCCTGTCGTCGCGCGGTGGCTGAAAGCCTGTCCAAGGAAGGAGCCTACCTCATCCAATACAATAGGCCGAGGAGCATATTCAATGGGACATACAGTGTTTTGTGTTCGCTACAAGAAAGAAATGGAGGGCCTGGAAGAGCCGCCCTTCGACTCGGAGTTTGGCCAGAAGATCTTCAAAAACGTCTCCCAGGCAGCCTGGGGCGAGTGGGTGGACCGCCAGAAGATGCTGCTGAACGAGTACCGCCTGCAGCCCTGGACCCCCCAGGCGCAGCAGTTCCTGGTCGAGCAGATGGAGCAGTTCTTCTTCAGCGAGGGCGCCGGCCTGCCGCAGGATTTCGTTCCTCCGTCGGAGTAGGCGGACAATCGCCGGGCTGCTCCGCGAGAGACTGGACTGAATCCCGCTTCGCAGCCACGCGCGAGCAGCTCGATCGAAACGGGTGTGTGCAATTCTCTATCACGAGGCGAGCGAATAGGGCTTGCCTCGTGTAAACTAATCAAGACCCCAGAAGCCGGCTCTCCGGAGTCGGCTTGATTGTGTCGGGACGTGGCTCAGCCTGGTAGAGCACTCGCTTGGGGTGCGAGGGGTCGGCAGTTCGAATCTGCCCGTCCCGACCATTGCATTGCATGCAGCAGATGCGGCCTGAGGGCCGCGTTTCTGTTTGGGGCCGACCCACGAAGCACCCCAACCTTCGCACGCAGGCAAAGCCGAAGTGCGAACGCATCCAGCCTGCGAGGGGCGCGAGGCGCAGCCGAGCCTTCGGCAGTTCGAATCTGCCCGTCCCGACCATTGCATTACATGCAGCAGATGCGGCCTGACCACGGGAGAGGCTTTCCTTTCGCGATGCCTTCTCCGATAAAAAATCCTCGATCAACTTATCGTTTGTCGGCTGCAACCTGCGGAGGCGTCCGTGAGCAAATCATCAGACGATTCCAGGCATTGATCTCCGCAACAGCAAACGAAAGATCGGCAATCTCTTTCGTGGAAAACTGCTCGCACGCCTGCTGGTAGATCGGATCTGGAACGTCGCCGTCAGTCAAGTTAGTCATGCTCTCAGCCCAGGCCAAAGCAGCCCGTTCTCGATCATTGAAGACAGGCGCTTCTCGCCAGGCGGCCAGCAGGTTCAACTGGTCATCGGTCACGCCATTCTTGCGCGCTAAAGGGATGTGCATTGCCAGGCAAAAGGCGCAGCCATTGATCTGGGACACACGAATCTTCACCAGCTCCAACAGGCCCAGATCGATGCCACTCTTCTGGACGTAGCTGTGAACGCCAAGCATTGCCTTGTAGCCCTCTGCAGCCACAACAGTAAAATCAAACCGCTGTTTCATCTTCTACTCCTCGTTGAAATTGACTCACGATCTTCGATCCATGTCGCGACCTGCAAACCAAAGCTGGAGAGTTTTTGGAGCAACCTGGCCGGCAAGCTTATCCCTCATGCGCAAATCTCGCGATATGCAAGAGGCGGCTTCTGTCTGTCGATTGCTGCCACGACATCAAACAAGCTGTTTTCTTTCGCCGGCCTTGAGAGCCTAGAGCGACTTGCCCGATTCGCTGTCTTTCGTCAACGGCGACTATTCCTGCGCCTCTCCGGCAATCAGCTTAAGGGTGATCTGCTTGCGTCCGCGATAGAAGGTAACGCTGACAGTGTCGCCGGCCTGGTGTTTTTCCATCACGGAGTTGATCTCCTGGGGATCGGTAACCTCATGGCCGTCGATAGCAACGATCAAGTCGCCTCCGAGAATGATCGGTACGTTGCCCACATAGGCCTGCTGGTCGCCGCCGCGCAGGCCAGCTCGCTCAGCCGCGCCGCCTGGTACGACCTTCTGCACCAGAATGCCGGATTCGACCGGCAGTCCGATCTGTGAGGCCAGATCGGGTCCGATGGCAAAGGAGACGATACCCAGTGAGGGCCGCTTCACCTTCCCGTAGCGGGACAGGTCGCTCAGCGCCGCCTTGGCCGTGTTAATCGGGATGGCAAAGCCAATGCCCGAGCTTTGATTGGCGCCGTTCGAGGCAATCATCGTGTTGATCCCGATGACCTCGCCGCGCGAGTTCAACAGCGGGCCGCCGGAGTTGCCGGGATTGATCGCCGCATCGGTCTGGATGGCGCCATCGATGGTCGCGCCCTCTGAGCCTCCAATGGTGCGGATCGAGCTGATGATGCCGCGCGTCATCGTGCCGTTCAGGCCGAAGGGATTGCCGATGGCGTAGACCTTCTGGCCCACGGCCAGTTCACTGGAGTTGGCCAGCGTCACCGGTTCGAGGTTCGGCGCATTGATCTGCAACAGCGCCAAGTCGTGCTTGGGGTCCGTTCCGATCACCTTGGCGTCGTAGGTGCGTTTGTTGCTCAACTGCACCTTGACGCCGCGGTTGGCGCCCTGAACCACGTGGAAGTTGGTGAGCACGTGGCCGGATTTGTCGAGGATGAATCCCGAACCCTGGCCCTGCTGCGGCACCGGTTCAAAGAAAAAATTGTAGACCAGGGACTTCGAGGTAATGTTCACCACCGAAGGTAGCACGCGCTTGTAGATGCCGATATTGTTCTGCTCCTCGGCATCGTAAGCAGGCGCGGCCTCGGCTTCGGTGAGTTGGAGCGCGGAGCCTCCTCCGGTGCCGGAGCCGATGGAGTGCAGCAGCGGCCAATGGCTCAGGCCCGCAGGCAGATGCGTGGTGAGATACAAGAACCCACCCACCAACAAGACAACTAGAAGAAACGGACGCAGTTTCATCACTTGTGAACCTCTTCAGAGAACAGGGAACAGAGATCAGGGATCAGAAAAACCTTCAAATGCTAACCCAGGAATCCGCCAGTACTTACACTGACCGCTGATCACTGTTCACTGATTACTATTCTAAAGACTCATCTTGCAGGGATTTGTTGCTCTCAGCTTGGAGGCGCTGCCACAGTTCCTTCACCTGGACGAGAAGACTGGAAATATCTCCTGCATTTTCAATGACATAATCTGCGCGAGCAACCTTCACCGCATCGGGAATCTGGTGCGCAAGCCGGCGTCGGGCGTCGGCCTCTGCTGCCTCGCGGCCCGCGCCCGTCGGGCTGACACGCGCGACGTACCGGGCGATCTTCAGTTCATCGGGGGCTGTTACGACGACGATGCGATCGATGCGCCGCCGCCAGTCTGCCAGCACGCCTTCCTGCTCGCCGCGTGCGCGGGCATCCCGCTCCACCTCAAAGATCAGCGCGGATTCCAGAACAGCCACAGCTGCAGGTTTGCGAGCAAAGACCTCGTCCATCCAGCGCCGTTGCGCGTCGATCACCGCCGGATGCACGATGGCGTTCAGCTCGTTCACCCGCCCGCCTTGAAAGGCCAGCTCGGCCAGCCGCGTGCGATTCAATCGGCCATCGGGACCAACCACCGCCGGCCCAAAACTGCGAACGATCTGAGCAAAGACCGCCTGCCCCGGCTCCATTAGCTCCCGGCCCAGCTCGTCGGCCTCGATCACCTCGGCTCCCACCGCGCGCAACATCGCCGCAACGGTGCTTTTACCGCTGCCGAGGCCGCCCGTAAGACCCACTCTCAGCATTTACAGCCCCCGCCGCATCTTCGCGGCGCGCACGGTGTTGGCCATCAGCATGGCCGTTGTCAGCAGCCCCACGCCGCCGGGTACAGGCGTGTAAGCGCCGGCTACTTCGAATGCCTTGGGATCGACATCGCCCACCAGCGTTGAGCCGTTCTTGGCAAAGGCGGCCTCGCGCTTGGCGTTCCCGGCAAAAAAGCGTGCAAACTCCGCTGGATCGCTGATCCGGTTGATGCCGACGTCGATAATCGTCGCGCCGGGCTTGACCATATCGGGAGTGATAAATCCCGCGCGGCCGATCGCCGCCACCAAAATATCGGCCTGGCGCGTGATAGCGCTCAAATCGTGTGTCTTCGAGTGGCAGATAGTGACAGTCGCATTCTGATGCAACAGCAGCATCGCCGCCGGCTTGCCCACCAGGTCGCTGCGTCCCACAACCACGGCGTGCTGGCCTGCCATGGGAATCTCGCTGCGCCTGAGAATCTCAATCACCCCAGCCGGCGTGCAAGGCGCCAGAGCCGTCCGTCCCGCCTGCAAAAGTCCCGCATTCACTGGATGCAGACCGTCCACATCTTTCGCCGCCAGAATCGAGTCCAGCACAGTCTTCACGTCCACCTGCGCCGGCAGCGGCAACTGGACAAGAATGCCGTCGATCTCGTCTCGTGCGTTGAGGCTGGCCACCAGTTCGAGCAGCTCCGCAGTCGTCGCTGTCTCCGGTAGCTTGATCAGATCGCTGTAGATGCCCACCTCGCCGCAAATCCTCACCTTGTTGCGGACATAGATCTCCGACGCGGCCACGTTGCCCACCAGCACCGCCGCCAGCCCCGGCCGGATGCCCACCGCGCCCAGCGCAAGGACCTCCTCGGCCACTTCCTGCTTGATTGCCGCGGCAATCGTCACGCCATCCAGAATTCTCGCCATCTTTCGCTCCAAAGACCATCGTATCGCCTTGCGCGTCAGCGCGGGGAGAGCTTGCCTCCATATCGCGCGCAGCTCTCCGCGGCAGACCAAAAAGTAACCTATGACTCACCAGCATGTGATTTATCTCACATACCACCTTGCGATAAACGTCTTTACTTTCCAATGTACGAGCCAAGTTCTCGATCGCAATGGCCTAAATTCACTGAACCTCCTGGATCGGCGTGAAGGAGGTGGGAGGATCATCCATGTCTTCAAGGACGCTCGGCATCTTTTTTGATCTGCGGGACTCTGCGGGCTCGCCCGCCTGGTATCTTTGGTGGTGCGACCGTGCAACATCTTCCGAGTCTGCGGGCACGATAGACACAACCGTGGAGCCAGTCCCTCCCGACGCCAAGCCTGTCAGGCCAACTTGCCGGACCAGAAGAACGGCACCCAGAAGAAGGCCGGGGGATTGACCTTCGTCCGCATGGCGCTTCGGCCCTGCACGGCTGGGCAACCTGTTCTGCGGTCTTTCTGCCCTTCCCCGAACTGCGGCAACCGGATGCCAGACCGTTTCGATCATTAGATGCTACTCATTCGTCGTTCGCACGCTGAAGGAATCTCTCCTCGTGCCGACATAACAATCAGCAAACAGCTCCTGTGCCGCGCGCAATCCGTTTCCCCGTGCTACGCGGCATCGGCCAGATCTTCTCCGGGGCGGGCGGATGGTCTTTGCGGAGGGAGGCTCCGATGTTGCAGAGCGGGATGCGAAGGGAAGGGCCGATCGCTCCGTCCTGGGCGCATCTCCGTCTTCCGCCCTTTCCGCAGGTTGCTCTCCGAGTGCTGCAACTGGCCAACAATGAGAATGTACAACTGCATCAGTTGAGTGAGCTGATCTCCGCCGATCCGGCCTTTGCCAGCGAAGTTCTCACCATCGCCAACTCGCTTCTGTACGCCCCACGCTTTCCCGCCAGCAGCGTCTTGCAGGCCATTGCAGTGATGGGCGCCAACAACCTGCAAGGCCTCTGCATGACCGTAGGCGTGCGCGGCTACATGGGCAAGGCCCTTAACCAGCCCGCCATGCGCGCCATCTGGCGTCACAACCTCGCCTGCGCCCTCATCGCCGATCAACTAGCCTCTGTCGGCTTTATGAACCGCGACGTCGCCTACACCTCCGGCATTATTCACGACATCGGGCGATTGGCGCTGGCCGTGATCCGGCCCAAGGAGTACAGTCTCCCGCTCGGCGCTCACAGCGGCCCGCCAGCCAGCATCCTCAAGGCCGAGCGCGAACTCTTCGGCTGGGATCACTGCGAAGCTGGCCGTCAGTTGATCGTGGATTGGGCCTTGCCCCCAGAGTTTGAAGCCATCGTCAGCGACCATCATGCGCCGCGCGAGAAAAACGGCTCGTGGGAGATGGCCGATCTGATTAATGTAAGCTGCCGCATGGCAGATACGGCCGGTTTTGCAGCCTTTCCCGGCTGCGAGGTCACGCCGTTTTCTGAATTGCTCGACGAGTTGCCTACGCGCGAGCGCAAGCTCTTCCACACCGCTGTTGAACCCCTGTCCTTCGAGATCGCCAAGAAGATCAACGCCGTCGAATCGGTGTGACTTACCCGTTCTATGACCGGAAAAAGTTCTTCGCCAGGAACAAAACATTCGCCGGCCGCTCGGCCAGCCTGCGCATAAAGTAGGGATACCAGTCGCTGCCAAACGGCAGATACACGCGCACGTTGTAGCCCTCACTCACCAGCTTCCGCTGCAAGTCCCGCCGCACGCCAAAGAGCATCTGAAACTCAAAGCGGCTTCGGTCGATCCCATGCTCCGTGATGTAGCGTTTTGCCGCGGCGATCATCGCCTCATCGTGGGTCGCCAGGCCGTGATAGACCGGGCTTGCGAGCAGCAGTCCGGCGAGCCGCACATAATTCGCGTCCACATCTGCCTTGCGCGGGTACGCCACCTCCGCCGGCTCCTTGTACGCACCCTTGCACAGCCGCACGCGAATGCCATCGGCCAGCAGTTCTTCGATGTCTGCCTGCGAGCGATAGAGATACGCCTGAATCACGATTCCAATTGCGCCGCGCAGTGCGGGCTTCGCATGAATCCGCCGCACGATGTCGAGCGTCGCCTGTGTCAGCGATGAGTCTTCCATGTCGATGCGCAAAAAACTGCCCGTCGCCTGCGCGTGTTCCGCCAGCCCTTCGGCAATACTCCTGGCCAAAGCGGGTGAAAGGCTCAACCCCATCTGCGTCAGTTTCAAGCTGATGTTGGCCTTCAGCTTGCGTTCGGCGATTGCATCCAGCAGTTGGTGGTAGATCTCTGCGGCGGCCCTGGCCTCTGCCTCCGTGGTCACGCTCTCGCCCAGTGAGTCCAGCGAAACGGCCATGCCCTGCTTGTTGATGGCCTCAGCCACGCGCAGCGCGTCGCCGATCTCCATGCCCGCCACGAACCGCGAGCTGAGCCGGACGCCCATCCTGGAACGTTCGCTGAACCGGCGCAAAAGCCGATCATGCGAGAGTGCGATAAAGAACGAGCGAAGAAGAGGCATTGCGAAAATCCTCCCGAAGCAGGCTACCGCTTATCGACCATCTTCCAAACAAACCCGTTACTCACGATGCAAATGGGTGCCCCAGGTTCCTCGCATTTGGGGACCTGGGAAACCACGAACCTCAAGGCGCGCAAGCGCCGTCTGCCGCACCGCAGGTGCCCGTTTGCCCAAACGCAGGTGGCCAACGATAATGCCCCACCGCCCGCTCCGCATGAAAATCTTCGAGCGAACTCTCTTCCACGCCACGGCCGATGTTATGCACCACGCGCCTCTGCTTGCCCGCGCTCACCACAATGCCCACATGCGGCAACCGCGCATCGAGCAGCCAGGTCACAATATCGCCCACCGCGACGGGCTTTGGAAAACCATCGCCAGCCGTCTGCGCATTGGCAGCCCAAAGTCGCGCACCAGTCCGCGTCCAATAAGCCTCCAGATTCAAGACCCGCCGGTGATCGATATTTGTGTCGGGCTGCTTCGATCCCCACACTTTGCGCGCCGGGAAAGCATCGAAGTGCTTCGCCATATCCTGATGCACCAGCTTTTGCAGGTCCAGTCCCAGCCCATCTCGCGCTGCGCGAATCACCACATCCGCACAGACCCCAGTCGATCGCGGCACATCGCCGCCCGGATAGCGGATCTGCGTCCATCTGGGATCGTAGCCCGTCGTCACTCCCAACTGCGCCCGCGCCGCATCCGCCAGCTTCTCGCCGCTGCTCTTGGCAGCGAACCCAAGCCGTTCCGATGCAATCCAAACCGCGACCAGTCCGCCGAGCAATTCCCGTCGCCGCATATCAATCACACTATTCGACGCGAAAGAGCACGCAACCGTGCGGCGGAATCAATCCTGTATTCAACGCCTTGGCTGGAGCAATGTGCTTCTTGTTCAAGATGTCGTATACAGCATGTTCCTTTTCAGCCAGATGGAAATCCGTCCAGGACACATCCCACTTGGCCGCATCTTCGGTCAGATTAAAAACCGCCAGGTAAGTCTTCGGATGCGCTCCGCCGGTTCTTGCAAACCACGCTCTCCAGGAGACCGGAGAGTACGGCATAAGAGCCGGTCCGCTGACTCGAGCCTTCTGATTGATCTCCAGCACTTCCTCGTTCGACAACAGCGAGCGCGTAAAATCATCCAGCTTCGTCAGATTCCCGCCAAAGATCAGCGGCGAGCGCGAAATCGACCACAGGACAAGCTCGGTCTTCTCCTCTTCCTGTGTCAGACCCGACTGGCGCGGTTCGCCCCATCCCGGATGTGGAGTCAGAGAACCCCACGGCAGCATATCTGCGTCCGGCCAGCTTCCCGGCTTCACATACGGCGCCCACTTCGCGATCCGGTCGAATTCGTCCTTCAAACTGAAAGGAAACTCGCCCCATTCCGGCTTGGAGGGCAGCGTCCATCCGTCCCAGTGATCGTTGGTGATGCGCCACATCTGCGCATACTTGGCCACCTCAGTTGCATGCTCAATCTGCGTCGGCCCCGGCGAGAGGCTCAGCACAATCGGCCGCCCCGTCTTCTTGATCGCTTCGGCAATCTGCCGAATCTCCGTGGGCCTGTATGGGTGGTCCGAGACGCAGTCAACCTTGATGTAGTCCAGCCCCCATCCGGCATAGCGCTTCAGCATCGAGTCGTAATAGGCCTGCCCGGCTTCGTTATCGGCGATGCCCCAATTGCCCTCGTCCCAGCCGCACGGTGACTTCAGGTCGGCAGCATCTGTGGCGTGAAACTTCGTTCCCGCAATCGGCAGATTCTTCTCGACAGCCTGCTTCGGAATTCCACGCAAAATGTGAATGCCAAACTTCAGCCCCTGCGCGTGAACCCAGTCGGCCAGCGGCTTGAAGCCCGCCCCGCCCGCCGAGGACGGAAAGCGGCTCTCGACCGGAATCAGGATCCCATTCCCGTCCAGCAGATATTTCTTGTCGGCCAGATGTTCGCCATTGGGATTCTCCATGTACCATCCCTCGTCGATCACCGAATATGTCCATCCGTACTGCTTGAGCCCAGCCAGTACCGTGGTGTTGGCCCGATAATCGGCCTCGTCGATGGTCAGCCCATAGGCATCCCAACTGTTCCATCCCATCGGCGGCGTAGGCGCGGGATTCTGTGCGGCATCCAGCATCGTGGAGACGAAAAAGAAAAGCGCGGGAGCAAGAAACCTATATCGGAGCATGTGAAAACGTATACCACAAGCGCCTGATCTTCTGCATCAGGCGAAGCAGCGGCTAATGGCCCCGATCCCGTTAACGCCCGAAGTCCAGATGTAGGTGCCCCCGGTCCCTCAATTTGATGATTCTCACTCGATATCGGGACCACCAGCCATTGCATAATGGGTTAGGGGGCTGACTGTTGCCACGACGTTGTTTGGGCGTATCACCGGGTCACTCTTTGAAGTGAATCGGTTATCAATGGTTTAGCCCCTCAACCATCTCAAACTGACTCGCTATCGAAGTTCCTGTCAATCACATCTGTATCTTTACCGGCCACGTCTTCCAGATCTCCGCCGAGTAATCCCGAATCGACCGGTCCGACGAAAACTTCCCGATCCGCGCCACATTCAGAATCGACATGCGCGTCCATGCCTCCTGATCCTTGTAGGCCGCGCTGACCCGGTCCTGGCAATCGACATACGATTGATAGTCGGCCAGCAGCATATACTCGTCGCTATTCACCAGCGAACTCACCAGCGGCTCAAACAATCCCCGATCGCCATGCGAAAATTCGCCGCTCATCAGCGAGTCCAGCACCTGGCGCAGCATCGGGTTCGATTCATAGATCTCCCGCGGCTTGTAGCCCTCCTGCTTGCGCTTCTCCACCTCGGGAGTCGTGAGGCCAAAGAGGAAGAAGTTCTCCTCGCCCACCTCTTCGCGAATCTCGATGTTTGCCCCGTCCAGCGTGCCGATCGTCACAGCTCCGTTCATCGCGAACTTCATGTTGCCGGTTCCCGAGGCCTCTTTGCCGGCCAGCGAAATCTGCTCGCTCAAGTCCGCGGCGGGATAAACTCTCTGTCCCAGCTTCACGCTGAAGTTCGGCAGAAAAACCACCTTCAGCCTGCCCTTCACCAGCGGGTCAGAGTTGATCGCCTCGCCCACCGAGTGGATCAGCTTGATAATCAGCTTGGCCATGCGATAGCCCGGCGCGGCCTTTCCGCCAAAGACAAAGGTCCGCGGCACAACCTCCACGCTCGGATCGCGCTGGATGCGCTTGTAAAGCGCGATCATGTGCAGCACCTGCAAGTGCTGCCGCTTGTACTCATGCAGCCGCTTCACCAGCACGTCAAAGATCGACTCCGGATCGGTCTGGATTGCGAGATGGCTCTCGATGTAGCTGGAAAGCCTCCGCTTGTTGTCGAGCTTGATCGCGCTCCACTCCTCGCGAAACTCCGCGTCGTCCACAAGCGGCTCCAGTCGCCGCAGCTTTTCAAGGTCGTGAATCCAACCCGCGCCCAGCCGCGCCGTCAGCAGTTGCGCCAGTTTGGGATTGCTCAAGACCATCCACCGCCGCGGCGTTACTCCGTTGGTCTTATTGGAGAACTTCTCCGGCGTCAGCGCATAAAAATCCTTGAGCACATGCGTCTTCAGCAACTCGGTATGCAGCGCCGCCACGCCGTTGATCGCATGGCTGCCCAGCGAGGCCAGATGCGCCATGCGCACATATTTTCCACCCTCTTCGTTGATCAGCGAGAGCCTCTGCACACGCCCTTCGTCGCCAGGAAACTTCTTGCGCACATTGTCCAGGTGCCGCTGGTTGATCTCGTCGATAATCTCCAGATGCCGCGGCAGTAGCGAGCCAAAGAGCCCCTGCGGCCACTGCTCCAGCGCCTCCGGCAGCAGCGTGTGATTGGTATATGACAGCGTATTCTGCGTCACATTCCAGGCCGTGTTCCACTCCATCGCGTGCTCGTCTACCAGCAGCCGCATCAGCTCCGCCACCGCAATCGCCGGGTGCGTATCGTTCATCTGAATGGCAAAGTTGCGATGCAGTTCAGCCAGCGGCCTATGCTGCGAGAGCTGGATCTTCACAATATGCTGCAGGCTGCACGAGACAAAAAAGAACTGCTGCGCCAGCCGCAATTGCTTGCCCTGCACGCCCTCATCGTTCGGGTAGAGAATCTTCGAGATATTCTCGCTCGACACCTTGTCGGCCACCGCGCCAAAAAAATCACCATGATTAAACGTCTCGAAGTCGAAGCTCTCCACAGCCTGCGCCGCCCACAGACGCATCGTGTTCGCCGTGTTTGTGCGGTAGCCCAGAATCGGCGTATCGTGTGGAACTCCGCGCACCACCTTCTGCGGAATCCACTCGACGATCTGCCGCGCCTTGGCATCGGTATGCCTCTCCGTTCGTCCGCCCATCTTCACTTCAAAGGCATCTTCTGGCCGCTCCAGAGCCCAGGGATTGCCCAGCCGCAGCCATTTGTCGGTCGACTCAACCTGCCAGCCGTCGCGAATCTGCTGGTTAAAGATCCCGTACTCATAGCGAATTCCATACCCGATCGCCGGTATATCCAAGGTCGCCAGCGAATCCATGAAGCACGAGGCCAAACGACCCAATCCGCCGTTGCCAAGGCCCGGCTCTTCTTCCTGTTCAATGAGCCGGTTCAGGTCGATGTCCAACTGCCGCATCGCCTGCTCGGTCTCGTCATAGATCCCAAGATTGATCAGGTTGTTCGCCAGGTGCGGCCCGGTCAAGAACTCAGCCGACAGATAGCAGACCACCCGCACATCCTGCGCCTGGTAGTTCTTGATCGTCTGAATCCACCGCTCCACCAGACGGTCGCGCACCGTGTGCGCCAGAGCCATGTAGAGATCGTTCATCGTCGCCCGCTCGGTCGAACGCCCCTGCACAAAGATCAGGTTGTCCAGGAACGACTGCACCAGAGCCTCGACGCTCATCTCGGTTCTCTGGTCCTTGCTCGATCCAGCCAGGCGCGATTCCCTTTGCGGCAGCGATACGGTCACGTTTTCACTCATCTCAACATCCCCTTTTCTCAACGCACAAGGACTCCCTTTCACTCGGGAGCGGCTCTCCCAAGATAATCCCACACAGGTCAAGAAGCGATGAAAAAACAGAGCGGAGCTCCTACCGAATTCGCCTCATGGACCATTTTGAGCACTTCGATACTCTTTTGGTCGATACGGTCTGCCAGCCCGCTGCGATAAGCTGATGCGGGAGCCTTTTAGGCGACAGGGTAGTTCGATTCACTTTCGTCCTGAACAGGCCGCGTAACCGCGTAAGGTACCAGACGAGGGATGAAACTGGTGTCGGTCGCGCGAACTCGCGAACCCGCAAACCCGCGCAGCGGGGCCAACTCGCTGCATTTGATCCAACATCGGCTCGAACTTGTGCTTAGGAACAGGGAAAGACAATCCATGAACGCAGTCCTGGGAATCGATGGCGGAGGAACCCGAACTCGCGCCTCCATCATGGCCGGCGACCGGCTTCTGGCCCACGCTGAAAGCGGCTCAATCAAGCGCCTGCGCGTCGGAGCCGAAACCGCCGAAGCCAACCTCCGCGAGCTACTCAAAGAGATCTTCACACAGGCCGGCGTCACCAGCCTCCGCGCCGCCTCGATCGGCGTAGCTTCGGCCACCATGCCCGGCACCGCCGAGTGGATCACGGCCGTCCTTCAAGACTTCCACGTCGAACGCTCCGAGGTCGTTGGCGATGAGGTTATCGCCCTCGACGCGGCCTTCCGCGGAGGCCCCGGAATCCTCCAGATCGCCGGCACTGGCACGAACACCATCGGCCGCGCACCCGACGGCAGCCGCGAGTGCGCCGGCGGCTGGAGCTCCCGCCTCGGCGACCGCGGCTCCGGCTACTGGATCGGCCTGCACAGCGTCCGCCGCGCCCTCAATGCCCACGACCGCGAAGAACCTACGCAAATCCTCACCAAAGTCGGCGAACTCTGGAACACTCCCAGCCTCGAAGATCTCGTCAATCTCGGCGACAGCACCCCAGGCCCGGACTTCGCCGCCCTCGCCCCTGCTATTTACGCCCTCGCCGAAGCCGGAGACGCCGTCGCCCTCGCAGTCCTCAACGAGGCCGCATTGGACCTGATCAACTTTGTCCTGTTAGTCCGCTCCAAGCTCCGCCGCAAGCACGCAATTCCCGGCGAAGTCCCCGTAGCCTGGACCGGCGGTGTCATCGAGCAAATGACCATCGTCCGCGATGCCTTCTTCGCCGGCCTCAAATCCGCCGCCCCCGAGATGCCCGTCAGCCAGCACCCGGCCGTCTCGCTCGAAGGCGCCCTCTGGCGAGCCCAGCGCCTGGCCGAAGCGGCAGATTGAATGAGAACTCATCCGTAAATCGGTAGCGCCAGTAAATTGGTTGCGCCGATCTCCAGATCGGCTGTCCCGTGGGTCTCCAGACCCACGAGCGTCAGGGATGAGCCCCCCGGCCGAGTGCAGTTTTACATTGTTTACACGAGTACTCGCCAATCTGAAAGATACAATCAGAGCGTAATCGCCACTATCTATCGTGCGCAGCAGTTTATTGAGGACGCAGTTACTCGTTTTGGAGGATTCAGGATGTCTCGTTTCAGGAACATCGCAGTACTTTCAGTGGCGCTTAGCCTCTCGACGGCCATGTGGGCCGACTTCAGCTACCAGCAATCAACCCAGGTCACTGGCGGATCCTTGCTGCAGATGGTTAAGTCCCTCGGCGCATTCAGTTCGTCGGCTCGCAAGATGGGCGATCCCCAACTATCCACCATCTATCTCAAAGGCAACCGCATGGCCACCGTAACAGCCGAGTCCATTGTCATCTACGATCTGGACAAGGAAACCGTCACGCACGTTGATCTCCAGAAGCAGACCTGGTACACCATGACCTTCGAGCAGATGCGGCAGAATATGGAGAAGTTCCGCGCCAAGATGGAAAAACACCAGGCCGCAAAGAGCGACACCCCCACCGCTAACGTCAGCTTCGACGTGAAGGTCCGCAACACCGGCGCAAAGAAAACCGTCAGCGGCCTGCCAACCACCGAGGCCATCCTGTCGATGGCCATGAACGCCGTCAATACCAGCACGCAGCAGGCTGGCGCGATGGCCATCACCAACGACATGTGGATGACACCCGAGATCTCCGGCTACTCCGAGTTGCGCGCCTTCCAGATGCGAATGGCGCAGAAGATCGCGGTGAACATGGGGTCGGGCATGGATCTGAGCCGTATGCTGGTCCAGAACCCCGGCGCGGTCGAGGCCATGGCCGACTTGGCCAAGGAGATGCATAAGCTCAAGGGCATTCCCGTCTACCAGGTTATGCGCATGGGTACTACGACCGACGGCAAGCCGATACCGGCCGCCTCTGAAGCGCCGCTGCCCGACAATAACGGTTCGCAGGCTCCCTCCGGCGGCGAAATGGCCAAAAAGGGGGCAGGCTCGGCGCTCTCCAGTGCATTGCCCTTCGGCGGGCTAGGTGGCTTTGGTCGAAAGAAGAAGACCGACGACCAGGCGGCCAACCAGGATCAGGGCGCGAACGTGGCAGGAAAAACTCAGAACGCAGGCCCCTCCATCCTGATGGAAACGCAGACCACCTCGTCGAGCTTCAGTTCCGCGCCTGTCGACACTACGCACTTTGATGTCCCCGCCGGATTCAAGCAGATCAACGTGCCCGATACTGCCTTCTGATCAAACAGCGGGCGGCGCACTCTTGAATAACTACACACGCTCTTGAATAACTTCAACTGATTGGGTGCCCCATCCTTCCCGCGCTTTTTGCGGGAAGGGTAGGAAACCACGAACCCAAGGCGCGCAAGCGCCGTCTGCCCCACCGCAGGTGGTTTGCAGATCATTTAACGCAAAGCTGTGGCCTTTCCATTCACCACCGACCCAACCAGTTTCCCCGTGCTGTCGACAGCCACAAAACTGGCCGCTTGACCAACGGCAAGTGATCCAGCCTGATCGCCGACGCCAGTCATCGAAGCCGGATTCACGCTAAGCAGTCGCAGCGCATGCTCCAACGGCGCGCCAGTAAACTCCATAAAATTCGCCAGTGCACGATCCAGCGTCAGCACGCTTCCCGCCAAAACGCCGCGAGCCATCGCTCTGCCGTGCGCGACCTCGACCGCAAATCCGCCAAGCTGGTACTCGCCGTCGGGCATTCCCGCTGCGCTCATCGAGTCCGTCACCAGAATCGCGCGCTCCGCACCTTTCGCCTTCCACCAAAGCTTCACCATCTCCGGCGCAACATGAACGCCGTCGCAGATCAGCTCGGCATAAAGCGCATCATCGGTCAGCACGGTTCCCAGAATTCCCGGCTCGCGATGGTCGAGCGGTCGCATGGCATTGAAGGTATGCGTTGCGCTCACAGCTCCAGCAACAATAGCGGCGCGTGTCTCGGCTGCAGTAGCGTTCGAGTGTCCCAGCGAGACGCGCACTCCGCGCGCCGTAGCGTGAGCGACTAACTCAACAGCTCCGGGCAGCTCCGGCGCAAGCGTCATCAGCCGGACCTGTCCTTCCGCAGCCTCAAACATCCGGTCAAAGGTGGCGATGTCGGGCGCGAGCAGATGCTCCGCAGGCTGCACGCCGCGCTTGGTGTGCGAGAGAAACGGCCCCTCAAGATGAATGCCAACGAGCCGTGCCTGGCCCGCAACCGACGGCCACTTGACGAGCTTGGCAAGAGCTTCCAGTGACCAGAGCGTTGCATCGAGCGGCGCGGTGACAGTGGTCGCCAGATAGCTGCCCGTGCCGTGCTGGGCCAGAAAGCCGCCAATGGCGGCAATCGCCGCCGGCGTGGCTTCCATCACGTCGTGGCCTTTGGCTCCGTGGAAATGCACGTCGAAGAAGGCCGGCGCCAGCGTTGCGCCGGGAAAGTCGAGACTGCGAGACTCACTGGCCAACTCGCCAGCCGCGCGCGAGTCGATGGACGCAATCAGCCCGTCTTCGATCTCGATCACGGGCTGGCTGAGAAGCCTGTTTCCGTCCCAAAGCCGCTCTGCTGTAACTACGGTTCGCATATCGAGAGATTATCGCAGGCTTCGCAGACACTCGATAAGTCGCCGCAGTTCAGAGGCAGCGGATCAGTGAATCAGCGTGGCGCGGTCCGGCGCAATCAGGCCCTTTTGCACTTGGACCGCCTGAAAGGCCGCCTGCGCCGCGGCCAACTCGGCACGGCATGCGGTCAACTGCGCCGTGAGGTGGGCAAACTGCGACTCGATATGGAGGCGTAGTTCTTCGATAGCATTCTCCAACCGGTCGTTGGCGGCGATCTGCTCTGCCTGACTCATCTGCACACTCTGCAGATTGGGCAGGATCACGCCAGTAAGAACCTGAGTAAGGGAAACGAAGGGATCGTCCATGTATGAATTCTAACCATAAATTCAAAAACTCGCCTGATTACGAGCAAACAGCCGTCGGTAATGGTTGATGGTTACGCTGACGGACAAAAGTCATCACCATCTGCTTGAGGAATCTCCAGACGACGGGGAGCAAGGTAATTCCTTCATCTGGATATAATTGGTGCCAAGGATTGAGAGTGTATCGTGCGAAGTTCGATTTTGAGAGCGATTGTCTTTTCGGCGGCTGCAACGATACCGGCGATTGCTCAGACTAGTGATGAGCCTGTAGTTGCTTTTGTGGCCGGAACCACCTTAAACCTGGCAGCTCCTTCTGGAAAAATCACACAGAAGATCGACGTCAAGAATCCCATATACAACTTCGCCCTATCGAAGGATCGAAAGCTGCTTGTGACGGTCTCCGCAGACACCGCAACCGGCGGGAATCTGTACCTGCTCAACCTGCAAACTCACGCACAGGCAAGGCTGACGAATGGGCATCTGTACTTCAAGACAAAAGACCTGGATAAAGATGAGACGGAGGTCTATGACGATCCACAATTCTCTCCAGATGGTCTCAGCCTTGTCTTTGCGATTCATACTGACAACCCCGGCGACGGAAACGACGCAATCAACGACAGCGGACCAATTGCGGTGATGAACCTGCGAACCCGCAAGGTTCGTGTTCTGAAGTCGACAGAGAACATTGGTGGAGAAGGGCTCTGCTTTGCCAACACCCCGAAGTGGTCGCCAGACGGAAAGTGGATCTTGTTTAATTGCGAAAGCGGCGCTTTCATTACTGATGTGGCTGGAACAACGATTCGGGAATTAAAGCTTGGCACGGAAGCGAATACGATAGCCTATGCAACCTCATGGGTGGGTAATAGTTGCGTCCTTACTGTGCGAAACATAGAAGTGCAACCTGACAATAAAGAAAGCGATGAGATTCTTTTATTTAACCCGCACACCTCTAAGTCAGGGAGTCCGGCGACGTTGTTTTCGTCTCCCAAATGGGCTGTTTCGGGGTTGATCGAAGCATCAGAATCGGTATTCATCCATCGGTCGGATTCAGGTATATCCATTGAGACCAATGAAATGACTTGGAGCTTTCCAGAGATTCAGCGGGAATTCAAAGAACGGCTTTCCTGGAGAGCATCCGCTGCTCATATCATTGGCGGCTGGCATCCTCTCTCGATTCCCCAGGAATGTAAATAACGCGACCAAAGAATTCGTCTCACTCATCGAGTAAACTATCCGCATGACAAAACGGATTGGGGTACATCTTGGCACAACGGGCGGCGCATCCAACGCCGTCGAGGCGGCGCGGGAGATTGGCGCCAATACCTTTCAGATCTTCTCGTCGAGCCCGCGCATGTGGCGCGCGCCCAAGGTCGATCCCAAGCAGGCCGTCCGTATGAAGGAGCTGCGTGCCAAGCTCGATGTGGGCCCGCTGGTCATCCACACGAGCTACCTCGTGAACCTCTGCAGCCAGTCCGACGAGGTACGCGAGAAGAGCGTCGTCGCTTTTCGCGGCGAGATCGAGCGGGCGCTTGCGCTGGGCTCCGAATACCTTGTGCTGCACCCCGGCTCGTGGAAGGGTCTTACTCGTAACGAAGGACTCACACTGGCCGCCGACTCGATTACCCGCGCCATCGACGGACTCCCGTGGCAAGGAACTCCGTTCCACATTCTGATTGAGAATACCGCAGGGTCGGAATTCTCTCTGGGGGGCAGCTTCGAGCAGGTAGCCGAGTTGGTGGAGCGGCTCAAGCCGTCGGCTCCGATGGGCGTGTGTCTCGACACCTGCCACACCCACGTCGCCGGCTACGATCTGGTGAGCGCCGAGGGCTATGAGGAGACGATGCGGCAGGCTGGGCAGACGGTGGGCTTCGACGCGGTGCGCGTCTGGCACTGCAACGACGCCAAGGCGGCGCGCGGTTCCAAGCTGGATCGTCACGAGCAGATCGGCAAGGGCACCATCGGCGTCGAGCTCTTCCGGCGGCTGCTCAACGACCCGCGCTTCGCCCATTGCGCTTTTATCGCGGAGACGCCGGTAGACCAGCCCGGTGACGAAGAGCGGAATGTGAAGGCGTTGAAGAGTCTTGTGGCCGAATAAACTTACGGGCCAACCGGATGCGAGGGTACGGTCAAAAAACCTGAAGAAATCCCTAGCCATGAGTTCCTGTAGGGCGTTATCGTCTTGGCTTATGGAGTTCACTCAAAGGAGATCTTCCCATGAAAGACCTTTGCAGTCGCCTTTCTCTCGTCCTGACGCTGGTGCTGTTCACCCAGATGGCTCACACGCAAGCCGTGCCCGCGAGGGATGCGGCCCCCAAGCCCCCGTCGGGCCCGTCGCAGGCCCTGCTTGATAACTGGAACGACATTGGCCGGAAACTGATCGCAATGGCCGAGGACTTTCCTGAAGACAAGTACGATTTCAAGCCGAGCCCCACGCAACGCTCTTTCGCCGAACAGATTTTGCACGCCGCCGGTGGAAACTACTACTTCATCAACTCGGTGAAGGGCGTGAAGGTGCCAACTGACGATCCGATGCGAACTGGCTACAAGACCAAGGCGGCCGTTGTGGAGTACCTGAAGCAGTCATTCGCCGACGGCGCAGCGCTGATCAAGAGCAAAGGCGATGGTGGACTCAATGACCTGTGGGTCAATCCATTCAGGAATCAGCAGACGCGCTTTTCCGAGGGCGCCTGGGGCTTTATCGAGCACGCCGGTGAGCATTACGGGCAGTTGGTCGTCTATTACCGCGTGAGTGGACTTGTGCCGCCTGAGTCGCGACCGAAGAAGTAAGGTTAGAGACCAGCAACTTCAGTTCTTTTAGTTCTCCGCAATTCCGCTTGCGAAATTGCGTGTGCGGCGTCAGACTGTTTGTGCCGAAACTGTGGCGCACAAGGCATGTTATGCGTGGACGTATCTATGGGATGTTGGCGCTGGTGGCGGCTTCAAGTATGGCTTTGCCGGTGCTGTGTCAAACGATACGGCCAAAAACAGACAAAAGCTCCCCCAGCGCCACAAACACGCCTGTGAAGAAAGCGCCCGCCAATCTCGCCGACCCCGCCAGTCACCTATTTCGACCATATACAGCCAAATTCAAGGTCATCCATTTGCTAGCGAAGGAAGATGGCACGCCTGTTACCGAGGAAGAAGAGAGGGTAGAGGCGCGTGACACACATGGGCGTACCTTGTACGTAACGACCGGTTTGAACCATGGAGATGCCTACTATAGCGTGACTGATCCCGTAGCGGGAACCATGACTGTTTGGAATATCAGTTGCCCGAAAGCAAAGGCGCTAAAGTTGCCTGAACCTGTTCCGGGGCGCAAATCATGTTGGAAAATTGCGGCAGAAGATATGGCATCCGACCCGATTGGAATGCAATTTGGCTTTTTTAAGACAACCTGTTTTCCTGCTGAAGAAAAACAACCTCAATACTGCAAAAACTCCAAGGACGAACCAAGTGCAGTCATAAGAACATCAGGTGAAGATATCTCAGAGTTAGAACCTAGTTTTTCGGATTGTATTCGTGATGCCTCAATAGTTATCCGTGATACTACCGACAAACAAGATGAAGATTTAGGTTCAGAGACCATACAAGGCTACCCGACACATGGATGCCGGATTATTACGAAACTTCATCAAGGTTCATTTGTCCTCGATTCATGGCTAACGAAATTCGGTCTGCAAACAGGTGCATCAGAGACGATGGTATTGCGCTTGGAATTCGATGAATCTATGTCGGGAATGCCTGTTTTGAAGCACAAAACTGAATTAGTCAGCTTGAGTAAACAGGAACCGGATGCGGCGGTATTCCAGCCTCCAAAAAGCTACGAAATTAGAAAAATGGAGATGCAGGAGGTTCCGTGTGAAGGACCAAAGCCGTCGCTGCCTGCGCAATAGCGCCTTCCCGTTTACACTAGATAGGTTATGGCTGAAGAAAACGAACTGCGTTACGACCCGGCGGCAATTGAACCTAAATGGCAGAAGCGGTGGGCGGCAGACCCCACCATGTATGCTGCGGAGCCTGTCTCCTGCGGCAAGCCCAAGTATTACGTCCTCGAGATGCTGCCTTACCCGAGCGGCCAGTTGCACATGGGCCACGTGCGCAACTACTCGATCGGCGACGCGTTGGCGCGGCACATGTGGATGCGCGGCTACAACGTGCTGCATCCGATGGGCTGGGATGCCTTCGGACTGCCGGCAGAGAACGCCGCGCTCAAGAACAATACGCCCCCGCGCGAGTGGACACAGTCCAACATCGCCGCCATGAAACGGCAGATGGACCGGCTGGGCCTGGGCTACGACTGGGCGACCGAGGTGACCACCTGCCTGCCGGAATACTATCGCTGGAATCAGTGGTTTTTCCTGCGGATGTACGAGAAGAACCTCGTCTACAGAAAAAAGTCCAAGGTCAACTGGTGCCCGGAGTGCGCCACCGTGCTGGCCAACGAGCAGGTGGTCGATGGCTGTTGCTGGCGGCATGAGACGACGCAGGTCGAACAGCGCGACCTGGTGCAGTGGTTCTTCCGCATCACGGCTTACGCGCAGGAACTGCTCGACGGCCTCGACAAGCTCGAAGGCTGGCCAGAAAAAGTCCGCACCATGCAGCGCAACTGGATTGGGCGCAGCGAAGGAACGGAAGTCGATTTTTTCCTCGCGGAAGAAGCTGACAAGGGAACAGAAAAGACCCGCATTCGCGTCTTTACGACTCGCGTGGACACAATCTTTGGCGCGACCAGCGTGCAGCTTGCTCCGCAACATGCGCTGGTAGCCACTTTCACCGCTATCGACCCCGCACTGAAGGCGCAGGTCGATGAACTGCTCGATCAGCAGAAGAAGGCGCGCGAAGCAGGCGATCTGGGTGCAATCGAAAAGCATGGCATCCCGACTGGACGCTTTGCCATCAATCCCTACAACGGCCAGTGCGTGCCGATCTGGGTTGCCAACTACATTCTGGCCGACTACGGCACCGGCGCCATCATGAGCGTTCCGGCGCATGACGAGCGCGACTACGAGTTTGCGACCAAGTACAACCTGCCGATTGTGCAAGTCATCAAGCCCACTGACCCCAACGTCTCGCAGGAATTGCCGTTTTGCGCGCACGAGGGGGTGGTGATCAACTCCGACCCGCAAGTCGATGGCTTAAGTTGCGCCGACGCCGAAAAGAAGCTGCAAGAGATTGCTGTTGCCGGGAACTTCGGCGAGGCGAAAGTGACCTTCCGGCTGAAAGATTGGGGCGTGAGTCGGCAGCGCTATTGGGGCACGCCGATCCCGATGATCCACTGCGAAAAGGACGGGCTGGTGCAGGTGCCGGATGAGCAGTTGCCGGTGGTGCTGCCTGCGCAGATTGAGATTACGCAGCAAGGCGGCTCGCCGCTGAGCCGCGTGGCAGAGTTTGTGAACGTGACCTGCCCCAAGTGCGGCGGGCCGGCCAAGCGCGAGACCGACACGATGGATACGTTCGTCGATTCGAGCTGGTACTTCTACCGTTATACCGATGCGAAGAATGCGAATGCGCCGTTCGACTCCAAGGTCGCGCAGTACTGGTTCCCCATCGACCAGTACATCGGCGGCGTGGAGCACGCGATTCTGCATCTGATCTACTCGCGCTTCTGGACCAAGGTGATGCGCGACCTGGGCTTGATTGTGAACGACGAGCCTGCGCGGCGGCTTTTCACGCAGGGCATGGTCATCAAAGACGGTTCCAAGATGTCCAAGTCCAAGGGCAACGTGGTCTCGCCCGACGAGATGGTGGGCCGCTACGGTGCAGATGCCGCGAGGATGTACGCGTTGTTTGCCGCGCCTCCAGATCGCGATCTGGACTGGCAGGAAGACGGCGTTGCTGGCGTGAGCCGCTTCCTGGCGCGCGTCTGGCGACTGGCCGACAAATACGCTCCAGTGGCCCGCAGTGGCCGCGGCCAGCAGGTTGAGACGCCCACGGGCATCTCGCTGAAGCTGCTGCGCAAGCTGCACCAGACCATCGCCAAGATCACGCTGGACTTCGAAGGCCGCTGGCACTTCAACACCTGCGTGGCGGCGATCATGGAGCTGGTGAACGAGATCCAGGGAGCCGACGCGCAACTGGCGGCGGGCGATGTGCCTGCGCCAGTGATGCTGGAACTGCTGCGCTCGCTGGCGCTGCTGCTCGCTCCGTTTGCACCGCACCTTGCGGCCGAGTTGTGGGAAGAGCTGGGTGAAGAAGGCGCAATCTTGCGCGCTCCTTGGCCCAAGAGCGACCCCGAACTCGCCAAAGACGACGAACTGAAGATCCCGGTGCAGATCAACGGCAAGCTGGTCGAGGTGGTGAGCGTAGCCGCCGATGCCGATGCCAAGACCATCGAGGCCGCGGCCTTGGCCGGTGAAAAGGTGCAGTCGCGTATGGCGGGCAAGACCGTGGTCAAGGTGATCGTGGTGCCGGGCAAGCTGGTGAACCTGGTGGTGAAGTGAAGGGCTCCGCGCCGTTGCGCGGAACCCAGTCGCTCGTCGGCCAGATGGGCTGGGTCTTCGACCGGCCCTTGCTGACGGCGCTTGAAGTTGGCTGGCGCTGGATTTTTGGCGTGCCGCTTCTCGTTGTTTGCTGGCACCAGGCCCGGCAGATTCTCGCGGCGCTCCCGCCTGAGTCTGCCGGGCTTTCAACGCTCGATCCGCAAAATCCCTGGATTGCCGCGGTGCAGTTGAGCCACGCATGGGCGCTTTACCAACCGCATGTCTTCGCCGTTCTGCTCTGGCTTGTACCGGTCTCCGCTGTGGCTTGGGTCATTCTTTCCGGGCTGGGCCGCGGGCTGGTCTTGAAGCATATCGAGCCAACTCTGCGCTTTCGTCCTCTCCGGATGATCGGGTTGCAGGCTGCATGGCTGGCGCTCTTCGCCGTCACTTGCTGGGGGTGGTTTTGCTCGATCTCGTGGGTGGCGGCTGTGCACATCGCCGCCGTCGGCGAGCCGGATCTGATCGGCTACTCGATGTGGGTGATCTTCCTCTCGCTGGGCTTCTTCACGGCGTGGGCGCTGGTGAGCTGGCCGCTGTCGATCGCGCCGCTGCTGATGCTGCTCGAAGAGCGACCCGTGCTCTCATCCCTTCAGGAGAGCCTGCGGCTGGGAAAAGTCTTTTCCGCCAAACTCGTTGAGATCAATCTGGTGATGGGCATCGTCAACCTGGCGCTGATCGTGCTGGCGATGGTGCTTTCGGCGGCGCCGTTGCCCTTTGGCGATCAACTCGGCTCCGGCGCGCTGCATGTGGTTTGGGCCTTGGCGGCGATCTTTTACTTGGTTGCCAGCGACTACTTTCAGGTTGTCCGGCTCAAAGGTTTCGTCGAGTTCTGGAAGATGTTTCGAGGCGCGCAGGCGGGCGACTGATTGCAGCCGTCAGGCCGGGATGGCGGCAAAGTAGTCGGCGACCTCTTGCCAGTTGTTGACTCGAACGAAGCCGGTGGCGGCGAGGTTGTGCGGAGCCGAGTAGAGCAGGCCCTGGCCCTCGAAGCGGAGCAGGTTTCTGGGCTGGTCGTCGATGAGGTAGTCGGCGCGGAGAATGGCTTTGCTGCCGCAGAAGACGTAGTTGTGGGGCGGAATGAATGGGAAGTGGCGCTGGAGCCAGCGGTACTTGGGGCCGAGCGAGTTGGGCACGGCCATGGCCTGCGTAGCGATGAAGATTTCAAACCGCGCAGCGAGCTGCTCAAGAACCTCTTGCGCGCCGGGCATCAGAGCCAGAACTTCGAAAAAATCTTCGGCGTCTAAGAAGGCGCGAAGCTGCTGCTGGCGGTCTTGCGGGGCGTGCTCCCAGAGGCCTTTACCGGCCAGATCGCCCGGGGTGAGCTCTTCGTCGAAGGCCAGGTTGTAGCGGCGGAGGTGCTCGGCGAGAGTATCCGCCATGACCTCATCCATGTCGACACAGATGCGCGGCACAGCTTGCTCCTCGAATGAAGACGTTAGGGCTGGGTAGGCCCATAACCAGGGTAGCAGTTTGGAATCGGACGGCCCTTGTCAGAGGGCTGAAGCCCTCTGCCCCCTCCGGGTTCGCAGATCTACACGTGTGGTACTACTCTTCTTCCGCGGCCTTGGGGGGCTTGCGTTTGGATTTTGGCTTCGGTTTGGGGTCGTCCGGCATCACAACTGGCGCCATCGAAGGGTCCCAGTAGATGTAGCGGGAGCAACTATCGCAGACGAGCAGTTCGCCCTCGCGGAGCTGGTTCCACATTTGAGGACGGACTCCCATGCGGCAGCCGATGCATTGCTGGTTGTCAATGCGCGCTATGCCGGTGCCGCGCGAGCCGCAGAGGCGGTCGAAGCGAGTAAGTACATCGGGCTCGATGAGGGGGCGGACGGCTTCGCGCTGGAGAGTCAGCTTGGCCAATTCGCGGTCAAATTCGGCCTGATGGCGCGCGATCCGGGTGCGGGTGTGACCAAGAGCAACCGTGAGGGACTCGACCTGGGCGCCAGCGGCAGCCAGCGCGGCCTCCTGTGCTTCAGTGCGTTCGAGGCTGACAATTCCTTCGGCCTCAAGCCGTTCGATCTCGGCTTCGGCAAAGTGAAGCTCGTGTTCCGCGGCGTTGGCCTGCTCGGTGGTGGTGAGCGAATCCTGCTGGGCGCGGAGCCGTGCGGCCTTTTTACGGGCGGCGGCAACCTCGAGATCCAGCCGTGTGCGGAGGGTTTCTTCGGTGCTGAGCGCCGCGGAGATCTTGGCGGCCTGACTCTCGGCGGCTGCCAGTGCGGACTTGGCTTCGGCGATCTCCGCCGGCAGGGCGCGCGCAGCCAGAGTCACGCGAGTGCGCTCCAATTCAATTGCTTGCAACTTTACGAGGTTTTCAATCAGCTCTTGCATCGGTGTATTGAAGTCTACGCCATTGAGCGTCTATTCAGTAAATGGCGCATCGAAGATCTGTGCAAGGGAGAGCAATCCAGCTCAGTTTTGAGGGGGTATTGCTTTGCGACAATAAAAGCCAATCGGGAGGCGGGTGTGACAGAGGCAAGAAGATCGCTTTGGCGCGGACGCCGGTGGGTGAAGTGGGTGGCAGGCGGTCTGCTGGTGGTGCTGGCAGGGGCGGCCGTGGTTGTGGAACTGGCGCTGCGCCGGGCAGAACCGTACTTGCGCGCACGGATTGTGGAGGAGCTCACAGATCGCTTCCATTCCCGCGTGGAACTGGACAGCTTCCATGTCTCGCTGGTCAATGGGCTGTGGGCCGAGGGCAAGGGACTGCGCATCTGGCCACCTTCCCGCGTAGAGGGAGTCGGGATTCCGGCAGGTGAGGGCGAGCCGCTGATTCGCCTCGATGAGTTTCGCTTTCATGCGCCTCTGCGCTATGCGCCGGGCAAGCCGATCACGGTTTCAATGATTGAATTGAAGGGCTTGAAGATCGACATGCCGCCGAAATCGCATTTTCAGCATGCGGCTGATGCGGGGAGCTCCGAAGCGACCACCAAGCCAAAGAGCGCGATGGCGCGGCTGGTGAGTTTTCAAGTCGAGACCATGAAGTGCACCGGCACCGAGCTGGTGATGGAGACCAGCAAGCCGGGGAAGCTGCCCATGGTTTTTCAGATTGCGCACTTGAGCCTGACCGGCATTGCCTCGCAGAAGGCGATGGGCTACGACGCTGAGCTGACCAATCCGCGGCCGCATGGGGCGATTCATTCGAAGGGAAGTTTTGGCCCGTGGCAGACGGACGATCCCGGCGAGACTCCCGTGCTGGGCGACTACACGTTCGATCATGCGGACCTGGGCGACTTCAAAGAGATTGCGGGAATTCTCTCATCCACCGGGCACTTTGAGGGCACGCTACGCAACCTGACGGTGGACGGGCAGACCGAGACACCGGATTTCAGGCTGACTCACTTTGGCAATGCGATGAATCTCACCACACGCTTCCATGCGCGCGTGGATGGGACCAACGGAGATACATGGCTGGAGCCGGTGGATGCGGTGCTGGGCCACTCGCACTTCACCGCGGCGGGTCAGATTGTGCGCGTGCGCGGGGATGTGGTTGGAGGAGCGCAGCAGTACATCGGCCATGACATTGCACTGACCGTGAATGTGGACAAGGCGCGGATCGAGGATTTCATGCGTCTGGCCAGCAATTCAAACAAGGTGCTGCTGACCGGCGATGTGACGGTGAAGACCAAGCTGCACATTCCTCCGGGAAAGATCCACGTACACGAGCGCCTGTCGCTGGATGGCAGCTTTTCGCTGAGCAATGCGCTGTTTACCAGCGATAAGATTCAGGGGCGAATCGCGGAGTTGAGCATGCGCGGGCAGGGACGGCCGGATGAGCGGAAGACCGTCGATCCAGCGAGCATTCGGTCGCAGATGCAGAGCAGTTTCACGCTGAAGAACGGCGTGATCACGCTGCCGGCGCTGGAGTATACCGTGCCTGGAGCGAAGATCGAACTCAGCGGAACCTACAAGCTGGATGGTGGCTCCGTGGATTTCACCGGCGCGGCGAAGATGGACGCCCCAGTTTCGGAGGTTGTGGGGGGATGGAAGGGACTGCTGCTGATGCCGGCCAACCGCTACTTCAAGAAAGACGACGCGGGGACCGCGGTTCCGATTCACATTGAGGGAACGCGGGATGCGCTGAAGTTCGGAATCGATTTCGGAAGGGTCAAGACAGAGGAGAAGCCAGCGGAGCAGCAACCGTAGATTCGTGTTCATATCTTTCAGCCGACGTCGCGCGTAATCCTGCGATCTTTGCCGTCACGTATAATTCTCCGTTGCTTCCAAATGAGGCAGCGGAGGAAACGAATGGACGTACTGTATCTGATTCCAGTGGGAGTATTGGCTCTTTTTGCACTGATTCTGATTCTTGGCAGCTTCTTTACCGTCAGCACGGCCCAAGTGGCTGTGATAACGCGCTTCGGCAAGTTTCTGCGCATTGCCGACCCAGGATTGAACTGGAAGATCCCGATCTTCGACAACGTGTCGGGCATCGTGAGCCTGCGCGTCAACCAGATCTCGCTGACGATGGAGACCAAGACGAAGGACAACGTCTTTGTCACGATTCCGATCTCGGTGCAGAATCGCGTGCGGCCTGAGAAAGTCTACGACGCCTACTACAAACTCTCCGACCCGACAGCGCAGATCAAAAGTTATGTCGAACAGGTGATTCTGGGCCATGTGCCCGGCATGACGCTCGACGAGGTCTTTGCCTCGCAGTCGTCGATTGCCGCGGCGGTGAAGCTGGAACTCGATGCGGACATGGCGACCTTTGGCTTCGAGATTGTGAATGTGCTGGTGACGGATATTGTTCCCGACGCCAAGGTGAAGTCGGCGATGAACGACATCAACGCGGCGCAGCGCGAACAGGTTGCCGCGAACGCGCGAGGCGAGGCAGAGAAGATTCTGGTCGTCAAAAAGGCCGAAGCCGAGGCTGAGAGCAAGGCTCTGCAAGGCCAGGGCATCGCCAACCAGCGCAAGGCAATTATCGAAGGCTTGCAGGTCTCGATCGAGCAGTTCCAGAAGGTCGTCGACGGAGCTTCGTCGAAGGATGTGATGCAGTTGGTGATGGTGACGCAATACTTCGACACGCTGAAGTCGATTGGCGAAAACGACAAGACGAATACGCTGTTTCTCTCTCATTCGCCGTCAGCGGTAAAGGATGTCTCGGAGCAGATTCTGGAATCGATGGTGGTGGCGCAGCGAGCGAACGGCTAGCCACCACCTGCCACCTGCGGTGGGGCAGCCGCTCGCTTTTCGCTCGCATGGGGTTCGTGGTCTCCCAGGTCCCAAAAGCTGGACCTGGGGCACCCGGGCGATAGGGTATTTGGTCAGAATATGCATTATTTTGTATAATAGCGACATGATCAGAAGTGCCAAGCCGATTGAGTTCCGCGGTGGGGCAATGGACGATCTTCTCGGCTTTCCTGCCACGGCGCGGCGAGAGGCGGGCTACCAGCTTTTTCAGGTGCAGGAAGGACTGGACCCGGACGATTGGAAGCCAATGAATAGCATCGGCCAGGGAGTTCGAGAGATTCGGATTCGAGAAATAGATGGAGCTTTCCGCGTGGTCTACATCGCCAAGTTTGCGGACGCGGTCTATGTATTGCATTGCTTTCAGAAGAAGTCTCAGAAAACCAGTTCAGAAGATGTTGCGCTTGCCACGCGGCGTTACAAAGAGTTGATCCGGGAGTTGAAGCCATGACCAAGAATCGTTTTGCCAGTGTGTGGGACGCCATTGAAGAGACTCCGGCGCAGGCTGAGAACCTGAAGCTGCGTTCCAGGCTGATGCTGGCTCTGAAGCGTCACATCGAGCGCGAGGGATTGAGCCAGACCGAGGCGGCCAAGGTCTTCGGCGTGACTCAGCCGCGCATCTCCAACTTGATGCGCGGCAAGATCGAAGTCTTTGGGCTCGATATGCTGGTGAACATGCTCTCTGCCGCCGGGCTGCGCGTGACAGTGCAGGTGAAGAAAGCAGCGTGACCACCTGCAGTGGGGCGGACGCGCTTCGCGCTCGGGGTTCGTGGTTTCCCAGGTCCGCAAAAGCGGGACCTGGGGCACCCGGCATGGCATATTCAAGTCTATTATTATCTATGGTTTGCATATTGAAACTTGTGTTGGGTTCACAAAGCCATGCGGGTGACGTCGACGGTGGATGCAGGAATTAGGTATCATATCTTCTAGACGATTGAGGCACTTTTGAGCGTTTTCGACGAGCTATCCTGATTCGGCAACGTCTAATGGTCAGGGTTGCATTCTTATTATTGAGCATTGTTGTATCATTTGAATGCAAACACTGCACAATCTGATGAGAATTGCCGATTGACACATGAACCGGCGGTATCGTATCGTGCAACCATCCGATCACCGCGAACATCTAACGAACTGAACGCAATCGATTAACAAACCGTATCAGGGAGAGAGGAGAGGCTATGAAAAAAGCAAACAACTTGCATGAGGGATGGGAAGATTAGTTGAACGACCCCACAATTGTCGCCGAGCCAGCTCGATGGCTCGGCGAAACTATTGGGTTCTGGATTCAAACGGTGATCTTGGCAATATCGGCTGGGGCAGGAATCTTAATAATCAAATCAAGAGGTAAGCAGGAAGCACGTCGCGCTACTGTCGATTTCATAGTTGAACAGAGGCGAGATGCGGAACTGACCAATGCGAAAACCGCCATCAGGGGAATGCACGAGAACCATGAAGCCAACTTCGCTAGGCATCTTCAAGATCCGACCTCAGACGAGTATAAGGCGATCTTGATAGTTCTCAATAATTATGAATTTGCCGCTTCAGGGATACGAACCCACGCTTTCGATGATGATGTTTACAAGAGGCTCAGATTCTCTACGGTGATACGAGACTGGGAAGCGCTTAAGGGCTTTGTAGCGGATTTTAGAAACCAAAAATCAAAGAACACTCTCTTTCAAGACTTTGAGTGGCTTTATGAGCAATGGAGAAAGAAACCGCTGACTCCGGACTCATAAATAAAGGGTTTCACCTCTTCATCTCGAAGAATCATAGTGCGTTGCTGGCAAGTGTCTCAGCAACGCACTATTGGTAAAGCACGTCAAATTCAAAGTTTGAGAAGGTGTATCGCCCGCCTAGTACACTGGATAGTTCCCTATTTTTTGTACTCGCCCGCAGGAGGGCCTTATGGCATCGATCATCATTCCTTCAGTTCCATCCGAGTCGCGGGCGGGGCGGTTTGGCGTTTATGGCGGGCGGTATGTGCCGGAGACGCTGATGGCGGCGCTGGTCGAGCTAGAGCGCGAATACGATTTGGCCAGGGCTGACGCGGCTTTTCAGGCGGAGTTGAGCGATCTGCTGAAAAATTATGCCGGGCGGCCTACGCCTCTTTACTTTTGTAAGCGGCTGACGGAGCAGTTGGGCGGGGCGAAGATTTATCTCAAGCGCGAAGACCTGCTGCATACCGGCGCGCACAAGATCAACAACGCGCTGGGGCAGGGCCTGCTGGCAAAGCGCATGGGCAAGCGGCGCATCATTGCCGAGACCGGCGCGGGACAGCACGGCGTGGCTACGGCGACGGTGTGCGCGCTGCTGGGCCTGGAGTGCGTGGTCTACATGGGCGATGTGGACATGGAACGCCAGGAGCTGAACGTGCTGCGGATGCGGCTGCTTGGCGCTGAGGTGCGCGGGGTTTCTTCGGGGTCAAAAACTCTGAAAGACGCGATCAGCGAAGCGATGCGAGACTGGGTTACGAACGTTAGGACGACCTATTATCTGCTTGGCTCGGCCCTGGGCGCGCATCCTTATCCGACCATGGTGCGGGATTTTCATCGCTGCATCAGTCGCGAGATGAAGGAGCAGATACTGGAGCGCGAGGGCCGGCTGCCGACGGCCGTGATTGCCTGCGTGGGCGGCGGATCGAATGCGATTGGTGCGTTTTACGAGTTCCTTCAGGATCGCGATGTGCGGCTGATTGGCGTCGAGGCCGGAGGCTGCGGGACTGAGCTGGGGCAGCACGCGGTGCGTTTTCGCGGCGGATCGCCGGGAGTGTTGCAGGGGACTTATTCGTATGTTTTGCAGGATGAGAATGGGCAGATTGCGCTGACGCATTCAGTTTCGGCGGGGCTGGACTATGCTTCGATTGGGCCGGAGCACGCGGCGCTGCACGATTCGGGGCGGGCGGAGTATGTGGCGCAGGATGACAAGTCGGTTCTCGACGCGGTGGTGAGGCTGTCACGGACGGAAGGAATTTTGCCGGCGCTGGAGAGTGCGCACGCTGTGGCCGAGGCTCTGCGGATTGCCCCGGCGATGTCGGCGCGTGACATACTGGTAGTGAACCTTTCTGGACGCGGCGACAAGGATATGGGGATTTTGGCGCGGGAGTTGAAGCTGGGGACTGAGGGACAAGGGACTAGGGACTAGCGTTTTGGGGTTCGCTGTTTCCCATGTCTCAAAATCGAGACCTGGGGCACCCAGAGGTTCGTAAGTTAGCTTAGCGGATTTTCGATGGCGATACGGTTCAAACACAAACCGGGGCTGGTGGTTTATCTGACGGCTGGCGATCCTAGCCTCGATGTCACGCGCGCGATTGCCATTGCGGCGATTGACGCCGGAGCCGACGTGATCGAGCTGGGTGTGCCGTTCAGCGATCCGCTGGCCGATGGGCCGGTGATCCAGCGCGCGATGGAGCGGGCTGTGGCGCGGGGAACGAGCCTGAAAGATGTGGTGTCCCTGGCCGGCGAGATTCGCGCGG